>Ga0172382_10001627_pt1 | contig 39739 bp, 38 predicted proteins | sample Leawel138RmetaG_FD_122245 | JGI IMG/M metagenome (GOLD analysis project Ga0172382, IMG submission 122245) | Leachate microbial communities from a municipal landfill in Southern Ontario, Canada - Leachate well 138R metaG | ecosystem: Engineered > Solid waste > Landfill > Unclassified | place... | reverse complement strand
TCTTCTGGGCGTAGTCGAGGTAGAAGCGCAGCCGTTGGGTGCGGGTGAGGTGGTACTTGGCGACCTTGTCTAGGCAGGCCAGATCCTTGATGATCCGGTAGCGCAGGAAGGGCCCCCACCAGAACTCGCCCGACGGGCAGTCGATCAGGTACAGGCGCGGTGAGGCTGCATTGTCCACCAGCAGGTTGCGCCACTTCAGATCGTTATGGGTGAAGCGGTGGGCGTGCATGGTTCGCGTCATTTTCGCCAGCTGACGCGATACTGCTGACACCCAGCGCCGGTTGGCCAGACGTGCATCCTTGTGCAGCGCGAGCTGGTTCAGGTCTGTCGTGCCCGGCAGTTCGGCGGTAATCAGGGCCCCGCGCACAAAGGCGCCCCTGTGCCGTTCGAGGCCCCAGCCGACGAGGGTGGCGGTGGGGATACCCCAGTCGGCGAAATGCCGCAGGTTCTGCCATTCGGCTTGTACTCTGGGGCGGCCCAGCCAGCGTCGCAGCGGGTTCTTGCCGGCGCCGTGGTAACGCTTGACGTAGTAGCGACGGAGCCCTGCGGTAACGCGCAATACCTGGCTGAGCGGGTCACCCGCCACTTGCTCGCCTTCGAGCGCAAAGACGCTGTCGAGTGAGGCGAAGGCGCGTTTCGCGCTGGCATCCAGGGCGCCAGCATTTAGGGCCCAGCGCATCATCGTTGCAGCGCCGGGCGGTTGGCGAACTTGCGTTCGAAGCGCAGCTTGAGACGGGCTGCTTCGTGTTCGAGGTCAGTCAGCAGCGTATGTTCGGTTTGCAGTGTTTCACGCAGCGAGCCCGGGAAATAGGCGCGCAGAAAACGCAGCTTGTCGCGACCGGTGAGTCCGATGTCGAGCGCCGAGAAGTACAGTCCCGCGAGGTCCTTGTCGCGCCAGCGCCGTGGAGTCTGGCTGCGCAACTGCGCACGGTGGAGATCGATCAGCGCGAGCTGGAGGGTGTCCGGCGCAGGTTCGGGGGTGGTGCGCATGAGGAAGTGGCACAGGTAGAAATCGCGGTGATTGACGCCGCCTTCATGCAGGCGCCGGGCGATCGATGCCACGGCCTGGATCAGCGCGCGCTTCAGCGTGGGGCGTGGTGCCTGTTCGCGCCAGTTGCGGGTGAATACATCGAGGTCGACGGCGGGCTCGATCGCTTCGGTGATGATGAACGAGTCCCGTCGCGCGGGCCCAGCGCCACGTTCGCCGAAGGCAACGGCCGTCATCGTGGGTATGCCGAGTTCATGGCAGCGCACGATCGCATCCCACTCGTTGCCAGCGCCCAGCACCGGGCGTCGCAGATGGATGAGTTCCTCCGCAATCCGGCCCCAGCTGACGCCGTTCTGCAGCTTGAGGTAGTAGCCGCGTCCATCGATCTCGAAACGCAGCGTGCGCCGGCCCTCGACGTCGCGCACGAGGTCGTCACCGGCGGCGTCGCGCGCGAGTTCGGCTGCGGCAGCGAAGGGGTCGCGACCCGACCAAAGCGTCGTCAACGGGGGGCGCAGCTCAAGCCGATTCATCCGCGCTTGCCCACGATGATGTCGCTCGCGCGCTCCGGCAGACTGTAGAGATCGGCACTGTCGGCAAAGACGAGGGCGTTGTGCTGCCAGCAGGTGAGCGCGTCCGGTGTCGACAGCATCGCCGCCAGGGTGTCGTTCATCGCGCTCTGATGGAAGGGCTCGCCGACCACGCTGCCGGCGTCGGCATCGGTGATGTAGTGCGCGTAACCGCAAGCGGCAGAGGCCAGCACCGGCAGACCGGCGACGAGCGCCTCAAGCAGCACGGTGCCGGTGTTCTCGTGGCGGGCGGGGTGGAGCAGGAGATCGGCGGCGAGCAGAAAGTCGGGAACGTCCTTGCGTCCGCCCGGCATGAACACCCTTTCGCCCACGCCGAGGCGCGCGGCCTGGCTCATGAAGGGCGCGGGGTCGTCAGCGCCGAGCGCGATCAGCCGGGTCCGGCGCTTGAGCGGCTCGGGCAGGGAGGCCATTGCTTCGATGCTGCGGTCCAGCCCCTTGCGCATGAAGTCCGAGCCGATCTGCACCAGCAGGATGTCGCCATTCTGCAGCTTGAATTCGGAGGCGAAACGCGCACGGGCGGCAACGCGCAACTCGGTGGCATTGGCCGGTGCGCGGCGATCGGGCGCAATGCCGGGTGGCAGCAGATGAAAGCGTTTTGCCGGCGTGCCGTAATGTTTCTTGAACAAGGGTTGCTGGGTCGTCGAGATCATCAGGATCTCGGTATGGCTTTCGGGCGCGAACACCGCGCGTTCGTAGGCGGAGAAGTGGCGGTAGCGCGGGCTGTAGCGATACAGCGGCTTGCGCATCGTGCGCGCCTTTTCCTCGTAGCACGGGTCTGCGGCGTAATACACGTCAAGCCCCGGCATCTTGTTGAAGCCGATCACGCGGTCCACAGGCCTGCGTGCGAGGTCGGCCTCGACCCAGCGCGTGAACTTTGCGTACAGGCGGTGGTTGAGCATCGCGCTTACCGGCACCTTGATCACGTCGAAGCCAGGCGGTACTTCGCCCTCCCATTCGAGCACGTACACGCGGATGGCGTGGCCGCGGGACTGGCAGGCCAGCGCAATGCGCAGGAAGTCGCGCTGCAGGCCGCCGAACGGGAAGTATTTGTACAGACAGAATCCAAGTTGCATCAGGCAGAGTCCTTGGTAGGGTCGAGTTGCTGCTCAAGCAGCGTTTCGAGCGCAGACCATACCTGTGCCGGCGCCAGCCGGGTAAAACACAGGGGGTGCTCGGTTTTGAGGTCGAAGCGACGGCGGTCTTCAGCCGTGGGCCTGTAGCTGCAGTCTTTTTGCAGGCAGGGCGCACAGTCGAAGTCGGAGGCCATATGCACCTGGCTGCGGCCCCAGGCCCCGGTATAGCCCGGGTTTGTGGGGCCGAAGAGGGACAGGGTGGGTACATCGAGTGCGGCAGCCAGATGGCCGAGCCCGGTATCGACCGCAACGCAGGCGGTCGCTTCGGCAAGTTCGGCGGCAAGGTCGGTCAGGGTGAGCCGCGGCAGCACGCTGGCGCCCGCGATGCCGGCAACGATGCGGTCTGCGCGCTGGTGTTCGGTGATGCTGCCCCAGGGCAAGCGAACCTGCCAGCCATGCATGCTCGCGCGTTCTGCAAGCTGGCGCCAGTAAGTTTCAGGCCAGTGCTTGGTGGCCCAGGTCGTACCGTGCAGGAAGACGAGGTAGGGCTTGTCCGTTTCCGGGCGGTGAGTGGCCGTTGCGAGCACCCGCGCATGGTCCAGCCCGTAGGCCGATGCGCCCGCAGGCTCGGCGCCGTCGCGGTCGCTGTGGGCTTCGGGCGGCAGGCTGTAGCCAAGTGCATCGGCGAAAAGTTCGCGCACACGCAGTACCGCATGCCGCCCCCATGGCACCGCATGGCGATCGCGGTAGACCAGGCTGGCGAGGGGTTCGCGTGCCGAGTGCCGGTCCAGTCCGTGCACCGGGCTGCGGGCGTAGCAACTGAGCCAGGCGCTTTTGATCAGCCCCTGTGCATCGATCACGGCGTCGTACTCGACGGAAGACATGGCCTGCCGGAAAGCGCGCCACTCGCCACTCTGGCGAGCTTTCAAGGGGTGCTTGCGCCAGCGTCGCAGCGCCACCGGGATGACCCTGTCCACCGCGGGATGCCAGGCGGGGATCTCGGCGAAGGATTCCTCCACAACCCAGTCGAAACGGATGTCCGGAAAGACGCGGGCGGCGTCGGTGATCGCGGGCAGGGTGTGGATGATGTCGCCCAGCGACGAGGTCTTGATGATCAGGATGCGCATTGGCTGCTCAGCCTGCCGTGGCGGGTATGCGTGGGCGCCCCGCACCCAGTGTGTCGAGTGCCTGCAGCACGCTGTCGGGGCTGATGTCGACGAGACAACGGGTGTGGCCGAGCGGGCAGACGCGCTTGAAGCAAGGTGAGCAGTCGAGCCCGAGGTAGCGGATCGATACCTTCTGCGACAGGGGGGGCGTGTGCTCCGGGCTGGATGACCCGTAGATCGCCACCAGCGGCACATCGAGCGCCGCGGCCACATGCATCAGGCCGGAGTCGTTGCTTACTGCCGCGTCGGCGAGTGCGATGAGGTCGACGGCGTCCCCCAGCTGTGTGCGACCGGCCAGGTTGTGGACCCTGGGCGTGTCTGCTGCGATCGCCTCTGCGGCCGGGTGATCCTTGGTCGATCCAAGAATCCAGACCTGGTAGCCGCGCTCGACCAGTTCGCGGGCGAGCGTGGCATAGTGAGGGAGCGGCCACTGTTTGGCCGGGCCGTATTCCGCACCCGGCATGAAGGCGATGCCGGGCCGGTCGTCGTCGAGTCCGAGCCGGCCGTGCAGGCTGGCCTGGTTGGCCGCATCGGCAAGCAGGCGGGGGTTCGGAAAGTCGGGTGGTGGTGGCGCATCCGCCGGTCGCCCAAGCGCGACGAAGCGCTGCACGGTCATCGGCAGGGCGGCTTCGTCGAGCAGGCGCAGGTCATTGACCAGGGCGTAGCGCATCTCGCCGCGGAAGCCCGTGCGCAGCGGGATGCGGGCGAAAAACGGGACCAGCGCTGACTTCAGCGAATTGGGCAGCAGGATGGCCTGATCATAGCCTTCTGTGGCCAGCTCGCGGCCCAGCGCCCAGCGCTTGCCGAGGCCGAACTCGCCGTGGCCAAGCGTCATCGCCACGCCGCGCCGGACCTCGGGCATGCGCGCCAGGACAGGGAGCGACCAGGCGGGGGCGAGCACGTCGATCTCGCACGGGCCGCCGCGCTTGAGCGTTACGAACAGGCTCTGGGCCATCACCATGTCACCCACCCAGGAGGGACCCACGACGAGAATCTTGCGCATGCCGGCAGTCTTCACCGGATCAGTTGGTGCGCGCGAGCCAGTCGAGGTACAGCGGCACGCCGGTCTCGACATCCATGAAGGGGCGATCGTATCCGGCGTTGCGCAGTGCGCTCATGTCGGCTTCGGTAAAACTCTGGTAGCGGCCCTTCAGATGATCGGGGAAGGGGATGTAGTCGATGCCACCGCTTTCGCTGCCGTGCGCCCGTGCCCACTTGATGGCTGCGCGGGCCACTTCGTTGAAGCTCTGCGCGCGACCGGTGCCGAGGTTGTAGATGCCCGATACCTGCGGGTTGTCGAGCAGCCACAGATTGACGGCGACGATGTCGTCCACATGGATGAAGTCCCGGCGCTGCTCGCCCGGGCCATAGCCGTCGGAGCCTTCGAACAGGCGCACGCGGCCGGATTCGCTGAGCTGGTTGTTGAAGTGCCAGGCCACGCTCGCCATGCTGCCCTTGTGTTGTTCGCGCGGCCCGTAGACGTTGAAATAGCGCAGGCCGACCACCTGGCTCTGCAGCGCGTTGAGTTGAGGGCGCAGGTGGCAGTCGAAGAGAAACTTCGAGTAGGCGTACATGTTGAGGGGCTGCTCGAACTCGCGCGCTTCGCGAAAGTTGGGGCCCATGCCATACACGGAGGCAGAGGACGCGTAGATCAGCGGAACCTTGCGCTCGAGACACCACGCCAGCAAGGTCTTGGTGTATTCGTAGTTCACCTTCATCACGAAGCGGCCGTCCCATTCCGTTGTGGCCGAGCAGGCGCCTTCGTGGAATACCGCTTCGATGGTACCGAAATCCTCGCCCGCCTCAATGCGCGTGAGGAAGTCGTCCTTGTCCATGTAATCGCGGATGTCGGCATCCGCGAGATTGAGACACTTGTGTCCGTCGCTGAGGTCGTCCACCACAAGGATGTCGGAGATGCCCCGGGCGTTGAGGCCCTGAACGAGATTGCTGCCGATGAAGCCGGCGCCGCCGGTGACGATAATCATGCGAACTCCTGGTTCATTGTGTTGCAGTCAACGCCGCAGTGAGCTCTGCGACACTCACGGTGGCGGTGCCGAGCTTGCCGACGACGACGCCGGCAGCAGTGTTGGCCAGTGCAGTGGCGTCTGCCATCGACAGCCCACAGGCGAGGCCTGCGCCGAGTACGGCCACGACCGTGTCCCCGGCACCGGTTACATCGAACACATCGCGAGCCCGCGTAGGCAGGTCCAGCGCAGCCTGCCCCTTTTGCAGCAGGGTCATGCCGCGTTCGGAGCGGGTAATCAGCATTGCCTCGAGCCCGAGCGCTTCGATCAAGGCTTCTCCCCGGCTGCGCAGCGCGGTTTCGTCGCCACAGTGCCCGACCACCGCTTCAAACTCGGTCATGTTGGGCGTGATCACGGTCGCGCCAGTGTAGCGGCTGAAGTCTGCGCCTTTGGGGTCGACCACGACCGGCAGCGCGCGTTCGCGGGCCAGCCGTATCAGGCTGCTGACCTGGGAGAGCGTGCCCTTGCCGTAATCCGACAGCACGACGGCGCCCTTGCCCGGCAGGGCTGCTGCGTATGCCTGTTCGATGCCGGCGGATTCGAGCACGGCAAAGTTGTCTTCGAAGTCGAGCCGGATCAATTGCTGGTGGCGACTGATGATGCGCAGCTTGGTAATGGTCGGGTGCTGCGGTGCTTCGAGCAGCCGGCAGTGCACGCCACCTTGCTCCAGTTGTTCGCGCAGCAGACGCGCAGGCTCATCGCGCCCGACCAGGCCTACCAGCTCGGTGCAGGCGCCAAGCGAGGCTGCGTTCAGGGCGACGTTGCCTGCGCCACCAGCGCGGAATTCGTCGTTCTCTACCTTCACCACAGGCACCGGGGCCTCGGGCGAGATGCGGGTGGTCGAGCCGTGCCAGTAGCGGTCTAGCATGACGTCACCGATAACGAGGAGGTGACCGGCGGAAAAGTCGGGCAGGATGTTCGGCATTAAGCGCAGGGCAAGACGATGGAAAGACGGGGATTATCCCACGAAGGGCGGAAGGCGACGAATGCGCACGAGCGGCCCTGCTGGCTGGGGGGCGTGTACGGCGCTAGCGGTTGAACCACTTCAGGGTCGTACCCCACGATTCGACGTCGATCCGCGTGACCTGGCCGCAGGCGAAGTCCAGCGCCAGCCAGCGTTCGGCGGGCAGGCCGAGCAGGTGGCCTGCGATCACGCGCAAGGGGCCGCCGTGGGCAACGATCACCAGGGGAAGATCGCTGGCGGCCACGCTGCAGGCCGCATCCAGCCAGGGCAGCACCCGTGCGCTCAGGTCACGGGCGGATTCGCCGCCGGGGGCTCGGAATCCGAGCGGGTCGTCGGCCCAGGCGTCGATGGCCGTGCCGAGGTCATCGAACCGGCGCCCCTCCCATTCGCCAAAGCTCATTTCCTGCAGACGTTCATCGAGTTGCGGTGTGCCAAGCGCCTCGGCAAGCAGGCGTGCGCGGCTGATCGGGCTGGCGTGCAGCACGAAATGTTCGGGCAGGTGCGGGCGCAGCCGCGCGGCAACGTCGACGGCGGATTCGGCCAGGCCGACGTCCATGCGGCCATAGCACACGCCGGGTGCCACGTCGGGCCGGGGGTGGCGGATCAGGTGAAGTTCCATGCGACCAGGATTCCAAGGTAGCAGGCAAGCTCGGTGACTTGCTGGGTGGCGCCGAGGAGGTCGCCGGTGTAACCGCCCAGCCGGCGCACGAACATGCGCGCGGCCCACACGGTGGTAAGCGCGGCAGCGCCCGCTGCGCACAATGCCTCGAGCGGGCCAAGGAGCAGGAGCGGGAGCAGGCCGAAGCCGGTGGCGGTCAGCAGCTCCGCGCCATTCATGCGCCGGGCGAGCGGTTTCGACTTCGCGCTCGCGTCCTCGCGCACGTAGGGCAGGTGGTGGATCAGGCTGGTGGCGGCGAGGCGCGACAACGGGTGTGCGACCAGCATCGCAAGGGCGGCGCCCGATTCGCCCTGGGCGCCGAGTTCGAACAGGGCCGCAACCTTCGCCAGCAGCATCAGCATCATGCCGACGGTGCCGTAACTGCCGATGCGAGAATCCTTCATGATCGTCAGCACCTGAGCCTTCTCCCAGCCGCCGCCGAGCCCGTCGCAGGTGTCGGCCCAACCGTCCTCATGGAAGGCGCCGGTGGCGCGAATCGTGACCGCCATCGACAGGATCACCGCCAGCGAAGGCGGCAGCACCAGGGCGAAGAACAGGTAAGCGCTGGCCCCGATCGCCCCCACCACCCAGCCCACCAGCGGAAAATAGCGTGCCGCATGATTCAGGCGCTCGGTGGACCACGGAACCCAGGCCGGGACCGGCAAGCGCGTGAAGAACCCGAGCGCGGTGAAGAAGAGTTCGAGCTGATAGCGCATGCGGGAGGGTCAGCCCTGTCCGCTCACGCCTGCCGATTCGAAACTCGCCATTTCGTTGAGGAAGTTCACTGCGGCCTGCACCAGCGGGTAGGCCAGCGCAGCGCCGGTGCCTTCGCCCAGGCGCAGATCGAGTTCCATCAGGGGTTCGATGCCGAGGTGCTCGAGCTGCAAGGTGTGGCCGGGCTCTTTGGAGCGGTGGGCGAACACGCAGTAGGGCAGGAGCTCAGGTGCGATGGCGTGGGCCACGAGCAGCGCCGAGGTCACGATGAAGCCGTCGATGAGCAGCAACATGCGTTTTTCGGCCGCGCCCAGCATCGCGCCGACCATCATCGCGATTTCGAAACCGCCATACTGCACGAGGGCGACGAGCGGGTCACGCTGGCGACCGCCACGGTCGACTGCCTGCTTGAGCAGCGCCTGTTTGCGCGCAAGGCCTGCGTCGTCGAGGCCGGTGCCGCGCCCGGTCACGGTGGCAAGCTCACTGCCGGCGACAAGGCAGTAGGTCAGCAGCGACGCAGCGGCAGTGTTGCCGATGCCCATTTCGCCGAAACCGACGCAGTTGCAGCCGTTAGCCGCGAGCGCATGGGCCAGTTCGCGGCCCTTTGTCAGGGCCGCTTCGCACTGCGCGGCGGACATTGCCGGGCGCTCAATGAAATTGTCGGTGCCCGGAGCGATCTTGGCGCTGATCAGGCCAGGGCGCTTGCCGAAATCGTGATTGACGCCGGCATCGATCACGGTCAGCCCGAGTCCCATCTGGCGGCTGAAGACATTGATCGCAGCTCCGCCCGCGAGAAAGTTCTCCACCATCTGCCAGCTCACATCCTGCGGATAGGCCGACACTCCGGCGCGGGCAGCGCCGTGGTCACCGGCGAAGACCATGATGTGTGGCTGCTTCAGTTCGGGGGTTTCGGTCTGCTGCACGAGGCCGATCTGCAGAGCAAGCGCTTCGATGCGGCCAAGTGCGCCGAGCGGCTTGGTCTTTGTGTCGATGCGATGTTGCAGCCGGGGCAGAATTGCCTGATCCGGGGCGCTGATAGTGACATTCATGGGTGTTTTTGCGACAGAGTAAGGATGAGCGCGGCGGATGTTAGCACGCGGGTTCACTCATCCTTGAGTACCAGCGGTAAACCGGCAGCAACGAAAACGACTCGGGGGCAGCGCGCGGCGACCGCCTGATTGAGGCGTCCGGCTTCGTCCCGGAACAGACGCCCCAAGGGGTGCTCCGGCACCAGGCCGAGCCCCACTTCGTTGGCGACGAGCACGATCTTGCCGGGCAGCAAGGGCAGCGCAGCAAGCAGCGCATCGCGTTCGCGGCTGAACAGGGGCAGCGTGTCTGCGCTGTGCGCAGCGGTCAGCGTGTCCGCCTCCATGAGCAGGTTCGACAGCCACAGCGTGAGGCAGTCGACGATCAGGCAGCGATCAGCGGCGGCTTCGTGCATCAGGGTGTCGGCCAGCATGACGGGGGCTTCGACCGTGCGAAAGTGCGGTGGGCGATCAAGCTGGTGACGGCGGATGCGTGCGGCCATCTCCTCGTCTCCGGCTTCCGCAGTGGCAATTACGGTGACCGGCAGGCCGGATTCGAGTGCGCGCTGTTCGGCGTGGCGGCTTTTTCCGGAGCGGGCGCCGCCGAGGATGAATTCGCAGGTCATTGGAATGCTTCGCTTTTTGCAATGCACGAGATGGCCGGACACGGTATCATCCGCCCCCTCTGCTCCGAAAGGGGCAACGCGTTCGTGGTGCCCGACGGCGAGTCTCGCCACAGGGTTAAACGGGAAACAGGTGAGCACGCCTCAAGCGTGCGATGCCTGTGCTGCCCCCGCAACGGTAAGTGAGTGCAAGGCGCATCGAAAAGCCACTGGGTACTGTTTGCCCGGGAAGGTGATGCGTCGAGTCAGGAAGATGCTGTTCCTGACAGCCCATGAGCCCGGATACCGGCCCGAATTCGAAATGGCGGATGTGCTGCGGGGTGGCAGCGGCGGGTGCGGTGTTTCTGGCTCTCTTCGACTTTCTCCCGGCACGTCCTTGTGTGAATCAGCCATGGTATGCGGGGACGCGGGCCGTGGCGCAGGGAGTCATTCCAGTGAAGATCCAGCTTTCCATTCTCGCCTCGGCGTGTGCGCTTGTTTATCCCCTTGTTGGTCAGGCGCAGACTGCGCATGGTGATGCAGAACTTGACCAGGTCGTGGTGACGGCAACCCGCCAACCAGTAATCGCCTCGGAAGCGCTGGCCAGCGTTGAAGTGATCGGTCGCGACGAAATCGCTGCCGCGGGAAATTCCAGCCTGATAGAACTGCTGTCGGCTCGCTCCGGTATTCAGGTCGTCAGCAATGGCGGTGCCGGCGCGAACGGCAGCATCTTCATTCGTGGCGCAAACTCGGGCCACACACTGGTGTTGATCGACGGCATGCGGGTGGGTTCGGCGACCAACGGTTTGCCCACGCTGGAAATGATTCCCCTGGCCCTGATCGATCGCGTCGAGATCCTGCGCGGCCCCGCCAGTGCGCTGTACGGCTCGGACGCCATCGGCGGCGTGATCCAGATCTTTACCCGCAAGGGCAAGGAAGGCTTCCAGCCGTCCGCGCGTATTGGTTTCGGCACGGAGAACAGCCGCTCAGTGGAGGCCGCAGTTGCAGGTGGCGTCGATCGCCTGCGGTACAGCCTTGTCGCGGGCGAGGATCGTACCGACGGCATCAACGCCAGGACGACCTCTTACGCAGGCAGGGATCAGGACGATGACGGGTTTCGCAACAGTTACCTGAACGGGTCGATGACGATCGGTTTTCGCGAACGCGATGAAATCGGGCTGACCGTTTTCCATAGCGATGGCCGCAGCTGGTACGACGCAGGCGAGATCTTCGATTCCTACCTGGACAAGCAGACCGATGCCGCGAGCGTTCATCTGCGCAACCAGATCACCGGTGACTGGGCCAGCACGGTCAGGGTCGGCTACAGCGCCGATACCTCGCATGACCACTCAAGCGCAACCTCAACATCCGAGTTCGATACGGCGCAGACTCAGTTTACCTGGCAGAACGATGTCGCGCTGGCGGGGGGCTCGCTACTGGCTGCATACGAGTACCTTGAGCAGAATGTGAGCACGACCACCGCGTATGCCAAGACACAGCGCGACACCAATTCGCTGGTGCTCGGCTGGGGCGGTCAGTTCGACAAGCACAACGTCCAGTTCAACGTGCGTCACGACGATGACTCGCAGTTTGGTGGAGAAACCACCGGCTCGGCAGCATATGGCTACCAGTTCCTGCCCGAGTGGCGTGTGCACGGGAGTATCGGAACGGCGTTCAAGGCGCCGACCTTCAACGATCTCTATTACCCGCTTGCGTGCTTCGGCTCCTATGGCTGTTTTGGCGGAAACCCCGATCTCAAACCCGAAGAGGCCCTCAGTCGCGAGATTGGGCTGGTCTGGGAGCGCGGTGAGACCGCCGTGCGCGCGACCTATTTCAATAACCGGGTGAAGAACCTGATCGACTGGAGCTCGGGCATTGCCGACAACGTCGCCACTGCAACGCTGGAAGGTGTTGAGCTCGGGCTGACGACGATGGTGTACGGCTATCGCTTGCGCGCAAACGTGGACTTTCTCGAAGCCAAGGACAAGGATAGCGGCAATTACCTTGGTCGCCGCGCGAAGGAAAGCGCTTCGCTGTCCATCGATCGCAGCATGGGCGCCTGGACCTGGGGGATGGAGCTGACTGGACAGGGGCGGCGTTTCGACACGACGGCGAACAACACGTCGGCCGCGCGGCTGGCCGGGTATTCCTTGCTCAATGCCTATGTTCACTATGCGCTGGCGCGCGACTGGAGTGTGGAGCTGCGTGCAAACAACATCCTCGACAGGGACTACGAACTGGCTCAGGGCTACGGTACGAAGGGCGCGAATGCCTTCGTTTCGCTGCGCTACGCGCTGCACTGAGAGCCCATGGAGGCCGCAGCATTGCACATGGACGGGGACTGCCTGATGGCTGGCCGTCGTCGTCGCCTGCTTCTTGTCGCAGTCGTGCTGGTGCTGGTCGCGGGACTGACCCTGGCGTGGGCACTGATCGCGGGCAGTCTGGCAATTGCACCTGCAGAGGTGCTGGCTGCGCTGGGTGGTGCCGACGGCATGTCCGCCAGTGTCGTTCGCGAACTCCGGCTGCCGCGCGCAGTGGCGACCTTTGTGTGCGGCGGCCTGCTCGCACTGGCGGGCGCGCTGATGCAGGTCCTGCTGCGCAATCCGTTGGCCGATCCTTATATTCTCGGTATCTCCGGCGGTGCGGCTGTTGGCGCGCTGACCGGCATTTCGCTCGGGGCAGCGTCAATCTGGATCGATGGCGGCGCGTTTGCCGGCGCCCTGATTGCCATGCTGCTGGTGTTCGGGCTTGCGCACGGTGATGGCAGCTGGACGCAGACGCGGCTGCTGCTGACCGGGGTGATTGTCGCTGCGGGCTGTGGTGCCGCGGTCACGCTGATGCTGGCGCTGGCGCCGGATACGCGGGTGCAGTCGATGCTGTTCTGGCTGATGGGCGATGCCAGCGGGGTGTCCAACCCGTGGCCGGCGCTCGGGGTGCTGCTGATCGGCTTGTTTGCGGTGTGGCCGTTCGCCCGTGACCTCAATGTGCTGGCGCGAGGCGAAATGACTGCACATGCGCTCGGCGTGAGCGTCAAGCGCCTGCGCCTCGGCCTGTACGTGCTGGCTTCGCTGCTGACTGCGGTGGCAGTGACGCAGGTGGGATCGGTGGGTTTCGTCGGGCTGATCGTGCCCCATCTGGTGCGGCTGGCGCTGGGTAACGACCAGCGCATCCTGTTGCCGACTGCGGCACTGGCGGGGGGAATTCTGCTGACAGTGGCCGATACGCTGGCGCGCACGGTGATGGCGCCGCAGCAACTGCCGGTGGGCGTGCTGACGGCGCTCATTGGCGTGCCGGTGTTCCTGTTTCTGCTCGCACGCCATCCGCGCTGACATGAGGGATTCGGACGTGACTCCACCCGCTGTCGCCGCGCCTTTGCTCGAGGCCGATCGCCTTGCACTGAGGGCGGGCGAGCGCTGGTTGTGTTGTGAATTCAGCCTCAAACTGGCGAAAGGCGAATGCCTGGTGCTGCTGGGGCCCAATGGCGCGGGCAAGACCACGCTGCTGCACACACTGGCCGGACTGCGTGAGCCCAGCGTCGGCTCGGTTCGTCTTGGTGGCCTGCCCTACACGGAGTGGTCCGCGCTCGACGCCGCGCAGTTCCGCGGGGTATTGCCGCAACAGCAACCTGACCACTTTGCCGCGTCCGTCCTGGAGGCCGTGCTCATCGGTCGACACCCACACCTTGGACGCTGGGGCTGGGAAGGCTCGGACGACCAGCGCATCGCACGTGCTGCGCTCGCCGATGTCGGGCTGACCGGTTTCGAGCTGCGCGACATCCTCACCCTGTCGGGGGGAGAGCGTCAGCGGGTGGCGGTGGCCGCGTTGCTGGCGCAGGCGCCGCAGCTCTTCCTGCTCGACGAGCCGCTCAACCATCTCGACCTGCGCTACCAGATTGCGGTGCTGACCCTGTTTCGCCAGCTCGCGGACCAGGGACGCGGGGTGGTCATGGTTTTGCACGATATCAATCTCGCAGCCCGCTTCGCTGATCACATCATTCTGCTCGACGGTCAGGGCGGCGTGATTGCCGGCGACCGTGATACGGTGCTGCAGGCCGAATGTCTGAGTCATGCCTTTGGTCACCCTCTGCGGCGCTTCGAGGTCGAGGGGCGGGTCACCTTCCTGCCCGACTGAAGGCATGATGAACCGTATGGGCATGCTGCCCGCCAGAGGCAGTTCATGCAGTTGGCAATGTCACGGGTGTCGTCGCCCGTCATGCCAATGAACCCCTGAACGAGAGAGAACACGATGAGCGAGACTGAGGACAAGGATGCGCGCCACAACGTACGCATGGTGCGCAAGAAGGAAGTCGTCGACAGCCATATTGCTGCGGCACAGACCGAACGGGGCGTGCTGCTGGTCAATACCGGCAACGGCAAAGGCAAGTCCAGTGCCGGATTCGGGCTGGTCGCGCGTGCGCTCGGTCATGGCCTGAAGGTAGGGGTGGTGCAGTTCATCAAGGGCCGGTCGGATACCGGCGAGGAATCCTTCTACCGCCAGCAGCCGGGCGTGAGCTGGCATGTAATGGGCGAGGGCTTTACATGGGAGACGCAGGACCGTGCGCGCGATGTGGCCGCAGCCGAAGCCGCCTGGGCCCAGGCTTGCTCCTTCCTGCGTGATCCCGGCATCGGCCTGGTGGTGCTCGATGAGCTCAACATTGCATTGAAGTATGGCTATCTTGAAGTGGATAGGGTCGTGGCGGATCTGATGGCACGGCCTGTGGATCAGCATGTGGTGGTGACGGGGCGCGCCGCGCCGCCGGAACTGGTGGCGGTGGCCGACACGGTGACCGACATGACCGTGGTCAAGCATGCATTTGCAGCCGGCATCAAGGCGATGGCCGGCATGGAGTGGTGAAATGAGCGTTCCCGTCATGGCTGGCTCAAGACCGGGCGCCCAGCCTGGTTATGTCTATCTCGTCGGTGCCGGTCCGGGTGACCCGGAACTGCTCACCCTGCGCGGTGCGCGCCTGGTCGAGGGCGCCGATGTGGTGGTCTTCGACAATCTGGTGAGCCCGGCGATCGTCGCGCTGGCGCCTGCCGCTGCCGAACGCATCTATGTTGGCAAAAAGGCCGCCGATCACACCCTGCCGCAGGACGAGATCAACGGCCTGCTGGTGCGACTGGCCCGTGCGGGCAAGCGTGTGGTGCGGCTGAAGGGCGGCGACCCCTTCATCTTCGGTCGTGGCGGCGAAGAGATGGCGGTGCTGGTCGACGCCGGCATTACCGTGGAGGTGGTGCCGGGCGTCACGGCTGCTGCGGGTATTGCAGCGTACGCAGGTATTCCGCTGACCCACCGTGATCACGCGCAGTCGGTGATCTTCACCACGGGCTTTCTCAAAAATGGCGCGCTCGATCTGGACTGGCCGATGCTGGCGCGTCCGGGGCAGACGCTGGTCATCTACATGGGCATTTCGCGCCTGGGGGAGATCTGTGCACAACTCGTCGCCCACGGCCTGCAGCCGGATACCCCGGCCGGCGTGATCGAACGCGGCACGACCGACGCCCAGCGCGTGGTGACGGCTACCCTCGCCACGCTGACAGAACGGGTGCAGGCGGCGGGAATCCGTCCTCCTGCACTGACCGTGGTCGGCGGGGTGGTCGGGCTCTACCCGAAACTGGCGTGGTTCGTGCCGGCCGTTGCGGCGGATGCTCCCCACCCCCCGCACGCAGGCTGCGCGGTGGTGCATCCCGATGCGCCCGGGACCGAGGATTGAAGCCCGATCCGCGCTTTTTGCAGTCTTTCACATACGCCGATTCGTGGCGTTCATCGACATGACCGATACCCGCACGCCCCGGCATTGTCCGGCGCTATTCATCGCTGCCCCGGCCTCGGGGCAGGGCAAGACCACTGTTACTGCGGCGCTTGCGCGCATGCACAGCCGCCTCGGGCGCAAGGTGCGGGTGTTCAAGTCGGGGCCGGATTTCCTTGATCCCCAGATTCACGCTGTGGCCAGCGCAGCGCCGGTCTACAACGTCGATCTCGGCATGTGCGGCGAAGCCGATATCGCTCGGCGGCTATACGACGCGGCGGGCGCGGCCGACCTGATCCTGGTCGAGGGTGTCATGGGGCTGTACGACGGCTCGCCATCGGGCGCAGACATCGCCTGCCGCTTTGGCCTGCCAGTCATGGCCGTGATCGATGCGCGCGCGATGGCTCAGACCTTTGGCGCGCTGGCCCATGGGCTGGCGACCTACCGCCCCGGCCTGCCGTTTGCGGGCGTGCTCGCCAACCATGTCGGCAGTCCGCGCCACGCTGACATGCTCCAGGCTTCGTTGCCGGAGGGCATGCGCTGGTTCGGTGCGCTCATGCGTGATGCGGACGCTGCACTGCCCGAGCGTCATCTCGGCCTGATGCAGGCGGCGGAGATCGGGGATCTCGATGCCCGGCTCGACCGCCTGGCCGACAGCCTGGCGCAGACCGGTGCGGCAGATCTTCCGCCCGCCGTGCCCTTCGCCGCGGGGCCCTCAGCCGACGTGGTGCCGCAGCTTGCCGGACATACGGTTGGGGTTGCCCGGGATGCTGCTTACGGATTCATCTATCCGGCGAACCTGGACTGCTTGCGGGCGCTGGGCGCGACGCTGGTGTTCTTCTCCCCGCTTTCCGGCGACGCGCTGCCCGCCTGTGATGCGGTCTGGTTGCCGGGTGGCTATCCTGAATTGCATGGCGAACGCCTCGCAGCCAATCGTGATTTCTGGCAGGGGCTGCGTGCGCATGTCGATGCCGGCCGTCCGCTGCTGGCGGAATGTGGCGGCATGATGAGTCTGTTCGATATTGTCGTCGACAAGGCCGGCGAGGCGCACGCCTTCGGTGGGCTGCTGCCCGGACGCGCTGTCATGCAGAAACGCCTGGCGGCACTTGGCCTGCAGCATGCCGAACTGCCCGAGGGCAGGCTTGCCGGGCATACTTTCCACTATTCGAAGAGCGACACGCCCTTGCAGCCGCTGGTTCGAGCGCAGACGCCCGATGGGCGCGAGGGCGAGGCGATCTACCGTCGTGCACGCCTGACCGCCTCTTACGTCCATCTGTATTTCCCGTCCAATCCGGCGGCGGTCGGACGTTTGTTCGCCCGCGCGGACAGTCTGCGGTAAGCCGGCAGCGGCTGCCCGCAGGGCGGGTGACGGTGACCCTCAGTCCAGCGTCGGGTAGTCCAGGTAACCCTTCTCGCCGCCGCCATAGAAAGTGCTGGTGTCCGGTGTGTTGAGCGGCGCGTGCTCGCGCAGGCGGCGCACAAGGTCGGGGTTGGCGATGAAGGGTTTGCCAAAGGCAATCAGATCGGCGCGACCGTCGGCCACCGCTGTTTCTGCCAAGGCGCCGTCGTAAGCATTGTTCACCATCCATGCGGCAGCGCCACCGGCCGTGGTGTAAGCGCCGCGCAGCGCGGCGTAGTCGAACGGGGTGTTTCCTTGCTGGAAATCGCGCGGCCCGCCGGTGGCGCCCTCGATGACGTGGATGTAGCACAGCGGCCACTGCGCAAGCTGTCGTACCACGTAGTTGAACAGCGGCTGCGGATCGGGATCCGATGCATCGTTGGCAGGTGTGACCGGCGAGATGCGGATGGCGGTGCGGCTGGCGCCGATTTCGGCGGTGACGGCTTCCATGACCTCGACCAGCAGGCGGGCACGGTTCTCGATGCTGCCGCCATAGGCGTCGCTGCGGTGATTGCTGCCGGATCTCAGGAACTGATCGATCAGATAGCCGTTCGCCGCATGCACCTCGACACCGTCAAAGCCGGCGTCGATGGCCGCGCGCGCCGCGCGCCGGTAGTCGGCGACGATGCCCGGGAGCTCGTCCAGGGTTAGTGCCCGTGGCTGCGAGGTGGCGACGAACGCGCCGCTGCCGTCCGCGTTGAGGACATAGGTCTTGGCCTTGGCGGTGATCGCCGACGGTGCCACTGGTGCGCCGCCATCGGGTTGAAGTGAGGAGTGGGAAATGCGTCCGACGTGCCACATCTGCACCACGATCTTTCCCCCCGCGGCATGCACGGCGTCGGTGACCCGGCGCCAGCCGGCAAGCTGGTCGGGTGCATACAGGCCTGGCACGTTGGCATAGCCCTGGCCCTGCTGCGTGATGGCGGTCGCCTCGGTAATGATCAGGCCGGCGCTGGCGCGCTGGGCGTAGTAGGTGGCGGTCATCTCGCCTGGAACCGCACCGGGTGAGCGGTTGCGGGTCAGCGGGGCCATGACGATGCGGTTGGCGAGTTCGATCTCGCCGGCGGTGATTGGGTCGAACAGAGTAGGCATGGTGTGTGTATGTCCTGATGTGAAGGGAGTCCGTGTTGCTTCGTGACGCGGCAAGTCAGGGCGGGGCGGTGGCGGCCAGCGAAGCGTGCTCATGATTCCGGTTACAGCCTGATGGCTAGAGCTTGTCGCTGAGCTGGAGCAGGAACGCGCGGATCGTTTCTTCGTTGCGCTTGTAGAACACCCACTGGCCGACGCGTCGCGTTGTGACCAGACCGGCATGTTGCAGCGTGGCAAGGTGGGTGGACACCGTGGACTGTGAAAGCCCGCAGCGCTCGAACATGCCCGCACACACCCCGACTTCGAAGGGGTGGGCCTGGTCGGCGAAGTGCTTTTCGGGCTCTTTCAGCCATTGCAGGATTTCGCGCCGCACAGGGTGTGCGAGGGCCTTGATGATGACGTCGATGTTCATAAAAGGGCGGGGGCCGGGCTGGATTCAGTATCGAGTTTTTTCGAATTATATATCCAGAAAATACGAAATATACATCGTTTATTTTAGATATTTGTGCGCGCAGAAAATGACGAGGCTTCCACGTACCTGAATTGACGCCGAGGTTGAGGCGGTGGCGCAAGCACATCCGCGACCCGCCTCCCGGGCTTGTGACCGGGCCTGGGGCGTGCAGCCCTGGCCTGGCGTTGCGTCAGGCGAACGCCATCAGTGCAGGACTTCTTCCTTGAAGCCCTCCATCGCCTTCATCCACCAGTTGAATGAGTCTTCGAGATTCTTGACGCTGACGCCGTAGTCGATATTGACGACCATCTCCAGTCGCGGATCGCCATCGCGGTCAAGATAGGCCTTGCCGTAGCGTTTCTGGAGGTTCCAGCGGTTGATCTCTTCGAGGGAAACCTTGGCGCCGCTCCAGCCCGCCGAGAACTGGATATCGTCACAGTCCCTGCCCTTCCTGCAGCCATAGAAATAGATGCCGTACTTGGTGCCATCGATACGGCCCACGATGCGCGGGTCGCCCTGACCGTCCTTGTCGAGCTCTGCGGAGCCGAAACCTCTGGCGATCTCATAGATTCGTGATGGGTTGGTTGCATCGATCATGTCGGCGAATGATGAGCCTGCGCAGCCGAGAAGCAAGGTTGAAAACGTCAGTATCTGCGCGGCGACTTTTTTCATGGTGAAGACTTCCTCTGTAGAAAAGCGAATGGCATTCGGCCCCAGCGCTGAATGCGCTCATACAAACGCGCTTACGAGGTTCAACCACAGCATGCGGCAGCCCTCGCGCAGAGCGGGGGCAATATTAGCCGCGTGAGCGCTTTGGGTAGAATGGATTTGATCACGAACGCTTGAGGATGCCTGGCTCACTGCACTGAAAAGCGGGCAGGACGCTGGCTGTGATCTGGAGGGATTGCCAATGGAGCGGGCGAAGGGAGTCGAACCCTCGTCATGAGCTTGGGAAGCTCAGGTAATGCCGTTATACGACGCCCGCTCTGAGGAAAGCCTGAATGGCCTTCGCTGGACAGGTCGCCATTCTAATGGCGGGCGCCAGCGTGCGCAATCGTGCTGATGAAAGCGTGTGTGATTGTTTGGTGCATGGGCTGCAAAGCGGGACCCGATCCGAGCGTCCGGACCGCACTGCTGGCCGTCGGCCTAGGTCCCGAGGCGTTCCACCGCATCGCGTACGCGTGCAGGTTCATCCATCTTGAGAATGCGTTGTACCCGGGGCGCAAGCTCGCCTACATCGGCGCGCAGCACTTGCTGCTTGACTCCGAGGATATGGGCCGGGTGCATCGAGAAGTTGCGCAGTCCCATGCCAAGCAGCAACTCGGTGTACGCCGGGTCTCCGGCCATTTCGCCGCACACCGAGACCGGCATGCCGAAGCGCAGGCCGGCCTGAATGGTGCCGCTGATGAGCTTGAGTACCGCCGGATGCAGGGGGTCGTAGAGATGCACGACGGATTCGTCCGAGCGGTCGATGGCGAGCGTGTACTGGATGAGGTCGTTGGTGCCGATCGAGAGAAACGACAGGCGGCGGATGAACATCCCAAGCGACAGCGCCGCAGCCGGCACCTCGATCATGCCGCCAATGGGCACGTTTTCGTTGAACTTGACCTTCTCGGCGCGCAGTTCGGTCTTGGCCTTTTCGATCAGGGTCAGGCACTGGTCGATCTCGTGGGCATGCGCCAGCATCGGCACCATGATCTGCAGTTTTCCGTGTGCGGATGAACGCAGCAGTGCCCGCAACTGGGTCAGGAACATCTTCGGCTCGGCCAGGGAGTAGCGCACCGCGCGCAATCCCAGTGCCGGGTTGGGCACGTTGCGGCCGTGGCTGCCATTGAGTGCCTTGTCGGCGCCGACGTCGAAGGTGCGGATGGTCACTGGCTTGCTGGGCATGGCCTTGAGCACCGCACGATAGGCTTCGTACTGCTCGTCTTCGTCGGGCAGGGTGTCGCGGCCGATGAAGAGAAATTCCGTTCGATACAGGCCCACGCCGTCGGCGCCGACCGCCTTCACCTGTATCAGATCCTTCGGGCCTTCGATGTTGGCGAGCAGATTGACGTCTTCGCCGTCGAGTGTCGTGGCGCGTGTGTCCTTGAGCCGGTTGAGCTTGGATTTCTCCAGTTCGAGCTCGGAGCGGCGCAGGCGGTATTCCTGTACGACCGTCTCGTCCGGGGCGACGATGGCGACACCGCGGGTGCCATCGACGATGATGAGCTCGCCGTCTTCCACAAGATCGCGGATATGGTGCAGGCCAACGACCGCCGGAATGGACAGACTGCGGGCGACGATCGCAGTGTGGCTGGTCGGGCCGCCTACGTCGGTGACGAATCCTGAAATGTTGTGGTCGCGGAAGCCGATGGTGTCGGCCGGAGACAAGTCGTGCGCCACGACGACGGTGCCGACGCCGTCACGACGTTTTGGTGGCAAATGTCCGGGATGGCCGAGCAGGACCTTCACCAGGCGTTCGACGACCTGCACGACATCAGCCTGGCGTTCGCGCAGATACGGGTCCTCGATCTGACGGAACTGCTCCACGACCAGCTCCATCTGCTGAACCAGCGCCCACTCGGCGTTGCAGCGTCGCGATTCGATCAGATTGCGTGCTGCGGCGATCAGCATCGGGTCGGTCAGCATCATCAGCTGCAGATCGACGAAAGCACCCACTTCGTTATGACTTGTTGCGGCAGCGGACGATGCCTTGAGTCCGATGAGCTCGCCCTGTACGGTCGCAAGTGCATCGTCAAGACGTGCCATTTCGTCCGCAAGGTGTTTGGGCGGGACGTGGTAGTGGTTGACCTCGAGCAGCGCGTGGGAGACGAGGTGAACCAGCCCGATTGCAATACCTTGCGAGACAGGCAGTCCGTGCAGCGTAAACGCCATCTTCTATTCCTCTTCGCCGAAGCGGTCTGCGATCAGAGCCTTGATTTGCTCAAACGCATTGTCCGCGTCGACGCCGGCGGTCTCGATGGTGATCGTGGCACCCCGCGCCGCAGCCAGCATCATGACCCCCATGATGCTCTTTGCATTGACCCTGCGACCGTTGCGCTCCAGCCAGACTTCGGCGTCGAAGCTGCTCGCCATCTGGGTCAGTTTCGCCGATGCTCGCGCATGCAGGCCAAGTTTGTTGATGATTTCCACTTCCGCTCTGGGCATCTTGCGTCTCGCTCGACTTCCGGTTTCTGGTTTGTAATGTGAGGCCAGGATCTGCTGCGTTACTTCATGTGCATCACGCCGTCACAGCCCCCCGAGATTGCCCGCTGTATCACGGACGCCATGTCTTTCTCTCTGTACGTCAGTACGCGCAGCAACATCGGCAGATTCACGCCGGCAATGCCTTCGACCCGGCCGGGTTTCAGAAGCTTGGTCGCGATGTTGGATGGCGTCGCGCCGTAGATGTCGGTGAGTATCACCACCCCCCGGCCGCTGTCGGCCCAGGAGACCATCTGTCGTGCGGTCGGCAGCAGGTCGAGCGGATCGTCCTGCGCGGACACGCCCAGCTGAATGATGTTGGCAGGGCGCTTGTTGAGCACATGGCATGCGCATTGAATGAGCGACTCGCCCAGCGTGGCATGGGTGATGAGAAAGATACCGATCATGACGCATTCCGGTTGGCCAGGTCTTATTCTATCCGAGACGACGGCTTATGGCCCTGTGCTTGGGCGTCGAGGCGATCGTTCACCGCGCCGGTGCCCTCGATCGAGATCCGCTTTCCTGCATTCAGGATGCCGAGGGCTTCGAGAATGACAGGTCGTTTCGGGTTGCGGTTGAGATAAATGCCATACACGCCGCGACTGATCGGTGCCACGCCTTCCACGGTGAACAAGTTGCCGGCATCAATCTCGGGCTGGATCACACGGCCGGGCAGAAATGCCGCGCCGCCGATGGCTTTCAGGTAGTCCAGTGCCATGCCGGAGTTCGACACGGTCGTCATTGGCGCAGGGGCCTCGGGAAAGCGTTCGCGGTGTTCGACCTCGAAGGCCTGGCCCCAGTCGATCATCACGTATCCGTCCCCAAGGGCCTCGCTGGCGCTCTGCCCAGGACTTGTGGACACCAGGAACAGGTCGATCTGCGTCAACCGGGTTTCCGTCATCAGCTCGATGCGCGGAGGCTCGAGCATCACCACGACGTCGAGCAGGCCCTCGAACAGGCGGGAGATCAGGATCTCGGGTGCGCCGGTTTCTACCGACAGTGCGATGTCGGGGCGCGCTCTGCGCAACGCATGCAGCCAGCCCTCCTGCAGAAAGATGTCCCACAAGCGCTGGCTGCCGGCGATCGACAGCTGCGGGGTTTCGACGCCGTCCATGCCGACGATGTGACGGGCGCGCCGCCACTCGGAGATGATCAGATCAGCCGAATGGAGAAAGCGATGGCCTTCGGGTGTCACCCGCACATCGCGCCTTGAGCGGTCGAACAGCCTGGTTCCGAGCAAGGCTTCAAGCTGTTTGATGCGGGCGCTCACGGCCGCCTGGGTGACGTGGAGAGATTCTGCCGCTGCGCCGAAGTGCCGCAGGCGATGAACTTCCATGAAGGTGCGGAGGAGGTCGATATCCATTGATCAAAATAATTTGTTGAAGTGACAAAAATATATCGTTTTATTTGTTTGTTGTCGCCCTATACGATGGTGTCTGAATTTGTTCTTCACCGTTCAACAGCGAAGGAGTTGCTATGAACTTGAGCGTTTCGAAGTACCGCCCGCTGACCATGGCTGCCAGTGTTCTGGCCGTTCTTTTTGTGACCGGGTGTGCAAGCAAGATGGGACCGCCGGTTGCAGAGCTGTCCTCCGCACAATCATCGCTTTCGCAGGCCGAATCTGCCGGTGCGCGCACGCATGCGCCGCTGGAGTTGCTGACTGCCCGCGAAAAACTCTCGCAGGCCGAAGCGGCCATGCGCAGCGAAGACTTTGAGCGTGCCAAGGTACTAGCAGAACAGGCCGCTGTCGATGCGCGTCTGGCAGAGGCCAGAGCCCGCACGGTGCGCTCGCAGCGTGCAGTCACTGAAGTGCAGGAGAGCATCGAGACCCTGCGTGGCGAACTGGATCGGAGGCCGAAATAATGAAAATTGAGCAGAACAAGACCAACAACAGTGCCGTGCGTCTGCAAACGATGCTTTCACGACGCAGTCTGAGTGCGATCGCAGGCGTCCTGCTCGTCGCTGGCTGTGCCGGCATGCCCAAGGAAAACGCCATGCTGACCGATGCACGCGAGGCGTATCGCAGCGCAAGCGCTGACCCCAGGGTTGTGCGCAGCGCAGCGGTCGAGCTCAAGAGTGCGGAGCAGTCGCTGCGCGAGGCCGAAAGCATCATGAGCCAGGGCGGTGAGCTCGACATGGTCGAGCACCAGGCTTACCTTGCCCGCCAGCGCGTCAATATTGCGCTCGAGAAAGGACTGCAGGCGAAGGCCGATGAAGAGGTCGCCGCGGCTCAGCGTGTCCGCAGTGATGCGGTGATTGGCGCCAGAACGAATGAGGCGGCAAGCGCCCGCAAGGACGCCGAGGCACGTGCGACCGAGGCTGAGGCAGCGTTGGCCCGTGCCCGCGATCTGGAAAACCAGCTGGCAGAGCTCAAGGCGAAGCCGACCGACCGCGGCATGGTGCTGACCCTGGGCGACGTGCTGTTCGATACCGGCAAGGCTGAACTGAAGTCGGGCGCGATGCGCACCATCGACCAGCTTGCCGCTTTCATGAACAAGTACCCGGCGCGCACGGTGCTGGTCGAGGGGCATACGGACAGCGTGGGTTCGGCAGCCTACAACCGCAAACTGTCCGAGCAACGTGCAGACTCGGTCCGCTTCGCCTTGTTGAACCGTGGCATTGCGAGCACGCGGATCGTGGTTCGTGGCCTTGGTCTCGATTATCCGGTTGCGAGCAATGCCTCTGCAGAAGGGCGCCAGACCAACCGCCGGGTTGAAGTCATCATTTCCGACGAGTCCGGTCGCATCGCGGAACGCATGCGCTAAAATCAGACGTCTTTCCGCCAGCCCGGCACATACCTGAGCGGTATGCGCCGGGCTGTTCTGCGTTTACGCTTGAAGCATTGTGCCGCAAGGCGCGCGCACGGAACTTTTTCAGCGCAGGATTACCCGAACGTGATCACGAGCAAGAAAATTTACCGCCATCTTTCCAATGCTGTGGATCGCATGCTGCATTGCAATGATCGCGCGCCCCGACATTGTCGTCAGGACCTGTCAGCAGACGATCAGGAAATGACAGCGTCAGCTGTAATTCTGCACACGAAACTGGCGCTGGCTGCGCCATAATCGGCCGACGGCATGATTGAGCCGATCTGGAACATGCCGGCGAATCCCATGATTGCCCCCAGATCATGTTGCACGGCACCACGCTACCTTGAGGTGTTTCCATAAACTCAATTCATCTTGCTGCTTCGCTGGCTGGCGCGTCTGACCTCGTATTTCTGAAGGACAGGGAAGGGGTGTTCCTTGCCTGCAATGCCCGCGTTGCGTCCGTTTTCGGGCTCCCTGAAGCGGAAGTGCTCGGCAAGTGCGACTATGACCTGCTCCGACCTGATCTGGCCGAGTCCATTCGCGCAGAGGATCTCGCCGTGATGCAGAGCGCTCAGCCTGCGCGCCACAGTGACTGGATCGACTTTGCCGATGGCCATCGCGAACTGCTGGAAACCGTCAAGACGCCGATGTTCGGTGCCGACGGCGAACTGATCGGTGTGCTGGGCGTTGCGCGTGACATGACTGCGCTGCATCAGGCCCAGGCAGTGCTGGCCGAGCGTGAGGAAGTTTACGGCGCCATCGTTAACCAGGCCGTGGATTCGATATTGCTGTTCGATTCTGATAGTGGTGCGGTGCTCGAGTTCAATGAAGCCGCACGGCACAATTTCGGGTACGAGCGAGAGGATTTCAGCAGACTCAAGCTGCTCGATTTCGAGGTGGATCAGGACAACGCGCTGCTTGCTGAACATTTCAGCCAGGTCGTCGCCCGTGGCGAGGGTGTGTTCGCCACGCGGTATCGGAATCACAGCGGCGAGTTGCGCGATGTCCGGGTGAGCGCGCGGGCGTTGATGCTGCGCGGGCGCCACTGTGTGTCGACGGTATGGAGCGATATTACCGAGAGCGCACGCTCGCAGCGCATGCTTGAGTTATCGAACAGCACCCTCGAACGCGTCGCTCGCGGAGAAGCGTTGAAGGAAACGCTGCTGTATGTGACCACGCTGCTCGAGCAGCAGAATCCGGACATGCTGTGCTCCATCCTGCTGCTGGACGAGGAGGGGCGGCATCTGCATACCGGCGCCGTCCCGAGCTTGCCCGCAGCCTATTGCGAGGCCATCAACGGTGTGCGCATCGGTCCTGTCGCGGGTTCCTGCGGAACGGCTGCCTTTACGGCGAAACCGGTGTTCGTCAGTGATATCGAACACAGTCCGCTGTGGGCGGATTACGCACAAGTGGCGCTTGCGCATGGTTTGCGCGCCTGCTGGTCGGAGCCCTTTCTGGCCTCCGATGGCCGTGTGATGGGCACTTTTGCTGCCTATTACCGCATGCCGCGTGAGGCAGCCGAGCACGAGCGTCAGCAGTTCGACAGCATCAGCCAGCTGCTCTCAATTGCTCTCGAGCGCCATCGCGAGTCGTCGCGGCTTGCCGCGAGTGTCGAGGAGATGCGACGCTGGTATGCGGTAACGCTCGGGCGGGAGTCACGGGTGCTTGAATTGAAGGATGAGGTCAACGCCCTGCTGTTGCGCCTTGGCGAGCCGCCGCGTTACGGGGGGGATTCGCGGTGAAAAAGGTCAATATGGACGAGGTGTACCGGTCGGTTGTCGAGCAGTCTCTGATTGCGAACTACGTGATTCAGCATGGATACTTCCGCTACGTCAACCAAGCCTTTGCCACGATGTTCGGGTACGACTCGCCCGCGGACGTGATTGATCGTGTTCCAACAGATTTGCTGGTCGCAGAGCGTGATCGCGATCGCGTGCGCAACACAGCTGCGCAGCGAAAGTCTCGGGGCGTTCAGCCCGTACACTACGTTTTTGCCGGTTTGCGACGCGATGGCATCGAAATCCAGGTCGAAGTGCACGGGAGTTACGCGCTGCTCGAAGGGGCGCCGGCGGTAGCGGGGGCATGTATTGATGTTACCCAGCGCCTCGAAGCCGAGACCGCGACTCGTCAGGCCAGGGCCGAAATGGCGCAGCTGCTGCTCGACGCCGACCAGGCCCGAAAGGTGCTGCTGAGCGTGCTGGAGGACCAGCAGCGGGCTGATGCGAGAATCCTGGAACTCAATACCAGCCTCGAACAGCGACTGCACTACCAGCAGGCGCTGATCGACAACTTCCCCTTTCTGGTCTGGCTCAAGGGGCGTGACGGTCGTTTTCTCTCGGTCAATCGCAGTTTTTCAGAAGCGTGTGGCGTGGCTGACCCCGAGGCGGTCAAGGGCAGGGAAGATGCGGATCTGTGGCCGGATGAGCTGGCACGGCAATATGTCGAGGACGACCGCGTGGTGGTGGAGAGCGGCAAGAGCCGCTCGGTCGAGGAGCAGATCAGGGTCGGCGATGAAATGCGCTGGTTTGAAACCTACAAGGCCGCAGTAACCGACCGCCAGGGCGACTTGCTGGGCACGGTGGGGTTTGCGCGCGATATCACCAATCGCCGCCGTGCCGATGAAGACCTGCGTCTGGCCGATCGCGTGTTCAACAGCACGCTGGAAGGCGTCATGGTGACCGATGCAAAGGGCGCCATCCTGACCGTGAACCCCGCCTTTGAAACGATTACCGGCTATAGCAAGAATGAGGTGCTCGGTGGCAACCCGCGCATTCTCAAGTCCGGCCGGCACGGTGCGGAGTTCTACCGCGACATCTGGCGCAGTGTGAACGCCACCGGCCAATGGCGCGGCGAATTGTGGAACCGGCGAAAATGTGGCGAACTCTATCCGCAGTGGCTGACCATCAGCGTGGTGCGCGACAGCGACGAGCAGATTACGCATTACGTGGCCGTGTTCAGCGATATCTCCTCTCTCAAGGTGGCGCAGGAGAGGATCGACTTTCTCGCCTATCACGACTCACTCACCCGCCTGCCCAACCGGATTCTGTTGCGCGACCGGCTTGAGCACGCCCTGATGCGGGCGCGGCGTGAGGGTGCCACGCTTGCCCTGCTGTTTTTCGATCTCGACCGCTTCAAGAGCGTCAATGACACGCTTGGACATACGGTAGGGGATGAGCTTTTGATTGATGTCGGGACCCGCGTCAGCAGCCTGATCCGGGCCAGTGACACACTTGCGCGACTGGGTGGGGACGAGTTCGTGCTGCTGCTGGAAGACGAGACTGACGTGCGGCAGGTGACGACCGTCGCGCGCAAAATTCTCGACATCTTTTCCACGCCGCGGACGGTCGGCGGGCATGCACTGACCGTGACTGCGAGCATCGGCATCGCGCGCTATCCTGACGATGGCGACGACGCCGACACGCTGCTCAAGCATGCCGATCTGGCGATGTACGAGGCCAAGTCGCAGGGGCGCAATAACTATCAGTTTTTCTCGCTGGATCTGACCGCTGGCTCACTGGAACGCCTGGTCATGGAGAACGCCTTGCGTGGGGCGGTCGCGCGTGGAGAGCTGGTCCTGCAATACCAGCCTCAGATCGATTTCGCACGCGGCCTTCTTGCAGGGGTCGAAGCGCTGGTACGTTGGCGGCACCCTGAGCTCGGTCTGGTCTCACCGGGGCAGTTCATCCCGCTTGCCGAGGAAATGGGCATCATTGGCGAGATCGGCGAATGGGTGCTCAATGAAGCGTGCAGACAGATGGTGGCCTGGGATGCCGACGGGTTCCATGTTCCACTGGTTGCCGTCAACCTGTCTGCGCGACAGATCGACCGCGACCAGATCGTAGCCGTGACCGCAAACGCGCTGAAGAGAAGTGGTCTGGCCGCCGAACGCGTCGAGCTCGAAGTGACCGAGTCGATGGTCATGCGCGAGCCCGAACGGGCGCTTGAGGTTCTTGACGGACTTCGCAAGCTGGGCGTTGCGCTGGCCATTGACGATTTCGGAACCGGCTATTCAAGCCTGGCCTATCTGAGGCGATTGCCACTCAACCGCCTGAAAGTCGATCAGTCGTTCGTGGGTGACATCGGTCGCGATGCCAACGGCGAGGCGATCATTCGGGCGGTGATCGCGCTGGCGCGCAGCCTTGGTCTGAACACGGTTGCCGAAGGGGTTGAAACGCGAAGTCAGGCCGACTTCATGCGCACCGAAGGCTGCGATATCGGGCAGGGCTATCTTTACGACAAGCCACTGCCGGCCGCCAGCCTGCTCGCTGCCTGGGGGCAGGGCGGGAAGGTGGCGGAGTGAGGGCGGACGGTTGAAGGCCGACGAGCCGGACGCTTACTCGACGCCCTGGCTGGAGAGGTACTCTTCGTAAGTGCCGCGATAGTCGATGATGGTGCCGTCGAGCTTGATCTCGATGATGCGTGTCGCCAGCGAGGAGACGAACTCGCGGTCGTGCGAGATGAAGACCAGGGTGCCGGGGAACTTGTCGAGGCCGGTGTTCAGCGACTCGATTGATTCCATGTCGAGGTGGTTGGTCGGTTCGTCCATCAGCAGCACGTTGGGACGCGACAGCATCAGCTTGCCGAACAGCATCCGTCCCTGCTCGCCACCGGAGATGACCTTGACCGACTTCTTGACCTCGTCACCGGAGAACAGCAGGCGGCCGAGGGTGCCGCGGATCAGGGTCTCGACATCGCCGCCGACGGCGTCTGCGGTGATGCGGGCGTAGTCGGCAATCCAGTCGGTCAGGCTGCTGTCCTTGGCAAAGTCGGACGAGTGATCCTGAGCGTAGTAGCCGGGCTTGGCCTTCTCCGCCCATTTCACTGCACCCTTCTGCGGGGTGAGTTCGCCGATCAGCAGCTTCATCAGCGTGGTCTTGCCGACGCCGTTTTCGCCGATGATGCCGATCTTGTCGCCGGCATCGATTGCCAGCGAGAAGCGGTTGATCAGCGGCTTGTCCATGCCATCGTAGGCGAAGCTGATGTTGTCGACTTCGCAGGCCAGGCGGTGCAGCTTGTCCTTCTCGTCGTAGTCGAAGCGGATCCACGGGTACTGGCGCGACGAGGGCTTGACGTCTTCGGGCTTGAGCTTGTCGATCAGCTTGAGGCGGCTGGTGGCCTGCTTGGCCTTGGACTTGTTGGCGGAGAAGCGGCGCACGAACTGCTGCAGCTCGGAGATCTTGTCCTTGGCGCGCGAGTTGGCCGCGGACTGACGCTCGCGGGCGATGGTCGCCGCTTCCATGTAGTCGTCGTAGTTGCCCGCGTACACGGTGATGGTGCCGTAGTCCAGGTCGGCCATGTGGGTACAGACCTGGTTCAGGAAGTGGCGGTCGTGGGAAATGATCACCATCGTGCAGTCACGATTGTTGAGCACGTCTTCGAGCCAGCGGATGGTGTTGATGTCGAGGTTGTTGGTCGGTTCGTCGAGCAGCAGGATCTCGGGATTGGCGAACAGCGCCTGACACAGCAGCACGCGCAGCTTCCAGCCCGGTGCGACGTTCTTCATCGGGCCGTTGTGCAGTTCGGTGCCGATGCCGACGCCAAGCAGGAGTTCGCCAGCACGCGCTTCGGCGGTGTAGCCGTCATACTCGCCGAACTTGCCTTCGAGTTCGGCGGCGCGCATGTAGTCGTCTTCGGTGGCTTCGGGGTTGGCGTAGATCGCATCCTTCTCGGCCATGCACGCCCACATCTGCTCGTGTCCCATCAGCACCACGTCGAGCACGCGCAGCTCTTCAAAGCCGAACTGATCCTGGCGCAGGTAGGCCATGCGCTCGTGCGGATCCTTCGAGACGTTGCCGGCCGATGGCTCAAGCGCACCGCAAAGGATCTTCATGAAAGTCGACTTGCCCGCGCCGTTGGCGCCGATCAGGCCGTAACGGTTGCCGTCGCCGAATTTGACGGAGACGTTCTCGAACAGGGGCTTGGCCCCGAACTGCATGGTGATATTGGCGGCGACGAGCACGGTAAATCCTGTTTTTCAGATAAAACAAAGCCTTGCATTATAGCGCAAGGCAGGTTGCACTGCAGCGAAGGATCGGCATGGCCGGGCTAGGGTTGCATGGGGGCGGTGTCGAGCCACTTCTGCAGAAGCTGGGCGTGGCCGGCCGTGGGGTCGAGGACGTAGGGACGAAAGCCCGCACGCTCGTAGGTGGCCAGGGCGGTGTGATTGTTTGACAGCACTTCCAGTGTGAGCTTGCAGCAGCCGCGCCTGCGGGCTTCTGCCTCGGCCGCGCCAAGCAGGGCGCGACCCACGCCCCGGCCGCGAAAGTCTGCATGCACGATCAGGTCGTGAATGTTGAGCAAGGGCGCTGCGGCAAAGGTCGAGAAGCCCTCGAAACAGTTGATCAGACCGCATGGCGTGTCGCCATTGAAGGCGATGAAGGCCACGAAATCATTGCGCTGCAGCAGGCGCTCGATGAGCGAAGCGCGCACCGCGGCAGTGAGCGGCTTCTTGCCCCCCATCGGATCGCGGGCATAGTGATCGAGCAGGTCGATGAAGGCCCCGGCATCAGCTCCCCGCTCGAGGTCGGCCACGGCAATCCGGGGCGCAGGCGAAGCGTTTGTGTCTTGAGGGCGGAGGGTCATGGCTGGTGTGTTTCTGGTCGGGAGGCTTGCATCCGATGCCTGAAATTCAGGTCACCCGGACGGGAATTTTCGTCTTCCGTGCGCGGCTTGTCGAGTTTTGTGTCCGCGCTGCGTTCCTGCTCTGCGCTATGTCGTTTTCAGTATGGTGCGTTGGGCCATAGAATATGGCATCTCTTACGACCCCCTCCTCCATGTCTCGAACATCACTTAAGTTGTATCTTGTCGAAGGCGGGATCAGGCTCATCTTCCCTTTGTTCGGCGTGGCCTTGCTGGTCGCCGGCATTTTCGGTGCGATTTCCTTTGGGGTGCAACCGCTGTACGAAGCGATGCAGACGCGGCAATGGACGCCGGTCCCGGCCACCCTTGAAGCAGCTTCGATCGAACGCGCCGACTTCCTGCGCAACAGGCCGCTGCCAGCGCTGAAGGTGCGCTATCGCTACACGGTCGACGCAGAGAGCTTTGTCGGTTCACGCTATGACCTGCACAAGGGGGTGGGCTACCACCGTGCGCTGAAGGCCGTATTGGGGGGCATGGTCGTCGGGCAGCCGGTCACTGCCTGGATCGATCCGGGTGATCCGCGCAAGGTTGTGCTGGAGCGTTCGCTCAACTGGGGGTTGCTCGCGATGGCCTTGCCCTTTGCGGCAATTGCGCTGCTCGGGGGGCTTCTGTTGCTCGGCGGTATGGTCGCCTGGAATCAGGCCCGGCCGCTCCGCAGTCCGGGAGGGCCGTTTGGTACCTGATGCGGAGACTTGTCACCCCTGAGTATCTGCGCCCTCCTGATCAGAGGAAACGGGCGACGAAACAGGGTTGGGCCGGATTGGCGCCGGCCGGCAGGGCGAGCCGGATGCGGCGTCCGCTGCCCGGTACCATGCTTACCATCGCGCCATCGACATCTTCCATGTGCGTGCACGCCACAGTGAAGTTGCCGTCGGGTTGGACGAACTCCAGCATGTCGCCGACCCCGAAACGGTTCTTCACCTCGATTTCGGCCAGTCCGTGTGCGTCATCGAAGCCGACCATTTCGCCCACCAGCAGGCTACGCCCTGATTCCGAGTGGCCGCGCAGGTAGTTCTGGTGTTCGGGGGTGTGGTGGCGCTGATAGAAGCCGTCCGTGTAGCCGCGGTTGGCGAGGCCTTCGAGTTCGCCGAGCAGCTGCAGGTCGAACGGGCGCCCGGCACGGGCGTCGTCAATTGCGCGCCGGTAGCCCTGGCTGGTGCGCGCTACATAGTAGGGGCTCTTGGTGCGACCCTCTATCTTGAGCGAGTCGACACCGATGTCCACCAGTCGCTGTACATGCTCGATGGCGCGCAGGTCGCGCGAGTTCATGATGTAGGTGCCGTGCTCGTCTTCTTCGATCGGCATCAGCTCGCCCGGGCGGGAACCCTCTTCGAGCAGCCATGTCCGGTTTGCCTCGGCGTGTCGTGGCCCGCCGCCGAGCGCCGTGCCCACCGTGCCGAAGTCACGCGGATTGCCCAGTGCGGGGGCGCTGCTGCAGGTCTGAATGTCACCGCTTGCGGTCTCGGTGCCCGCGTGCACCTTGTAGTCCCAGCGGCAGGAGTTGGTGCAGCTGCCCTGGTTGGGGTCGCGATGGTTGAAATAGCCCGACAGCAGGCAGCGGCCGGAGTAGGCGATGCACAGCGCGCCGTGCACAAAGACTTCGAGCTCCATGTCGGGGCAGGCATCGCGAATCTCGGCGACTTCGTCCAGCGACAGCTCGCGCGACAGGATGATGCGTTTCACCCCCATCGACTGCCAGAACCGCACGCTCGCGTAGTTTGTGGTGTTGGCCTGCACCGAGAGGTGGATCGCCATGTCCGGCCAGCGCTCGCGCACCAGCATCATCAGGCCCGGGTCGGCCATGATCAGCGCGTCGGGCTGCATGTCGATCACGGGCGCGATGTCGCGCTCGAAAGTGCGAACCTTGGCGTTGTGCGGATAGATGTTGGCAACCAGGTAGAAGCCCTTGCCCGCAGCGTGTGCTTCGTCAATGCCGGCCGCGAGTGCATCGAGCTTGTCGAAGCTGTTGTTGCGCACCCGCAGCGAGTAGCGCGGCTGGCCGGCATACACCGCATCGGCGCCATAGGCGAAGGCGGTGCGCATCATGTCGAGGGAGCCTGCGGGCGCAAGCAGTTCGGTCGGGCGGCGGGTGGCGGTCATGGCTGAAGGTACAGGGCAAAGCGGCATTTTACGCATCGGCCCTTGCTGGCGCATCCCCGCAGGCGATTTGCCGTTGCTGATGCACCGTAAGCGGGCGGTCTGGCAGTGAAATGCACGGTCAGGGTGCGGCTTCCGTACCTGTTTTAGGGCGCATGCACCGCCGTGTCTGGGGTGATTGCACTGGAACGGTGCTTGCTTTCGATCCGCTATTCCGTCTGGAGGGATCATGGAGGCTTTAAAAACAAGCAGTGATGTCCTGTTCATTTTGTTGGGCGCCATCATGGTGCTGGCGATGCACGCAGGGTTTGCCTTTCTTGAGGTAGGCACGGTGCGCAAGAAAAATCAGGTCAATGCCCTGGTGAAAATTCTGACTGACTTTGCCGTGTCTACGCTGGCCTATTTCCTGATTGGCTATGGCATTGCATACGGTGTTCATTTCTTTACCAGCGCCGAGACCCTGTTGGCGAAAAGCGGTTTCGAGCTCACCCGCTTCTTCTTTCTGCTGACCTTCGCCGCGGCGATTCCCGCGATCATTTCTGGCGGCATCGCGGAGCGCGCGAAGTTCTACCCGCAACTGGCCGCCACTTTTCTGATCGTCGGTTTCGTCTATCCCTTTTTCGAAGGGATTGCGTGGAATCACGCGTTCGGTGTGCAGGCCTGGCTCTTTGCAAGGTTCGGCGCAGCGTTTCATGATTTTGCCGGCTCGGTGGTAGTGCACGCGATGGGCGGGTGGATCGCGCTTCCGGCGGTGCTGCTGCTGGGCGCGCGTCATGGCCGCTACTCGCGCACTGGCGCGATCTCGGCACATCCGCCGTCCTCCATCCCTTTTCTGGCGCTGGGCGCCTGGATTCTGATCGTGGGCTGGTTCGGCTTTAACGTGATGTCTGCCCAGACCCTGGAGAAGATCACCGGGCTGGTCGCGATCAATTCGCTGATGGCGATGGTCGGTGGCACGCTGGCGGCCCTTGTGCTGGGCAGGAATGACCCCGGTTTCGTGCACAACGGGCCGCTGGCTGGCCTGGTTGCCGTCTGCGCCGGCTCGGATCTCATGCACCCGCTCGGTGCGCTGGTGGTTGGCGGGGTGGCGGGCACCCTGTTCGTGGTGATGTTCACCCTCACCCAGAATCGATGGAAGATCGATGATGTGCTCGGGGTGTGGCCGCTTCATGGCTTGTGCGGTACATGGGGCGGGCTTGCCGTGGGTATTTTCGGCAGCACCACGCTCGGCGGGCTCGGTGGTGTGTCCTTCATGTCACAGCTGGTGATGACGGTATTCGCCATTGCGGTTGCCCTCGGCGGCGGCATCCTGGTGTACGGTGTCCTCAAGCTCACGCTCGGGTTGCGCCTGGGGCAGGAGGACGAATACATGGGAGCAGACCTTGCAATACATCGCATCACCTCGACAGCCGAGCGCGAGTCAAACTGGTAGGGGGCAGAGGCGACGCGCCGGAGCCGATGGTGCGAACGGGTTTCGTGGCAGTCCCGGTGTGCCGCGTCGTGAACCATGTCATGAACACAGGGGGAGGTGTTTGCAGCAGAATTGCGCCCTGTCTCAAGATTCGGGCGCAGGGCGCCACTGCTCATGATCATCCCATTTCAGGCTTTGGCCTGCCCGCTCGATGGTGCCCGTCTGCACCGTAACGGTTCCACCTGGCGTTGCGCAGCCGGGCACAGTTTCGACGTTGCCAGCCAGGGCTATACGCACTTGTTGCCGGTACAGCAGAAGCGCTCGCGCGATCCGGGCGACAGCAAGGAGATGGTGGCCGCGCGGCGGCGCTTTCTCAATGCCGGCCTGTACCAGCCCATCGCCGCTGCGGTCGGCCGGGCGGCGCTGGCAGGGCTCGCGGCCGACGCGGAGCTCAGTTGTCTCGATGCTGGTTGCGGCGAAGGCTACTACCTGCGGCAACTGGCTGCTGCGGGCCTTGAGGGGCAGACGCTGGCATTGCTTGGGCTGGACATTTCCAAGTGGGCGGTGCTGGCGGCCGCAAAGCAGGACAAGCGGCCCAACTGGGTGGTAGGCAGCAATGCCAACCTGCCAGTGTTCACGGGCACGCTGGACCGGGTGCTGTGCATGTTCGGTTTTCCGGTCTACCCGGAGTTCGCGCGCGTGCTCAAGCCGATGGGGCTGCTGCTGCAAGTCGATTCGGGGCCGGATCATCTGCGGGAGTTGCGCGAGATCATCTATCCGACACTCAAGCCTGAGCGGACGGGCGACATGCCGACGCCAGCAGGCTTTGTCAGGCAGTCATCCGAGACCGTCCGCTACCGGATGGATCTCTCGGGCAGCGAGCAGATCGCGGATCTGCTGGCGATGACGCCGCACCTGTATCGCGCGAGCGCGGAAGGACGTGCAAAGGCTGCGGCGCTGACGGCGCTCCCGGTTACGGTGGATGTGCGCCTGAACTGCTTCGTGCGACAGCCCGCATCGTCCTAGGCGCGCTTCGCTGGCTGAGTCTGAAACGGTGACGCTTCGTGCCAGTGCATTACGCGATGCACGAAGTCATAGTCAGCGATGCGCGTCAGTGCGCCGCCGATATCTGCCGACCGATACCCGAACAGGCTGATGCGCTCGATGCGCAGATCCAGGGGCGTGTCTTCGGCGCAGTGGCAGAGGCGTTCACGAATATCCGTGGTGGGCCATGCGTCGGCATAGAGGCCGACCGTCACGTGCGGGGTATAGCTGCCGTCGGGGTGATTGTGCTCGCCGGGTGCCAGACAGGTGCGCAGTCGGGCAATATGGGCGCCGGCGTCGCCGACTTCGAGGTAGGGGGCGGAGGCAAAACTGTTCAGTGACCCGATCCGGATCTCGAAAGGGCGGGGATGTTCGCGTTGCAGCCTGGCGACTTGCCCGTGCAGGGCATCGGCGCCGAAGTCGTCTGCGTGGCAGGGCGCAGTGCTGGGAAAGCCGCACAGGCTCAGCGTGACGTGCGGCTGGCGGGCATAGTCGTCAAGGAGAAGTCCGGAAAGCTGGCGTTGTGCCGCGAGCACACGCTGGCGCACCAGGGGCGTATCCACGTCGATTGCCCACAGGAGATAGCGCGGCCGGCCGAGGTGCCACTCGGGGAAATCACGCCTGACATTACGGATGGTCAGGCTGGCGCCTTCAAAGGCTCGTGCCTTCACCGGAGGCGGCCGCTCGAAAGGCCATGTTCGCGCTGCACGTCGTTCCTCAGCGCTGGCAAGCGGCAAGCCAGTCGATGACGCCCTGACCGGCAGTCCGGCCGCTGGCGCAGCAGGCCGTCAGCAGATAGCCGCCGGTGGGCGCCTCCCAGTCGAGCATCTCGCCGGCGCAGAATACGCCCGGCATGGCTTGCAGCATCAGATCCGGCGCGGTGTCCTCGAAGCGGACGCCGCCCGCAGTGCTGATGGCTTCGTCGAGGGGGCGGGTCGCCCTGAGCCGCAGTGGTAGCGCCTTGATGCCGGCGGCAAGCTGGGCCGGATCGGCGAGCGCAGTGGCGGGCAGGCACTCGCGCAGCAAGCCGGCCTTGACGCCCTTGATCCCGGCCTGTCCTTGCAGATGGCTGGCCAGCGAGCGGCTGCCGCGTGGCCGGGCAAGATCGGTCGTCAGTCGTGTCAGGCTGCGTCCGGGAGCGAGGTCGAGGTAGAGCGTGGCTTCGCCGTGCGCTGCAAGAGTGTCGCGTAGCGGCGCAGACAAGGCGTAGATCAGCCCACCTTCGATACCGGTGGCGTTGATCATGCACTCGCCGCTGTGGGCGTATGTGTGGCCAAGAGAATCTGTGCACCGTGCCGCGATCGACTTCACCGGCGCGCCGCCGAAGCGTTCGAGGAAGTGTGTGCTCCAGCCCTGTGCATCCTCTTCGTTGCCTGAGATGTCGAATCCGCAGTTTGCGGGGCGCAGTTCCGCCACGCTGACACCCTGTGCGCGCAGCGTTTCGACCCACGCGCCGTCGGAGCCCAGCTTCGCCCAGCTTCCGCCCCCGAGTGCGAGCACGATGGCTGACACGGTAACGCTGCGTTCGCCGTCCGGTGTGGCGAAGCGCAATACCTGAGCTGAAGCGTCCGGGGATTGCCCCCAGCCCAGCCAGCGATGCCGTACGGCAAACTTCACCCCGTTCGCGCGCAATCTCGCCAACCACGCCCGCAGCAGGGGCGCTGCCTTCATTTCCCTGGGGAATACCCGTCCCGAGCTGCCGACGAAAGTTTCGATACCGAGTGTGGCTGCCCAGTCGCGAAGCGCGCTCGGACCAAAGGCGTCGATCATCGGTGCCAGTTCGCTTGAGCGCGCGCCATAACGCGACAGAAAGTCGTCGCCGGTTTCGCTGTGGGTGAGATTGAGCCCGCCGCGTCCGGCCAGCAGGAATTTTCGGCCCACCGACGGCATGGCATCGAAGACGGTGACGGCGATGCCGCTGGCGGCGAGCACTTCGGCCGCCATCAGCCCGGCCGGCCCGCCGCCAATGACGGCGACGACGGTTGCGGCCTGATCCATGTCAGGCGTGGTCCGACGGGAAGCGGCGGCGGAAACCTTCCGGTACGGGGGATATCTTGCGGGCGGTGTAATCGAAGAACACGATGCCGGTCTTGCCGCGCGCAACCTCCCGCCCGGAGGCGAGATCGGCCATGCGCCATTGCAGATCGCAACCGTACTTGCTGAAATCGGCCGCACCCATGGACACCACCATGGTTTCGCCATGGAAAGCTTCGGACTTGTACTGCAGCGCCGCGTCGGCAACGATGATGCCCAATCCCTCGACGCTGAGTTCGGTGTAGCCCATCGACTTCAGGTAACGCACTCTCGCTTCGCTCACGACGGTGAGCAGCAGGGCGTTGTCGAGATGGCCGCCGTAGTTCATGTGACTCAGGTAGAGCTGAATCTCGCAGGAAAAGGGCAGTGTGTCCGGGAGGTCGATCTGAATGCGGGGCATGTCGTATTCGCTCCGCAGAACGCGGGCGCAGAAAATGGCGGTCGTCGACAGTAGCGCCCGCGGTGCATCAATTCAAGCCCGGCCATGTGGCGTGCCGGCTTTCGGGGGTCGGCCCGGCGGACGCGAAGGGCGACCGCCGGGCCGGGGACATGATCAGGCTTGCGGCGGAATGCGCAGCATCTGACCCGGGTAGATCTTGTCAGGGTGGCCGAGCATTGGCTTGTTGGCTTCGAAGATCACCATGTACTTGTTTGCATTGCCGTAGTAAGTCTTGGCGATGCCCGACAGGGTGTCGCCGCGCACGACGGTATGGAAGCGGCCTTCCGGTTCGGGATTGAGCACGGTGAGCTTGTCTTCGACCTCGGCGACGCCTGAAACGTTACCTGCCGCGAGCAGGATGCGCTCCTTGCTTGCCTGGTCGGGCGTGGTGCCGCTGACGGTGACGGTGGCGGTGGCGCCGTCAAAGCTGATGGTGATCTCGGGTGTGAGCAGCTTGAGCGTGTCGATGTAGTGGCTGATGGCCTCGGCAGCCTTGGCGTTGGCCAGTGCATTCGCTTCGGGACTCGGTGCTGCAGTCGCCGCATCCTGGGCGGCCTTGGCTTCGCCGGTTCCGAAGAGCTTTTCCCCTGCATCCTTGATAAAGCTGAACAAACCCATGGCAATCTCCTTGTGCTGAATAAAAATGCAAACCGTACATGAAGTCGATCGTCTCATGTGCGCGGGGTAAATATTCTCACAAAACAATATTTCGAACTGTGCACTCTTCGACTGTTGCAGTGCGCAAATCGAGTCGCAAGATCACGCGTATCGGTTAGACTTGCGCGCGGATTGCCAAACAACACAACGACTTGAGCGGGAGTAAAGCATGTTTGATCAGGAAGATGGCGAGCTGAATGTTGTCATGGGGGTGCTTTTCGGCGTCATCGCGCTGGTGATCGCTTTTGTGATCGGACTTGGCGTGCATTCGATGAATCGCAGCGGAGCTGCATCGACCGCTGTCGAGACGCTTGAGGGCGGCGTGGAAGTGATTTATGCGGAGGTCGAGGAGGTCGGCGAGCCCATGCTCAAGATCTACTTCGAGTCCGGCGTCACCGGCCTGCCGGCCGACGCAGTGGAGGCGCTGGCGCCCGTGCTGGCCGAGCTTGAGACGCGTGCGGATGCGCTGGTGCTGCTGTCGGGGTTTCACGATGAAACCGGCGCGGCCGACGTGAACGCCGAAGTGGCAAAGAATCGCGCGCTCAGCGTGCGTGAAGCCTTGCTGGCCGCGGGGGTGCCGCCCGAGCGCGTGCTGATGCGTCGTCCGGCTGTGGCGCTGGGCGGCAGCGATGCGGATGAAGCCCGTCGCGTCGAGGTTCGTGTGCAGTAATTCCGCTCTGCGGGACAGTATTCGGGCGCCTGTTGTCGGGGCGCCCGTTTTCTATGTGGCGATGACGGGGACCGTGTTGTCCGCCGTGCGCCCGGCATCCTGCAACAATGCTTCCACCGCCTCGACCTTCATCGGACGTGCGAACAGGTAACCCTGGAAGTGATGACAACCGTTGGCGTCGAGGATGTCTCTTTGTTGTTCGCACTCTACGCCTTCGGCAATGACCTTCAGGTCCAGTGCACTGGCGAGCGCGATGACTGCCC
>Ga0172382_10001626_pt1 | contig 39749 bp, 40 predicted proteins | sample Leawel138RmetaG_FD_122245 | JGI IMG/M metagenome (GOLD analysis project Ga0172382, IMG submission 122245) | Leachate microbial communities from a municipal landfill in Southern Ontario, Canada - Leachate well 138R metaG | ecosystem: Engineered > Solid waste > Landfill > Unclassified | place... | reverse complement strand
GCCTGCTTCACATGGGCGCCGTCCTCGGCGACCTTCATGGAGCGGAACTTCCAGACGATGATCTCGCGTCCGTCCAGGCCGTATCGGCGCTGCTTGAAGAGCACCGGCCCGGGCATGGTGATCTTGATCGCCACGGCGATGGCCAGCATGAGCGGCGCGGTGAGGATGACGGCGGTGCCGGCGATCAGCAGGTCCGACAGCCGCTTGGTCAGGCCGACCGTGCCGTGGAAGGGCGATTCGCATACGGCGACGATCGGTATTCCGCCGACCGCATCCACCCGTGCCTGGATGAGGTCGTACATGAAGATGTCGGGCACGAAGTAGATCGAGGCGGTGGTGTCGCGCAGGTCGTCGAGCAGCTTGAGGATGCGTGGCTGCGAGGCCATCGGCAGCGCGACGTAGATCTGGTGGACCCCGTTGGAGCGAACGAAGTTGGCGACTTCCGCCACCCGCCCGGCGATCGGCGCCTCCGACACCTCCCCCAGGCGCTGGGATTCACGATCGTCGAAGAAAGCGATGACCCGGGTGGTACCGAAGGGATCGGCGTTGAACACGCGGGCGAGGCGGCGGCCCGAGGCATTGGCGCCGATGACGATCGCGATCTGCGAATGCTGCAGGGCCAGGACCTTGGGCACGAAGTACGGCGATGACCAGTGGACCAGGAACAGCACCGCCGGGGTGGCGATCATCCAGCCTGCCATGACCCGGGTCTCGAAGGCGCTGATGAAGCCGGTGGCGTAGCCGATGCCCATCAGCAGCGCCACGACCATGCCCCAGTTGCTGGCAATCTCGCGCAACAGGCCGAGCTTGCGATGACGGAACGGGATCGTTCCCGGATAGGTCAGGGAGAAGGTGATCAGGCCGAGCACGACTTCGGCGCCACGGATGGGGTAGCCGTGGCCGACCGTGCTCAGGCCCAGCATGAGGAGGATCAGGAGCGGATCGACGAGCGATTTCGCGAACCCGATCAGGGTGGGTGCCCCTTGCCGAACGCCTTGAGTCGAGACGCTGGGTACTGCCATCAGGATCCTGCTTGAACCGAAGTTTCCGAACCCGGGGCCGCCTGTCGTCGCGCTTCCGGCCCTGGTGGCCAGTTACCGCACGGCGCCTGCGACTCGCCTGGGTGGGCGAATGCGGCTTGCGCGCCTGCCCGACCGTCGTTCCAGTGTACTCGGCCGATTGTCGGCATCGCATGAGGGAGAACCGGCAGCCCGGAAAAAATTCCCATTTATCAATGATCTGGAGGTGTTCCCTTCGAATCAGGATGCGCCATTGCCGGCAAGCGACTGTTCCATCGGGCTTTCGCTTGCCGGTGCGTCCAGGTTCCGATGTTTTTGCGCAACAATCGTCCGTCGGCATCGACGGTGAGCGCGGGCGTACCGGCCGCGACCGGGCTCGTCTAGAATCCCGCGTATACGGGCGGGAGCCCGGCCTTCCTCCATCAGTCTTGCAGCGATGTCCATGACCGACCACGAATCCGGTGCCCCCCGCGCGGACGGCTCCAGCGGCGTTTCGCCAGCCCAGAAAGTCTCGATCCTTGCCGAAGCCCTGCCCTATATCCGTCGCTTCCACGGCAAGCTCGTGGTGGTGAAGTACGGCGGCAACGCCATGACCGACGATCGTCTCAAGCGCAGCTTCGCCCACGACGTGGTGCTGCTCAAGCTGGTCGGCCTCAATCCGGTGGTCGTGCATGGCGGCGGCCCGCAGATCGAGCAGTTGCTGGCCCGGATCGGCAAGAAGGGCGAGTTCGTCCAGGGCATGCGGGTGACCGATGCCGAGACCATGGATGTCGTCGAGATGGTGCTGGCCGGGCAGGTCAACAAGGAGATCGTCGAGCTGATCAATCACGCGGGCGGCCGGGCGATCGGCCTGACCGGTCAGGACGGCGGCCTGATCCGTGCGCGCAAGCTGCATGTCGCGCTGCGCGAGAAGCCCGACGAGATGATCGACATCGGCCAGGTGGGTGAAATCGAGGCGCTCGATCCGGCCATCATCCATACCCTGACCGGCAACGGCTTCATCCCGGTGATCGCGCCGATCGGTTCGGGAGCGAGTGGCGAGACCTTCAACATCAACGCCGATGTCGTCGCCGGCCGGATCGCCGAGGTGCTCAAGGCCGAGAAGCTCGTCCTGCTCACCAACACGCCGGGGTGCTCGACAAGGACGGCAAGCTGATCTCGGGCCTGACGCCACGCGAGATCGACTCCTTGTTCGCCGACGGCACGATCTCGGGCGGCATGCTGCCCAAGATCTCCTCGGCGCTCGATGCCGCCCGTGGCGGTGTCAACGCGGTGCATATCGTCGATGGCCGCGTCGACCACTGCCTGCTGCTCGAGATCCTCACCGACCATGGCGTCGGCACGATGATCCTGCGCTGAGTGGCCGTGATCCGGCGGCGAAAGCGTCGCGACCCCTTGCCCGAGCCTTCGCGCCGGGTCTGGCTGCTCGATCTCGACAACACCTTGCACGACGCCACCCGGCACGCCTTCCCCCGGATCAATACGGCGATGACCGCCTACGTCGCCGAGCTGCTCGGATTGCCGCCAGGCGAGGCGGACGCCCTGCGCGACCATTACTGGCATCGCTACGGCGCGACCCTGCTCGGCCTCGTTCGGCATCATGGCGTCGATCCCGCCCATTTCCTGCGCGAGACCCATCGCTTCGACGACATGACGCGCCTGGTGGCGCGCGACCATCGCCTGCGCGCGGCGCTCGCCCGGTTGCCGGGCCGGCGCGTCGTGCTGACCAATGCGCCGGCGGCATACGCCGCGATGGTGCTCGCCGCCCTCGGCGTCGCGCCGCTGATCGAGCGGGTGGTGTCGATCGAATCGATGCGTTTTGCCGGTCGCATCCAGCCCAAGCCGTCGCGACCGATGTTGCGCCGGCTCGTCGCGAGCCTGCGTACCGACGCGGCCCATTGCGTGCTGCTCGACGATACGCCGGCCAACCTCCACAGTGCGCGGGCGATCGGAATCCGCACCGTCCTGGTCACCGGGGTCGGCCGCGGCGCCACTGCGGGGCCGGCGCCGCGGCGCGCCGGGCGCGGTCGCAGGATCGACGTTCAAGTACAATCTGTTACACAGCTGCGCGAGGCACTGCGTCCGGTACAGAAGGCACCATGAACGAAGAGACCAGCACCGCCCCGAAAACCACCAGGCCCAAGCCGGGCGAGCGCAAGGTCCAGATCCTCCAGACCCTTGCCACCATGTTGCAGGAGCCCGATGGCGATCGCGTCACCACGGCTGCGCTGGCGGCCCGCCTGCAGGTCTCCGAAGCCGCGCTCTACCGGCACTTCGCGAGCAAGGCCCAGATGTTCGAAGGCCTGATCGAGTTCATCGAACGCTCGGTCTTCATGCTGATCAACCAGATCACCTCCCGCGAGGAAGACGCCTTCAAGCAGTTGCGCGCCATCCTCGTGATGCTGCTCGGCTTCGCCGAGAAGAATCCCGGCATGACACGGGTCCTGATAGGCGACGCCCTCGTCACCGAGGACGATCGCCTCCAGGTCCGCATCAACCAGATCGTCGATCGCGTCGAAACCTCCATCAAGCAGTGCTTTCGCACCGCGATCGCGCAGGGCAAGCTGCCCGAGCAGAACGATCCGGGCGCTCGCGCCAACCTGTTCGTGTCCTATGTGATCGGCCGCTGGCTGCGCTTCGCCAAGACGGGCTTCAGCCAGCGTCCCACCGAGGGCATCGACCAGCAGATCATCCTGCTGATCACCTGACGAGACCTTGCGCGCGGGCCGCGCCCGCGCCTGCCCCGCCATGACCACGGGTACCGATCCCTGCGATTTCGACGCCGACACCCTGTCGGCCATGATCCATCGCCGCGAGATCTCCTGTCGCGAACTCATGGTCGCGGTCCTGCGGCGCATCGAGATCCTCGATCCGCAGGTCAACGCCATCGTCTCGATGCCCGATCCCGCGGCGCTGCTCGCGCAGGCGGATGCCCACGACGCCGCCATGGCGGCGGGCGAAAGCCGGGGATGGATGCACGGCCTGCCGGTGGCGGTCAAGGATCTCAGCGATGTCGCCGGCCTTCCCACCACCATGGGATCGCCCATCTTGCGCAACAATGTCGCCGCCGCCGATGGCCTGATGGCGGCGCGCATGCGCGCCGCCGGCGCGATCTTCATCGGCAAGACCAATACCCCCGAGTTCGGGCTCGGTTCGCAGACCTACAACCCGGTGTTCGGCGCCACGCGCAATGCCTGGGATACCAGCCTGTGCGCCGGCGGCTCGAGCGGCGGGGCGGCGGTGGCGCTGGCGCTGCGGATGCTGCCGGTCGCGGACGGCTCCGACATGGGCGGCTCGCTGCGCAATCCCGCCGCCTATGCCAATGTCTACGGATTCCGGCCGAGCCAGGGTGTCGTGCCGAAGTACCCGGCGCCCGAACGCTTCTTCCAGCAACTCGGTACCGAAGGGCCGATGGGTCGCACCGTCACCGACGTCGCGAAGCTGTTCGCGGTGCAGGCCGGCCACGACCCGCGCGCGCCCTTGTCGTTCGGCGAGGGTGCCGACTTCGACCGGCCGCTGGAGCGGCCCGCGCAGCCGATCCGTGTCGGCTGGCTCGGCGACCTCGACGGCTACCTGCCGATGGAGGAGGGCATCCTCGGCTTGTGCGAAACCGCGTTGGCCGCCTTCGAGGGGGCCGGTGCGCGCATCGAGCCGCTCGCACGAGCGGCGCTTGGCGTGGCGCCCGAAGCCGTCTGGGAAGCGTGGATGTGCTTGCGCAGCCTGCTCGTCGGCGGCTCGCTTTCAGCGCACTACGAGAATCCCTCGCGCCGCGAGCTGCTCAAGCCCGAGGCCAGGTGGGAGGTCGAGAACGCCATGCGGACCGGGGCGCTCGATGTCTATTCGGCATCGGTGCTGAGAACCGCGCTGTTCGATGGGCTCAATGCCCTGTTCGGGCGCTTCGACCTGCTCGCCATCCCCAGCGCCCAGGTCTTCGCCTTCGATGTCCGCAAGCACTGGCCGGATTCGGTGGCCGGGCGGGCCATGGATACCTACCATCGCTGGATGGAAGTGGTCACCTATGCCACCCTGGGAGGGTGTCCGGTGATCGGGGTCCCGGTCGGCTTCGACACCCGGGGGCGTGCCATGGGCATGCAGCTGATCGGCGCGCCGCGACGCGATCGCGACGTGCTGTGTGCCGCCAGGGTGTACGAGGAAGCCACCGGCTGGGTCGCCAGCCGGTCGCCGGAAATCAGCCGTTGCGTCGCCGGGCAATGATCAGCAGGCCCACGCAGAGGCCGGCCGCCAGCATGCCCCAGCCGTTGGAATCACCGGAATCGGACTGAGCCACTTCGGAATCGGGTTTGCTGCGGTGCGCAACATCGATGGTGGACGCGGCGACGGCCACGGTCTGCACCGATTTCGGATCCTTCTTCACCTGTTCGCTCGCCGAGGCAGGCGCCAGCATGGCCGCCATCACGAGGAGCGCGATCGCCCCGGCTGTCGAGAACTTGGTCATTCCGAGATTTCCAGCTTTTCTTGGCCAGTGACAGGATCCGGCTGTGCCGGGTTGTTCGTCCGATGCGAATTCAGGAACCATTCTGGCGTGCCATCGCCGAAGATTCCGTGACATTCCGCATATTCGATTGAATTCCGTTATTCGAGATGCGTATCGTATCGCGGAATCAAGACGAATTTGTGGCGCTGCAACATCACCCCGTGGCTGGCGGGCCCGAGCCGACCTCGGCGCCGGTCGGTTCGGCCGGTGCGTGCCCGTTCGGGATGACGGCGATACCTGCGGCATGGCCGGCGACGGTCGCGAGGAGCACCCGCAGATCGAACGGCTTGGTGATGTAGTCGGCGAAACCCATTGCCCGGTACCGCGAGACTTCGTCGGGAAGGGCGTTGGCGCTGACCGCGATGCAGGGCACGGCTGCCAGGGGCGGCATCCGGTGCAGCCGGCGCATGACTTCATCGCCCGTGATCCCGGGCAGGTCGAGGTCGAGCAGCACGATATCCGGTGCGCAGCGCTCGGCGATCGCGAGCCCCGTCGGGCCATCGGGCGCCGAGAAGAACTCGTAGCCCGGCGTCCGGTCGAACAGGCTCTCGAGCACCGCGACATTGAGCCGGTTGTCCTCGATGTAGAGGACCCGGGTGCGCCCCGTGAGCGCGATCCCGCGGTCCCGGCATGGCGGCGGGCCGTGGGATGCGACCGCCGTCGACTCCGCATGGGCGAGCAGGTCGATGCGCAGGAAAACGCCGGTTCGTTCGGGATCGGGGGCGACCAGCGAGCCGCCCATGTGCTCGATGAGTGCGTGCGCGATGGCAAGGCCGAGGCCGTTGTCGCAGGCATCGCCCGGAGCGCCGAGCCGGCTGCTGGGAGAGAAGGGCGTGAACAGGGCCATGCGCTCGGCCTTGCCGAGCGCGGGGCCGCCGTCGACGATCTCGATCCGTACACGGGCGCCCGACGGCGACTCCAGGCGTTGCGCCGCCAGCCGGACCAGGCTGCCGCGCGGGCTGCGGCCCAGGCAATGGTGCAGCAGCCGCTGGAGCGCCTGGACCAGCGATTCGGCGCTGCCGCGCACCGCCAGGTCCGGTTCGATCGCGAACTCGAAGCGGATGTCGCGGCTGCTACCGGCTTCGGAGAATGCCATCGCACAGCGCTGCAGCGCTTCGGCGGCATCGAAGCCCTCGCTGGGCGCGGACGCCTGGGCCACCCCGATGCGGCTGAAGTCGAGCAGGTCGGCCAGCAGGCCCAGCAGCCGGGAGCCGGCCCCGGCGATGTGCCGGGCATGCTGGCGCACCGTCTCGGGCAGTTCGTGGGGGTGGCGCTCGATCAGCTGGGCGAAGCCCATCATGGCGTTGAGCGGAGAGCGCAGGTCATGGCCCATCCGCAGCAGCATCTCGTTGTGAAGCCGGCGCGAGCGTTCGACCGATTCGGCGCTGGCGTTCGACACCGAGTCGAGAATCGCCCGGGTCAGGTCCTGCACGACGCCGTACATCCGCAGCGCCCGTCCGGATTCATCGCGATCCGTATGGCCGCTGATCCGCAGGTGCCGGATCGACCGATCGGGCCGGCGGATCCGGAAACGATGGTCGAGCGGGCGACGGCCGGCCATGGCGTCGGCCAGGGCGCGCCGGGTGCCGATCAGGTCGTCGGGCTCCACGAAGCGCAGCCAGCCATGCATCGTTTCATCGAACTCCCCGGGCTCGATGCCGATCATCTCGAAAGTGCGCCGGTTCCAGCGCACGCGATCGGCGACGACATCGACCTCCCAGACGCCGATCCCGCCGGCGCCGAGCGCCTGCATGATCCGGCGGGCCCGCCGGACCTCGCGGCGAGCCGGATCGCGGTCTCCCGGGTGGTCCGGAGTGCCGGCGCCCGGACGGGGCGAACGGTCGAGTTGCTTCCTGCCAACAGTCATCGTGTCGTTCCGATCGGGCGAGCGGCGCGGGAGCCCGTAGCCGCGGTGGCGGGCACCGGCTGCGTCGAGCCGGTAGGCCTGGATGATTCCGTCCCCAGAATAGGGGGGTCGCCGCGCCGGGTCGTCGGCGCTCCGACACGCGGCCGCTGCCGCCCGGCGTCCGCGCGTCGCGGACCGTCATTCCGACCGGTCGTTTCGGTGCATTCGGCCTGTGGGTGTATTCTTCGGGTCGCGTTGAAGTGGAAGGATCGCGCGATGGCAGGACGAGCGCAGCACCCGGCATGATCATGATTTCCCGGATTTCCGGTTCCCGGCAGGCGTGCCAGGAGGTGATGGATTGAGGCGTTGGCCGGCTCATCCCTTGCTGGCGCTGCAGTTGCGCCGGGCGGATATCGAGGTCGAGAAGGACGGTCGGATCGAGGCCGTCGCTGTGCGTCGCCTGCTCGACCAGGTCGATCGCACCTATGCCGAGACCGACCAGGCCATGCTCACGGTGCAGATGGCCGAACGGCGTTCGAGCGGCGAGTTGGCCGAGCTCTATCGTCAGCTACAGCTCGAGCGTGGCGAACTCGAGGAGGCCGTGCGTGAGCGAGCGGCCGAGCTCGCCCTGAGCCAGGCGGAGCTGGCCGAGACGCAGCGCCTGGCCTCGATGGGCAACTGGCAGTACCTGCCGCAGCTGCGTCGCCTCGAGGTCTCTCGCGAACTGGCGGCCTTGCTCGAGCTCGATGCGCCGACCGCTGCCAAGGGACCGGCCGCCCTGCTGGGCGCAATCTTCGAGGACGATCGACCGCGGGTGCGGCGCCTGTTGTGGCGGGCGATCCGCCGGCCGATGTCGGTCGGCGACGAACTGCGAGTGATCACCGTCGGCGGTGAAGTCCGCTGGTTCATGTGCCGCATCGAATCCGAACTGGGGCCCGACTACCGGATCGGACGGCTGCGTGGCACCTTCATCGATGTCTCCGAGCGGCACCGCGCGCAGGCGCACATCGAGCACCTGGCCTATCACGATGAGCTCACCGGCCTGCCCAACCGGGCATGTTTCCGCGAGCGCGTCGATCGCGCCGTCGAGCGCGCCGGCCAGAATGGCGATCGTTTCGCCGTGCTGTTCATCGATCTCGACGGATTCAAGGTCATCAACGATTCGCTCGGCCATGACGTGGGTGACAAGGTGCTGGTCGAGATCGCCTCGCGTCTGTCGAAAGTGCACCGGGACGAGGACGTGCTCTCGCGCTTCGGTGGCGACGAGTTCCTCGTGCTCGTCGACCGGGTCGGCGGTCGCGTCGACGCCGCCGCGGTAGCGCACAAGATGCTGGAGGCGATCGAACGGCCATTGCAGATCGGTTCCATCTCGGCCCAGCTCTCGGGCAGCGTCGGTGTGGCCATGTTTCCCGATGACGGCGCCGATACCGGCGAGCTGCTGCGTAACGCCGATGCGGCGATGTATGCCCGCAAGGCGAACGGGCGCCACGGCGTGCATTTCTATGCGCCCGAGATCAACGCCCGCAGCCTCGAGCGCCTCGAGCTGGTCAACGAGTTGCGCCATGCGATCGAGCGCGCCCAGTTCGTGCTTGCCTTCCAGCCCATCGTCGGCGCCCGCAGCGGCCGGATCGATGGTATCGAGGCGCTGGTGCGCTGGGCGCATCCGAAGCACGGGATCATTGAGCCGGCCCGTTTCATACCGATTGCCGAAGAGGCCGGCCTGATCGGACCGATCGGACGCCTGGTGCTGCACAAGGCCTGCCAGCAGCTGGTCAAGTGGCGGCGCGCCGGCGCCGCCCCGATCTACATGTCGGTCAATGTCTCGCCGGTGCAGTTCGAAGGCGAGGAGTTCGTCGCCGAATTGCGCGAACTGCTCGCGGCCACCGGGCTTGCGCCGGAACTGCTGCAGCTCGAGATCACCGAAGGCATGGTCATGGGCGATCCGGATCGCACCGCGAACCTGCTGCGCAAGGTCAAGGCCCTGGGGGTGCGCCTGTCGCTCGACGACTTCGGCACCGGGCATTCCTCGCTGGCCTACCTGCGGCGATTCCCGATCGACGTGATCAAGATCGACCGCAGTTTCGTCAGCGATATCGTCGACAGCCGCGACGATGCCCCGATCGTTCGCGCCATCATCGCCATCGCGGCGAGCATGGGCTCCGAGGTGATCGCCGAGGGCGTCGAGACCGAGATACAGCGCGAGGTCCTGGTCGGCCTCGGCTGCGACCGGATGCAGGGTTTCCTTTTCCACCGACCCATGCCGGCGACCATGCTGGGCCCGACGATCGCGTCGGCGCAGCGCGTCGTCGCAGCATCGGCCGGGCCGGCGCTCCGCCTGCACGGCTGAGAAAAATGGGGTCAGACTCCATTTCCTGAAGGAAATGGAGTCTGACCCCATTTTTCTGACCCCATTTTTCCAGGAGGGCGCCCGCCGCAGACCGGGCAGTCCGGCGCGCGCCGCAGGCCGATGTCGCTCCAGTGCATCCGCAAGGCGTCGAGCATCTGCAGCCGCCCGGCGGCGGGCTGGCCGAAGCCGCCCGCCAGCTTGAGCGCCTCGGCGGCCTGCAGGGTGCCGATGATGCCGGTCAGCGGCGCGAACACGCCCATCGTGGCGCAGTCGACCGTCGCGACCTGCTGGTCGGCGGGGAACACGCAGTGATAGCAGGCGCTGTCGGGATCGCGCAGGTCGAAGACCGCCACCTGTCCGTCGAAGCGGATCGCCGCGCCGCTCACCAGCGGCGTGCCATGGGCCACGCAGGCGCGATTGATCGCATGGCGGGTGGCGAAGTCGTCCGTGCAATCGAGCACGACAGTGCTGCGTCCGGCCCAGTCGTGGAGCGCTTCATCGTCGAGGCGGGCATCGAGGGCGATGATCTCGATATCCTCGTTGATCCCGTTCATCGCGACCTTGGCCGAACTCGCCTTGGGCCAGCCGAGCCGCTTGCCACGGTGGGCGATCTGGCGCTGCAGGTTGGTCTGGTCGACATGGTCGCCATCGGCGATGACGATGCGCCCGATGCCCGAGGCGGCCAGGTAGAGGGCCGCCGGCGATCCGAGCCCGCCGGCGCCGACGATCAGGACGGTGGAGTCGAGCAGGCGCTGCTGTGCCTCGATGCCGATCTCATCGAGCAGGATGTGCCTGCTGTAGCGCAGGAGCTGTCCATCGTCCATCGCGGGCGCCCCGCAGGGCTATTCGCGGCTGGCCGGCGCCTCGACGTCCTCGTCGGCGGCCTTGGCAACCATGACGGGCAGGCCCTTGATGTGATTGAGCGCCTGCTTGAGCTGGTAGTCCTCGTCCGAGCCGAACTCGACCGGCTTGCGGGCCGCCCGGGCCGCTTCCGCTGCGGCCTCCGCGGCCATCTTCTCGACGATGTCTTCCTGCCCGGATTCCTCGCCACCGCGGTCGTTGCTGAGATGGCGGCTCAGGTCGGCTTCACGCACGCGGAACTGGGCGATGTCGCCGTTCGGCGTTTCCTCGACGATGAAATCGGGCTCGATGCCGCGAGCCTGGATCGAGCGACCCTTGGGCGTGTAGTACCGTGCGGTGGTCAGCTTGATCGCGGTGTTGCTGTCGAGCGGCAGGATCGACTGGACCGAGCCCTTGCCGAAGGTCTGGGTGCCGAGCACCACGGCGCGCTCGTGGTCCTGCAGCGCGCCGGCGACGATCTCGGACGCGGATGCGGAGCCGCCGTTGACCAGCACCACCATGGGCAGGTTCTTGGTGCTTGCCGGGAGGTTGGCCAGGATGTCCTCGCGGGTGCCGCGCAGGTAGTCCTCGGGCGTGGCGAGGTAGCGGCGCTTGGCGTCGTCGGTGCGGCCGTCGGTGGAAACCACGGTCGCCCGCGGCGGCAGGAAGGCGGCCGAGACGCCGACGGCGCCATGGAGCAGCCCGCCGGGATCGTTGCGCAGGTCGAGCACGATGCCCTTGTTCATGCCTTCGGCATCGAGCTTGCGAAGCGCGGTCGCGAGGTTCTCGACGGTGTGTTCCTGGAACTGGGTGACCCGCACGTAGCCGATGCCGTCGTCGAGCATCTTCGACTTGACCGACTTGACGTGGATGATGTCGCGCACGATCGGCACGATGAGCGGACTGGCTTCGCCCTTGCGCGAGATGGTCAGGACGATCTTGGTCTTGGGCTTGCCGCGCATCAGCTTGACCGCTTCGCTGAGCGTCAGGCCCTTGGTCGGCGTGGTGTCGATCTTGATGATCAGGTCGCCCGCCTTCACGCCGGCACGCGCGGCCGGGGTGTCCTCGATCGGGGAGACGACCTTGACGAAGCCGTCCTCGGTGCCGACCTCGATGCCGAGGCCGCCGAATTCGCCCTGGGTGCCGACCTGCAGCTCACGGAACGCGTCGGCATCGAGATAGGCCGAATGCGGATCGAGCCCCGAGAGCATGCCGCTGATCGCCTCGGTGACCAGCTTGCGGTCGGAGACCGGCTCGACGTAGTTCGACTTGATGGCGCCAAAGACCTCGGAGAACTGCTTGAGTTCGTCCAGGGGCAGCCCAGCGACCTGGTCCCGCTGCGCGACCGCGTTGATGCCAACGCTGATCAGCACGCCGGCGAAGGTGCCGATGCCGATGAGACCGAATTGCTTGAGCTTGCTCTTCATCTACTACCATCCGTGCACGATCGTCCGTGCGCGCGGCCGCAGCCGCGATTGAACCTGCCCGCCAGGGTGCGCGTCGCATGCACGGGACACCCTGCCCGGCACAGGCGTTGGCGCCAGTATAACGGTGCAGGCCCGCGGTGTGGGGTCGTCTCGCACGACCGGTGGGGTCGGCCCGCCAGCCGGACTCGTGGGCCGGCGACAGCCCCCCGGGGGCCGCTTCACGCTTCAGCGAGCCTTGCCCTGGGCGGCGACGGCCTGCATCGCCGCCTCGATCTCGGCCTGGTCGCCGAGATAGTAGTGGCGCAGGGGCTTGAGCCGGTCGTCGAGTTCGTAGACCAGCGGCCGGGCGGTGGGAATGTTCATGTGGACGATCTCGTCCTCGTCGACCTGGTCGAGATGCTTGATCAGCGCCCGCAGGGAGTTGCCGTGGGCGACGACCATCACCCGCTTGCCGGCCTGGATCGAGGGCGCGATCCGCTCGTTCCAGTACGGGACCACTCGTTCGACCGTGTCCTTGAGGCACTCGGTGCGCGGCAGCAGGGTCGGGTCGATGCCGGCGTAGCGGGGGTCGCCCAGGGCAAGCCGCTCGTCGCCATCGGGCAGCGGGTCGGGGGCGATCGCGTAGGCACGCCGCCAGATCAGCACCTGCTCGTCGCCGAAGCGACGGGCCGTTTCGGCCTTGTTCAGGCCCTGGAGGGCGCCGTAGTGGCGCTCGTTGAGCTTCCATGAATGTTCGATCGGCAGCCACATCCGGTCCATCACGTCGAGCACCGTCCAGAGCGTGCCGATCGCCCGGCGCAGCACCGAGGTGTAGGCGAGATCGAAGTCGAAGCCCTCGGCGCGCAGCAGTTCGCCCGCCCGGCGTGCTTCGGCGCGGCCGTTCTCGGTCAGGTCGACGTCGGTCCAGCCGGTGAACCGGTTCTCGAGGTTCCACTGGCTTTCGCCGTGGCGCAGGAGGACGAGCTTGTGCATGGCGCTATGGTTTCCTGTGGCCCGTTCGGGACGGGCTCGGTTATGTGAACCGTCTATTTTATAATGACGCTTCGATTCGGTCGGAGTGACAACCTTGGATTTCTTCCTCAAGTTCGAGACGATGGCCTTGCTGTCGGTCGCGCTCATCTCGGGCGGCATGTTGCTGTATCCGCTGGTGCAGCGGGGAATGGGCGGGGGGACGGCCTCGCTGGACACCCTCGGCGCAACCCGGCTGATCAACGACAGCAACCCGATCATCCTCGATGTGCGCAGCCCGGCGGAGTACTCCGTGGGCCACCTGCCGAATGCCCGGAACATTCCGCTCGACGATCTCGACAAGCGGGCCGGCGAACTGCCGGCCAAGCGACCGGTGCTGCTGTGCTGCGCCAACGGGACACGCTCGGCGCGTGCCGCCAGGCAGCTCAAGCAGGGCGGGCGCGAGGAAGTCTTCAATCTCGGTGGCGGCTTGCAGGCCTGGCAACAGGCCGGCCTGCCGATGGCGCGATGAAGCCGGTCGTCGTCTACCGCACCGCCTGGTGCCCGTATTGCCAGCGCGCCGAAGCCTTGCTCGCCGCCCGGGGCGTCGCCGATCCCCAGATCATCGATCTCGACGAAGAGCCCGACCGGCGCCGGGAGATGGTCGAGCGCGCCGGCCGCGGCACGGTGCCGCAGATCTTCATCGGTGACGTCCATGTCGGGGGCTGCGACGAACTCCATGCCCTCGACCGGCGCGGCGAACTGATGCCGCTGCTGCAGGCCTGACCGAGACGCCGCGCGCGGCATGCGCGCAAACCGGCCGGTGCGCAGCCGGCCCCAACCAGGAGCCGAAATGGCCGAGCAGTCCCAGGATCCGGTTTTCGCGATCCAGCGTGTCTACCTGAAGGATCTCTCGCTCGAGATCCCGCATGCCCCCAACATCTTCCTGGAGCAGAAGGGGCCCGAGATCGAGATCCAGCTCGACGTCGGCGGCGAGGCCGTCGCCGAGGGCGTCTACGAGAGCACCGTTACCGTCACGGTCACCGCGAAGGTGGCCGACAAGACCCTGTTCCTCGTCGAGGCGAAGGAAGCCGGCATCTTCGAGATCCGGGGTATTCCCGAAGACCAGCTCCCGATGCTGCTCAACATCGTCTGCCCGAACGTCATCTATCCCTACCTGCGCTCGAACATCGCCGACACGATCCAGCGTACCGGCCTGCCGCCCGTGCACCTCGCGGAGATCAACTTCGAGGCGCTCTACCAGCAGCGCCTGCAGCAGGAAGCCGCACGCAAGGGCGGCAACGGTGATTCCGGCATCATCCTGCCCCCCGGCGGCGGGCGTTGAGGTCCGCCATGTCCCGGATGCGGTTCGTGGCGTGCCTTGTGGCGGCCGCGCTCGGCCTGCCGGCGTCGGCCGGCGCCGCCACGACCTTCCTCGAGGTCGCCGTCGCGGCTGCGGTGCTCTTCGATGCGCCTTCCGACAAGGCCAGCAAGCGCTTCATCGTGACCGAGGCGACACCGCTCGAGGTTCTTTCGGACCTGCCGCCCTGGACCAAGGTTCGCGATGTCGACGGCTCGGTGAGCTGGATCCGGGCGGGCGAACTGCGCAACGCCCAGCACCTGCTGGCGGTTTCGGTCGCCACCGTGCGCGCCGCGCCGGCCGACACTGCGCCGGCCCGCTTCAGGGTGGCGCGCGGTGTGCTCCTCGAGCGCCTGGGCGAACCCGGCGATGGCTGGATCGAGGTTCGTCACCAGGGCGCCACCGGCTTCGTCCGCGCCGAGGAGGTCTGGGGTCACTGACCCCGGGCCCGGCCAGTCGATGAAGATCTCCGTACTCGGTGCCGGGGCCTGGGGCACGGCGATCGCCTGCCATGCGGCCCGGCGCCATCCGGTCCACCTGTGGGCCCGCAATGCCGACCAGGTCCGCGACATGGCCGCCCGGCGCGAGAATTCCCGTTATCTCGCGGGGGCGCGCTTTCCCGACGGTCTCGCGGTCGGCGCCGATCTCGGCGATGCACTGGCCGCCTCCGATGGCGGGCTGCTGCTGGTCGGCACCACGGTTGCCGGCTTCGGCGAGGTGCTCGCCGACATCGCGCGGCAGCCAGGACGCGGTCGGCCGGCGGCGATGCTCTGGTTGTGCAAGGGGATCGATCCGGCCACCGGGCGCCTGCCGCACCAGGTGGCGCAGGCGGCGGGCCTGGGCATCCCCTGCGGCGCGCTCTCCGGCCCCAGCTTCGCCCAGGAAGTCGCGGCCGGCCTGCCGGTCGCGCTGGTGGCCGCCGCGACCGACCCCGCCGTCTGCGGCGTCGCCGTCCAGGCGCTGCACCATGGCGCGGCCCGCATCTACCCTGGCGAGGACCTGGTCGGCGTCGAGATCGGCGGCGCCATGAAGAACGTGATCGCCATCGCGGCGGGCATCTGCGACGGCCTCGAGCTCGGGCACAACGCCCGCGCCGCCCTGATCACGCGGGGGCTCGCCGAGGTTGCGCGCCTGGGGGCGGCGCTCGGGGCCAGTCGCGACACCTTCCTCGGCCTGGCCGGCGTCGGCGATCTCGTCCTGACCTGCACCGGCGACCTGTCGCGCAATCGGCGGGTCGGCCTGGCGCTGGCTGCCGGCGAGCCGCTCGAGGCGATCGTCGCCACGCTGGGCCATGTCGCCGAGGGCGTGCCCTGCGCCCGCGCCGCGCGCGGCCTCGGCATGCGCCATGGCGTCGACCTGCCGATCACCGAGGCGGTGGTCGCGGTGCTCGACGGGCGCAGCGGAGCGCGCGAGGCGGTGCTCGCGCTGCTTTCGCGCGAGCCGAAGGCGCAGGAAACATGAGCTCACCGCCGGAGTTCGCCGTCTGTGTCTTCTGCGGCGCCCGCGACGGTGAATCGCCCGCCTTCCGGGAACTCGCCGCCGACATGGGCCGGCGCATCGCCGCCCGCGGCTGGACCGTGGTCTACGGGGGCGGCGATATCGGCCTGATGGGCGCGCTGGCGGGCGGGGCGCTGGAAGCCGGCGGCAAGGTCGTCGGCATCATTCCGCGCGCGCTGTTGCGCCAGGAACGCGGCAAGCACGAGATCACCCGGCTCGAGGTCGTCGAATCGATGGCGATCCGCAAGGAGCGGATGATCGCCTTGTCGGACGCTTTCCTGACGCTGCCGGGCGGGCTCGGTACGCTCGACGAACTCTTCGAGGTGCTCACCCTGCGCCAGGTGGGCCTGCATCGCAAGCCGGTCGGGATCCTCGACTACCAGGGTTATTTCGGCAGCCTGCTGGCGGCGATCGAGATCATGGCCCAGCACGGCTTCGTGGTCCGCGAGCATGTCGACCACATGCTGGTGATGGAATCGGCCGACGCCCTGCTCGACGCGCTGGCCAGCGCCGCCGTCACTCGCTGAGCGGCTCGGCGGCGCCCGCGTAGTCCTGCTGGCGCCACGCTTCGTAGACGACGATCGCGACGCTGTTGGACAGGTTCAGGCTGCGGCTGCCCGGTCGCATCGGCAGCCGCAGGCGGTTCGCCGCCGGTACCGAATCGAGGATCGTGTCGGGAAGCCCGCAAGTCTCGGCGCCGAATACGAAATGATCGCCCGGCTCGAAACGGCAGTCCGATGGCCTGCGCCGGCCCCGCGTCGACAGCGCGAAGAGCCGGGACGGACGGGTGTTCTCGAGGTAGGCGTCCCAGTCGGGATGCACGCGGATGCTGGCGAACTCGTGGTAGTCGAGGCCGGCGCGACGCAGGCGGCTGTGCTCGAGCGAGAAGCCGAGCGGCGCGACCAGGTGCAGGCTGGCGCCACTGTTGGCGCACATCCGGATGACGTTGCCGGTGTTGGGCGGGATTTCCGGCTGGACGAGGACGACGTTGAACATCGTGCGCACGATAGCCGATCGGAGGGCGGCCGTGACGATCCGGTTCCTCAATCCGGCCCGGGCGGCGGCGTCCGGGCGAAGGCGAGCCGCAGCACCGGCCGGCCGCCGGCGGCCAGTGCCGCCCGCTGGGCCTCCCGGATGGTGGCGCCACTGGTGATGACATCGTCGACGAGGACCAGCGGCCGGCCGGCGAGCGTCGCCGCGCCGCGCATCGCGCCATCGAGGTTGTCGCGCCGGCGGTCGCGCGCAAGCCCGGGCTGGGGGCGGGTATCGCGGACCCGCACGAGGCCGGCGGCGACCACCGGCAGTGCGCTGCAGGCGGCGATCCGGCGGGCGAGCACCGCCGCCTGGTCGAAGCCGCGGCGGGCCAGGCGCGATGGCGCGATCGGCACCGCCAGCAGGGCGACGTCGCCGGGCAGGGGGTGCTCGTGTCGCCAGGCCTCGAGCCGGGCGGCCATGGCGGCGCCGATGGCCCGGCCCAGGGGCAGGCGCCTGCCGTACTTGAACGCGGTGACCAGGCGGTCGGCGGGTGGCGCGTAGTCGCAGCAGACGAGGGTCGGGATCGAGCCGTCGGCGCTCCGGCAGGCGGGACAGGCTCCGCCTGCGCTGCGCAGGCCGCAGGCCGGGCAGCGTGGCGCCTCGGCGCCGGGAAGGGCGCGGGCGCACTCGGCGCACATGGCCGAGCCCGATTCGTCCGGCTCCAGGGCGAGGGCGCACAGGGCGCATTCGCGCGGCAGCAGCAGATCGAACAGGGCTTGCGGCAGGCGGCGCCAGGCGGGCGCCCGATTCGTGAAGGACGTCCAGGCACGGGGCGCGCGATCGATGGCCATGCCCGATTATCGGGGCGCCCGCCCGTATACTCGCCTCGGTGGATCCGAGCTTCGACCTAGACCCTGCGGCCATTCGCCGGCAGTTCGATCGCCGCGCGCAAGGGCTGGCGGGGGCCGACTTCCTGCTGCGCGAAGTCGAGAGACGCATGCTGGCGCGCCTGGATGTCGTGCGCCTCGTGCCCGAGCGCTTCGTCGACATCGGCAGCGGGCTGGGCCGGGGCCTGCTCGCACTGCGCCAGCGCTATCCCCAGGCCGAGTCGCTCGGCATCGACCTGTCGCCACGGATCGCCGCGGCCGCTGCGCGGCTCGCCCGGCCACCCGGGCGCGGTTTCCTCGCCCGATTGCTGCCGGGCACCCGGCAGCCCGCGAGCGGCTGGGTCGCAGCCCATGCCGGCGCCCTGCCGCTGGCCGATGCGAGCGTCGCCCTGGCCTGGTCGAACCTGGTGCTGCACTGGTGCGCGGATCCGATCGCCGTCCTGCGCGAGTGGCACCGGGTGCTTCGTGACGATGGCTTGCTGATGTTCAGCGCCTTCGGGGTGGACAGCCTGCGCGAGATGCGCGCTGCCGGAGCCGAGGTGATGCGCTTTCACGACATGCACGACATCGGCGACTGGCTGCTCGCGGCCGGATTCGCCGAGCCGGTGATGGACATGGAATGGATCGATGTCAGCTTCCCGACGCCGACGGCGCTGCTCGGCGACCTGCACGCCCTGGGCGGCGATGCGCGCATCGGGCGCCGCCGCGGCCTCGCCGGGCGCGGCGCCCACGATCGCCTGCGGGAGCGGCTGCAGGCGCAGGCGGGCGATGATGGCCGCATCGGCCTGCGCTTCGAGATCGTCTACGGGCATGCCTGGCGGGTGCGACCCAGGCCGCGGGCCGCGCAGGCGCCGATCGTGTTCGACCGCAAGGGTCGGCCCTGAGCCGCTCCCGGCCGGTCGCCGGGACCCTGCCAGCGGATCGTCCTGTGACGGTGCCAGGATTGCGCCGGCAATGCGAGTCCGCTTGGAACGTTTCGGCCGCTATGCCTATAATCCTTCTCTCGGGATTTGTTACACATATGAACAATGTCGGCGGCAGAACGCCCGGCGGCCGGACAAAGCACGCAATATCGATGGCGCTTCGATCGGATCGGCGGCCCGGGCGAAGACATCCGCCAATGGGTCCTGGCACGCAACTGTGCTCTCGGTCCACGGCAGCTCGGCGCCTGCATCGCCGGGCTGGTGGCCGTGACACTGCTGGTCGGGCTGATGTTCGCGAGCCATGGCTACTGGGTCGTGTTGCCGTTCGCGGGCATCGAGACGCTTGCCCTCGCCGCTAGCTTCCTGGTCTACAGCCGCCATGCGGCCGACCGCGAGCGCATCGTGGCGGCCGGTGATCGGCTCGTCGTCGAGTGGACCTGCGGGAAACGGGTCTCGAGGATGGAACGCATCGGGAAGTGGGTGCGGGTCGACTATGGTGGTCGACAGGGGGACCTGGTCCGGCTGATCGTCGCGGGCTCGACGATCGAAGTCGGAAGGTATGTACCGGGAGAGCGACGAGGTATGCTCGCCCACGAATTACGTAGCGTGCTGGCGCAGGAGCGACGGCATTGTCGACAGGGTGTTTGAAAGAAATCATGACGACCATGAACCTCACCAAACTCGCAGCCTCGCTTTCGCGCTCCCGTCTGGCCACCATCCTCCTCTCGGCGCCGCTCAGCCTGCCGGCCCTGGCGCAGGTGCAGGACATGCCCGGCGGCCCGAAGGTGAACCAGATCAACCTTCATGAGCCCGTCACCCGGATCGCCGAAGGCCAGTACGCGCTTCACACCCTGCTGATGTGGATCTGCGCGATCATCTTCGTGCTGGTGTTCGCGACCATGTTCTATTCGGTCTTCGCGCACCGCAAGTCCCGCGGCGTCAAGCCGGCGACCTTCCATGAAAGCACCACCGTCGAGATCGTCTGGACGGTGATCCCGTTCCTGATCGTCGTCGGCATCGGCGCCGCCGCCACCACCGAAGTCATCGCCCAGAAGGACACCAGCCACGCCGATGTCACCGTCAAGGCGGTGGGCTACCAGTGGAAGTGGGGCTACGAATACGTCAACGGCGAGGGCGAGGGCATCAACTTCATGTCGACGCTCTCCACGCCGCGTGACCAGATCGAGGGTCGCGCGCCCAAGACCGATCACTACCTCTCGGAAGTCGACAATCCGATGGTCGTGCCGGTCAACCAGAAGATCCGCGTCGTCACGACCGCCCAGGACGTGATCCATGCCTGGATGGTGCCGGCATTCGGCGTCAAGCAGGATGCCATCCCGGGTTTCGTGCGCGACACCTGGTTCCGCGCCGAGAAGATCGGTCGCTACCATGGCTACTGCGCCGAGCTCTGCGGTAAAGACCATGCGTTCATGCCGATCGTGGTCGACGTCGTCAGTGCCGAGGACTACAGTGCCTGGGTGGCTGAAAGGCACAAGGAGATGGCGGCACTCGCGGACGACCCCACCAAGGAGTGGACCCAGGACGAACTCGTCGCCCGCGGCGAGTCGGTCTATGCGACCAACTGCGTCGCCTGCCATCAGGCCAACGGGCAGGGCGTTCCGCCCGCATTCCCGCCGCTGGACGGCTCGGCCGTCGTCAACGGCGATTCCGCCGACCAGATCGGGATTCTTCTGGAAGGCGTGCCCGGCACCGCAATGGCATCGTTCGCGCAGCTCTCCGATGTCGAGCTTGCGGCGGTGATCACCTACACGCGCCATGCCTGGAGCAACGAGTCGCCCGACGGCGTGGTGCAGCCGAGCGAGCTGACGGCGGCGCGCTGAGCGCCATTCGAGACACGGAAGACGGAACCGAAGCAGGAGCCATGAAATGAGCGCCGTACTGGACCCACACGATCACGCGCACGACGACCACCACCATACCCCGGCTGGGTGGCGGCGCTGGGTCTATGCGACGAACCACAAGGACATCGGCACGATGTACCTCACGTTCGCGCTGGTCATGTTCTTCCTGGGCGGCACCAACGCGATGCTGCTGCGCGCCGAGTTGCTGCAGCCCGGCCTGCAGATCGTCGAGCCGGAGTTCTTCAACCAGCTGACCACCATGCACGGCATCCTCATGGTGTTCGGCGCGATCATGCCGGCCTGGGTCGGCTTCGCGAACTGGCTGATCCCGATGCAGATCGGCGCCTCGGACATGGCCTTCGCGCGGATGAACAACCTCAGCTTCTGGCTGCTGCCGGCGGCCGGCGTCCTGCTCGTCCTGTCCTACTTCGTCCCGGGCGGTGCGCCGGCGGCGGGCTGGACCATCTATGCACCGCTCTCGACCCAGATGGGCGCGGGCATGGACCTCGGCATCTTCGCGCTGCACATCATGGGCGCCAGCTCGATCATGGGCGCGATCAACATCATCGTCACGGTGCTCAACATGCGCGCGCCGGGCATGACGCTGATGAAGATGCCGATGTTCTGCTGGACCTGGCTGATCACCGCCTACCTGCTGGTGGCCGTGATGCCGGTGCTCGCCGGCGCCATCACGATGGTCCTGACCGATCGTCACTTCGGCACCTCGTTCTTCAACGCGGCCGGCGGTGGCGACCCGATCATGTACCAGCACATCTTCTGGTTCTTCGGCCACCCCGAGGTCTACATCCTGATCCTGCCGGCCTTCGGCGTGGTTTCGGAGATCATCCCGACCTTCGCCCGCAAGCGCCTGTTCGGCTACAGCTCCATGGTCTACGCGACCGCCTCGATCGCGATCCTCTCGATGGTCGTGTGGGCGCACCACATGTTCACGGTGGGCATGCCGGTGACCGGGCAGCTGTTCTTCATGTACGCCACGATGCTGATCGCGGTGCCCACCGGCGTGAAGATCTTCAACTGGGTCGCCACCATGTGGCGCGGCGCCATGACCTTCGAGACGCCGATGCTTTTCTCGGCGGGCTTCATCTTCGTGTTCACCATCGGTGGCCTGACCGGGGTCGTCATGGCGGTGGCGCCGATCGATACCCAGATCCACGACACCTACTACATCGTGGCCCACTTCCACTACACGATGGTCGCCGGCGCCCTGTTCGCCCTGTTCGGCGGAACCTACTACTGGATTCCGAAGTGGACCGGCGTGATGTACGACGAGCGAATCGCCAAGTGGCATTTCTGGCTCTCGATGATCACCTTCAACCTCACCTTCTTCCCGCAGCACTTCCTCGGGCTCGCCGGCATGCCCCGTCGCTACGCCGACTACGCCCTGCAGTTCGCCGACTTCAACCTGCTCTCGTCGATCGGTTCTTTCGGTTTCGGCCTGTCGCAGCTGCTGTTCGTATACTGCGTCATCAAGTGCGTGCGGCGTCAGGGTGAGCCGGCGACCGACCAGGTCTGGGAGAATCCGCACGGTCTCGAATGGACCCTGCCGAGCCCCGTGCCGCACCATACCTTCGAGACTCCCCCGCAGGTTCGCTGAGGCCTGTCGCAAGGAACATGACGACGTATCTGCCCCATGGACGATCGCAAGCAACAACGCTCGAAGAACCTTCGCCTCGCACTGGTGCTGGTGACGATCGTGCTCGCGTTCTTCATCGGGGCGCTTGTCAAGCAGGCGTACTTCGGGTGAGCCGGTCATGAGCGATACCGGAAAACAGCCCGCCACACCCGCCCGTCGAGGCGCCAACGATCGTTCGATGTGGCGGCTGCTGGTCGTCACCGTCGCCATGTTCGGCTTCGGCTTTCTCCTGATTCCGCTCTACGACGTCTTCTGCGAGGTCACCGGGATCAACGTGCTGACCAAGCGGGACGACTCCGCCGCGCACTTTGCCCGCAACACGCAGGTCGACACCAGCCGCTCGATCGTCATCGAGTTCGACACCAACGACCGCGGAGCACTGCGATTCCGGCCGGTGAAGCGCTCCATGGAGGTTCGCCCGGGCGAACTCATGACCATCGAGTACGAGCTGGTCAATACCCGCAACGCCAAGACGGCCGGCCAGGCGATTCCCAGCTACGCGCCGATGGTGTCGGCGCGGTACTTCCGCAAGGTCGAGTGCTTCTGCTTCGAACAGCAGACCATGGAGCCGGGCGAGGTCCGCCGCTTCCCGGTGGTATTCGTGGTCGATCCCGAGCTGCCGAAGGATGTCGGGACCATAACCCTGTCCTATACCTTCTTCGAGGTGGAGGGCGTCGGCACCGAGTCCGCTACGGCCTCGTCCGACAGGCAGCCTCGTGGATGAGCACCATGACAGGCAGGGATGAATACGAGAACAGCCCGCCGGGCTTCATCCGCACGATGAAGACCATCGGCTGGGCCTTCTTCGGGGTGCGTGCGCGTCGCGGCCACGAGCACGATGTGGCAAGGCTCAAGCCGGCGCATGTCATTGCCGCGGGCTTGTTCGGGCTTTTCTTGTTCGTGATGATCTTGATTCTGGTGATTGCTTCGGTCACCTGAGCTACCGTCGAAAACAGGTCTTTGGGGGATACAGCATGACTGCAGGTGCAGGCGGGCACGAGGCAACGGAGACGGCTCCGTACTATTTCGTGCCCGAGCCATCGAAGTGGCCGATGGTCGGCGCGATCGCGATGACCTTCTTCGGTCTGGGCCTGGCGAGCTGGTTCAATGGCGCGCCCTGGGGTCCGTACCTGTTCGCGATCTTCTGCGCGATCCTCGCCTACATGTTCATCGGCTGGTTCACGCAGGTTGCCCGTGAATCCGAAGCCGGCCTGTACAGCAAGCGGGTCGACGTCTCCTTCCGCTGGTCGATGAGCTGGTTCATCTTCTCGGAGGTGATGTTCTTCTCGGCGTTCTTCGGAGCGCTTTTCTATGCGCGCACCTTGGCGATGCCCTGGCTGGGCGATCTCGATCACCGCACCCTGCTGTGGCCCGACTTCACGGCGGTCTGGCCCAATTTCGGCCCGGGCGAGGTGCACGAACCCTTCCAGACCATCGGTCCGTGGCCGATTCCCACCCTGAACACGGCGCTGCTGCTGACTTCCGGCGTCACGCTGACCATCGCCCACCATGCCCTGAAGGACAATCGGCGCGGGCCCACGGCCTTCTGGCTGCTCATCACCGTGCTGCTGGGCTTCATCTTCCTCGGGTTCCAGGCCTACGAGTATGTGCACGCCTACCGTGACCTCAACCTGAAGATGAGCTCGGGCATCTTCGGCTCGACCTTCTTCATGCTTACCGGTTTTCACGGTTTCCATGTCTCGATCGGGGCGATCATGCTGGCGGTGATCCTGTTCCGATTGCTGAAGGGCCATTTCAGTGCGAACAATCATTTCGCCTTCGAAGCGGCCGCCTGGTACTGGCACTTCGTCGATGTGGTCTGGCTCGGCCTGTACATTGTCGTCTACTGGCTCTGAGCATCGAACGGGCCGCCGCGGCGGCCCCCATCGACGAGCGGCCGGGTACTTGCCCGGCCGTTTTGCTTGCCGCGCCCGCACCGACGCATGGCGTCGGCGCGCACTCGCCCGCAGTCGCCGGGCAGGAGGGGGTCCATGCGCCGCCTGATTGCCGGCATTGCGGCGCTCGTGGTGATCGCCGTCACCGTTTCGCTCGGCAACTGGCAGTTGCGCCGTGCCGACGAAAAGACCGAGATGCAGGCTGTCCGCGACCAGGCGCTCGCCGCCGGAGCGCTCGAACTCGCCGTCGGATACGGCGAGGGCGATGAGCTGATCGGCAGGAATCTGCGAATTACTGGAACGTTCGACGACGATCGGACCGTTTTCATAGACAATCGAACGCATAATGCGATTGCCGGCTTCCATGTCGTGTCTCCCATGCACATGAACGTCGCCGGAATCGATCGGGTGGTGATCGTCCTGCGCGGCTGGGTGCCCAGCGATCCGCATGATCGTCGTCGGCTGCCGGATGTCGCCGGAGACGGTCAGCCCGTCTCGATCGAAGGGCTGGTGGAGCCCGGGATCCCGGCCGGAATCCGGCTGGGTGACTGGACGCCGGGCGGGCCGAGGGACCGGATCTGGCCGCATTTCGATGTCGAGGAGTTCGCCGTATGGTCGGGGCTGGACCCCTATTCCTGGGTACTTCGCCAGACCAGCGACTCCGGCGACGGCCTGGTCCGCGAGTGGATCCGGCCGGGCGACAGCATCGACCGGCACCGGGCCTACGCCTTGCAGTGGTACTCGTTTGCAGTGCTGTTTGCCGGCCTGTGGGCCTGGTACGGATTCTGGGCGCCCCGGCGGCGACGCCGGGCGGGCGATCCGGAAGACGGGGACGACGACCGCGACCGTCCGTCCGGTGGCGATGCGCCTTGATCGCCCTGCCATGATGAACGAGGACAATGTCTATAGAATTTTTCGGTCAAGGCTGCGGCATGGCCCACCGTGCAAGGATGGAAGGATTCGAAGCGCCCTGTGCGGTTTGCCACGTCACGGACCCGGATCCGGCGGCGATAATGCCGGCTAGAAGATTCGACTATCGGGCGGCACGGCGCCGCCCCGGACTGATCAACAAGGGTGTGCCCGCATGATTCTGAGCCAGCTCCTCCAGGTCATCAAAGCCCGCTGGGGCTTGGTGCTGCTCGTCTTCCTGATCACGGTCGGGACCACTGCAGCGGTCAGCTTCACCATGGCCAAGCGCTATCTCGCGACCGCTGCCCTGGTGGTCGACATTCCATCGCGCGACGCACTCGGCGGCGCGCTCCATCTGCCGGGAACGGTCAACAGCTTCCTTGCCACCCAGGTCGAGGTGCTCAAGAGCGATCGGGTCGCGAACCGGGTGATCGACCAGCTCGGCATCGACAAGGATCCGGCTGTCGTCGCCGCCTGGGAAGAGGAAACCGGCGGCCACGGTGATCTCCGCGCCTGGATCGCCAGCGCCCTGAAGCGCGACATCGTCGTCGTCGCCGCCCGCGAAGGTTCCTACATCAACCTCCAGTACGAATCCAAGGACCCGGTCTGGGCGGCCAGTCTCGTCAACGCCTTCGCCGAGGGCTTCGTCGATGCAACGCTCGAGATGAAGACCGAGCCGGCCCGCAACTACGCCTCGACCTTCGAGCGGCAGGCCGCCCTCTATCGCGAGCAGCTCGCCGCGGCCCAGGACCGGCTCTCCGCCTTTCAGAAGGAGAGCGGCATCGTCACCGCCGACGAGCAGGCCGATTTCGAGACCCAGCGCCTGCAGGAACTGTCCTCGCAGCTGGTGGCGCTCCAGGCGGCGGTTGCCGAGTCGCGCTCGCGCGCCCAGACGGTGCGTTCGGCCGGCGGCGACATCGCCGAGGTCGTCGGCAGCCCGCAGATCCAGGGGCTGCGCGCCGAGGTCGGCAGGGTCGAAGCCCGCTACCAGGAACTGTCCACCCGGCTCGGCGCGAACCACCCCGAACTGCGCGCCGTCCAAGCCGAACTGCAAAGCATACGCGCCCGCCTGAGTTCCGAGATGGCGCGCATGACGCGCTCGATCACCTCGACCGACACGATCAACCAGCAACGTCTGGCCGATGTCCAGCGCGAACTCGAGGCCCAGCGCCAGAAGGTGCTCGACCTGCGCCAGAAGCGCGACGAGCTGGCCCTGCTGCGCCGGGATGTGGAATCGTCCCAGCGGGCGCTCGACCTGCTGTCCGAGCGCGTGACGCAGACCACGATCGAAAGCAGCGCCAACACGTCGAACGTCTCGATCGTGACGCCGGCGGCGGTGCCCAGCGAGCCGTCGCGGCCCAAGCCGGTGCTCAACCTCCTGATCGGCAGCTTCTTCGGCCTCGTGCTCGGCATCATCGCCGCGGTCACCGTCGAGGGTGTGCAGCGTCCGCTGCGCGACACCGAGGATCTTCTCGAAGCCGCCGGCGTGCCGGTGCTGGCGGTCCTGCCGCCGCTCGGCTCGCGCCGCCAGCAACGCCTGATCGGTGCGACCGGTCCGGTCGTCTCGCCGCCGCTGCGGCTCGGTCACTGAACCCGCGCCCCCTCCAGGAAAAGGACGCCCCCGTGAGCAACGTCACTTCGATGCCTTCCCCCCATTACGCGCCCCAGACGTCGGTCGAGCCGGCCATCGCGCCGAACCGGACCGCGAGGATCGGCGAGATGCTGGTCGAGCGCGGTGTCATGACCCTCGACCAGGTCGAACGGGTTCTCGACGTCCAGCGTACCAATGGCGGACGTTTCGGCGAGATCGCGATCCGCCTCAAGTTCGCCGCGAACGAACATGTCCAGGAAGCACTCGCGCGCCAGTTCGGCTACGCGACCACCCTGCATGTGCAGAACTCGAAGCTCTCCGATGCATTCATCGAGGCCTTCAATCCGGTCACGCCCTTTGCCGAGGCGATCCGGACCCTGCGCAGCCAGCTGACGCTGCGCTGGTTCGACGGCACGCCGGCGCAGTCCTGCCTGGCGGTGACCAGCGTCGATCGCGGCGATGGCAAGAGCTTCATCACCGCGAACCTCGCCGCATCGTTTTCGCAGCTCGGCGAGCGGACCCTGGTGATCGATGCCGACATGCGCAACGCGACCCAGCACCAGATCTTCGGCCTGGCCAACCGGCTCGGCCTGTCGGGCATCCTGAGCGGACGTGCCGGCTACGATGAGATCATCCCGATCCAGGGCCTGCCCAACCTGTCGGTGCTGCCCTCGGGGCCGCTGCCGCCCAACCCGCAGGAACTGCTGGGTCGCCCGGAGTTCGCCCAGTTCCTCAACGAGCTGACCAGCCGCTACGACGTGATCCTCATCGACACGCCTTCCGCCCAGCAGGCATCGGACGCGCAGGTCGTGGCGCAGCGCGCCCGCGCGGCCGTGATCGTGGGGCGCAAGGGAGTCACCCGCTCGAAGGACATCGCCCAGCTTGCCGGCATCTTCGGCAACTCCGGGATCGCGATCCTCGGCGCGACGTTCAACGAGTACTGAACCGGGGGCGCCCCCGCCAACGGGCGGGCATGGGCGAATACGCGCACGCGCGCGACATCGCGACATGCCCGACAACGGCCCGGGGGTTCGAGGGGACGACGATCGTGCGTGCGACGCGAAGGCGTCGCTTCGCGAACATGGATTCAATTGGGCATCGGCCCGGGACGGTAATGGTCAAGCTAGCGGTGGTTGGATTGGGAAAGATGGGCCTGTCGCACTTCGCGATCATCAATGCCCATCCATTGGTCGAAGTGGTCGCGGTCTGTGATGCGACCGGCTACCTCCTCGATGTCCTCGGCAAGTACACGGGCGTGCCGACCTTCGCCGACTACGACAAGATGCTCGACGCGGTCGAGCTCGATGCGGTCGTGATCGCCACCCCCTCGAAGATGCACGCAAAAATGGTGCGCACCGCGCTCGAGCGGGGCCTGCATGTCTTCTGCGAAAAGCCCTTCTGCCTCGATTCCGAGGAGGGCGCCGAACTGATGCGCATCGCCGCGGAGCGCAAGCTGGTCAACCAGGTCGGCTACCACAACCGCTTCGTCGGGGCGTTCCAGGAAGTCAAGCGCCTGCTCGATGCCGGCGCGATCGGTCGCGTCACCCATGTCCTGGCCGAAGCCTACGGCCCGGTGGTGTTGCGGCCGAAGGGCTCCACCTGGCGCACCCAGCGCGCCGAGGGCGGGGGCTGCCTGTACGACTATGCGGCCCATCCGATCAACCTTGTGAACTGGTACTTCGGCCAGCCATCCTCGGTGGGCGGCTCGGTGCTCAATCCGGTGTTCTCGGCCGATACCGACGACGAGGTCTTCGGCACCCTGTACTTCGACGACGGCAAGACCGCCCAGCTCTCGGTGAACTGGAGCGACGAATCCTTCCGCAAGATGACCACCAAGATCACGATCTGGGGCACCGCCGGACGGATCTACGCCGATCGCCAGGAGTGCCAGGTGTTCCTGCGCGATACCGCGACGATTCCGGACGGCTACAAGGAAGGCTGGAACGTGCGCTACACCACCGAACTGACCGAGCCGGTGTGGTTCTACATCCGCGGCGAGGAGTACTCGGCCCAGCTCGACCACTTCGCCCGCAGCGTGGAAGAGCGCGCCGCAGCCAACGAGAACTCCTTCGGCGATGCGGTCATGACCGATCGGGTGATCTCGATGATCATCGCCGACGCACAGGACGGAACACGAACCTCGGCGCAGGCAGCCGCCGCTGCCGCCGCGGCGGCCACGCCCCGGCGCTCGAAGTGGCGCGGCCTGCTCTCGGGCGCGCGCTGATGCCGCTGCCGGGCCTACCGAATACGGAGTTCGAATGACAATGGATCGATTGCTCTTTGGCGACAACCAGTTCTTCGGTGTCAACCACATGTCCGAGGAGAAGGCGCGGGCGCAGGCCATGCGTTTCCAGGACACCCAGGCGATCGTCGACGTGCTCGACATCGCCTACGACGAAGGCATCCGCACCTTCATGTGCACCACCCATGACCGGATCGCCGCGATCTGCGATCACATGCGGATGCACCCCTCGCGCTATGCCGACTACCGCTTCTATCCCTGCATGCCCTATGCGCACAAGTACGCCAACGCGGTCACCGAGTTCGGCATGCTGGGCGCGCTCAAGCGTTTCATGCCCGATGGCGGCCTGATCGACGCCGCCATGCGTGGCGGCATGTCGCTTGCGCGCAAGGACGTCGAGGGCATCACGACCCTGCTGGTCGATGCCGAGATGAAGATGTTCGAGGGCCTGAACACCCCGGTGATCTTCCTGCAGAACGTCGTCGTCGACCTGCTGCTCGGCCTGGGCTTCAAGGATGCCTTCCGGATCTTCGCGAACCATGTGCGCGACAAGTACCAGGCCGAACCGGGTTTCATCACCATGAACATGCCCCGCCTGCTCGACATGCTCGAGGAGGTCGGGATCGACAATCCGATCGTGTGTTCCAATATCAACAAGATCGGTTTTCGCATGTGCGGCGGCTTTGAGGCCTATGCCCGGGCGCTCGAGAACCGCCGCTTCCGGGCGGTCGCCATGTCGGTCTTCGCGTCCGGTGCGATCCCCCCGAAGGAGGCGATCCAGTGGGTCGCCGAGCAGCCCAACATCGAGTCGATCGTCTTTGGCGCCTCGAGCCGTGGCAATATCCAGAATACCCGGGAACTCGTAGACCGTTTCATGCCGGCCAGGCAGGTGGAAACGGCAGTCGCCGGCTGAAGATCCGGCACGGCGCCCGCGCCACCCTTGCGGTCGCGGGCCTCTCGGGCGCCCGAACGGAGTCCGTTTCATCCATGTCCGCTGAACCCTTGTCCGAGAGTCCGGAGGCTGGCGTGGTCGCTTCCCGGCCACCCGCCGACGAGGGCATGCCGGCGACCGGGCGCAGGCCGCTGCGGGTCGCCGCGGTCTACCCCGCCTTCGATCCGGTTGCCAACGAGCTTGCCCAGGTCTGGGCAGCGCTCGCCCGGGATGGCCAGGTCGAATGCCGGCTCATCGCCGGGGCCAAGGACAATCTCAAGGGACATGCGGCCGAATTGCAGGCGAGCCTGCCGGGCCTGGAGATCCGCCGCATCGACGGTTCGCTGCATTCGCGCCGCCACGCACCGGAACTCATCGACGACGAACTGATCCGCTGGGCCGCCGAGCTGCGCCCCGATGTGGTCGTCAGTTCCTGCGATTTTCTCGCGGACTACGGCCGGCGGATCCGCGACATGCACCTCGCGCCGCACCTGCTCCACGTCGAGCAATGGTTTTCGCCGCTGGCGCTGGCCCGGCGCGAGTATCTCGGCATCAGGCCGCTGCGGTCCCTGGCGCTGCGCCTGAAGCATCGGCGCTTCGACGCCATCGTCGACCACTACATGATCGCGAATCCGGCCGAGCGCGCGGCGATGCGCGCGGCGACGGACCCCTCGCGCTACGACTACGTCGCCTGGCCGCATCCGCCGCTGGCCGGGGTGGGTGAGCCGCCACCGCTGGCCGGCCGGGATACCGACCGGCTCGTCTACATCGGCTCGATGTCGCACTGGAAGGGCGCGGCCAATCTCGGTCGCTATATCGACGCCTTCCTCGCCGCGGTGCCCGATGCCAGGGTCACCCTGGTCGGCCCGCCGGGCGACAAGGTCGCCCGGCGGGCCCTGGCCCGGGTCGCCCGCTGGGGTGATCGCTGCACGCACATTCCTTCGCTGCCGCGCTCGCAGGCGCTGCGCCTGATCGGCGAGTCGCTGGCGGTGTTCTGTCCGTCCGACGCGATGGGCTGGGGGCTGGTCGGCGATGCGTTCAACATGGGCACGCCGGTGATCGGCGTGGGCGATTTCTACGAGCTTCGCGACGGCGTCAACGGCCTGGTCGCTACCGAACCGGCGGCGCTTGCCCGGTGCTTCGAGCGCCTGCGTGGCGATCCGGCGCTCTGGTCGCGGCTGGCCGAGGCCGGTCGCCGCTGCGTGCTCGAGGAGCATTCGCCGCAGGCGGTCGAACAGAGCCTGCTGCAAGCACTTCGGCGGGCGGCGGATTCTCGCGTGGCGAGATGAATGATTACTACACGGGCCAGCGCGTCAAGCGCAGCCTGGTGACATTCCTCTTCGGCAAGCTCGGCTCGGGCATCCTCGGCTTCCTCGCGTTCGCCCTGGTGGCGCGCCTGCTCGAGCGCGAGGAGTTCGGCGCGCTGGTCGCGTCGATGGCCTTCGTCGAGATTCTCATCGGCCTGTCGACCTTCGGGGTCGACTGGGCGGCCGCCATCTGGCTGCCGAGCTACCGCATCCATGCCGCCCCGGCCGTGTTCTGGCGTTTCGTCGGGCGCATGATCGCGCTTCGCGCTGTCTTTCTCGTGCTTGCCGCGCTTCTCGCGCTCGCCTTCGCCGAATGGATCGCCGGCTTCGTCGGTCTCGGCGAGTGGATCTGGGTGTTCCGCTGCTACCTGCTGGTCGCCTGCCTGGACGGCATGCTGCGCTACCTGAAGGACACGGTGATGGATTCGCTGCTGATGCAGGGCGCGAACCAGCTGAGCATCTGCCTGAAGAACTTCTGCACCGTGGTGGTCCTGTCGCTGGGCGCGGCCGGCTACTACGTCGTCGACCTGCGGCTGGTGGTGCAGGTCGAGATCGTCACCTTCAGCCTCGCGCTGGCGGTGGTCACCATCGCCCTGCTGTTCGCCCGCGCCCGCGACCGGCGGGCCCCCCCGATGGTGCCCAACGACTGGCGCGAGCCCACCGCATCGCAGCTCTTCGCGGTGGCGCGGCACAACTACCTCACCTCGCTCGCGCAGATCGCCGCGGCTCCCAACGTCTTCGTGCTCGGCATCGAGCGCTTCCTCGGCCTGGGCACCACGGCGGTCTTCGGGTTCGCGCGCATGCTCTCGGACCAGATCCGCAAGTACCTTCCCAGCGAGCTGTTCTTCGGGATGATCCGCACCATGATCATCGCCACGTACGCCCGCACCGGCGACATGCGCGAACTGGCCCTGCATCATTCGGTGCTGCTCAAGCTGGGCCTGTTCCCGATCACGCTGCTGGTGGGTGTGCTGATCGCCCACGGCGACCCGATGATCCAGTGGGTGGGCGGCGACAAGTACGCCGGTGTCGAATGGCTGGTGCTCAGCTTCATGGTGCTGCTCAGCCTCGTGGTGCTCAAGCGCAACCTGGAGCTCTTCCTCAATACCTCGCGCCATACCGACCTGATGCTGCGCAGTTCGCTCGCCGCCCTGGCGGGCATCCCGATCGGCTTTGGCGCGCTCGCCGCTGGCGGCAACCTCTACCATGTCGTGGCGGCGCTCGCGATCGGCGAAGTGCTGGTCATCTGGTGCGTCCTGATCGGCCTGTGGCGGCGCGGCATCCACTACCGGATCTCGTTCGTCGGCATCGCCAAGCTGTTCGTGCCGGCAATCGCCATCGGCCTGGCGGCGCGCCTGCTCAGCTCCGCCGGCAACGTCTACCTCGTCCTGGGCGAGGCCATCATCCTGTGCCTGATGATCACCCTGGTCCAGGGATTCATGGCGCCGCTGTCGGACGACGAGCGGCACCGCTTGCGCCGGATCGTGCGCAGCCTGCGCGAGCGCGGCGGCTCGTCCTCAAGCGCGCCGGCCGGCGCGTGAGGATCCGCGCGAGGCGCGTCGGAAAAGCTTCGTCGCCTTCGCCTGGCGAAGGCCTGGTGCGCCCTGATTTAAGGCCGACTTAATTCCTCCCCGGTAGGCTGCTGAGCACTCCAGGAGGTAGTCGATGAGTGCAGTAGCAGTCCAGGACCCGGGTGTTTCCGCCGCCACCGCGGCATCCATGTTCGACGCCGCAGGAACGCCCCTGCGGGATGCCACCCGGCGCCTTTGCAAGTTCTGTCACGCCCCGCTTTCGCACCGCCTGGTCGACCTCGGCATGCAGCCGCTGTCGAACGCCTTGCGCAGGCCCGATCAGGCCGACGCAATGGAGCCGTTCTACCCCTTGCGCGCACTGGTCTGCGCCAGGTGCCTGCTGGTGCAGGCGCCGGATTTCGAGGCCGCCGAGGATATCTTCTCGGCGGAGTACCCGTATTTCTCGTCGGTCACCGCAGCCTGGGTCGAGCATGCCCGGCGTTTCGCCGATGCCTCGATCGCCCGTTTCGGACTCGGCTCCGACAGTCGGGTCGTCGAGGTCGCATCCAACGACGGCTACCTCCTGCGCTGGTATCGCGACAGGGGAATCCCGGTTCTCGGCATCGAGCCCACCGCGAGCACGGCGGCGGCTGCCGAAGCCATCGGCATCCCCGTCGAGCGCCGCTTCTTCGGCCGGGATACCGCCATCGCGCTGCGCGAGCGCGGTTTCATGGCCGACCTGATGCCGGCGAACAACGTCGTTGCCCATGTGCCGGATATCGTCGACTTCGTCTCGGGTTTCCGGGAACTGCTCAAGCCGGGCGGGGTGGCGAGCTTCGAGTTCCACCATCTGCTCGAGTTGCTCGAGCTCAACCAGTTCGACACGATCTACCACGAGCATTACTACTACCATTCGCTGGGCACCTTCCGCCGCATCCTCGAGCGCTGCGGACTGGGCGTGTTCGACGTCGAGGAACTACCGACCCATGGTGGCTCGCTGCGGGTCTACGCCCAGCACACCGACACCGGCCTGCAGCCGATCAGCGCGTCGGTCGAACGCGTCATGGCCGCCGAGCAGGCCGCCGGCCTCGACCGGATCGAGACCTACGCCGAGTTCGGCCAGCGGGTCGCCGGCTGCAAGCGACGCATCCTCCGGTTCCTGTGCCAGGCCAAGGACGAAGGACGGAAGATCTGCGCAATCGGCGCCCCGGCCAAGGGAAACACCCTGCTCAACTATCTCGGTGTCGGCACCGATTTCATCGATTTCACGATCGAGCACAATCCGCACAAGCAGGGGCTGCTGCTGCCGGGCACCGGAATCCCCGTGCGCCCGCCCGACGAACTCGTGGCGGCGCGTCCCGACTACGTCATCGTCCTGCCCTGGAACTGGATCGACGAGGCCATGGACCGGATGTCGGTGGTCCGCGAGTGGGGCGGACGCTTCGTGATCCTGATTCCGGAGGTCGTCGTCCGCTGAAAATACGGCTTGAAACATGAATCCTTAAGGCATCTAATGTCCCTGGACCTCAGTGACCAGAAAACCGGAGGAGAACATGGGATTCGTGCGCAAGATCCACCACGTGGCCTATCGCTGCAAGGATTCGAAGGAAACCGTCGAGTGGTACCGGAAGTACCTCGACATGGATTTCGTGCTGGCGATCGCCGAAGACAAGGTGCCGTCGACCAAGGATCCGGACCCCTACATGCACCTGTTCCTCGACGCGGGCGGCGGCAACATCCTCGCCTTCTTCGAGCTGCCCACCATGCCGCCGATGGGGCGCGATCCCAACACCCCCGCATGGACGCAGCACATCGCCTTCGAGGTCGATTCGATGGAACGGCTCCATGAGGTCAAGGCCCGCATGGAAGCCGACGGCATCGACGTGATCGGGCCCACCGACCACACGATCTTCCAGTCGATCTACTTCCACGATCCCAGCGGCCATCGGCTGGAGCTCGCGTACAACACGGCCACGCCGGAGATGTCGCGCAAGCTCGACGAGGTCAAGTGGGAGATGCTCGAGGAGTGGAGCCGCACGCGCACGGCGCCCAAGCACGCCGCCTGGATGCACGAGAAGGAGCTCGGCGCCTGAGGACCGCCCGAGACGAGCCGGGGGCGCCGATACGCCCTGGCGCTGCCCGAACGGTATACTGATCCGGAGACCTGTCCCGTGGATGGGCAGGGCATGCGTAGTCGCCAATGCTCACGCTCTATACCTACTTCCGCAGCTCGGCCGCGTATCGGGTACGCATCGCGCTGAACCTCAAGGACCTGCCCTGGGATTCGGTGCCGGTGCACCTGGTGCGCGACGGCGGCGAGCAGGGCCGCCCCGAGCATCTCGCGCGCAATCCCCTCGGGCTGGTGCCGGTGCTGCAGACGGACGACGGGATGCTCACCCAGTCGCTTGCGATCATCGAGTATCTCGAGGAAACCGTCCCCGAGCCCGCGCTGTTGCCGGCGGACCCGTCCGGGCGGGCGCGGGTGCGCGCGCTGGCCCAGGCCATCGCATGCGACATCCATCCGCTCAACAACCTGCGGGTGCTGCGCTACCTGGGCGGCGAGCTCGGCATCGATGAACAGGCGCGGAACACCTGGTACCGGCACTGGGTCGAGACGGGGCTGGCGGCACTGGAGCGGATGCTCGCGACCGATCCGCGCACCGGGACGTTCTGCCACGGAGATTCGCCGACGCTGGCCGATTGCTGCCTGGTCCCGCAGGTGTTCAACGCGAGGCGATTCGACTGCCGGCTCGATGACAAGCCGACGATCCTGCGGATCGTCGACGCCTGCGACCAGGTCGAGGCCTTTCGCCGCGCCGCGCCCGGGAACCAGCCTGATGCTCAGTAGAGCGCCGGCCCGTCGGCCGGCAGCAGCGCGTCGAGGGTGAATCCGAGGGCGTCGCGCCAGTGCGCCGGATGCAGTCCGGTGGCCTGCAGCCGCTCTAGCGCGAGGCGGGTATCGAGTGGTCGCTGGGCGGCCGTGTGGTACTGGCCGCTGCTGATCGGGTCGATGCGCGGAATCGAGCCGATCCCCAGCTTGCGCATCAGGGACGGATGCCGACCGAGATGGCCGAAGATCGCAAGCGCGAATTCATGCCAGCTGCAGTCGCCGGCGCAGCTCAGGTTGAGCAGGCCTTCGGTGGCGGCGCGATCGCCCTGCCGGAGACGGTCCACGAGATGCGCAGTGATGTCCGCGACCAGCCAGGCCGGGGTCGGCGCCGAGCGCTGGTCACCGACCACGCGCAGGGAATCGCCGGCGCGCGCCTGGGCGATCACCGCCCGCACGAAGTTGCGCCGGCGCAGCGAATAGAGCCAGCTGATGCGCAGGAGCAGGTGGCGGCAACCGGATTCCAGCAAGGCCAGGTCGCCGGCCAGCTTGGCTCTTCCATAGGCGTTGACGGGCGAAACTACCGCGTCCTCGTCGTAGGGCGCCCCGCCGGCGCCGTCGAAGACGTAGTCGGTCGAGTAGTGCACCAGCAGGGCGTCGATCTCGGCGCATGCGGCGGCCATCACCGCGACCGCCGTCGCATTGACCGCCATGGCTTCGGCGGCGTTCGACTCGGCCCGGTCGACCGCCGTGAACGCCGCCGCATTGACGACCGCATCGGGTTGCAGCGCCGCGATGTGGGCGCGCAGCTCGGCGGTGTCGCGCAGGTCGAGAGCGGCGTGGGAGGGCGCATGCACCTCGCCCAGGGGCAGCAGGGCGCGACGCAGCTCCCAGCCCAGCTGGCCGCTGGCGCCCGTCAGGAGGATTCGCATGGGCACGGATGCCTGCCTGTCGCGGCTAGCGCTCGCGCATCGCCTCGGCGGCCCGGTTGACCGGCTTGAGCAGGTACTGCATGACGGTCTTGGTGCCCGAGAGCATTTCGACCGAGGCCGTCATGCCGGGGATGATCGGGAGTTCCTCGCCCGCCGGGGTGCGCAGGCTCGTCTGGTTGGTGCGCACCGTTACCCGGTAGAACGAGGATTCCTCGTTGGGGACGTCCGTGGCCGGCGTACCGCCGCGGCGCTCGTCGCGCAGGGTGTCGGGGCTGATGTTCTCGACGACACCGTCCAGCCCGCCGTAGATCGCGTAGTCGTAGGCGCTGACCTTCACGACCGCCTGCTGGCCAGGATGCAGGAAGGCAACGTCGGCCGGGCGGACATAGGCTTCCACCACCAGGGTGTCCTCGGTGGGAACGATCAGCATGATGTCCTGGCCGGCCTGCACCACGCCGCCGATGGTGTTCACCTTGATGCTCTTGATCGTGCCTTTCATCGGCGAACGGATCTCGGTGCGGGCGAAGGTGTCGGCCCGTGCGATGAGCGATTCGCTCGCCTGCGCCAGCTCGGACTCCACCTTGGTGAGATCGGCGGCGGCATCGGCGCTGAACTTGTTGCGTCGGTCGGTCGTCTGCAGGGCGAGGTCGTTGCGCTGGCGCTGCAGGCGCAGGAGCTCGACCTCCGAGACCAGGCCCCGGCCCACCATCGGTTCGGTGATGCGGATCTCGCGGTCGAGCAGTTCGATGCCGCGGGTCAGGCCCTCGATGCTCTCCTCGAGGGCGCGGGTGCGGGATCGATAGACCTCGATCTCGCGCTGCATGAGCTCCGGCTGCGCCTTGACGCTCTCGGGGAACTCGAGCTTGCCACCGTAGGCCTCGGCGCGCAGCCGGCTGGCCGAGGCCGCCAGTGCCGCCGTCTTGGCATCGAGCTCGCGAAACAGCGCCTCGGCGCGGGTGGGATCGATGCGCAGCAGGAGCTGGCCCTGCTCGACCGCATCGCCTTCGCGCACCAGCATCTCGGTGAGGATGCCCGGGTCGAGGCTCTGGATCACCTGTTCCTTGCTCGAGGGAACGATCCGGCCCTGGCCGCGGGTGACTTCCTCCAGCACGGCCTGCGAGGCCCAGAGCAGGAATCCGCCCAGCGTCAGCAGGAGCAGCGTCACGCTGAGGAAGGCGAGTTTCGGGCTTTCCCCGTATTCGAGGCTGGTTGTGCTCATGCTACCGCCACCTTGGCAGCCGGAATCGTGATGCCGCGCGAGAGCGCCTGCATCGCCTGTTCGCGGGGCGCATCGAGGATGATGCTGCCTGCTTCCATCACGATCACCCGGTCGACGATCTCCATGACCTGCGGACGATGGGTGACGATCACCAGGGTGCGTGGCCGTTCGTCGCTGGCGGCCCAGCGCGCGAGCGACTGCAGCACCTGCTTCTCCGTATTGGGGTCGAGTCCGCTGCTGGGCTCGTCGAGCAGGGCGATCGCCGGATCGCGCAGCGCCATCCGGGCGAGCGTCACCAGCCGCTTCTGGCCGCCTGACAGGCCCTGGCCGTCCTCGCCGAGGAACATGTCGAGGCCGCGCGGATGCTGCGCGACGAAGCGCTCGAGGCCGAAGCTGCGCAGGGCCTCGATCAGCTTCGCGTCGTCGACGACGCGGTCGGCCCGTGCCATGTCGAGGTTCTCGCGCAGAGTGCCGAGGAAGAGCCGCGCATCCTGCGGCAGCAGGCCCACCGCCGCCCGCAGCTCGGCGGGGTCGACCTGGCGGGTGTCGATGCCGTCGAGCGTGACGATGCCGGAGCTGGGCGTGTAGAGACCGGCGCCCAGGCGCAGCAGCGTCGATTTGCCGCAGCCGGTGCGCCCGATGATGGCCACCCGTTCGCCGGCGCGGATCGTCAGGTTCAACCCCCGGAAGAGCGGCATGCCTTCCTGGGAGTGGGCGAAGTCGACCTCCCGGAAGGCGAGGTCGCCACGGGCGCCGGGCACGCTCAGGTAGGTACGGTCGGGATCGCGCTCGGTGGCCTTGTCCATCACCGCCTGCAGGCCGTCGAAGGCGGCCCGGGCCTGCTGCAGCCGCACCGCGAGGCCCGAGAGCTGGGCGAGCGGCGCGATCGCGCGCCCGCCGAGGATGACGGCGCCGATCAGCCCGCCCATCGAAAGCCGGGCGTCGTGGATCAGGTAGACGCCGATCACCACGGTGGACACCGTCGCCATCTGCTGGATCGTGGTGCCGGCGTTGATCACCAGGTTGGAGATCATGCGCCCGCGTGTGGAGGCCGTCGCGATGGTGGCGGTGTACCACTCCCAGCGCTGCTGGACATAGCCGAGCGCATTGTTCGCCTTGAGCGTCTCGAGCCCTTCGACCGCCTCGACGGCGAGGCCCTGGCGCTGCGAGCTCTCCTTCATGGAATCGTTGATGTGGCGGGCCATCGGCCGTTGGGCAAGCGCACCGACGATCACCACCAGCACCATCGCCACCAGCGGGACGATCGCCAGCGGCGGCGCGATCATGCCGATCACCAGGACGAAGAGCAGGAAGAACGGGAGATCGACCAGCGCGGTCAGGGTCGCGGACGTGAGCACCTCGCGGATCGATTCGAAGTCGCGCAGGTTGCTCACGAAGGAGCCCGAGGAAACCGGCTTCTCGATGAGCCGGATCGAGAGCAGCCGCTGGAACAGGCCCGAGCTGATCTCGATGTCGGCCCGCTTGCCGGCGATGTCGATCAGCCAGGCGCGCAGGTTGCGGGCGAGAAAGTCGAAGAAGAGTGCCCCGAGGGTGCCGATGGTGAGCACCCAGAGCGTGTCGTAGGTGCGGTTGGGCACGACCCGGTCGTAGACGTTCATGACGTACAGCGACACCGCGATCGACAGCACGTTGACCAGCAGCGTGGCCAGCGCCACATGCATGTAGAAGGGCCGCAGGCCCCAGAGCACCCGCCAGAACCAGGCGCGGGCATTGCGCCGGGCCGGCAGCTCCGAGCGCAGGTCGGGCGCGGGCTTGGGTGTGAGGCGCAGGCAGTGGCCGCCGTAGAGCGCCGCGAGTTCCGGCGACTGCAGGTCGCCGAGGCGCTCGAGCAGGCGATAGCTGCCGTCGGTGCAGGCGGCGATCGCCGGCAGGCGGTCGGTGCCCAGGCCGGCCAGGGAACCGTCGTGGCGTTCGAGCACCAGGCCGCCGGCGCCCAGCGCCGCGCGCAACGAATTGAGATTGGGCGAGCCGTCGGCCTCCAGCGTGACCTGGGCGCCGAGCGAGACCGCCGACATCGGCCGCCCGATCCGCGAAGTCAGCAGCGCGATGCCCTCGAGCAGGGCGCTGCGCGCATCGACGGGTTTCTCGGTGGGCTGGGTCATCAACTACCTTGTTCGAATACCGGGACGAGCTTGCCGGCGGCGTACTCGATCTGCAGCCGCGTCAGGACCAGGTCGACCCGGGCGGCGACCACGGCGCTTTCGGCCTGGTAGAGCTCGTTGAACGCGTTCAGGAGGTCGAGCAGGTTGCGCCGGCCGATCTTGAACTGCTCACGATAGGTGAG
>Ga0172382_10001623_pt1 | contig 39833 bp, 45 predicted proteins | sample Leawel138RmetaG_FD_122245 | JGI IMG/M metagenome (GOLD analysis project Ga0172382, IMG submission 122245) | Leachate microbial communities from a municipal landfill in Southern Ontario, Canada - Leachate well 138R metaG | ecosystem: Engineered > Solid waste > Landfill > Unclassified | place... | reverse complement strand
GTTCGGTCACCTGTTTGACTGCTTCGATTTTGAATTCTTCGGGATAACGCGGGTTGCTCATGGCACCTCCTAGTGGGCCGTATTATGAGGCCTGGAGGTGTCTACGAAACTAGGGGCGATTCAAACAGCATACGAATGCTGCCGGAAAACTACTGCCAGATCAGCACACCAATGCATTTACCCTCGTAAAGCAAACAAAGCTGTAACAGAGAGGCTTTGAAAGTCCTCTGCTCCGAGAGTCGCTTGCACTCGTTGATCTCAGAGACATAGGCATAGGCATAGGCAGGTTTAACAGAGCAGCACTGTGTCGCAATACCACGACACCATTTGTCGCGCAGTTCCGGCACAGTCTCTTCAAATCCAATGGAAGACCATACATGCTAATACCGCCCCCACCCCGCACCTTCATCTGCTCACATTGCCACTGGCAACGCACCTGCATTTTCACCAGCGACGCGCTCCAGCTGGGAGTCGACTGGTTCAGTCACTGCCCTTCCTGCCAGCGCACCGAACTACAAGCCCGTCCAGCCAGCCGCGCGGAAATCATGCGGGAACGCCTACGCCAATTCCTGAGCTAACCAAGAAGTTGAACGCAATGAAAGGAAACCCATCATGCTCAAAAATATTCTTGCTACGATCGGTTTGGCTGTCGTGCTAAAAGCCGCTTTTGAACACTACCGGGAGTTCCAGGAGATGAAGCGAGAAAAGCAGAACGGTAGGAAAACAGCCAACTGAATGACTGAATCATCGTCGCCAAGATGGTCGAGCAGTATCTGGCAGCATTGATCCAGAATCTAAGTCCAGCAAACGGGGGGGACGTGCGCTTGAGTATCCGCGCCTCTGGTGCAGGCAGTCGAGACTGTAGTTAGCACAAGCGAGAACTGACCCATTGGCGCGAACTTCACAATGGTGAGAAGGCAGCTATTGGCCTGTTAGCAGCCCTTAGGGTCCACTATCGCTAGCAGCTCTTAATAACGTCCGGAGATGATAGCCCTCCCCAATCTCCATTGAGGACTCTCTGCATGGCTTTTGGGGCTATGAAGCGTCTTAATTGGTGCCGCTCTGGCAGTTACTCTGTGGTACCCAGTTGACCACTGCAGGGCCCTACTATGCGCCCTCGCGCAACTGATCGGCCTAAGATGTAACTAACCAGCGCGTGCGACGAGATACTCAGGGCTCGGACTACGCGGTATCGCTACGTTCAATCAGGATCGAAGGGGGAAGAGGTAGCTCTGACAATAGTCGCTTCATGATCAAAATACAGGCGATCACCGAGCGCATCCATGCCATACGGGTTGCCCATAACATCGAAGCAGCTATCCATCATCGGCATGCCGTTGACCGGGTTGATCAGGCTGCCTTCCATGAATTCGACGCAGGCGGTTGAAGAGCCGGATAAGAAATTGTCTGCCTGAGCCTGTGCGTCTGGCTCAGACCAGGCTGCGTAGTCGTCAAACGAGAAAGTCACTTCCACTCCCTCCCCTAAGATCGAACCCAGAGATTGGTCGCACGCGTGTTCGTGGCGAATACCGAGACCGTCGTGCACGACGACAGCCTTTCCTCGGTTGGGATAAATTACGGTTGTGTACGCCGACCTATCTGGCCGAACGATGGCGGTGAACAGACTGGCAAATTTGCTAAAGAAGCTCATGGCTGTCTCCTTGGTCGTGATTACCTACAGCACCCCCACCTCCTGAAGCGAAGCAAATGCTTAGCAGGCGAGAGCATGTTGATCGGGTGAGCCTTATTCGCTCTTTCAAGAATTTTTGAATGGTCATGGCCAAGACCTAAAAATCGGAGACTGATCTGGATAGCCAAGCGAATTAATAGTCAATGTGTCGCGAGAGTTTCAGCTCTTTAAAACCATTGCATTCCAGAATCACGGCAACCCTTGACTGTGAGCTGTCGACACTTCTTCTCTCCATCGTAACTTTCAAGTTGCATGCGGATAAAATCGCTCTCACTGCCACCACTGCGGCGTACAAGCACCGTCACCTCGACTTCGTAGAATCCATCCTGCAATTCTGCGACCGTGACGATATCCTCTACATGCTGATATATTTTTTCCATATTGTTTTCCTCAACTGAAAGAATGAGTTGTGCACCCATTACCGGAGGCGGACCGAAGCCCGGAGCAATGGTGCACTGCCGGTGTTATTGGACACCGCCGGCCGATCCGGCCGCATTATCTGGCGACCTCAGCTGCAATCTGCTTTTAAAGTACCTGACAATCCAACCACAGCAAGATCGATCCGCAGTCACTCCAAAAATGATTTATCGTCGGAACCCGACAGGGGTCTAGATATTCCGAACAAAAGCTTTCTCGGAAGATTACCCAACTACGTCTAATTACGCTTTTTTGTGGTTTAGAAGAGGCACGGCATCCGGTGTTTTATGGAAAATAGCTCCTGCAAGCCACTAAAAGGAGCCGCATATGGAAACCCCCAACCCGATTCCCTTGCCTATGGCATTTCTAAACCAGCTGAGCGAGGTAACGACTAGCTACTCTCAGCAGGTAGTAGATGAGTACATGAACGACCCTGCTGCGCCCACTCACAAATACCGCCCGCAGGTCATCGGCCATGAGGGCATTTCTATTCCTGCCTGGTACAGGTGCGACGCCCTAAGCCACCACTGGAGTGCGATCGAATCCAACTTGAACAACCGTTTTCGCAGAAACTCTTTCCGCGCGGCCGATTCTGAAGAGCTGGAAGTCATAATTGCTACCGAGAGACATCTGGCATTGAGCAGGGGGATTCTGTTCTACCTGCTTTCGCTGAAAAAAAAGCATTGAAACGTCTCAGCGGTATGAAAGACAAATCCTGAAAGAGCATTGAATGGAAATATTCAGCGCAGCACCCTACGCCTGATACATTGCATCAGGCGTTTTTATTATGAAAACTAGAGAAATACAGTCGCTTACAAAACTGCTGACCGACTGACCCAAACCGAGTTATACAGCGACTAGACTAGAGGGCATGAATTCCCAGTCCTATTCAGACAGTAAATCATCATAAAACATCAGATCTCCACGCTCATTCTTCCAACTCCAATTTTCCCTCAATTAGACGACTTCCAGCTGCCAACGCCGGTGATATAAATATCTCGTCAGCCTAACTAACGAGGTAAATATGAACACTCACAAACATCAGTCCTGGGTTGCGCCGGGCCTCTGGTTCCGTCAGAACCTGTTGGAGTCTATTTTTGACATTAGCAAGGAAGCAGCCCGAAAGTATCGGTCCAACGGCCTCTGGCTGGAGGGGAAGCACTGGCGAACCGATCCGGCCAACCGAATCGTTTATAACCGTGTGGAGATCGAAAACTGGCTGGGCGGCCACTCTTGAAGCCCCTCCCGACTGAAGTGAAGCTGCCTCCCGGAGTAGAACTCAACGGGAAGCGGCTTCGCATTTCGTTCATGTATCGCGGTCAGCGCTGCCGGGAGTCGGTACCTGGCATCGCCAAAATCAACAAAGCTAGCGTTGCCTACGCTGACAATAAGCGTCGTACGATCCTGGCAGAGATCAAAGAAGGCCGCTTCGACTATGCGGCACACTTTCCAGAATCTTCTCGGGCAGCCGCTTTCTCAGGTATCGGCGGCCCAGGTATCAATCGGACGGTGAAAGAAGGCCTCGACCGCTGGCTTGAGGTGCAGCGTGCCAAGAAGGCAACCAGCACCGTGGTCAACTACGTCAGCAAGGCGCGTCACGTCGAAGCTAAGCTCGGGAAGCGGCGCATCAACGAGGTCAGCAAGTCTGACTTGGAACTGTTTCAGGCTCACCTACTCAAGGGAGGCTTGTCACCGAAGACGGTGAACGACATTTTCACGGTAGTACGCGGCGTATGGGCCGATGCATTCAGCGACGGGATCATTAAGACCAATCCGCTTGAGCGTATTTCCAACATCGACACGGACGCCGAGATCGAGCATGCGGACCCGTTCACCCGTGAAGAGATCGAGCTGATCGCCGCGGCGGACCCTAATCGTCGGCCAGATGTGAGGATGATGCTGTTCAACTGCTGGGCCGGGTTGTCCCTATCAGAAATCGTAGCGCTCGCAGTTGAGGATATTGATCTCGACGCCGGACTGCTGCGGGTGCGCCGCGCGCTGGTAGTCGGAGAATTTAAGGTGCCTAAGGAGCGCTCACGCACGCGAACGGTAGAGCTGATCGATCCGGCCATTGAGCTGTTACGTGAAGCCATGGCCGAAGCAGAGCACGCCTCTCCCGTAGCCATTACTGTGACTCAGCGCGATAACGTAACCAAGCGCACAGAGTCAATTCGCCTCCTGTTCCGAAGCTCGACCAGCGGCCTGCCGTGGAACGGTAAAACAGTGAGCACCTGGTTCACTTCGCATCTAAAGAAAGCCGGCGTCCGCCACCGCGGAGCCAACCAGTGCCGGCATACGTTCGCCAGCCAGGCGCTATCCAGCTACGTTCCGGCGGAATGGGTCGCGCGCCAGCTCGGCCACACCGACACAACAATGGTACGCAAGCACTACGGTCGCTGGATTCCCTCGGACACCAAAAGCATGGCGACCATCGTGTCGCAGATGATGGGCTTCAGGAAGGACTAGACCGGCATTGAGCGGCTTCGAAAGCCATTCTTTTGTCCTAAAACTGTCCTAAACGAGACGCCAGACACAAGAAAGCCCCGCTGCATGCTTAGTGCGGCGGGGCTTTCAGGTTTTATATTAGTGGCGGAGAGATAGGGATTTGAACCCTAGGTACCCGCGAGGGTACAACGGATTTCGAATCCGTCCCGTTCGGCCACTCCGGCATCTCTCCAGCGGCGCGCATGATAGCAGCTCGGTTCGCGTTGGCGAACCCCGGCTGCCGACATTTTTTTCAATTTTTCAGCATCTTGCGCACTCGCCACCTCGCTTCGCCGCGCGCTCAGGCAGTCAGGCGGGTCAGCGCCTCGCGGTATTTGTCCGCGGTCTTGCGCGCGACATCGGCAGGCAGCGCGGGCGCCGGCGGCTCTTTGTTCCAGCCGGTGGACTCCAGCCAGTCGCGAACGAACTGCTTGTCGAAGCTCGGCGGATTGCTGCCTTCAGCGTAACTGTCGGCGGGCCAGAAGCGGCTGGAGTCGGGCGTCAGCACCTCGTCCATCAGCGTCAGCGTACCGTTTTCGTCGAGGCCGAACTCGAACTTGGTGTCGGCGATGATGATGCCGCGGGTGGCTGCGTATTCGACCGCAGCGCTGTAGAGCGCGATGGATACGTCACGCACCTGTGCGGCCAGTTCTGCGCCGATGATGGCTTCGCATTGGGCGAAGGAGATGTTCTCGTCATGATCGCCCACGGCCGCCTTGGTCGAGGGCGTGAAGATCGGCTGCGGCAGCTTGGCCGCCTCATTGAGGCCTGCCGGCAGCTGGATGCCGCAGACCGTGCCGCTCTTCTGGTATTCCTTCCAGCCGGAGCCGGCGATATAGCCGCGCACGATCGCTTCCACCGCAACCGGCTTCAAGCGCTTGGCCACGACCGCGCGGCCCTCCACCAGCGGCAACTCTGCGGGCGAAACCACATCCTCGACGCGGTCGCCGGTGAAGTGATTGGGCACCAGATCCTTGAGCTTGTCGAACCAGAAGTTGGAGATGGCCGTTAGAATCTTGCCTTTTTCGGGAATCGGCTCGGCGAGAATCACGTCGAAGGCCGAGAGACGATCGGTGGCGACCATGAGCATGCGCTTGTCATCGATCGCGTAGAGATCACGGACCTTGCCGGAATAGATCTTCTTCAGGCTCAGGGTGGAGGGAGTGGTCATAGGGGGAATTCCGCTGTTGGCAGGTCATCAAAACGAAACAGGCGAAACCTGAGTTTCGCCTATTGGGATCGGTACAGGGCTGCCGGCTTCCTTTAGCCCAGGTTGTCCTTGATTAGCGACAGTACGCGGCGCGCCACGTCGGCTGGAGCCACGGCGTCGATACCCTTGTCCAGCGTCACCAGCACCTTGTCGCCAGCGCGAGTCAGACGCAATTGATAACGCTCGGCACGCGCCTCGATCTCGTCCTTGTCTTCTCCGCCGAACAGCCGCCCGAAGAAGCCCGGCTTTTCTTGCGGGTCCTTCGCGCCTTCGGCGAGATTGACGTAATAGACGCCCAGGCTGCGATCCAGGTCGTCGACCCGCACGTCGCCAGCCTGCAGCGCGCGACCGACACTTGACCAGGCGCGGTCAAAGTCAGTCTCCAGCTGCAGCACCGGAATGCCTGCACCGTCGTCGCTAAGCGTGACGCGGCTGGGCGCGTCGAAGTCGCGCTCGGCCAGCAACGACACGGAGCCAGCCTGCTCGGCGCTGCTGGCCAGCTTGGCATGCAGTTCGTCGAGCAGCACGCGGTCCAGCTCTGGATTGCTGGCGGTCTGTGGCCAGGTAATTTCCTCACTGCTGCCGAGTGGGCGCTTCACGCTGAGCACGTAGACTTCGCTGGTGTTGCGCTGCACGCCGGGCTCGACACGCACGCGCACCCGCGCTTCATCGTCCTGCAGGCCGAGATTGCGCGCGACGGCTGGATCGAGCTGATCGCCACGCTGCCAGGCAGTGCTGAATTCGCCGGTCTGTGGACGTTCATCGGCGATATCGAAGCCGTTTTGGACGAAGAACTGCCGCGTCGCCGCCCAGACCTGGGCTGGCGCGCGCTGGGCGACCAACCAGCGGGAGTCCTCGGAACTCTGGATGCTGAAATCGCTGACCTGTGCCGCTACCTGCAGACGCTGCGGACGCGGTACTTCGTATTCGCCTGTATGCGTGGAATCGGCGACCTGGCTTGGGATCGGCAACAGCGGATCGAGCGGGCGGATATCGCCTTCTACCGGCACCTGCATCGGCGCGACCTGGCGCGCTGAAAGATAATCGCTGCCGCGATCGCGGAAATATCCGTCGTCGCCCCACAGCCAGCCGCAGCCGCTGGTAGCAGAGATGATCAGGGCTAGGGTCGAGAGTCCGGCCAGTCGCTTCATGCGTATTCCTTTGTTGTTCAAGCCAGCACGCCGGTCTGGCGCATTGCCTGGCGTAGCGGTTCCTGGTAGCTCGCACTCAGCCAGGTCAGTGGCAGACGAATGCCATTGCCCATCAGGCCCATTTCATGCAGCGCCCACTTGACCGGAATCGGATTCGACTCGAGGAACAACGCACGGTGCAGGGGCATCAGGCGCTCGTTGATGGCGCGCGCCGTCACTGCATCGCCGGCCATCGCCGCGGCACAGAGATCGCTCATAGCCCGAGGTGCCACGTTGGCAGTCACCGAGATGTTGCCCTTACCGCCGAGCAGCATCAGTTCAACGGCGGTGGGATCGTCGCCGGAATAAACCAGAAAATCCTTGCCGACCCGATCCAGCACTTCCTGGCCGCGTTTGAGATCGCCGGTCGCTTCCTTGATGCCGATGATGTTCGCCACTTTGGACAAACGCTCGACCGTCTCCGGCAGCATGTCGCATACGGTGCGACCCGGCACGTTGTAGAGAATCTGCGGAATCGCTACCGCTTCGGCGATGTGCTTGAAATGCTGGTAAAGGCCTTCCTGGGTCGGCTTGTTGTAATACGGCGTGACCAGCAGACAGGCATCAGCACCGGCGTCACGAGCGTTTTCCGTCAGCTCGACGGCCTCGCTGGTGGAGTTGGCGCCCGTGCCGGCAATGACAGGAATGCGGCCGGCAACCTGATCGACGACACGACGTATTACCTCGATATGTTCAGCCACACTGAGGGTCGCCGATTCACCGGTCGTTCCGACGGCAACGATTGCATTCGTACCTTCCTGCAAATGGAAGTCGACGAGTTTGCTCAGGCTATCCCAATCCAGACCACCCTGTGCGTCCATGGGGGTGACCAGCGCCACCATACTGCCCGCAATCATGCAACCGCTCCTGCCGGAAAAAGAGAGGCGTAATGGTACAAGGCTCCATTGCGCTTTGCGAGCACACCGCGTAGTCCGAACGCAATGATCGGATGCACCTGCCAGCCCACCTTTCCACGCCCGCCGAACCTACGACACATTCCCACGCGCGGCGCTTTTCGCTACTCTTAGCCGTTTTCGGCTTGGCTGGCCGACCCGATTCATCACCGCCAGGAATGTTGCATGTCCACCCCTTCAGTACCCCGCGAACAGTTCCTCGTCATCAGCGCCCTGGGCGCCAGTCCCATGGAGCTGACTAATGTGCTCTGCCGGGCCAGCAACGAGAACCGTTGCGCCGTCGTCAGCACACGACTGACTCGCCACGGCGCCTGCAGCGCTCTGGTGCTGGAGATCACCGGCAGCTGGGACGCCCTCGCACGCATGGAAACCGCCCTGCCCAGTCTGGCCAAGAAGCACAGTTTTACCGCCAGCGTAGTTCGTAGCGAAGCCCTGGAAAGTCGTCCGCAGGCGCTGCCGTACGTCGCCTATGTCAGCGCCGTGTACCGACCGGATATTCTCAACGAGCTGTGCCAGTTCTTTATCGACCACCGCGTTGAACTGGAAAATCTGACCTGCGATACCTACGAGGCACCGCAGACCGGCGGCACCATGCTCAACGCGACGCTGACCGTTACCCTTCCCGCCGGCACCCAGATCAGCTGGCTGCGGGATCAGTTTCTCGACTTCGCCGATGCGTTGAACCTCGATGCACTGATCGAACCGTGGCGCCCGCAAAACCCGTAAGGAATTCCGTTATGGCAGTCGAACTCGACCAACCCGTCGCAACCTTCCAGGCCCAGGCCACTGGCGGCCTGCAGGTCGATCTTGGCGCACTGAAGGGCGAACAGGTCGTCCTGTACTTCTATCCTAAGGACAACACGCCGGGCTGCACCATCGAAGGACAGGATTTTCGTGACCGCCATGATGCCTTTCGCGCGGTCAACACGCAGGTGTTCGGCGTCTCGCGCGACAGCCTGAAGACTCACGAGAACTTCAAGAACAAGCAGGGCTTTCCCTTTGAACTGATCAGCGATCAGGACGAGCAACTCTGCCAACTGTTCGAAGTGATCAAGCTGAAGAAGCTCTACGGCAAGGAATATCTGGGCATCGATCGCAGCACCTTTCTGATCGATCGCAACGGCGTGCTGCGTCAGCAATGGCGCGGCGTCAAGGTTCCGGGACATGCCGAGGCAGTCTTGCAGGCCGCCCGAGCACTGAACGACGCCTGAACCGAACGGGGCGGATTTTTCGCCCCTCGCACACGCGGATGACTCGCCTCTCAGGCCTTTCTCAGCCAGTAGCGATAGATTCCGTCCTTCTCTTCCTCATACAGCAACGCGTGCCCGGCCAGCTTGGCGAAACTGCGAAAGTCCCGTTGCGAGCCAGGATCACTGGCGATCACCTTCAGCACCGCACCGCTGGGCAGGCCGTTGAGTTCGAGCTTGGCCTTGAGCAGCGGCATCGGACAGGCGAGCCCTACCGCATCCAGCTCGGCGTCGAAAGCAAGAGTCGGTTCGTCCGCCTCGATCATGGTCCAGCCTCCGCAAAAGGAACGCAGGATACCGAGCGCGGACGCCCTCTGGCCAGCCGCCCGAACACAAGGCTACAGTAGCGCTCCACCACCATGAGCCCACCTGGATGAATCTGCTGCGCCCGACCCTGCTGACGCTCGCCTGCCTGCTCGCCTCCCCGCTCCCCGCCAGCGATCTTCCGTCGCTGGGCGATGCCAGCTCGAGTATCGTTTCACCGGAGCAGGAGTACCTCCTGGGCCGCGCCTGGCTCAGCCTGCTGCGCGGGCAGGTCCGTCAGCTCTCCGATCCGTTGCTCAAGGATTATGTGGAAAGCAGCGTCTATCGCCTGACGGAAACCAGTCAGCTGCAGGATCGCCGCCTCGAGTTCGTGCTGCTCGAGAGCCCGCACCTCAACGCCTTCGCTGCACCGGGTGGAATCATCGGCGTCAACGGCGGCCTGTTCATTCATGCGCAGACAGAGGCCGAGTACGCCTCGGTGATGGCACACGAACTGGCGCACCTGTCGCAGCGACACTTCGCTCGCGGCCTGGAAGCGCAGCAACGCATGCAGGTACCGATGATGGCTGCCATGCTTGCCGGTGTGGTGGCTGCCGCGGCCGGAGCCGGCGATGCCGGCATCGCCGCGATCGTCTCGACCCAGGCGGCGGCGATCCAGGCACAGCGCCGCTTTTCACGGCAGAACGAGCAGGAAGCAGACCGCATCGGCATTCTCAACCTTGAGAAGGCCGGCTACGACCCACGCGCCATGCCACAGATGTTCGCCCGCCTGATGCGCCAGTATCGCTACGACCAGAAACCGCCGGAATTTCTGCTGACGCACCCGGTTACCGAGTCGCGCATCGCCGACACCACCAACCGCGCCGAGCAGCTCGCCAAAGGCGGCATCGAGGACAGCCTGCGTTACCAGCTGATCCGCGCGCGCACACAGCTGCGTTTCGAAACCACGCCCGGCCTCGGCGCCAAACGCTTCCGCGCACAGCTCAACGAGAATGCCGACCTCGACGCCGCGCGCTATGGCCTGGCGCTGGCACAGACCAAGGGCGGGCAACTGGATGACGCGCGCAGCACCCTCGCGCCGCTGCTGAACAAGGCACCGGACGAATTGATCTACAACCTCGCCCAGATCGAACTGGAGATCACCGCCAACCGTCTGCCTCAGGCGGAGCAATACCTGCAGCGCATGTTGCGCCAGTACCCGGGCAGCTACCCGTTGCGCCAGGCACGCATCGATCTGCTGATCAAGCAGGGACAGACCACCCAGGCAGCCAAGGAACTCGATCAGTTGGCTGCACAACGCAGCGCCGACCCGGACATCTGGTATCAGGTCGCCGAGATTCGCGGGCTGACGGGCAACATCGTTGGCGTTCACGAAGCCCGTGCCGAGTATTTCGCGCTGGTTGGCGATTACGACCAGGCTATCGAGCAGCTGGATTTCGCCAAGCGGCGCTCCAGCAACTTCCAGCTCGCCTCTCGAATCGATGCCCGCCAGCAAAGGCTGATGGAAGAAAAACGCATGGTCGAGGACATGCTGCGCTGATCGCCGTACCGGGGCGAGCTCGCCGACTGGACGAATTCGCCTCTCCTCCAACTCCCCCTTGGCACCCTCTTCGCAACAGTCGCTTAGGCGTTGCCAGCCTGGCGCAGGCGCGCCGCCTGGGTGAAGTCGAGCATGCGTTTAAGCGGCCTGACCGCTCGCGGTATCAGCGCCGGATCCACGCGAATCTCGTTACTGCCTTGGCGTAGGCAATCAAGCGTGCGCTCAAGGGTATTCATCGCCATCCACGGACAGTGCGCGCAGCTGCGGCAGGTCGCGCCCTGGCCGGCAGTAGGCGCCTCGATGAAGGTCTTGTCAGGACACAGCTGCTGCATCTTGTAGAAGATGCCACGGTCGGTCGCGACGATAAACGATGTGTTCGGCAGCGTCTGTGCCGCCTTGATCAGCTGACTGGTCGAGCCTACGGCATCAGCCAGCTCGATTACCGCTTCTGGCGACTCGGGATGCACGAGAATCGCCGCATCCGGATATAGCGCCTTCATGTCTGCTAGCTGCCGCGCCTTGAACTCCTCGTGAACGATACAGGCGCCATCCCACAGCAGCATGTCCGCACCGGTTTCACGCTGCACGTAGCTTCCCAGATGCTTGTCCGGCGCCCAGATGATCTTCTCGCCGTTATCCATCAGGCTTTCGACGATCTCCAGCGCGCAGCTGGAGGTGACCACCCAGTCGGCACGCGCCTTGACCGCGGCTGAAGTATTGGCATAAACCACCACGGTACGCTCCGGGTGCTGATCGCAGAAGGCCGCGAACTCCTCGACCGGACAACCAAGGTCGAGCGAACAGGTGGCATCCAGCGTCGGCATCAGCACGCGCTTCTCGGGATTGAGAATCTTCGCCGTCTCCCCCATGAACTTGACACCGGCGACCACCACTGTCTGCGCCGGATGCTCGTTGCCGAAGCGCGCCATTTCCAGCGAGTCGGAAACACAGCCGCCAGTCTCCTCGGCCAACGCCTGGATAACCGGGTCGGTGTAGTAGTGCGCAACCAGGACCGCGTTCTGCTTCTTCAGCTCGGTGGCGATCTCGCTGCGTAGTTGCGCCTCCTGCTCGGGCGACAGCGGCTTGGGCTGCTTGGCCGCGAGATGAGCCTGCACAAGAATGCGTTCGGGTATTTGCGTCATGTTGCGGGTCCTGCGTGCACATTTGCGTGAAGCGCCGAGTATACCCGGGCATCGAACGGATTCGGCAGTTGGCGCCATTAAAGCACTTAAGCGAGCAGATGCTGGCGCAGCAGCCGCGCGCCCCGTCATGCGCTTCGGCCACCCAATCACCGCAAAAGCGCTAATCGAGTCACGCAGAAACAAAAAAGCCGGCGACTCTAGCGGTCTCCGGCTTCATGGCTCTCTTAAGAGAGAATCTGGTGGGTCGTGTAGGATTCGAACCTACGACCAATTGGTTAAAAGCCAACTGCTCTACCAACTGAGCTAACGACCCGATGCGGGCGCATGATACTGATTTGATTGATGAAATCAACGACTTTTTTATTTTTTTCTTCACCGATAACGCGTCGGATCGGCGATTCCGGCGGCAGCAAATCCGGCTGCCCGCAAACGACAGCTGTCACATTTGCCGCAGGCGCGCCCATCATCATCTGCCTGATAGCAGGACACAGTCATCGCATAGTCCACACCCAGGCGCGCTCCTTCCTGCACGATCTGCGCCTTGCTCAACTGCTGCAATGGCGCCCGGATGTGGAACCCGCGACCCTCGACGCCAGCCTTGGTCGCGAGATTGGCCAGCCGCTCGAATGCCTCGACGAACTCTGGCCGGCAGTCCGGATAACCCGAGTAATCGATCGCATTGACCCCGATGAAGATGTCATGGGCATCCAGCACTTCCGCCCAGCCGAGCGCTAGTGAAAGGAAAACTGTGTTGCGTGCCGGCACGTAGGTAACCGGAATACCCTCGCCGGGGAGCTCGGGCACCTCGATGCGGTTATCGGTGAGCGCCGAACCGCCGATGCCATCGAGATTCAGCCCGATAACCTTGTGCTCGACCACGCCAAGCTGGCGCGCGACTCGCTCGGCAGCCTGCAACTCAGCGCGGTGACGCTGCCCATAGTCGAAGCTCATCGTGTAACAGCTATAGCCCTGGTCGCGGGCGATTGCCACGACCGTCGCCGAATCGAGGCCACCCGACAATAGAATGACCGCTCTTTTCTCGCCCATGCCTATTCCTCAAAGGGTTGATAGTCGGCCGCAGCAGCGCCGGAACTCAATGTCCGGGCGCGTCGTTCCAGATGATCTTGTGCAGCTGTAGCTGCAGGCGCACCGGCAGATTGTCGTTGACGATCCAGTCCGCCAACGCACGCACATCGACCTGCCCATGACTGGGCGAGAACAGCACCTCGCCCGCACGCCGCTCCAGCCGGTACTCGATCAGCTTCGACACCGCCCAGTCATAGTCTTCGCGCGAACAGATAACGAACTTCACCTGATCGTTCGGGGTAAGCAGCGCAATGTTCTCGTAGCGGTTGCGCGCGACTTCGGCGGAGCCCGGCGTCTTCAGGTCGAGCACGCGACTCACCCGTTCGTCCACGCCGGCGATGTCCAGCGCGCCGCTGGTTTCCAGCGACACGCCGTAACCGGCATCGCACAGTCGTTGCAGCAGCGGCAGACAATTGGGTTGAGCTAGCGGTTCGCCGCCAGTGACGCAGACATAACGCGGCGAGTAGGCGGCGACACCCTCGAGGATCGCCTCGAGCGTCATCAGCTCACCACCGTTGAAGGCGTACGCGGTATCGCAGTACTGACAGCGCAGGGGACAGCCGGTCAGGCGAACGAACACCGTGGGTAGGCCACTGGTGCGCGTCTCCCCCTGCAGCGAGTAAAAAATCTCGGTAATTCGCAGAGTCTGGTGCATATCAGCCACGGGCGTGACGGCTAAACAGGCCATCCGCCTCCGTTGCAGGTAAAGGGGGCGCCGATTCTAACGAAAAAACCCGCCTTGTGGGCGGGTTTCGTTTGATCGAGCAATCAGCGGTTGAGCTGTCGCTGCGCCAGCTGCGCCGCCGAGCTGTTCGGAAACTGAGCAATGACCTGCCGCAGAATACCCTGCGCCTTGTCACGGTTGCCCAGTCTCAACTCGACATCGGCGAGCTTGTACAGCGAATCAGGCACTTTGTTGTGCTGCGGATAAAGCTGACTGACCTTGGCAAAAGCCTGCCCGGCTCCCTGCAAGTCGCCTTTTGCAAGATTAACCTCGCCCAACCAGTACTGGGCATTGCCCGCATACTGACTGTTCGGATACTTGCGCAAAAAAGCACCGAATGCCTGGCTGGCCTTGTCGAAATCCTTGGCCTTGATCAGATCGAAGGCAGCGTCGTAGTACAGCTTCTCCTTCGCCGGATCGCCTGCCGGATCGCCCGAGGGCGCCGGGGCATTTGGTGCAACACTGCCGCCGCTGGCGCTCTGACCAGCATCGGCAACGGAATTCTGACCTGACGCGGCACTACCAGCGGCACCACTGGCTAAGCGACGATCGAGATCCTGGTAACGTTCCAGTCCTTCCTGTTGCAGGCGCTGGATCTGGTTCTGCTGTTCCTCGAGCATGCCGCGCAACTGCGCGATCTCTTCCTGCATCTGCTGCAACTGCTGGAAGAGCATGCCCTGTGCCGAGGCTGGAGCAGCGGCTCCACCCCCGACATAGGCACCGCCACTCTCCGGCGCGGCCGTGGAATAACCCGAGTTGCCGTAAGCGGCCCCCGAATCACCCTCGACTACCGGCACCTGGGCCGCCGCGATCAGCGGCATCCCGAATACTGCGAAACTCAGAGCGTGGCGGTACTTGCGCATGACGAATTACTTACGCAGTTCGACGCGGCGGTTCTGAGCCCAGGACTGCTCGTCATTGCCCATGGCAACCGGACGCTCTTCACCGTAGGAAACCAGTTCCAGCTGAGCCGGGGAAACGCCCTGCAGCACCAGGTAGCGCTGAACGGCCTTGGAGCGACGCTCGCCCAGAGCCATGTTGTACTCGCGGGTGCCGCGCTCGTCGGTGTGGCCTTCCAGAACGACGCGAGCGCCGTTGCCTTTCAGGTCCTTGGCGTGTACGTCGAGGGCACGCATGGCTTCCGGCTTGAGGTCGGAGCTGTCGTACTCGAAGTAGAAGGTGGTGATGGCGCGCAGAGCAGCTTCTTCGCTCATGCTGCCGTCAACGGAACCAGCGTCCGCACCGTAGCCAGCGTTAGGATCGATAGCGCCCGAACCTTCGCCGGAATCGTCGCCGCCCTTGGAGGAACAGCCAACAGCGACAGCCATGGCCAGAGCCAGCGCGGTGAACTTACCGAATTTCAGCATTTCCATCTGTAACAACCCCAGGTGTGGTTTTGGTTTGTTGGTTAAAAAAGCGTTGGTACCGCATCAGTTCAGGTAAGGGGACCAGGATGGCTCTCGGACTTCGCCTTGAGCAGTAGGAAGCGGGAGCCTCACTCGCCCATTGATGGACACGAGCATCAGGACTCCCCGGCCCTGCTGGCGGGTTGCGTAGATTAGCATGGTGCCATTAGGCGCAACAGTGGGCGACTCGTCCAGAGTGGTCTCGGAGAGCAGGCGCAGACTGCCCCGCTGAAGGTCCTGAGCGGCAACCTTGAAGTTGGTATAGCCATCCTGCCGATGAATCATGACCAGCGTCTTTTCGTCAGCCGACAGTTTCGGGTTGGCGTTGTAGTTGCCGACGAAGGTAACCCGCTCGGCCGCACCGCTGCCCAGTCGCTGCTTGTAGATCTGCGGCTTGCCGGCGCGGTCGGAGGTGAAATAGATGGTCTGGCCATCGGCACCCCAGAACGGCTCGGTGTCGATGGAATAGTGATTGGTCAGCCGCTGCAGCTGCCGCGAGCCCAGATCCATCACATAGATTTCCGGATTGCCGTCCTTGGACAGCACGAATGCCAGGCGATTGCCGTCCGGCGAGAATGCCGGCGCACCGTTCAGCCCCTCGAAACCGGTAACTTGCTCGCGCCGACCGGTGTCGATGTGCTGGATGAAGATGCGCGGCCGCTTCTGCTCGAACGAAACGTAGGCGATGCGCCGACCGTCCGGCGAGTAGCGCGGCGACAGGATCGGTTCGCGCGACTGCAGCAGCGTCACCGCGCGCGCGCCATCATAGTCGGAGCGCTGCAGGGTGTAGCGGGTATTTGCGCCACCGAGGCGCTCCGCCGTCACGTACAGCAAACGAGTGGAAAAGGCACCCTTGATGCCGGTGAGTTTCTCGAACGCCTGGTCGGAGACGTAGTGCGCCATGTCACGCAGCTGATCGGGAGAACCACCGACACTACCGGTCATGACCTGCTGTTCGGTGGTCACGTTGAACACACCGAACTGCACCTGCAGACGCCCACCGGCCGGCTGGATACTCCCCACCACAACATACTGGGCGCCCAGAGCCTTCCAGTCACGGTAGATAATCTCGCTGCCGCGGGTAGGCATGCTGATCATGTTCTGCCGCGGAATCGGCTGGAAAATACCGGAATTGCGCAAGTCATTACCGATGATATCGGCCATGTCCTCGGGCAATACGGTGCCGCCTTGCCAGCCGAACGGCACCACCGCCACCGGAATGGCGCGATCGGTACCACTGGTGACGACGATGTTCTTCTCCTGCGCTACCGCCGTTCCCAGCAGGCAGCAGAGAAGGACGAGAATACCTCGAAGGGAATTGATCACAACGCTAGATCCTCTGGCGTGAACGTCATTTTGAACGATCGGTAAGGTTGGAAATCCTGCGGGCTGAGCCCTTGCATCTCCGTCAACCGACCAATATTCCTCACCGCAGCAACCGCGGAGTTGTCGAATGGGACATCGCCGCTCGACCTCGCCACGCTGACCCCGGTGATGGTGCCATCAGGCAACATGTTCACCTGCAACTGTACCGACATGTTGTTGCGGGCCGAAGGCGGACGCGTCCAGCCCTCGGCGGCGCGCAGACGAATCAGGTCATCGAAGTTGCCCGCCACCTGATCACCCTGACTGTCGGCCAGCGCCTGCTGGCGCTCGGTTGTGTCCGACAGCAGCTCGGCCAATGCCTGCGCCTTCTTATCCTCGGCCGCTTTACGCGCAGCCTCTGCCGCAGCCTTCTTCTTCGCCGCTTCGGCTGCCACCTTTTTCTTGGCGTCTTCAGCCGCTTTCTTCTTCGCCTGCTCAGCCGCCGCCTTTTTCTTCGCTTCCTCGGCAGCCTTCTTCTTGGCCTCTTCAGCCGCTTTCTTCTTCGCCTCTTCGGCGGCCTTTTTCTTGGCGATATCGGCCTGTTTCTGCTGTTCGACCTTCTTGGCTTCCTCGGCCTTCTTCGCCTCGGCAGCCTTCTTGGCAGCGGCTGCTTTCTCCGCATCGGCCTTTCGAGCCTGCTCGGCCTTCTTTTGTTCCGCAGCCTTGGCCGCAGCCTGCTTCTGCTGCTCGACCTTGCGCTGTTCCATCTGCTCGGTTTCGTACTGCTTGGCAGCGGTCTTCTTGGCTTCGCCAGCGATCTTTTGATTAGTCTGGGTCGTGGCCTGGCTTTGCGACTTCAGCTGATACAGCGTGGCCTGGACGATGGGCTTGGACGGCGGCAAATCGGGCGTCATGGCGAAGCTGACGAAAAGCAGGCCGAAGATGATGACATGCAGGCCGACCGCCAGAACGACGGGCCAGAAGTAGCTTTCCGCAGGAGAGCGTTCAGCGTGCTGCATCAGGGCGCCTCGGTGATCAGGCCGACGTTGCCCACGCCCGCTTCCTGCAGCCCACCCATCGCGGCCATGACCGAGCCGTAATCGACCGCCTTGTCACCGCGTACGAAGACCTGCACCTGCTTACCCTGGCTGCGATTCTGATTCATGATCGCCGTGACCGCCTTGGTCATCTCGTCCAGCGTCAGCGCACGATCCTGCACGGTATCGGTGTCCACCTCGCTGCCCATGTTCCAGTAATAGGTCTTGTCGGCCTTGATCGAGATGGTCAGCACCTGGGCGTTGTTGTCCTGCGGCAGCGCCTCGCTGCTGACCTTGGGCAGATCAACCTTCACGCCCTGGTTGAGCATGGGCGCGGTGACCATGAAGATCACCAGCAGCACCAGCATCACGTCGATGTAGGGCACCACGTTCATCTCGGCGACGGGCTTGCGTCTGTTGCGAATTCTGGCCATTACGTGAGGCCTCAATCTTCGGTGGTGTGAACTTTGCGATGCAGAATCGCCTGGAACTCGTCGGCGAAGGTGTAGTAGCGCCCGATCAGCATCTCGCCGCGTGCGGAGAAACGGTTATAGGCGATAACCGCCGGAATTGCGGCGAACAGGCCGATAGCGGTGGCAATCAGCGCCTCGGCGATGCCCGGGGCGACGGTCGCCAGGGTAGCCTGCTGCACTTGGGCCAGGCCACGGAAGGAGTTCATGATGCCCCACACGGTACCGAACAGACCGATGTAGGGACTGGTCGAACCGACGGTGGCGAGAAATGGCAGACTCTGCTCGAGTTTTTCCTCCTCACGGGAAATGGCCACGCGCATCGCACGGTTCACGCCATCCATCACCGCATCGGGGTCAACCCCCTGCTGCTGGCGCAGCCGGGAAAACTCCTTGAAACCTGCGCGGAAGATCTGCTCGACCCCGGAATCCGGATCGGGATTGCTACCGGCCTGGCGGTACAGCTTGGACAGATCGATGCCCGACCAGAAGCGCTCCTCGAAGGCATCCAGCGAACGCTTGGCGGCACGCAGCAGATTGCCACGCTGGAAAATCATGATCCATGAGGTGACCGAGGCCCCCACAAGAATCAGCATGACCAGCTGCACCACGAAGCTGGCGTTGCTGATCAGGCTCCACATGGACATATGATCGACGTTGGCTTCCACGCTTACTCTCCTGCAGGGGATAGACCCGAGTCGGCGAAGGCTGCGCGCAGCGCTTCGGGAATGACTCGGGGTTTCAGACTTTCGGCACGCACGCAGGCCACCAGGACCTGACCTTCACACAGTAATCGCCCATCCGCGGCACGCTTGACCTGCTGATTGAAACGCAGGCTGGCACGCTTCATTTCAACCACCTCGGCACTCACCAGCAGCTCGTCGTCCAGTCGCGCCGGGGCGTGATAACGCGCCTCGCACGAATGCACAACGAACAGCAGGTCTTCCCCGACGAGCTGCGACTGGTCGAAACCCAGGTCGCGCAGGCGTTCGGTACGAGCCCGTTCCATGAACTTGAGGTAGTTGACGTAGTAGACGATGCCGCCCGCGTCGGTATCCTCGTAATAGACCCGACAGCGATGGACGAACGGCTCAGCGTTGATTCGCGCGCGAATACTAGTGCCCGGCCTGAAAAATGCCAATTGGGTGGGTGAACAATATTTTCATCAATCCGTGTCGCCGCTGAACAGATCCGGCGTGGGCGATTCGGCCAGACGTCGCGGCAGATTCAGGCCGAAGTGCAGATAGGCGTGCCGCGTGACCACGCGCCCACGTGGCGTACGCATGATGTAGCCTTGCTGGATCAGGTAGGGCTCGAGCACATCCTCGATGGTATGGCGCTCTTCACTGATGGCCGCAGCCAGGCTGTCGACGCCAACCGGCCCGCCGTCGAACTTCTCGATCAGCGCCAGTAGCAGGCGACGATCCTGGTGATCGAAGCCACGCTCGTCGACATCCAGCATATTCAACGCCAGGTCGGCAATCTCGCGGGTGATCTCGCCACGCCCGCGCACTTCCGCGAAATCGCGGACACGGCGCAGCAGGCGGTTGGCGATGCGCGGAGTGCCGCGCGCGCGACGGGCGATCTCGAAAGCTCCCGCCGCCTCGGTCGGCAACCCGAGGATGCCTGCCGAGCGACTGACAATGGTCGCCAGGTCCTCGGTCGAGTAGAACTCCAGGCGCTGCACGATACCGAAACGGTCGCGCAGCGGATTGGTCAGCATGCCGGCGCGAGTGGTTGCACCGACCAGGGTGAAGGGCGGCAGATCGAGCTTGATCGAGCGCGCAGCCGGCCCCTCGCCGATCATGATGTCGAGCTGAAAATCCTCCATTGCCGGATACAGCACCTCCTCGACGATCGGGGAGAGACGATGGATCTCGTCGACGAACAGCACATCGCCCGCTTCCAGATTGGTCAGCAACGCGGCGAGATCGCCCGGACGCTCGAGGACCGGGCCGGAAGTACTCTTGATCGAGACCCCCATCTCTTCGGCAATGATGTTCGCCAGGGTCGTCTTGCCAAGGCCCGGCGGGCCGAAAATCAGGGTGTGGTCCAGCGCTTCGCCGCGCCCCTTGGCGGCGCGGATGAACAGGTCCATCTGCTCGCGCACCACCGGCTGGCCGATGTATTCGGCAAGCCGTAACGGGCGGATGGCGCGGTCAAGCTGCTCGTCGCGGTCGCGACTGCTGGCGGTGATCAGGCGGTCGGCTTCGATCATGGCGCTACACCATGCCCTTGAGGGCACGGCGAATCAATTCTTCACTGCTCAAACCGTCTTCCTGTATGGCGCCGACTGCCCGACTGGCTTCCTGCGGCTTGAACCCCAACGAAATGAGGGCGCTGACCGCATCGTTCTCGGCGCTTGTGACTGCCCCGGCGCCGCGAGGTTCAACCACCAGCGTGGCGATCGAGGGCATGGTTTCCCAAGCCTTGAAGCGATCCTTGAGCTCGACCAGCAGACGCTCGGCAGTCTTCTTGCCGACTCCGGGGATTTTCACCAGGGTCGACGTGTCCTGCGCCTGCACGCAACGCACCAGCTCGTCCACCTCCAGCCCGGACATTAGCGCCAGCGCCAGCTTCGGCCCTACGCCATTGAGACGAATCAGTTCGCGGAACAGCTCGCGCTCACGTTTCTCGAAGAAACCGTAGAGCAGCTGGGCGTCTTCGCGCACCACCAAATGGGTGTGCAGCGTGACGCTTTCGCCAACGCCGGGCAGGCGATAGAGCGTGGTCATCGGCACCTCGACCTCATAGCCGACGCCGTTCGCATCGAGAAGCAGATGAGGCGGCTGCTTTTCCGCCAGGGTGCCACGCAAACGTCCGATCACGATTCCGCTTCCTCCAACGTCGCCGATCTCGCTCGGCGACTGCCAAAACTGTCCTACCGCTCCGACCGTGGCTACAAGCGCAGACGTCCGCCCCGGCGCTTGGCGCCACTCAAACCGTGCGGAATCAGGCTCTGCCGATGATGCGCATGGCACAGCGCGATGGCCAACGCATCGGACGCATCGATCTGCGGCTTCTCCAGCAGCTTGAGCAGGTGCATGACCATCATCTGGACCTGCTGCTTGTCCGCCCCACCGGTTCCGGCGATTGCCTGCTTGACCTGGGTCGCCGTGTACTCGGCGATTTGCAGGCCGGCCTCGGCGCCGGCGACGATGGCCGCGCCGCGAGCCTGGCCGAGCTTGAGCGCCGAATCGGCGTTGCGCGCCATGAACACCTGCTCGATGCCCATCGTCACCGGCCCGTAGGTTCGGATCACCTCGCTGACGCCGCTGAATACAGCCCGCAGCCGCTCGGCCAGCTCGCCGCTGCCGGTGCGAATGCAGCCTGAAGCGACGTACTCGCAGCCGCGCCCGGTGTCACGCACCACCCCATAGCCGGTAATTCGCGAGCCGGGGTCGATTCCCAAAATCAGCGTCATGGCCGTGGTCGCGCTGTCTATTTATCCAGTGCGCGAGTATACGGCTGCGCCTCCCGGCGCGCCACCGCCGAGCCGATTCAGGCCCGGCGATTTCGTCAGACTGACGCGCATAAAAAAGCCGGAAGCGCCGCTGGGCGTCTTCCGGCCTTCTTCGATCCAGATGCCGTCAGCCGAGTTGTTCCATGATCTCGTCCGCGATCTCGGCGTTGTGGTAGACGTTCTGCACGTCGTCCAGATCCTCCAGCGCATCGATCAGACGCAGCACCTTCTGCGCGGTCTCGACATCGGCGATCGGAGCGGTGATCGAGGGGATCATCGCGACTTCAGCCTCATCACCCTTGAAGCCCGCCTGGGTCAGCGCCTCGTTGACCGCGAGGAAGTCGGCGAAGCTGGTGTAGATCTCCACCGAGCCGTCCTCCTGGCTGACTACGTCATCGGCGCCCGCTTCCAGCGCCGCTTCCATCAGCGCGTCCTCGTCGACACCCGGCGCGTAGCTGATCTGCCCCTTGCGATCGAACATGTAGGCCACGGAACCATCGGTGCCAAGGTTGCCGCCATTCTTGCTGAAGGCGTGGCGCACCTCGGCCGCAGTACGGTTACGGTTGTCGGTCATGGCCTCGATGATGATGGCCACGCCGCTGGGTGCGTAGCCCTCATAAGTCAGCTCGGTCATGTTGTCGGCTTCGTTGGAGCCGGCCCCACGGGCGATGGCACGGTCGATCACGTCGCGCGACATGTTGGCGGTCAGCGCCTTGTCCACCGCCAGGCGCAAGCGCGGGTTGTCCGCGGGTACGCCACCGCCGTGTTTGGCCGCCACGGTCAGTTCGCGGATCAGCTTGGTGAAGATCTTGCCCCGCTTGGCGTCCTGACGCTCCTTGCGGTGCTTGATGTTGGCCCATTTGGAATGACCAGCCATAACTCACTCCATTTCTTCAACTGGATCAGTAGTTCCGAAACCCACCCCGCGGGCGGGCTTCGCCGAATCGCCTGGCAAACCGCTACTGCCAAGACGAAGAAGCCTGGCAAAACCAGGCTTCCGATGGTGCTTATTCCGCCTTGGGCTGCTCGCGCAGGCGGATGTGCAGGTCGCGCAGCGCCTTGTTGTCCACCGCACCCGGCGCTTGGGTCATCACGTCCGCAGCGCTCTGGGTTTTCGGGAACGCGATCACTTCGCGGATCGACTGTGCACCGGTCATCAGCATCACCAGCCGGTCCAGGCCGAAGGCCAGACCGCCATGCGGCGGCGCGCCGAACTTCAGCGCGTCGAGCAGGAAGCCGAACTTCTCTTCCTGCTCGGCCTCGTCGATGCCGAGGATGCGGAATACCGCCTGTTGCATTTCCTTGCGGTGAATACGGATGGAGCCGCCACCCAGCTCGGTGCCGTTGAGCACCATGTCGTAGGCGCGCGACAGCGCGGCGCCCGGATTGGCCTCCAGCTCCTCGGGGGTGCACTTGGGCGCAGTGAACGGATGGTGCAGCGCCGACAGCGAGCCGTCGTCGTTCTCCTCGAACATCGGGAAGTCCACCACCCACAGCGGTGCCCACTCGCAGGTCAGCAGCTTGAGGTCATGGCCGAGCTTGATACGCAGTGCACCCAGCGCTTCGGAGACGATTTTCGCCTTGTCGGCGCCGAAGAAGACGATATCGCCATCCTGCGCACCGACGCGGTCGAGAATGACATTGAGGTTGTCTTCGGGGATGAACTTGACGATCGGCGACTGCAGGCCCTCGACACCCTTGGCACGTTCGTTGACCTTGATGTAGGCCAGGCCCTTGGCACCGTAGATGCCGACAAACTTGGTGTAGTCGTCGATCTGGCTGCGCGGCATGCTCGCCGCGCCCGGAACGCGCAGCGCAGCGACGCGGCCCTTCGGATCGTTGGCCGGGCCGGAGAAGACCTTGAACTCGACGGCATTGAGCTGATCGGCAACGTCCACCAGTTCCAGCGGGATGCGCAGGTCGGGCTTGTCCGAGCCATAGCGGCGCATGGCTTCCTCGAACGGCATGTGCGGGAATTCGCCGAACTCCAGGCCCAGTACTTCCTTGAACAACTTGCGGATCATGCCTTCGGTGATGGCGATGATGTCCGCCTCCTCGAGGAAGCTGGTCTCGATGTCGATCTGGGTGAATTCCGGCTGGCGGTCGGCGCGCAGGTCTTCGTCACGGAAGCATTTGGCGATCTGGTAGTAGCGATCGAAGCCGGCGACCATCAGCAGCTGCTTGAACAGCTGCGGCGATTGCGGCAGAGCGAAGAAGTTGCCCGCATGGGTGCGGCTCGGCACGAGGTAGTCGCGCGCGCCCTCGGGGGTCGGGCGGCCGAGGATCGGCGTCTCGACGTCGAGGAAGCCGTTCTCGTCCAGGTAGCGACGGATGCTGGCGGTGATGCGCGAGCGCAGCTTGAGCTTCTCGGCCATCTCCGGGCGACGCAGATCGATGAAACGATAGCGCAGACGCGTTTCCTCACCCACGTCGCTGTATTCGTTGAGCGGGAACGGCGGGGTTTCCGCCTCGTTCAGCACGTCCAGCTCGTAGCCCAGCACCTCGATGGCGCCGGAGGCGATATTCGGGTTAACCGCACCGGCCGGACGCAGACGCACCTTGCCGCGAATGCATACAACGAACTCGCTGCGCACGCGGTCGGCGACGGCGAAGGTTTCCGCGCGATCCGGATCGAATACCACCTGGGCGAGACCTTCACGATCACGAATGTCGAGGAAGATCACCCCGCCATGGTCGCGACGGCGATGTACCCAGCCGCAGAGAGTGATTTCCTGGCCATCCAGGCTTTCATTGAGTTGGCCGCAATAGTGGCTGCGCATCATGGTGGTGTTCGCTTCTCGTATCTTTGATTCGTTAGGTCGCTGGAGCCGCGGTGCCGGCGCACGATTGCCGGGCGCCGCTTCCTGGCTATCGAGCCGCCGGGCACAAGCGCGGGATTATATCCGCATAATCGTCACGACGCAGCCGTCGCCCGGCAGCCAAGCCTGCGCATTCGCTCGCAGGGAACCCACGACGAAGAGCCCCTTCCAAAGCCAGGTGGCCTGCCGCGACGCCACATCAGCAACAAAAGCCGCGGTTTTTCTGGCATAACTGCAACCGGATCCCCCACCAAGGAGAACAACCATGGAAATCGATATCGGCATCGCCGAACAGGACCGTGCCGCCATAGCAGAAGGGCTGTCTCGTCTGCTCGCCGACACCTATACGCTGTACCTGAAGACCCACAACTTCCACTGGAACGTCACCGGGCCGATGTTCAACACGCTGCACACCATGTTCGAGACCCAGTACACCGAACTGGCGCTTGCCGTGGATGAGATCGCCGAGCGTATCCGCGCTCTCGGCTTCCCGGCGCCGGGAACCTACGCGGCCTATGCGCGCCTGTCGTCGATCAAGGAAGACGAAGGCGTGCCGTCTGCCGAGCAGATGATCAAGCTGCTGGTCGAAGGTCAGGAAGCGGTCGTACGCACCGCACGCGGCATCTTTCCGTTGCTGGACAAGGTCAGCGACGAGCCGACTGCCGACCTGCTGACCCAGCGCATGCAGATTCACGAAAAGACCGCCTGGATGCTGCGCAGTCTGCTGGCAGCCTGAGTCATCCTCGCCGAGGCGGCCGCGTGCCGCCCGCCTCGGCTGCAGGCTCCCTCCCCGGGTGCGCCGCAAGCGCGTGCCCGGCCAAAGGCTCATTTGAGCGCCACCGGCCTTTGCTGTTAAATACGGCCGCGCTGCGGCGCCGAGTCTCTCGCCAGTCAGACATCTGCACGTCTGCTAGCTCATTTCCCAGGCACTCGCCTGCCGCCGCCTTTTCCTGTCGTGTATCCACTACGAGTCATAAGAATGCTCAAGATCGTCCATGTATTAACCGGCGTCCTCGCCTTGCTGCTGTCATTCGTCCCCAGCCTGCGCGGCGACCTGCCGCTTCTTCTGCAACCAGCCGCCCTCTGCCTGCTGATGACCGGCCTGCTGAATATCCAGTTCATTCCGTCGACTACCGCGAACACCGATCCACGCACCCGTCCCGTTCTGCTCGGAGTATCGGCATTGCTGGTGTTGGCCGCCGCAGTCCAGGCACTCATCCTGCTGCTGCCGCTGGAGCAGATCGCCGGCCAATCGGCCACGCTCGCCAGCCTGCTGCTGGTCTTCGTCGCTGTACTCTTGCATCTGGCGACCACTCGCACCCAGCGCCAACCGCAGCGCGAACGCCAGCGGCAGCAGCGCGCACCCGCCGCCAGCGTCGGCGGCGCCGGCCGGGAAACCGGTACGGTGAAGTGGTTCAACACATCCAAAGGCTTCGGCTTCATTTCCCGCGATAGCGGCGACGATGTGTTCGTGCATTTCCGCGCGATTCGCGGCGAAGGCCATCGCGTGCTGACTGAAGGCCAGCGCGTCGAATTCACCATCATGATGCGTGACAAGGGCCTGCAGGCCGAGGACGTGGTCACGCTGTAATTGCGACGCCGGCAGGTGTGCAAGCCTGCCGGCCTCTTGCACTCCACCCGTCAGTAATGCGGTGGCGGCGCCTCGTCTTCCTCGCCGCCAATGCTGCTCTGCATTTCTTCCAGCCGCCTGGCCAATGCCTGCAACTGCAGCTGCATTCGATCAACCAGAAGCCGCTGCTCGACCAGTACATCGTTCAACGTCTGGATCGTATCGTCCTGAAACGCCAGTCGCGCCTCCAGATCGGCGATTCGCGATTCCACATTCATAGCTCACTCTCCGAAGCGAAACTGATCGGTCAACACGGTCTTGAGGCGGGCCCTGATCGCCGCCGCCTGATCCTGCGTATACGGCTTGGGCTGATGCCTGCCCCACACCGGCGCCGGCCACGCCGCATCGTCGCGGGAGCGGGCAATAACGTGCATATGCAACTGGCTGACGACGTTGCCCAGCGTCGCGACATTCATCTTGTCCGCGCCGAAACTGTCCTTGACGATTTCTGCAAGCGCGGTGGTTTCATGCCACAACTTCTGCTGGTCCGCCGCGTCCAGCTGAAACAGCTCGCTGACCGCCTCACGCCGCGGCACCAGTATGAACCACGGGTACTGTGCATCATTCATCAGCAGTAGCCGACACAACGGAAAGTCGCCAATCGGCAATGTGTCCTGCTCCAGACGCGAATCGAGAATGAACATAACGGCGCTCCTGTATGACAAGTCAGGCGCGGTCGAACCCACGCTGACGCCAAGAATACCCTTGCGCGCAGGTCTGCGCCCTGTCGGAGCAGAGTCAAGCGCGCATGCCCCACCATGCAGCACATGCTACCGCCTGCCCAGATGGGCATTCGCGCAGCTTCAGGCCGACACGACTTGAGTACGTTTCTTGCTAGACAGTGATTGGTTAAGTCCTGCACGTAAGCCGAAAGCAGGCTTGGCAAACTTGCTCTAGCCTATCGACGCAGCTAAACAGTACATTCTGCGAATGGCTTGATACGAAGAAGCGTAATACGCCGAAATCGAGCCAGATTCGGATAACAAGAAGCGATCTCTGCGTGCGTCGACACGAGAGCAAGCACCGTTTTGAACCAATGGAGCAAATCACGATGAAAGTGATGAAGTGGAGCGTAATTGCCCTTGCCGTTGCGGCGGGCACATCCCAGATGGCGCTGGCCAGCCAGCAGTCGGAAGCCAAAGGCTTCGTCGAGGATGCCAAGCTGGATCTGTTGCTGCGCAACACGTATTGGAACCGTGACCACAAAGATGGGGCAGACGACCGCAACACCTGGGCGCAGGGCTTCATCACCACGTTCGAGTCCGGCTTTACCCAAGGCACTATCGGCGTAGGCATCGATGCCTACGGGCTGCTGGGTGTCAAGCTCGACGGCGGCCAGGGCGACATGTTCCCCGGAGAGCCTAAGAATTGGGAAGACGATCTCTCCGAAGCGGGCGCCGCGGTGAAATTCCGCCTTTCCAATACCACGCTCAAGTACGGTAATCAGTTCGTCAATCTTCCGGTCATCGCCTCCGATGACTCCCGTCTGCTGCCTGAAGCCTTCACCGGCACCATGATTACCAGCAGCGAAATCGAAGGGCTTGAACTGAACGCCGGTCACTTCACCGCTGACAGCCCGATGGGCTCCCCCGCACGTGACGACTTCGGCCTGAAGAGTCTCGACGTCTTCGGCGGTACTTATGCCTTCACCGATAATCTCAGCGCCTCGCTGTACTTCTCCGATGTCGAAGACACTTACGACAAGAAGTACGCCAACGTTAATTACGTGATGCCGCTGGCAGACGACCAATCGCTGACCTTCGACTTCAACTACTACAGAACTGACGATATCGACCAGAGCTTCGTAGGTAAGGACGGAGCGGCGGTTGACGACAACACCATCTGGAGTTTGTCAGCCAAGTATGCAGTCGGGGCCCATGCGTTCATCGTTGCGCACCAGCGTGTCTCCGGCGATACCGGCTATCTGTACGATAACGGCGACGGTGGCGGCTCCATTTGGGTAGCCAACTCCTACCTCTCCGACTTCAACTTCAAGGACGAGCGCTCCTGGCAAGCCAGCTACGAGCTGGATTTCAGCGGCTACGGTGTGCCTGGCCTGCAATGGAAGACTGCCTACCTGCGAGGCGACAACATCGATTCAGGCTTCTACGAAGCTGGCAACGATGGCGAGGCGACCGAGCGTGAAATCTTCAACCAGGTTTCCTACACCTTCCAGGATGGCGCGGCCAAGGACCTGACCCTGCGCGCACGCAACTCCATCCTGCGCACCAACAACCCGGCCTGGAACGACGTGAACGAATGGCGCCTGTACGCCATCTATCCGATCAGCATCCTGTAACCGGCATTCATCGCAACACCCCGGAGCCCGGCCAATTGGCCGGGCTCTTCTTTTTCATACGGCAGCCCCACGCGTCCACTCACGCGGGCCGGCTTCTGTACGCTTCTTTGCCGCGGCCGTACAATGCCGGGCCAAATTCCAGCCTCTGCAAGGACATAACGGCCACATGCGCACCAGTCAGTTCCTGCTCTCGACCCTCAAAGAAACCCCGTCCGATGCCGTGGTGATCAGTCACCAGCTGATGCTGCGCGCCGGGATGATCCGCAAGCTGGCTTCGGGGCTCTATACCTGGATGCCGATGGGGCTGCGCGCGCTGCGCAAGGCCGAGGCTATCGTGCGTGACGAGATGAACAAGGCCGGGGCCCTGGAAGTGCTGATGCCGGCGATCCAGCCAGCCGAGCTGTGGCAGGAATCCGGGCGCTGGGAGCAGTACGGCCCCGAGCTGCTGCGCCTGAAGGACCGTCATAGGCGCGAGTTCTGCGTCGGCCCGACCCACGAAGAAGTCATCACCGACCTGGCGCGCAACGAGCTGAACAGCTACAAGCAGCTGCCGATCAACTTCTTCCAGATCCAGACCAAGTTCCGCGACGAGATCCGCCCACGCTTCGGCCTGATGCGTGGCCGCGAATTCCTGATGAAGGACGCCTACTCCTTCCACCTGAGCCAGGAATCGCTGCAGGAAACGTACGACCGTATGCACCAGGCATACTGCAACATCTTCACCCGTCTGGGCCTGAACTTCCGCCCGGTGCAGGCCGATACCGGCTCCATCGGCGGCACGGGCTCGCACGAGTTCCACGTGCTGGCCGAATCCGGCGAAGACGATATCGCCTTCAGCGACACCTCCGACTACGCCGCTAACATCGAGAAGGCCGAGGCCATCCCGCGCGAGAGCGAGCGCGCCGCACCTACCGAGGAGCTGCGGCTGGTCGACACGCCGAATGCCAAGACCATCGCCGAGCTGGTCGAGCAGTTCGGTCTGGCCATCGAGAAGACCGTCAAGACGCTGGTCGTACATGGTCTCGAGAAAGGCCAGCTGATCGCCCTGATCGTGCGTGGCGATCACGAACTCAACGAGATCAAGGCCGCGAATCTGGCGCAGGTCGCGAGCCCGCTGGTGTTCGCCTCGGAAGCCGAGATTCGTGCTGCCATCGGTGCCGGCCCCGGCTCGCTGGGCCCGCTGAACCTGCCGATTCCGTGCGTCATCGACCGTTCGGTCGCGCTGATGAGCGACTTCGGCGCTGGCGCCAACGTCGACGACAAGCACTATTTCGGCCTGAACTGGGAGCGCGACCTGCCGCTGCCGGAGATCGCCGATCTGCGCAACGTGGTTGCCGGCGACCCGAGCCCGGACGGCCAGGGCAGCCTGGTGATCAAGCGCGGCATCGAGGTCGGCCACATCTTCCAGCTGGGCACCAAGTACAGCGAGGCCATGAACTGCCAGGTCATGGGCGAGAACGGCAAGCCAGCCACGCTGATCATGGGCTGCTACGGCATCGGCGTGTCCCGTGTCGTCGCCGCGGCCATCGAGCAGAACTACGACGAGCGCGGCATTCTCTGGCCGGACGCCCTGGCGCCGTTCCAGATCGCTCTCGTGCCGATGAAGTATGAGAACGAGGCCGTGCGCGAGGCGACCGACAAGCTCTACGCCGACCTGACTGCCGCCGGTTACGAAGTGCTGCTTGACGACCGTGACAAGAAGACCAGTCCGGGCGTCAAATTCGCCGACATGGAGCTGATCGGCATTCCGCATCGCATCGTCATCGGCGATCGCGGCCTGGCCGACGGCACCCTGGAGTACAAGCACCGTCGCGATGCCGAACCGCAGGCGGTCGCTGCCGCTGACATCCTGTCTTTCATCTATTCGCGTGTCGCACGCTGATCGGAAACCATGCTCAACCGACGTGTTGTAGTTTCAACCGGCGCCGCGCTCTGCGCGGCGCTACTGCTTGGCGGCTGCGCCAACCATCTGCCGCAGCGCAGCGAGCACGAGGCCAGGACCGAGCGCAAACCGCTCGACCACAGCCTGCGCATCGAGGTCGGCGAGCCGCCGGTGCTGGAGTTGCCGCAACGGCGCGTCCGCATCCAGGAACAGCGGACCTTCGAGGTTACCGATTTCGAGGTCACCCGCCGTTACGATCGCTACACGCCCTACCAAGCCTGGCGCGAGCTGTACGAGATCCCGCTCGGGGCGGTCGCCGTGGTCGCCGGCATCGGCGCCAACGTTGTCAACGTCGTACTGCTGGGCAACGTGCCGGAAAGCGCAACGCGCGGCTGGATCAGCTACGGTTTCGCCGGCCTCAACCCCTTCCTCAACGTCGAGTCCAACGGGCGCTCGCAGCAGAACCTCGCCAGCCTCGACGAACAGCGCCGTGATACCCGCCTGGAATACACCAGCCTGCCCTGGGCCGAACGTCCGGTGCGGGTCAGCGCAGGCGAACAGCTCCACGAGCTGAACACCGACCGCAACGGCGTGTTGCACCTCAACCTGCTCGACGGACCGTTTGCCGAGCAGGACATCGGTCCCATCGGCAAGCTGCTGCTGAGCGTCGAGGATGAGCAGGACGGCACGCGCGCCGACGCCGTATTGCTGGTCAGCCACAACTTGCGCGGCAAGCTGCTGGAAGCCCACGACCTGATCTTCGACGATCTCGAAGGTGACGACGTGGCGCAGTGGGTTCATCGCGTCAAACGCCTGTCCGAGCTGGGGCTGGAGGAAGAAGCCAGCGAGCTGGAGCAGAGCCTGATCGAGCTGACGCGGCATGATCCCGAACTGCAGCAGGAGTTTCTCCAGCGCCTGATGCAGGACGCCGGGCGCACCGCCTCGTCGGTGGATAACTGACACCATGCCATGGCGCTGCTGGCTGCTGTCGGCGCTGCTGCTCCTGGCATGCCCGCTCCAGGCCAGCATCCGCCAGGCTCCGGAGCCCGAACTGCGCGAGCTGATGCAGCGCACGGTCGCCGAGGCGGACAGCTTTCAGGACCGCTTCGAGGCCGAGGTCTGGCTGCTCGACATGTCCACCCGTCTCAAGCGCTACATCGCCGACACCGAGGAACGCCTCACCCTGCTGCGCCTGGTACACCGCGAGGCGACCAAGGCCGGGCTGCGTCCCGATCTGGTCATGGCGCTGATCCACGCCGAGAGCCGCTTCGACCGCTTCGCGATTTCCAGCGTCGGCGCTCAGGGCATGATGCAGGTGATGCCGTTCTGGAAAGCCGAACTCGGGCGCCCGCAGGACAACCTCACCGACAACGCCACCAACCTGCGCTACGGCTGCACGATCCTCAGCTACTACCTGCGCAAGGAGAAGGGCGACATCAGCCGTGCGCTCGCCCGCTACAACGGCAGCCTCGGCCAGCAGCGCTACCCGGCGAAAGTGATCGGCTTCTGGCAGGACTTCTGGTACGTGCGCCCCTGAGCGCCAGCGCTCTACTGGTCGCGCAGTTGCTCGAGTCGGGCCAACAGCTTGTCAGCAGTCTGCTCGCCGACCAATTGCTCGCGCACCTTACCGGTGTCGTCGACCAGATAGGTCACCGGCAGTACCGCGCTACGTGACAGCTGCAGCCGCTCGGCCGGATCCTCGCTGAGCACGCGAAAGCGGATTCCCAGCGCCTCGGCCGCTTGCGCCAGCTCTTCACCACGCAGCTCGTCGAAGTTGACGCCAAGCACGTGCAGATCCGTGCGGGATTCGGCCAGACGATTCAGCTCGGGAATTTCGGTACGACACGGGCCGCACCACTCCGCCCAGTAGTTGATCAGCAGCCAGCGTCCCTGCAATTGCTCGGCAGCCACCGGTTGCCCGTGCTGATCCACACCCCAGTCCTGCTCGCAGCCGCTGATCAGCAGGCTGCCAAGCAGCATCAACAACAGGCCTCTGAACTTGCCCACGTCGGTACCCCGCCAGATGTTCGATCTGGCTAGCCTGACCCAAGCAACTGCCGCAAAGCAACCACGTGCGCCGCCTTTATGTCGGCTCAGCTGAGCGCTGCCAGCGAACCGACGTCTTCGCCGAACTGGGAGCCTAGTCACGCCTGGCGTCGGCAACGTGCACAGTTTTGCCGCCAGGGTGCTGCCTATAATTTCGCACCTACCATCCTCCCCTGCCTGCAGCGAAGCCATGTCCCAGACCCATGACAAACTGATCGGCCCTGTCCCCTCTCACATCGTCGACCAGGCGCCTCTCGCGCTCACGGCCTACGAGGGCCGCGTCGCCGAGTTCAACATCGCCATCTGGCTGCAGCTGCACGGACAGGCCGGATTGGGCGTTTCGCTGGTGATGAAATACCGCGACGGTCAACAGCGGCGCGAAGCCGCCGTGGATCACGGGCGTACCGATAGCAACGGCAGGATTTTGCTGTCCGGCGTCGCGCGCCTGATGGTCAGAAGCCGGATCGAAGATCTGCAGGTGTACCTGCGCACCGGCGTGGTGATCGAACAGATGAAGGTCGAGGAACTCTTCGTGCAGGCCGCGGAACGGATCGAAGCGCCCGCACAGCTAGTACAGGCGTAGGTTCAGCGCGCCAGCTTTTCCACAGCAGGCGACTGCCGCTCGACGGGCTCGTCCTGCTGGCACAGGGGCACGAGCGATTCAGGCCAGCGGCTGAAGGTCAGGCCAGTCAGACGGTTGAGCGACTGCAGCGCCACCTCCGGAGCCCGTTGGTGCAGATGGATGACAGTATTGCGTTCGGTCTTCACGGCCTCTTCCTTCCTTCGCCTCGGTGCAAGCCTCAGCTAGAAACGTGCCAGCCTGGCCCTGCCTTGCTCCACCGCCGCGCATTCGCACCGCTCAACACCACCGGGATGCCAAAGTGCCATGGCACGAAGGCGGAATCGCTCAGCTACTGACCGTTTTTGTCACCACCGACGCTCAGCCAGTCGGCCAGACTGCCGCCAAACAGATTGAGCTGCTCCTGCTGCAGCAGTTCCAGCGAGCGCCGCAGCGTCGGATACCAGGCTTCCGACAACGTCTCGGGCAGCCGCTCCAGCCCGGACAACGGCCACGGGTTGTGGCGCAGCAACTGGTCGAGGCTGTAATGACTGAGGTCGCGACACAGCACCCAACCGCCCGAACCTGTGCGGCAGACCAACTGTTCGCGCTCGAAGAATTCCAGTAGCTCGTCCCACTCGTCTTCGGGCAGGTGCCAGCCGGCGCGGTGCATGTCACGCAGCGCAAGCTCGCGCCCTTCCTGCTGGCGGTCGTAGAGCAAGCGCAGCAGCACCAGCATCACCAGCAGGCGCGGCAGGCGGCGACGGCGCCACTGTTGCGACGAGGACAGGCCGCAAACCAGCTCGGCGCCGAACAGCACGATCATCCACGACAGATAGATCCACAGCAGGAACAGCGGCACCGCCGCGAAGGCACCGTAGATCAGCTGGTAACTCGGAAAATAGCTGACATACAGGCCGAACAGTTGCTTGGCCGCCTCGAACAGCACCGCCGCGAACAGCCCGCCCGCCAGCGCATGGCGCAGCGGCACGCGGGTATTGGGCACTGCCGCATAGAGCAAGGTGAAGGCCAGGATGCTGAGTACCAGCGGCATCGCCTTCAGCAGCGTGCCCGCGCCGAGCAACGCATGCGGCCCGGAGATAAATGTCAGCGAGGCGAGGTAGGTACTGGTCGCAAACCCCGCACCGAGCAGCAACGGGCCGAGGCTGAGAATCGCCCAGTACAGCAGGAAGCTCGACACTCCGCGCCGCGGCTGGCGCACGCGCCAGATGGTGTTGAACGCCTTCTCGATGGTCAGCAGCATCATCAGCGCGGTGACCATCAGGAAACCGACCCCGAACCAGGTCAGCTGGCGTGCCTGGCTGGTGAACGCGATCAGGTACTCCTGAATCGTCGCTCCGGTGGAGGGAATGAAGTTCTTGAAGATATACAGCTGGATCTGTTCGCCGACGCCCTGGAACGCCGGAATCGCCGAAAGCATGGCGAAGGTGACGGTCATCATCGGCACCACTGCGAACAGCGTGGTGTAGGTCAGCGCGGCGGCGCTGTTCGGGCCGCGGTCGGCGAGGAAACGCTGCACCAGAAAGCGACAGAACTCCACCAGATTGTCGATGCGCTGCTGCATCCCCGCTCCTTAGCCAACCGGTCGTTTCGAACCGTCCCCCCGGGAGGGTTAGAATGGCCGCCTTCATCGGCGAGGCGCAACCCAAAATGACCGAACTTACCCTCTATCACAACCCGCGCTGCTCGAAATCGCGCGGCGCGCTGGAACTGCTCGAAGCCCGCGGGCTCGAGCCGCACATCGTACGTTACCTGGAAACCCCGCCCAGCGCCGCCGAACTGCAGGCCCTGCTGGCCAAGCTCGGACTGAGCGCGCGGCAACTGCTGCGCAGCGGCGAAGAGGAATACCAGAGCCTCGGCCTGGCCGACCCGAACCTCAGCGATGCGCAGCTGATCGAGGCGATGGTCGCCCATCCGCGGCTGATCGAGCGACCGATCCTCATCGCCGGCGACAAGGCGGTAGTCGGACGCCCACCGGAACGCGTGCTGGAGATCCTGCCGTGAGTGCGCCGTACATCCTGGTGCTCTATTACAGCCGCCACGGCGCCACCGCCGAGATGGCCCGGCAGATCGCCCGCGGTATCGAGATGGCCGGACTCGAGGCGCGCCTGCGCACGGTGCCGGCGGTATCCAGCGAATGCGAGGCGGTGGCGCCGAGCATTCCGCAGGATGGCGCGCTCTACGCCACGCTGGACGACCTGAAGCACTGCGCCGGCGTGGCGCTTGGCAGCCCGACGCGTTTCGGCAACATGGCCGCCCCGCTCAAGTACTTCCTCGACGGCACCAGCAGCCTGTGGCTGACCGGCGAGCTGGTCGGCAAACCCGCTGCGGTATTCACCTCCACCGCCAGCCTGCACGGCGGCCAGGAGAGCACGCTGCTGTCGATGCTGCTGCCGCTGCTGCATCACGGCATGCTGGTTCTGGGCCTGCCCTACAGCGAGAACGCCCTGCTGGAAACCCGTGGCGGCGGCACGCCGTATGGCGCCAGTCACCATGCCGGCGCCGACGGCAAGCGGGCCCTCGATACGCATGAAACCGCCCTTTGCCGCGCACTCGGCCAGCGCCTGGCGCAGACCGCACAGCGTCTGGAGGCAGCCCGTGGCTAAAGCGCGCAAGCCCCTGCCGTCCCTCGATTGGCTGGCACCACGACTGAAGTTCGCCCGCGTCGCCAGTCTCGCCAGCTTTGTCGCCCTCGCGGTGCTGCTGACGACCTGGAACCTCGTCTTCGCCGACCTGCACGGTGCGCGCACTTGGGTGGTGATCGGCATTCAGCTGGTCCCGCTGCTGCTGGTAGCACCGGGCATGATTCTCGGCAGCCCACGGGCGCATGCCTGGACCTGCTTCATCGTCAATATCTACTTCCTCCAGGGTGTGCTGGCAGCGATCGATCCGAATCGCATGCTCTACGGCTGGCTGGAGGCACTGCTCAGTCTGGTGTTGTTCACCTCGGCGCTGCTGTATACGCGCTGGGCCTACCAGTACCAGCGCAAGCTGGCCGGCGAACACTGACAGGCTGCGGCGGGCGGGTGCCGTATGGCACTCGCCATCGGCGCGGCGGCGCGCCAGACTGCAAGTTCCCTCAATCGCCCGGAGCATTCCATGAGCAGAACCATTCTCATCGTCGGCGCCTCGCGCGGCCTCGGTCTCGGCCTGGCGCGGCAGTTCTCCAGCCAGGGCTGGCAGGTGATCGCCACCGTGCGCGACCCGGCACGCGCCGATGCGCTCAAGGCGCTCGCCGGCGTGCGGATCGAAGCGCTGGAGCTGGATGATGCCGACAGTCTCGAACGACTGGCGCAGCGCCTGGCGGGCACGCAGCTCGATGTGCTCTACGTCAATGCCGGTATCGCCGGTCCGCAGGGCAAGCCCGCCACCGCGGCCAGCCAGATGGAAGTCGGCCAGCTGTTCTTCACCAATGCGGTCGCGCCGGTGCGCCTGGCCGAGCGGCTGCTGCCGCTGGTGGAGCAGAAACAGGGCGTCATCGTCTTCATGAGTTCCATCCTCGGCAGCGTCGAAACCGGCCCCGGCATGGGCATGCCGCTGTACGGCGCCAGCAAGGCCGCACTCAACCACCTGACGCGTTCCTTCGTCGCCGGCCTGGGCGAAAGCACGCTGACAGTGCTGTCGATGCATCCGGGCTGGGTGAAGACCGACATGGGCGGCAGCGAGGCGCCGCTGGATGTCGAGACCAGCACGCGCGGCATGACCGAGCAGGTCATCCGCGCCATCGGCCAGGGCGGTCATCGCTACCTCGACTTCCAGGGCAATCCGCTACCCTGGTGATTCGCTCGCGACCGGGCGTGCTCCGGTCGCAGCCTCCCCTACCCTGGCACCGACGGTCGACAAGCCCGTACACCGCGGCTATCGTTCGCCCCCGGATGCTCGCCACGGCGACACCCCCTGGATCAGCAGACAGGGCATAACTGAGCTGGCTACTCTGAACTCAACCCTTCAGGAGAAAGCCGGCCATGCCTGCTGACCGTATCTGGATCAAGAATCCACTCGCCCTGTTCACTGCCAACGACAAGCAGACCCCCGGCGGGCTGGTGGTCGAAAACGGCGTCATCGTCGAAATGCTCGCCGCCGGGGCCTCGCCGGCGCAGCCGGTGAGCGAGACCTTCGATGCCCGCGAGCACGTCGTGCTGCCGGGGCTGGTCAACACCCATCACCACTTCTACCAGACGCTCACCCGTGCCTGGGGGCCGGTGGTCAACGAGCCGCTGTTCAACTGGCTGCTGACGCTCTACCCGGTCTGGGCCCGGCTCACGCCGCGGGCGCTGGAGCTGGCGAGCAAGGTGGCGCTGGCCGAACTGCTGCTGTCGGGCTGCACCACCGCCGCCGACCACCACTACCTGTTCCCCGCCGGGCTCGAGGAGGCGATCGACATCCAGGTCGAGGCCGTGCGCGAGCTGGGCATGCGCGCCATGCTGACGCGCGGCTCGATGAACCTGTCCAAGGAGAACGGCGGCCTGCCCTGCAAGAGCGTGGTGCAGGACGCCGAAACGATCCTCGCCGACAGCGAGCGACTGATCGAGCGCTACCACGAGCGCGGCGACGGCGCGCAGATCCAGATCGCCCTCGCGCCCTGCTCGCCGTTCTCGGTGACCACCGACATCATGCGCGCCTGCGCCGAGCTGGCCGAAGCGCGCGACGTGCGCCTGCACACCCACCTGGCCGAGACGCTGGACGAGCAGGAGTTCTGCGCGCAGCGCTTCGGCATGCGCACCGTGGACTACCTGCAGAGCGTCGGCTGGCTCGGCCCGCGGACCTGGCTGGCACACGGCATCCACTTTAACCAGGTGGAAATCCATCGCCTGGGCGCCGCCGGCGTCGGCATCTGCCATTGCCCGAGCTCCAACATGCGCCTGGCCTCGGGCATCTGCCACACGCTGGAGCTGGAAGACAAAGGCGCGATCATCGGCCTGGGCGTCGACGGCTCGGCCTCCAACGACGCCTCCAACATGATGCTCGAAGCGCGCCAGGCGCTGTTCATCCAGCGCCTGCGCTACGGCGCGGCGAAGATCACGCCAGAGAAGGTTCTCGGCTGGGCGACCCGCGGTTCAGCGCGGCTGCTCGGACGCAGCGACATCGGCGAACTGGCGGTCGGCAAACAGGCCGACCTCGCGCTGTTCAAGCTCGACGAACTGCGCTTCTCCGGCAGCCACGATCCCATCGCCGCGCTGCTGCTGTGCGCGGCCGATCGCGCCGATCGGGTGATGGTCGGCGGCCGCTGGCGGGTGATCGACGGTCAGATCGAAGGTCTGGATGTCGCCGGGCTGATCGCCGATCACCGCCAGGCGGCGCGCGAGCTGATCGCCGACTGACCACGCACTCCGCAACCGGGACGACGTCGGCATGGCGTTCGCTCGCGGTTGCGGACCTGCCGTCAAAAGCCGTCACCGACGTGGCGCAGACGGCTTTACTTGCTGTTAGTAACGCTCGTCCACTGCTGTATGGCTGTTGGCGCCAGGTGCGCTCGTCCGTCACATTGACTTTTCAGTCAATTTTTCTTGACCGAAAAGTCAGTTAATACTAATTTTTCGCTCCAGGCGCTATCCGAGAGCCAAGAACAAGAAAGCGGAGGTCTACCTTGATCCAGTTTCTGCTCAATCGCGAGCTGCGCAGCGAGCGCACGCTCGACCCCAACACCACGGTGCTGCAATACCTGCGCGAGCACCGTGGCAAGACCGGTACCAAGGAGGGCTGCGCCTCCGGCGACTGTGGCGCCTGCACCGTGGTGGTCGGCGAACTGGTCGGTGAACGCCTGCGCTACCGCACCCTCAACTCCTGCCTGACCTTCGTCTCCGCGCTGCACGGCAAGCAGCTGATCAGCGTCGAGGACCTCAAGCACCAGGGCCGTCTGCACAGCGTGCAGCAGGCGATGGTCGACTGCCACGGCTCACAGTGCGGGTTCTGCACGCCGGGCTTCGTCATGAGCCTGTTCGCCTTGCAGAAGAATGCCGCCGCGGTGAACGAGTACGACCCGCACCAGACCCACGAAGCGCTGGCCGGCAACCTTTGCCGCTGCACCGGCTACCGGCCGATCCTCGCCGCCGCCGAACAGGCCTGCACCCATCCCGAGGCGGACCAGTTCGACGCAGAAGAAGCCGAGACCATCGCTCAGCTCAAGGCCATCGCGCCGCGTGAAATGGCCGAACTCAGCGATGGCGACAAGCGCTGCCTGTCGCCGCTCACCGTCGCCGAATTGGCCGAGGTCTACGCCGCCAACCCGGACGCGCGACTGGTTGCCGGCGGCACCGACCTGGCGCTGGAAGTCACCCAGTTCCATCGCGCGCTGCCGCTGCTGATCCACGTCGGTCAGGTCGCCGAGATGAAGCAGGTGGTAATCACCGACCGCCATATCGAGATCGGCGCCGCCGCGCCGCTGACCGACTGCTACGCCGCGCTGGCCGCCGACTACCCGGATTTCGGCGAGCTGCTGCAACGCTTTGCCTCGCTGCAGATCCGCAACCAGGGCACGCTGGGCGGCAACATCGGCAACGCCTCGCCCATCGGCGATTCGCCGCCGCTGCTGATCGCCCTCGGCGCCGAGATTGTCCTGCGCCACGGCGCCGACACGCGCACCTTGCCGCTGCAGGATTTCTTCCTCGACTACAAGGTCACCGCGCGTCAGCCCGGCGAGTTCATCGAGAAGGTGCGGGTGCCGCGCGCGAAGCCGCAGCGGCTGTTCCGCGCGTACAAGGTCTCCAAGCGCCTGGACGACGACATTTCCGCCGTCTGCGCCGCCTTCGATCTGCAGCTCGAAGGTGGCGTGATCGCCGATGCCCGCGTCGCTTTCGGCGGCATGGCGGCGATTCCCAAGCGCGCCGCCGCCTGCGAAGCGACGCTCAAAGGCGCGCCGTGGAACCAGCAGACCGTGGAGGCGGCCTGCGATGCGCTGGCCGAGGACTTCACCCCGCTGACCGACTTCCGTGCCAGCCGCGAGTACCGCCTGCTGGTGGCGCAGAACCTGCTGCGCAAATGTTTCCTC
>Ga0172382_10001622_pt1 | contig 39833 bp, 29 predicted proteins | sample Leawel138RmetaG_FD_122245 | JGI IMG/M metagenome (GOLD analysis project Ga0172382, IMG submission 122245) | Leachate microbial communities from a municipal landfill in Southern Ontario, Canada - Leachate well 138R metaG | ecosystem: Engineered > Solid waste > Landfill > Unclassified | place... | reverse complement strand
GATTGGAAATATTGATAAAGGTCAATTTTACCCGAGACACCCAGTTTTTTTCTTAACCTGCTTTTACCGGTCTGTACCGAACGGTGTGTGATAAACATATATTCTGCTATCTCCTTCGATGTAAAATGTAGGAATATCATGGCACTCAATTGTAATTCGTTGTTGGTCAGGTCGGGATGTCTTTTGAGAAGATTGTTGGCATACTTTGGATAGACCTCCTTAAAACGTGGCAGGAAGGAGGATTCGTTTGTCTTCGCCAACTCAATCACCTCATCAAAAGCATCATTTAGTTTCAGTTTCAGTTCCGACACCTCCGATTCTTTTTTTCTTCTTTTTATTATCGACTGGCCGATAATGACGGTCGATGCCGCTATGGCGATGCCGGAAAATATTATTGCCAGCAAGATTATCCCCCGTATCCGTTTATTAGAGATTCTTTTCTCCTCCTTGAGGAGCATCGTGAAAGCTTCTTCCGCGCCTACGAGTCTTGCATCTCCCAGTTCGGCGGATAATTGCAGGTATTTCTCCCGGTATATTCGTGCCGAGTCTTCATTCCCCAGGTTGGAATGGATATCCGCCACTCTCTCGTAGAGGCCCGGTAATTCATTTTTAAGTTTTGTCGTCATTAGATTATTCAACCCCTTCTGATAGAAGATCATTGCCGAGTCATTATTGCCTTTCTGTGCATGTAAATCGCCCCATCGCTGGTAAAGCCACGAAGAGTAGGGATAATTATACTTCCTGATCAGCACTTCCGCCTTCTCAAAGTAAGATGTAGCCGTGTCATACTGCTGCTGTCTCGTGTAGTGTTCTCCATAGTGGGAATAAAGATTGACCCTGTTTCTGAAAGTAACACTCTCATCCGTCGTCAATAATAACTCTTCATTCCTGTTTAACCAGTATAGACTCGAGTCGGGCATCTCTTTTATCAGGTGGTAGGCTATGCTTAAATTTTCGTAAGCCAGACTGGTATAACGGTCTCTGTCGGCTTTATCCTTTATCTGTGAGGTTAAAGTATGGGCTTTCTGGAACTCACGGAATGCTGACTTCTCCATTTTGAGCTGATAATAGACCTGTCCCTTTATCCTGCTTATTTCCGATTGCATGATGGTATTATTCTTGCTATACCGTTCCTGTTCAGAGAGTGACAGGTATTCCAAGGACTTTTGGAAATCTCCCAAATAACTTATGATCTGTCCAATATAGAAACAGGAGATCGCTTTCCCTTTCGAGTAACCGATATCGCTGCTCAGCGATAGTGCTTCGGTTGCCAGTTGGAGCGCCTTAGCCGGATTTACAGCCGATATCTCCCGGGAAACAACGGATAGTAAGCTGTCTGCTTTTTCACTGCCACCCTGTAAGATGGGGTGTGCTTTTAACTCGGCAGTAATAAATAGTAAAGAACAACAGAACATAAAATTGACCATTTTCATAGAATAGCTAGCATTTAATTGTGATAAGATGTCTGTTAATTCTAATTTTGTGAAAACAGGCGACATATAGTCCTGTTTCCACAAAATTAGTATTAATAGCCGTTATTCCAAAATTTATTTTTTAATTTTCCCTGTGCTGGGAGAGCTTTTAGGAGCATTAATTTTTTACACGATGTTGATAGATTGTGTTGATGAGTGATTGATTTTGTGTATGTATTGAAGAGAGGATGAAAATATAATTATTTGATATATACCAAAATAAAAGGACTATTTATCATTTAATGATAAAATGCTGTATCTATGTAGTACTATATTTAAGTCCTTTTATTGTAAAAAAAGTGAACTTTACAATCCATTTTAGGTTAATAATGCTTCGATAGCTAATTAGCTAATTTTAGGTAATGTTTTGAAGTCTGTCAATTTGCTACTATTTATATTGTGCAGTGTTCATTCATCGCCTAATTAATAAGTCGCTTTCAGAAAGCGTTGGAATATATGTGGAAAAAATCCACATCTATTATTCTTTGTCGGGTTTGATTAAAAGATAGGATCTATTTTTGCAAATGATTGAAATGGGTATGAGAGGCCATGATAAATTTGCTAAAAGCATTTCTCCGATATTTATTTCGTAATTTTAGGAAATCATAATTTTAATGGTTATATAGCGTAAAGATTGATTTTGGTAGTGGAGTAAAAAATGTCTTCTTTAGACAAGAAAACTGTCTTTTTTGATAAAAAATAATCGGATCAGCATAAGCATAAAGATATATAGTATAGAATAGACAAATAGCATATCAATTAATAATTATATTATGTATAAGATTAGTCACAAGTTTTTTCTGGTCATTTTAGCGCTGGCGGCATCATTGTCGGGTTCATACGCGCAAAAGGTGGCAATCAAAAACAATCTTCTTTACGATGCTACCGCCACGCCCAACCTGGCGTTGGAGATGGCATTAAACCGTAAGATAACGCTGGAACTGGGTATGGGATTTAATCCGTTCACCTTTTCCGACAACAAGAAATTTAAACACTGGCTGGCCCAGCCCGAGTTGCGCTGGTGGACATGCGATGTGTTCAACGGCCATTTCTTTGGCGTGCATGCCCACGGGGCACAGTTCAATGTGGGTGGATGGGATATCCCGGTGGGACGTCTCGACACCTTCAAGGAGAGCCGCTACCAGGGGTATCTCTATGGTGGCGGGATCAGTTATGGTTACCAATGGCTGCTCACTCCCCGCTGGAATTTGGAAGCCGGCATTGGTGCCGGTTATGCGCGCATCCATTACGACAAGTTCCCTTGTACCGAGTGTGGCACCAAGGTGGACGACGGCAAGTATAACTACTGGGGAGTGACTAAAGCGGCGGTATCATTAATTTACATCATTAAATAAGAAAGCAGAAATGAAGACAAAGAATATCATATACCTCATCATTGCATTCTTCATGACAATCCCGGGAGCGTGGGCTCAGGATACAAGCCTGTCGGGAATCGTGATAGAGAACCTGTCCACGGTAAAACAGCATGACCGCCTCTCCGTCTCGTTTGATATCTCACTCGATGCGCTACAGATAAAGAGCAATAACATGTTGGTGTTGACCCCCGTGTTGCGGTCTAACGACAACAACCTCGACAATGTGGCACTTGAACCTGTGGTGGTGGCCGGTAAAAAGCGTGACAAGATACTCACTCGCAAGAAGGTGTTGCGGGAGAAGTTACCCGTGGCCGGCGAACCGGTAGCGCTGGTAACGCGTGAGAACAACGCCGCCCAGTCGGTGCATTACACTATGGAAGTGCCTTTCCGTGCGTGGATGAATGACGCGTCGCTTTCATTAGTGCATGAGGTGTCGGGTTGTGCCGATTGCATGAGTCTCGAAGGTGAGCAGTTGCTCGTCGACAATATCCTTCCCGAGCCTTATCAGCCGGTGTACAAGCTGACTTATATCGTACCTGAAGCGGAGGCGGTAAAGACAAGGAGCGACCGTCATACCGCCACCTTTAATTTTGTGGTCAATCGTTGGGAACTTCGTCGTGATTATAAAGACAACGCCTCGAAGTTAAACGAAGTGGATCGTATCGTGGGTGATATCCGTAACAACCCTGATTTTGAAATCACCGAATTTACTATCGACGGCTATGCCTCTCCGGAAGGAGGTGCGGCACACAACCGGATGCTGGCGGAGAACCGTGCCAACGCGTTTGCCGACTACCTGGTATCTAAATTTAATGTAAGCCGCGGACGTTTTACGGTGACAGGCCATGGCGAAGACTGGGAGGGCTTGCGTAAAGCGGTGGCAGTGTCTTCAATAGCCGACCGGCAGGCGGTACTTGATATCATCGATAAGGTATCGAATCCCGACGGTCGTGATGCGGAACTAATGAAACTTTCTGGTGGAGAGACCTACCGCACGCTGCTCAACGACCTCTATCCACCGTTGCGCCGTACCGAATATGCGGTGGCATATACCGTACGCGGATTCGATGTGGAGGAAGCACGAGAGGTCATCAAGACCAATCCTCGACTCCTAAGCCTCAACGAGATGTATCTGGTGGCACAGAGTTACCCGGTGGAAAGCAACGAATTCAGTGGAGTGTTTGAAATTGCCGCGCGGCTCTATCCCGACAGCGACATCGCCATCCTTAATTCGGCCGCGGCCGATATCGAAGGAGACAATATGGAGGGCGCTATCGCGCGGATGAACAGGATTGCCGACAACCCCAAGGTGTGGAATAATCTCGGCGTGGCCTATGCCCGCAAAGGCGATTTCGATAAGGCGAGAGAATACTTTACCAAGGCGGTAGGCCAAGGCGACGATGATGCCCGCGCCAACCTCGATGAGCTACGAAAAGTGTTAGAGAACCAATAATATATAGAGAGATAGCAATAAAATTTTACAATCAATTATTATTCATTTTAATTTTCAGGACATGAAAAAATTAAGCAAATTATTATTAATGGGTGTCGTGGCCCTCGGTGTGGGTTTTACGGCATGTAACAACGACGACATCGGCGCGCCGCAGGATGGACAGGAGGGTAACACCCACGTGAGTGTTGCGCTTAATTTGTCTGGTTCGGGACTTCGTTCTTTGCCGGAAGACTATAACGACGTGGGTGAATGGGCAGGTAACGATACGATCAAGACGATTACCGTATATGTGTCCGATCTACAAGAGGTAGTGCGTTATGACTTTACGGTAGGTAGTGGCAGTACAGATGCCTACAAGCGTGAGGGAAGCATCTTGAGGCCTACTACGGCTGCTGCCATCCGGACAACTCCCGGAATAAAGAGAGTATTTGTACTGGTGAATGCAACCGCTCAGACATTCACTGAACTGGGTATAGCACAAAACGGAAAAGGTGCCGCTCTCGGTTTTGAAAACAAGTATACCGGTATCCTCGGGTTGACTAATTCAACCACTCCTTTCCAGCCTTCCGCTTCAAAAATAGCTGTTACGACTTCTGATTTCAAGGATGATATCATGATGACCACTATTGAACCACAAAGTATCAATGTGGCTCCCAACGTGACGCAGGAGGAAACCGTACCTACTACCGGTAATGCGTTAAACCGCGTGAGTATCAAGGTGGAAAGGGCAGTTGCCCGTGTTATGGTTACCAAGTCTGCGGATAGTTATGAGGTACCGTCAGCAGACGGAAGTACTCCAATTGGAAATCTCACCGATATCCGTTGGGTTGTGGCACAGGGTGAAAACTCATTGTATATACAACGCAAGAAAGACAATCCGGCACCATGGGCTACTCCCAACTACGGCTGGAAACCGACAAGCGACGCTGACTATTGGGGTAATGCAAATGATAAGTATGACTATTCAGGACTTCATGAAGAATATGTTGCTGCTCCCGGATTTGGAGGGACAACTGTGGCTTCGTTAAGCGCTTATGTGGCTTTGAATGCAGCGAAAGATAACAAGGCTGTAGTGTTAGCTTCTTTGAATCTATCTGCAAATGCCGTGAACGGTAAATTTGTACTTCCCACCACCCACGAGGTGAAGGCAGGAGCTGAATCAGGATTCAAGAAAGGAAATACCGCTTATGTGCTGGTAAGGGCACAATTTACTCCTTCTTCTTTTGCTGATGGAGCTTCATATACTCCCGGTGCTGATTTCTTTGTAGGTGCCAACGGTCTTTTCTACACTACTGCAGAGAATGCTGTAACTGAAAGCAGTAATGGTGTGCCGAATCAGACTGTAGCAAAATATGTAGGTGGAAAAGTTCTCTATTATGCATGGTTGAACCCTGATGAGATTCAGCAGTGGTACAACTCGCCGGTATTGAGGAACAATATCTACCATATCCATATTACAGGTTTCCGTACCTTGGGTGTGAACTGGAACCCCTTGTATCCCGAAGATCCTGATACTGAAAATCCTGAGAATCCAGATCCGAAACCTAAAGTTCCCGGTGTGGAGGAACCCGAAAACCCGATCGATCCGAAAGATCCATTGACAACTCCTGAAACATGGATGAGTGTGGATGTGACTGTAATGCCTTGGTTGATACATTCTTATCAGGTTAATTTGGGAATATGATAAACAGTAGATATGTATAACGTATAATCAACGTTAAAATTACTATATCAAGATGCCCGGGGGAGGAGACTCCTCCTCCTCCGGGTTCAATTTCATCAGACTATTTTCCGCTATGGCATAATTCAAAACAAGTTTGTCTTCTGCTCATTTAGCTGAATGAAATAGTTCTTTTAAACAACAAGCCAAATATTTTCTCCGGTAACTGCAAAAATTGTAGAGATGATCATTCCGGGAGAAAGACCAATAATTTATGCAAACAACTTTCAAAACGCAACGAATGATGAATTTACGAAACAAGATATTGATAACGCTGTTCGCGTTGGGAACAATTTTCTGGGGTTGCGACTCTCTGATCTATGATGATCTGGCCGATTGTCCCCAAGGTGTATATGTGAAATTCTACTCAATGACACCTTGTGAGTCAGATTCAACGTTCTTAGGGAGCGTTGCTTCGCTTACCCTGTTTGCGTTTGATGAAAACGACAAGTTAGTTACTACGGTAACACAAAATAATGTGACGCTGAGCCGCGACTACAGTGTGTTGATGCCTGTTTCCGACGGAAAGTTCTCCTTTGTGGCATGGGCCGGTGTAGATGATAAATTTAATTTAGGAACTTTCGCCAATGGCACCACTACCAAGAAAGATGTGATGCTCACGCTGAAGGCGACCTCCGGCGTTGCCGCTAATTTAAACGGCACACAGGTGTGGCAGGGGGAAAGCCCCTTGGTGTTCTTGCCCGACCCGGCAGTATATGCCAGTTTCTATGAATATACTGCTGTCAACCTGCGGGAGGTGACCAACCGTGTGGAGTTGATTGTCGAGTTCGACAAGGTCACCATGAAAGATTATGACTTGGAGGCGATTCATGCGGAAGTGTCATCGGCCAATGGTACAATGAGGATCGACGGCAGCATGCCGCTCAACCAGGGCGCACTGGTCTATCCTTCTTCCAATTCCACTTTCAACGATAACGTGGCTACTTGGAACTACAACCTGCTTGATCTGAAAACAGGTTATGACAATAAACTCCATATCTACTATACCGGCAATGATGAAGAGGGGGAGACTGTCTTCAATGGCGACCTGATCGCCATGATTTTGCTGGCAGCCCAGAACGGGCAGGCAAACCTCGACTGCGATAACGATTTTACTGTCAAGGTAGTCATTAAGGATTATTGCGTGGAGTGTTGGACACACTTTAGCTGTTCCATCTATGTGAACGACTGGCTGGTACACAGCTATAGTACCGATCTGGGACTCTAACGCCCTGACGTTTAAAATCACAGGAATGATTATGATGAAGTTACAAAGAACATATACAATGCTTGTCGGTTTGATCCTCGTCTTCGCGGGGTGCGACAAGTTTATCTACGACCAGGAAGAGGTCGGTGGCAGTAACAATGAACCGTTGGTCTATCTCTCGGTGAATGTGCGCGCGGCACAACCCAAGAGTGGTTTGAGGGCTGCCGGTGATCCTTCCATCAATACTGACGCCGTCCTTTACGAAGACAAGGTGTATGATCTGGCCATGCTGGTCTTCAACAGCGGTGAAAATGGCAGTTTGGTAGGTTCACTGCATCTGAATACCAGCTTGGGTAGTGGTATATCAACCCGCGCTTTCCAGGTGGAACTGATCGCCGGGAAAGAATATGATTTTTATTTTGTCGCCAATATGCCGGCGATGGGGACAGCTTTGGCCGCAATCACCACCAAAGCCGGGATAGAGGGTTATCTGAATGATGCCGCTCGTCAACTCAGCGAATCATTATACCAAGGCGCGTCAGTAACGGAGGGGTTCCCCATGGCGAGGGTATATAAAAACCAGTTGGTGGAAGCGGGAGGTACTGTCTATCAACCTAAGCCATTTTATCCTAAACAGTATGATAGTGAAGAGTATACGGTTGTGGCAAATGCTCTTGGCGAAGGCGCTGACATAAGGGAATATGTGGAGCTGATCCGGGTGGTGGCCAAATTTGAACTGGTGCTCGACGAGACTACTGAAACGATAGTGGACAAAGTTTCTTTCCGGAATGCCAACCGCAATTTCCGATTGGTAGAGTTCGAAACTCAACCCACTGCATATTTCAATGATGAAACAAAAACAGTCTTGGCAGGAAACCAGGATGCCGATACCGATAAATTCCACTATATATTTTATATGCCGGAAGCCATGATTGGCACCACTTCGTGGGATGCCGTCTCTTCTCCCGGTCATGCACCTATTAATTATTTCTCCATCGAGACTCTTGACGGCCGTGAGTATGATATACCTATTATCACCTATGACGGAACCATATCTAAAGAAGATTATTTGGATTTCGCCACCGGAGATGATGCCAAAGAGCTATATAGCATCTACCGTAATCGTCTTTACAGATATGAGGTGAATATAGAACAAAAGATAGAAATATTTTACGATGTCGACCCATGGAAAGTGGTGGAGAGATACACCTATCTCGGTTATGGTTACACGCTGGAGATGGATAGCGAAGGCAATATCACCATTACCAATACAATCGATGACTGTATACCGCACCATGTGCGCCTTGAGGCTGTAGTCGGGAGTGGTGCTTATTTTGAACCTGATCCATCAGTTACTGAAGTAAATTTCGGAATTGAAGAGGGTGAAACTGTGGCTGCAAATGATCCAAGACTGGAATCCGGCTATACACAAGGTTTTACAATCAACAAAGATGCCGTTGATGCAGGTGTTGAGTATCTGAATGTGTATTATAATGGTGAACTGGTAAAAACATTTACCAAATAAGTGACGATTGAATTATGAGAAAAATAGTATTATATACAATCCTTCTTTCAGCTGTGTTGTTTGCTTCTTGTGTGTCGGAGGAGATACTTGATGTTAAATCAGACAACGAAAATATAGAGATCCTCTTTTTGGTTTCCGATTTCAGGATTACTAATTTTCGTGCCGCTACCCGGGCAACAGATCCGCAAGGAACTCTGGAGGAACGTCAGGTAAACGACTTTTATCTTTATCTTTTTCCCGGAACGGGTAACTCCAAACCGCTCGAGAAATATTATATTGATGCGGGTGGAACCGTACACCAAATAAATCCTGGCGCCACCCCACATGACGGAAACTATATTGTTGCCGATAGAAAGGTAACACTCGATATGACAAGGGCAGAGGCCGGAAGCCGGGAAGTTTATATTGTTGCCAATAGCGCAGGCGATACAACATTGCAGACGGCGTTGAATAATGTAGAGACAATTGGCCAATTAGAAGCAGTTGTCAGAAGCAGTGAACAACCCTGGTCTCCCAATATATCCACCCCTCTGTTAATGTCGGGCAACGCATCTTACGATTTTATCACAGAAGGCAACCAACTGAACAGCGTGTCACTTACACGTGCCTTGGCCAAAGTGGAGCTGAATATCACGCTTAAGCCTGAACATCAGGGTGAGCCTGTCATCCAACAAGGTATTGCTCCCAATACAACGCAGCTACATCAGTATCACTATCGTTTTCTCAATTTCGATCAGGATAGCTATGTGCTGAAACCCGCAGATAAAGAGTCTGTAAATCTGGCAAGCTCACCAACATCTATCTCTAACCCTTCGGGTTGGGTGGTATGGGAAGAATCGGGCATAGTTACGGGTTATACATTAGATAGCAACGGCAAGGTAACCGAAATGACGTTGGTCACTTATCTCAACGAAAGAGACTTGGAAAATCCCGCCAAGCCGCGTGCTGCCATTGACATACAGGTGCCTTTCAACGACGGAGGAGCGTTGCCGCCCCCGGAGTTCGCATTTGAGACCTATACTGTATTGCTCGACACCGAGGTGAAGCGCAACCATTGGTATCTTTATGATGTCCAGATAGGGAAGCAACAATAGTTATTTCTTTATAAGTTATAGTAGAAGATTTCAAAATTAAAGATATAGATTCTCCGGTAAAGGGAGAAGACGATACAAAACAAGATAGATGCAATTGACTATGTTGAAAAATAAAAACCGATATTTTTGGCTACTCCTGGCACTACTCACTTTCGCACCGGTGGTAAGTATCTATGCCGAAGGTTCGAGAACTCTTTATCCTAATGGTGTCACCGGGCGCAGGGCCTATTTATCCACACGTTCGACGACTCTCGCAAGCTGGCCTTTCCCTAACAATGGAACTCATTATGTCTATGCCAAATCCGGGGAGAAAATCGCCATGGCATCGAGCGCGCAGGGTTTTGGCGCTAATAATAATGCCAAATGGGCCAATAGAGAGACGATTGAACTATATGGTCCCAATGGAAATAAAATAGCCATAACGGCCTATACAGGGACTAACGCAAATAATGCCACATATTATGGAAATATTCCCAGTAGGACTGCTGAAAAGGCAGGTCCCCGTTTTGTGTCGGGGGTTGAAAGTGGAGATAAATACGAGGCCATATATCACACCGTCACAGTAGAGGGTATTTACCGGGTCCAATTCTTTTCGGTCGGGGATGGAACCAGCGGAAATTCGGGATCAGCTAATGCTGATTGGACTCAACCCGGTACCAATTCCAGTTATATTGCTGCCTGGGATGTCTCGGTAATTAACTCCACCAATAACGGTTATTTGGATGGCCGTGTATATACCAATGTGTTGAATATGGCTGTCGAATCGTCTACTACTGATGGTTTTAGAGGTATTATATATGCGTTGACCAAGGATGGATATATCTACAAGGTAAATAACAATGGAAACAATGGTATATGGTTTACGTTCTTCGTGAATAACAACGGTTTTGTGGATCCTAGTTCCAGTGCCAATTTTAACGAACGAACGCCGCTTTATAAGAGTTTGAATAGTACAAGTAGTATCTCCACAAGTGTGCATAATCCGAATAACGCGGATGTTGGGTCACATATCACCCACAAGTTGTTTTATAATGATCCCCGTACGAATCTTCCCGAGCAGACTGATCCTAATAAAACCTTTACGGGGGCGGTTCCGGGTGGATCGACATGGTTGCGGAACAAGCCTGTTGTACCTGATGTCTCTACACCCGAACTAATAGGAGCTGACGGAATTCCCGGACAAGTGAGTAATAAGGGAGGAATTATAAAATTCAATGCAGACGTACAGGGAAACTATAAAATAGAAATTATCAGTGATGTCCCCGAAGGATATCCCCCGACTTTTACAAAACGGGTGTTGATAGGGCAGGCTAAAGTAGGAGAAAACAGAGTGGTTTGGGATGGCAAGGATGGAACACCTGGAAATCTTGGAGGCCCTCAGCCACTGCCAAGTGGAAGTCACCCGGTTAAAGTGACTGTACAGCTCCAGGGAGCTGAAGTGCACTTTCCTTTCTTCGATATGGAGATGAATATTAATGGGACAATAATCGAATTATTAAATGCTCCGGAAGATATGACCGATGCGGATCGGAACAGAGTCTATTGGGATGATTCGGATATTAAAAGAACATCAAGTAATCCTAATAATAATAGTGGCCCTGCTTCGAGCCCCCGCAACAATACCCATTTAGAAGACAGGTTTGTGATTCCTGAACCAGAACCAGGTTGGAATGGTACAGGAAATGGACTTGACAGCCGGAACAATGGGCATAAATGGGGTTCTACAAGTATGACAGCTAATTCAGGATTCGGTAACGAGAAGTCTATCGATACCTGGGCCTTTATAATGGGACGGAAGAAGGAATCACAAACTCAGGTAAGAGTAAAAGAAGCCGATCTTGAAGTTGTTTCGGTGATTACAGATAAAGAGAATATTGTCATCGGTGAAGATGTGGAATATACCGTGAAGGTGAAGAATAACGGTCCGGATGATGTGGAAGAAGCACCGTTCACCTTCAGGTTGCCTCCCGGCTTCGAGCCGGACGGGGATCCTGTTTTTTCGGGAAACGGCTGTGGCACGGAAGCGGTAGTGATTGAATATAATTCGCTAACGCACACCTATCATTCCAAACTCAACTTACCGAACGAATGTGTGATTACTTATATTTTCAAAGCTACAGTGACGGAGGAGTCTGATCCTGACGACACGAATGCTGTGGGCGGTATCCTCCGACCGAATGATGTGACCGACCCAAATGCTATCAACAGTAGTGACCCGGAAAATGATATGTACGTACTTCCTTCAGGACGTACCTGGGATGACCTCTGGAAATATCCGGCCGACTGGCCTGATGCCGACGATGTTGATAATTATTACATCCCTCCTTTCAGTGCGGAATTTGAGTGTACCTACAGCAGTAGTGACGATCCTTGTAACAATATCAAGGAGAAACCGGTAGGACTGAAGCGTGTGAGTGATCTTGCGATGCAAAAAACAGTAAAAAATCGTCCTGATATTATCAATGTGGATGACGAGATAGAATTTGAATTGACGGTAACTAATAATGGACCCCATGCTGGAGCAGGAATTGAAGTCACCGATATTGTGCCGGCTGGTTTCACCATTCTTGAAAGTACAATAAGTAATGGCGGGACTATTGTAAGTGGCACCAACACGATAAAATGGACGTTTGCCCCTGACCATAGGCTTGCAAAAAACGACTCTTTTACTCTTACCTTTAAGGTTAAAGTGAAAAGTAGCGGTTCTTACCTGAATAGTGCCACTGTTGTCGGTGATGTGGAAGATCCTGATCCCGATAACAATACTGATACAGAATTAGCCTCACCGAGGAATAATTACTGGATAGGTGGTAAAATAGGTGCGCCGAATGATTGGGACGAGGAAGAAAACTGGACCGGTGGATATGTTCCCGGATCAGGAGAAGATATTGAATTTGCCACGGCAGACAACAACGGAGTGCTTGATCCGAATATACCCAGTTCGGGACCGGCAAAGGATCATCTCTATCTGGGAGACGGTAATGGTGTGTTCGATCGTGAGATTGGTGATCTGATTAATGAGTCAGATAAAGATCTGATAATCACAACTGGAGATCAATTGACTATAGCGGGAGAGGTGGTGAAAGAGCGAAATCCTGATGGCTCATTCGAGAATCCGGGTACCATCGTGGTGAAATCTACCAATATCCCGACGGACGGCACTGCTCCGGTCAATGCGCCGACTGGTACCTTGATTGTGGATAAGGATAAGAACCCTAACGGAGTAGAGGCTATCGTGGAATTCTATAATCAAGCTTACGATTGTGCCGATTGTGGATTTTACACACGTAGCTGGCAATACTTCGGTATTCCTGTGGAGTCTTCTGAATTCCCGGAAGATGATGTGACCGGTAACGAAACAGTGAATATATGGACAGAGCCGTATAACGGTGACAAATGGCGTCCTGTTCCAGGTGGCACCGATTTAAAAGCCTTCAAAGGTTATCAAATTACCAACGATGTAACAGATAAGCCTGAAGGAGTGTATCGCTTTAAAGGTACGCTTAATCTGGAGGATGCAGAGGTGGAAATTTCCAAAACTTCCAATGTGAACTATCCGGGCGCCAATCTCGTGGCCAACTCCTATACGGCAGCGATACCGATCAAAGAGGATGCATTCATATTCCCTGCGAATGTGAACAAGACCCTCTATCTGTTCAATACCGGTACGCGTGACCAATGGCGAAAGCTCAATGGAACGCTACATAATGCACATGGATACCGTAGTGGACAGTACCTGGCTGTACCACTCAACTTGGGAGTAGCAGGGACAGAGCATTTTCCCGATAGAATACCTTCCATGCACTCGTTTATGGTGCTATTTGATGATGGACTGGAAGCCACGCCTGTAAATAATCCTCCGAAACTGAAAATAAAATACGCTGAACTGATAAAAAATAGCAAGGTGAAGTTGGGTGACGGCTCAACAGAAATTGTTACCCGTTCAGCAGATAACAAGAGTCTGTCTTCTATCCCTTCCCTGGTGATGGATGTGATCGGTGAGCAATCTGCCGACAGGGTTTGGATCTTCGCCAAAGAGGGAACTACCCACGGTTTTGATAATGGCTGGGACGGTCGTAAGATGATAGAAAGTGGTATCGCCCAACTCTACGTGGCAGATGCAACGGGCAAAGAACGCTTCCAGGTAGCAACCCTGCCGGGAATTGATAATGTAACACTTGGGTTCGTAGCCGATGCGGATGGCAAATACACGATTGAGTTTGCTTTATCCGACCATTGGACAACAGGAGAGATTTGGTTACATGATCTTGCCACGGGCGTACAGACACGGGTTGTAACTGGTGGTTCTTATACCTTTGAAGCAAAGAAAGGGGATGCCGGATCGCGCTTCCGCCTCTCCACTTCGGGCAGCAATATCCCGGTAGACGAAGAAGCGGCAAAGATTATGGTGAATGCTACAGATGACGGTACAATTGCCATCAACAATAACAGCAGTAACGACTGCTCGGTGTTTATCTCCAATACCGCCGGAAGAATCCTGCAAAAGTTGGAAGTGAAAGCCAGGGGTGAAGCTGTTACGGAAAATCTCTCTCGCGGAACTTATATAGTACGCCTCCAGAATGCGGTGATCAACGACGCGAGGAAAATAATAGTAAGGTGATTAACTGCCTGAATGGTCAGGTGAAACTGGTAATTTGTAATTGATAATTAGTAATTCATAAATAGATGAACTATAGATATATATACTTATTGTTTGTGCTGCTGTCCACGGTGATAGTAAGTTGTCAACATGAGTTGCCCGATGGTGGTTTCGGGATAGGAGATCTTGACCTGGAAAGTGGGAGTGTGACTACCCTCAAGAGTACCCGTACCGACGGTATCATCAGCCTCTCGGTAGATGCTCCCGCGCTGCAGCGGTTCGGCGTCTGGATCGACCTTGACGGCGATGGCAAACGTGCTGAAGACGGTTCGGAAAATGTGAAGCTGTTCAACACCTATCAGGAGTATAGCCTCTCTGCCGGAGTGGACGAAGTCAATCTGTATGGTGACATAACCTATCTGGCAGCCGCGGGCAACCAACTCACGACAATCGATATTTCGGCCAATCCCCATCTGATTACATTGAATGTGCCGATGAACAATCTTACTGCCGTGAATGTGTCGCAGAACAAGATGTTACAACGAGTTGATGTCTCGGATAATGATATCAGATCGTTGATTGTGTCGGCCAACACGGAACTGCTCTCCCTTTGGTGTTTCAACAACCAGCTGACAGAAATCGACCTGTCAGCTAACAGTGCCCTCGAAATGCTGGATTGCTCCGGAAATCAATTGAACGGCCTTGATATCTCGGCCAACACACAACTGGCACACCTTCTGGTCTATAACAACCAACTGACAGCTCTCAATATTTCTCAAAACCCGCTGCTGAGCCGTATCTGGGCGTTTGGAAATCCGTTGCCTGAGACTGAAACGGAGGCTATTGTCTCCAATCTGCGGAGCGCAACCAACGGCGATCTCTGGCTGACCGAAGAACCGCTTGTGCAAACCCTGCAGGCAAGTGCCGTGGAGAAAGGCTGGAAAGTAGAATAAAGGTGGAAAGGGGGCTGATTGGCTAAGTGGCTGAGACAACTTCAACGCCAAGAGTGATATGGATTTGATCGTCGATTTCGATAAAGTATATCCGACTATATAAATTCTTCTTTTAGCGCTTCTACCCATTTCGCAAGACGCTCTTCGGTCATGTCGTACTCGTTGTCCTCGTCGATGGGAAGCCCTACCCACATGCCGTCGGCCACAGCGGTAGAGTCGTCGTAAGTATACCCTTCATCGGGAACGCGACCAACGATTTCGGCCTTATCAACGATTTCATCGTAGACCACTTTCATCGATTCCGCAAAGCTGGTAGAGTAAGAAGCACTGTCGCCCAAGGCAAAGATGGCGACTTTCTTTCCGGTAAAATCCAATCCTGCAAAACTGGGGAGAAATCCTTCCCAGTCGTCCTGCAGGTCTCCTATGCCTGTCGTTGAGGTCCCTACTACGAAATAGGGATAATCTTTTATTTCATCGAGAGAAACATATTCCACATTGTATAAGTCGGCATTCCCATCGAACAGGTCTTGCACCTGTCTTGCCACAGATTCCGCGTTTCCGCCCGATGAGCCGTATAGAATAGCTATTTTATGCATACTGTATGATTGTTGTTTTGGATTTATTGATTAACAACTCAAAAAGAATATTGTTTGTTTTTACGGGTAGACCAATATCTTTTGCAGATAAACAGAAAAGTGCTATTTTTGCACTTCTATTCGGCTCTGTAGTTCAATGGATAGAATAGCGGTTTCCTAAACCGTAGATCCGGGTTCGATTCCCGGCGGAGCTACTCAACAGGGAAAGTGGTTAGAATGACCGCTTTCCCTGTTTATTTTTTTGATATAACCTGTTTTTGAAAGATTTCTCTTTTGCTTCCGGAAGCGACAAAATGACCTAAAACATAATTATCCGCTGAATTGTTTAGTGTAAGATGAAAGGATTCCTCAAGTTGGATTGTGGCACCTCCGGATGTCAGGAGGTTAGGCGGCGGATTATTCGGTGATAAGCGGTATGGGAGGGTCTTCATCTATCATAATGGAGCTGAATCGTATTATGCGGCCCGGGGATTTCGGGCTGTTTTGGAGGTGTAGGCTGAAAAATTGATTATCTTTGTTCCTTAATCATAATTTAAACCCCTCACAATCATGAAGTATAACAATCTTCTTATCTTGTTTAATGTTACTGCAATTGCGTTTTTGATTTCCTGTAATGGTAAAAAGGGCGTTGAACCCGAATGGGTACAACTTTTTAACGGTCAGGATCTGACCGGGTGGACACCCAAAATTACCGGATATGAGATGGATGATAATTTCGGGAATACCTTCCGGGTAGAGGAGGGAAAGATCAAAGTACGCTATGACGGCGGCTATGATTCGTTCGATAACCGGTTCGGGCACCTGTTTTATAAAGATCAGTTTTCACATTACAGGCTTCGGGTGGAATACCGTTTCGTGGGTGACCAGTGTTCCGGCGCTCCCGGTTGGGCCTATAAGAACAGCGGCATCATGATCCATGGACAGACACCCGAATCGATGGATAAAGACCAGGACTTCCCCACTTCCATCGAGGTGCAGTTGCTGGGTAGTGATTCGCAGGTAGAACGTACCAACATGAATGTATGTACCCCGGGAACGAACATAGTGATGGATGGAGAGTTGATACTGGATCATTGCATCAATGCTGATACCGGCTATTTTTACGGTGAAGAGTGGTATACCGCCGAAGTGGAGGTGAGAGGCAATGAGGTGATAAAGCATATCATCAATGGCGATACCGTCATTCAATACACCCACCCGCAATTGGATGAGAGGGATGGGACATATGCTAAACTGATAGAACTGAACGGCGGTGATAAAATGCTCAGCGGCGGAACAATCTCACTGCAGAGCGAAGGCCATCCCATCGACTTCCGGAAAGTAGAGATCATGGTGCTGGAAAAATAAATTGAAAAACCCGCTTCACATTTCGCGAAGCGGGTTTTTTACGGACTGTTATTTATCTAACTAATTAGTCTACTTGCGGTCCGGAGGGGATCAATGCGATAGCGGCATCGTTATCGCAATATTGCTTGAAGTTTTCGATATACATGGCGGCCAGTTTTTTGGCTTTTGCTTCCCATTCGCTCTTGTCGGCGTAAGTGTTACGCGGGTCGAGGATATCTGAAACGCCTTCCAGTTTCGCGGGAGCGGTCAGGTTCATGATGGGAATATGTACTTTCTCTGTATTTTCGATTGAACCGTCGATGATCGCATCGATGATCGCGCGGGTATCTTTCAGGGAGATACGTTTGCCGGTTCCGTTCCAACCGGTATTTACCAGGTATGCTTTGGCGTTGTGTTGATTCATCTTTTCAACCAGGCGTTGTGCATACATAGTGGGGTGCAACGTGAGGAACGCTTCTCCGAAAGCGGGAGAGAACGAAGGCTGCGGCTCGGTGATACCACGCTCTGTACCTGCCAGCTTGGAAGTAAATCCGCAGAGGAAGTGATACTGTGCCTGGTTGTCGTCGAGGATAGATACCGGAGGCAATACGCCGAAAGCGTCAGCCGACAGGTAGATAATCTTGTTGGCATGTCCCGCACGTGAAGGGAGCACTATCTTACTGATATGGTAGATGGGATAGGATACACGGGTGTTCTCGGTGGTGGATCCGTCGGTGTAATCGATATTGCCTTCATCATCCACAGTCACGTTTTCAAGAAGAGCGTCGCGACGGATAGCACGCCAGATGTCCGGTTCGTTTTGCTCACTCAGGTTGATCACTTTCGCATAGCAACCACCTTCGTAGTTGAATACACCATGCTCATCCCATCCATGTTCGTCGTCACCAATCAGGAAACGTTTCGGGTCGGCAGAAAGAGTCGTTTTTCCTGTTCCGGAAAGACCGAAGAAGATAGCTACGTCACCCTCTTCGCCTACGTTGGCAGAGCAGTGCATGGAAGCAATACCCTTCAATGGGAGGTAGTAGTTCATCAAGGCGAAGATACCTTTTTTCATTTCACCACCGTACCAGGTACCACCGATCACCTGCATTTTTTGGGTAAGATCGAACAGGGTGAAGTTCTCAGAGTGAAGTCCCTGTTCTTGCCATTTGTCGTTGGTTATCTTGGAACCGTTCAAACTTACGAAATCGGGTTCACCGTAGTGGGCCAGTTCGTAGTGGGAAGGGCGGATGAACATATTGGTCACGAAGTGGGCCTGCCAGGCTACTTCCATCACGAAACGCACTTTCATGCGTGAGTCGGCGTTGGTGCCACAGAAAGTATCTACTACATATATTTTTTTTGCTTTGGAAAGTTGGCTAGCTACCAATTCCTTGCAATAATCGAATGCTTCGCGGGTGCAAGGACGATTAATGGTGCCATCCCACCATAGGGTATCTCTTGTGATATCATCTTCAACGATGAATTTATCTTTGGGAGAACGGCCGGTAAATTTGCCGGTGTAAACGGCAGTAGCACCGCTCTTTGTTAATTTAGCTCTTTCGAAACCTTCGTTGGCAGGATTCATCTCATCCTGGTAAAGCGTCTCGTAGGAAGGATTATGAACGACTTCAAAATCGCCCGTAATACCATACTTGCTCAAATCTAAATTTGCCATCTTGATAAAATTAGGGTTTAATATTTATGAATGAATAAAACTTGCATGTGGAACCTAAAAACAGGCGTACAAAAATATATAAATTCTTTGAAACAGGAAAATAATTAAAGAAATTTTTCTCTAATTGACTGTTTTTTCATTTGCACACCTTCTCTAAAACAAAAAATTATATCAAAAGTTTAGCCAAGTGCAGAAAATCATTATCTTTGTTTTCCGAAAATAATTGGTTCTTTCAGTCGGTGGTAAGAAAAACCCCACTTCATAATCATCTGAAAGCGAAAAAATTAATTGATAAAATGAAAGTATACAACTTTTCGGAGGCTAATTCTTTACTTAACTCTTTTATCCGTGAAATAAGGGATATCACTATTCAGAACGACCGGCTCCGGTTCCGTCGCAACATTGAGCGTATTGGTGAGATTATGGCATATGAAATCAGTAAAGGATTCCGGTATAAGAATATTGAGGTAACCACACCGCTTGATGTGGTGGAAGTGAACGTGCCGGTGGAGGATGTTGTCATTGCCACTATCCTCAGGGCAGGACTTCCCTTTCATCATGGCATACTGAATTATTTTGACGGGGCAGAAAATGCATTTGTGTCGGCATATAGGAAATACAAGGAAACGGGACATCAGTCGTTTGATATCCATATCGAATACATCGCCTCTCCTTCGATAGAAGGGAAAACCTTGATCCTGGCTGATCCGATGTTAGCAACGGGAAGTAGTATGGAGTTGACTTACAGGGCACTTCTCACTAAAGGGACGCCGACACATATCCACATTGCCACGATCATTGCCAGCCGGCAGGCGATAGAATATTGCAAGACAAATTTTCCCGAAGAGAAGACCACCATCTGGGCTGCCGCTATCGATCCCGATCTGAACGAATCATCTTATATAGTGCCGGGTATTGGTGATGCCGGTGATCTTGCTTATGGTGAGAAGCTTTAGAGGTGGTTATTTCTTTTTGTAATATTTATCCAGCTCGCTCTCTCGATCATTCCGTTTTAGAACTGCCTTTTTGATAAAGGCTTTCAAAAATCCGTATCCGTATCCGTATAGCTGAATAGAAGAGGTGATAATGGAGAGCGCCCCCACAGAAAGTCTTTTATATTCGATGGAGGCGGATACAAAGATAGCCAGGAAATAGAACCATAAAGGCAGAGAGGCTGCGGGATACCATAGTGAGAAGAGGAGTAGCAGCACGCTTCCCAGCAGGAAGAGGGTTGGTAGCAGGTGCACCGCCTTGAGTGATCCGGGGTGCATCAGTGATAAATCTACCCTTGCCATGCCAAAGACATGCACCTGCCTGTAAAATGACTTCAGGCTTACCCTCCGTTTATGATATACAAAGGCATCAGGAATCAGTTGTGTGTTGAATCCCGCCTCACGGATACGTAAACTCAAGTCGATATCCTCGCCGAACATATCTTCAAATCCTCCTACCTCCCGGTACACTTTTTTTGAGAATCCCATATTGAAAGTACGGGGAGTGAATTTCTCCAGGCTTTTTTTTGAGCCGCGTATTCCACCGGTAGTGAGGAATGAAGTCATTGAAAAGCTGATGGCTTTCTGTAAACCGGTGAAAGAGTCATCCGCCCTGTCGGGTCCTCCGTAACAATCGGTATATTGCCGGTCTAATGTCGCTTTTACCGTCTGGAAATAGGTGGGTGGGATCACACAATCGGAATCGAAAAAAACCAGGTATTCACCTTCTGCACGCTCCATTCCCCAATTTCTTGTCAGGCTTCTGCCACTGTTCTCCTTGAAAAAATAACGGACAGTGATTTTCTCCTTGTACTTTTCTATTACCTCTGAGCAGGGGAGAGTTGAGCCATCTTCCACAAGGATCAACTCAAAATCTTTGCAGGTTTGAAGGGTAAGGCTTTCCGCCAGTTCTTCCACTTCGGCCGGCCGGTTGTAGACAGGGACAATAATTGAAAAATAGGGCATGCGGCAATTATAGGTTCAGTAGATTTTTGAAATAGCGGATAGTCTCCTTCAGTCCCTCTTCGAGTGGTACGCCGGGATTCCAGTCCAACTTCTCTTTGGCCAGCGTGATATCGGGTTTCCTCTGTGTAGGATCGTCGGCGGGAAGCGGCTGAAAGCAGAGCTTTGATTTAGATCCGGTAAGTTCTAATATTTTTTCGGCCAGTTCGAGGATAGTGAATTCGGAGGGATTTCCCAGATTAACCGGACCGATAAAATCGGAGGGTGAATTCATCATCTTGATCACTCCCTCTATCAGGTCGGTTACATACTGGAAACTGCGGGTCTGTTCGCCGGTCCCGTAGATAGTGATATCCTCTCCTTTCAGTGCCTGCACAATGAAATTAGAAACTACCCTGCCGTCATTCGGATGCATATTGGGACCGTAAGTATTGAAAATACGGATGATCTTGATGGCTACGTTACTCTCGCGGTAATAATCCATGAAAAGTGTTTCAGCGCAACGTTTACCCTCATCATAACAGGAACGGGGACCGATGGGATTGACATTCCCCCAGTAGCTTTCGTGCTGGGGATGTATCTGAGGATCACCATACACTTCGCTGGTAGAGGCCTGTAACACTTTGGCGCCGGTAAGCCTTGCCGATTCAAGCACGTTGATGGCACCCATTACCGATACTTTCACGGTTTGAATAGGATTATATTGGTAGTGTACGGGCGACGCGGGGCAGGCGAAATTGTAGATTTCGTCCACTTTGGCACTGTAGGGGGAGATAATATCATGTCTGACCGCCTCAAAAAGCGGATTTTTTAACAGGGGGAGAATATTGGCTTTACTTCCTGTAAAATAATTGTCGAGACAAATAACTTCACATCCATCCTTCAGCAAGCGTTCACATAGATGTGACCCGATAAAACCGGCTCCACCGGTTACAAGTACCCGTTTGTTTAGCATAAAACCATACTTATTGTCTTCTACAAATAATGAAGTCTTCTACAAAAGTAATAAAAAACCGGGGTATTCTGTCTCTTATCATCAAATCCTTTTTAACTTCAAAAAAAGTTGTTAAATGAATGTGAAAATCATTGAATATTTAAAAAAAAAGAATATCTTTGTTTTTTCTAAATAAATATTACTTTTTGATATGTTGCGGGAGAAGGTGCAAGATATCAGAAATGATGACTAATGAGCGCTTGTTGTTGTATGGTAAGGTTTTGTAAAATAGTTACATATATACTTATTCTATATTCCGTTCTATCATGTAAAAATGAGGAGGAGATTTTAATCAGGGGAGAGATTTCAAATTTGAGAAATCCTTATATCCTGGTTACTTGGCTTTCTGCCGATACATTGGCCATTGATACGATCAACGTGGATCCAAAAGGGAGATTCAACTATAAAAATCAAGTTGACACGTTGACCACTTTTTCGCTCTATTTGAATAATTATGAGAGTGCTGCTGTGGTTTTTGCTGATAAAGGAGAGACCTTGAAAGTGAAGGGCGATGCGTTATTACCGGATCTTATTGAGGTGAATGGGAATGAAGTCAACAACGACCTCACATTGTTTAAGACGCAAAATCGCGAACTGCTCACCCAGCGGGGTCAGTTGTTGCTTAACTTGAGTATGGACTCTTTGTTGGATACTGCCGTCAACACCTCAATGACCCGCCATGATGAGATCGCCAAGTTACAATTGCTCAATCATGAATTGATATCGCAAGCGGAAGAATTTATCAAGAACAATCCCGCCAGATTCTCCAGTCTGATCCTTATCAATAATTTTTTTATAAACAGTGATAATCCCCAGGCATTGGAACGGGTAATGGGATATATAGAGGGGGATGTGGCCAATACCCGGTATACTGCCCGGCTGAAATTTTATTCTGAAAAGATCAACCGGTCGGCGGAAGGAGCGACGACACCCTATTTTATGCTTAATGATAAAGATGGGAATGATGTCTATTCTCATGAGTTTCGTGGAAAATATTTATTACTTTCATTCGTTTCTACGGCGGGGATCGAATCACGCGAGACAATCGACCTGCTGAAAGAGGCATATCAGGAAGTCAATAAAGATAGTGTGGAGTTCCTGACTGTTTATATTGATTCCGATATCTATCCGATAGAATATGTGGAGAACGACTCGATCCCTTGGACGGTGATTCCGGAAAAAAGAAGCTGGGGATCGGACATAGTAGATGCGTACAATGTGCAATATATACCCTTTAATATTCTGATAGCTCCCGACGGTAATATCAAAGTACGCAATATTCCTGCCCAGGGAGTAGCGAATGCGATCAGAAATTCTACCGAAGATTAAGTGCAAGAAAAGACTTGGTGACATGCTGGTCAAATTATTTGGAGCGGCAGTACAAGGTATCGATGCAACGCTCATTACCATTGAAGTTAACTGTTCGAGAGGGATCAGGTTTATGCTGGTTGGCCTGCCCGACACCTCTGTGAAAGAGAGTCATGAACGCATCGTATCAGCCATAGAGGTGAACGGGCTAAAATTCCCACGTCAACAGATTGTTATAAACATGTCTCCTGCCGATATCCGGAAGGAGGGATCGGCCTATGACCTGCCGTTGGCCGTTGGCATCCTGGCTGCTTCCGGATCGATCACTTCTGCAAGGTTGGGTGATTACCTGATGATGGGAGAATTGTCGCTCGACGGGACCATTCTCCCGTTAAAAGGAGCACTGCCCATTGCACTTATGGCGAGGGGTAGTGGTTTCAAGGGGTTTATCCTTCCCATGGCCAATGCAAGGGAAGCTGCTGTGGTGGAGGGCTTGGAGGTGTATGGAGTTGATAATATCCGGGAGGTGGCCGCGTTCTTTAATGACGAACAGGAGTTGCGCCCTACAAAGGTGGACCTGCAGCGTGAGTTTCTGGAGGGCCGTTCTTCTTTCGAACTTGATTTTTCGGATGTGAAAGGGCAGGAGAACGTAAAGCGTGCACTGGAGGTAGCTGCAGCCGGAGGACATAATATTATCATGATTGGGCCCCCCGGGTCGGGCAAGTCGATGATGGCGAAACGGATGCCCTCTATCTTGCCTCCCTTTTCGTTGGAAGAGGCGCTGGAGACGACAAAGATACACAGTGTGGCGGGAAAAACGGCTTTGGGCAGGTCGCTTATGACCAACCGCCCCTTTCGATCGCCCCATCATACTATCAGCGACGTGGCGATGGTGGGTGGAGGATCATATCCTCAACCTGGCGAGATAAGCCTGGCACATAACGGAATTTTATTCCTGGATGAGTTGCCGGAATTCAGCCGGAATGTATTGGAAGTGATGCGACAACCGTTGGAAGACCGTAAGATCACCATCTCACGTGCCAGATTTTCGGTAGATTATCCGGCCGGATTTATGTTAATCGCAGCGATGAATCCCTGTCCCTGTGGCTACCATAATCATCCTAGCAAAGAGTGTGTATGTTCTCCGAGGACAGTACAGAAATATCTCAGTAGGATTTCCGGGCCACTCCTCGACCGGATCGATATCCAGATAGAGATTGTACCGGTTCCGTTCGGAAGGATCTCCGATACTACACCGGCAGAACGAAGTGCTGATATCTGTAATAGGGTTGTGAAGGCAAGGGAAGTCCAGTCGCGTCGGTTCAAAAACAGGAGAGGCCTCTTTTGTAATGCGCAGATGAATGGAAAGATGTTGCGTGAATATGCTTCTCCCGATCAAAGAGGAATGAAATTGTTGCAGGCTGCCATGGAAAGGCTTCATCTCTCAGCCCGTGCCTACGACCGTATACTAAAAGTATCCCGGACCATTGCCGATCTCGAAGGGAGTGAGCAGATGCAACCATCTCATTTGGCGGAAGCGATTAGTTACCGGAATCTGGATAGGGGAGATTGGGCATTTTTCTCAAAATGATGATCGTCATAAAACTTGGTAAACGAATGTCCCCACCGGAAGCCGAGTCTCCGGAACTCTTCCACTACCGGATGTCCGGGATAGAGGGTGCCGTTCACCATGGTGTCTGATACCGCGCCTTCCGGTTTATTGGGGCGTTCTTCCCTCTTCCACCGCAAAGGGTTAAACCGTGGATTGATGTCAATGGCCATTCCCGTTGCATGTTTGGAATAGGTGATGTCGCGGTAACAAAAACTGTAACTGTTGTTATCATCCATCGACAAGCTGTCGCTCCAGTCATATTTCACAATAGGGATTGCCTTTTCAATGACGAATTCCTTATCGAGCATGAATTGAAAAATTTTCCTGATATCTTCCGCAATTTCTTTGTTGGAAAGAATTTGTCCACGATGGACCTGTCCGTCGGTAGAGAGATATACCACATCGAAAAGTGTCAATTGATCGATGATATCTTGGGGTGCTTTGGTAGCGGCAATCGCCTCCTCAAAACTGTAACTGGCATCGATTATCGTGTCGTTCATTATCGGTTTCGTTTCTGCGACTACCAGATTATCGTAGAACCAATAATTTGCTGTTGTATCACTGATTTCAGATGATGATTGAGCCTCTGCTGTCGGGTTTCCATTATCTGTTGACGGTTGTTTTTCCCTCCTGTATCCGGTACATGAATAAAAAAGGAAAAAGATCGAAAAAAGAGAGAGGATAGTTTTCATCTTAACTCAGTTCCAGTCCAAACTCATCGGAAAGCTTTTGCAGTGAAGGATTTTGTTGTACCATCTCATCGAATATCTCACGTGATGTCAGCGGCTTCTTAATGGCATTTGTCTCTGCGATCCGGATGGTCATAGTGATATCGTCATTTCTTAATCTTTCCCTCAGGAAAGAGAGGAGAGCGATGCTGTGGTCGGTGAGATATTGTTTGTTGAGTTCAGTATTTACTTCTACTTCAAACAGGGTTTTGTCCAGTATCCTGGGATGATAGAGTGTCATTGTGTTCTTTAGAAGTTTCTCTTCATTCAGGTTGTCGGCATATTCTTTCCATGCGTTCAGCAACTCGTTCTCTGTGAAAAGGTTATTTCCATTTTGTTGCCGTGTCTCTGGTCCGGAAGAGGCGTCTTCCTCTTTTTTACTTGAGATAGAGGAGAGCGATACTCCCATTCCGGAGAGGGAGACTGTTTTCTTTTTCAGTGATGCCGATGCTTCGGCCGGCTTGCGTATATTGTTGGATGCTGGTTTTAGTTCGTCTTTCTCAACCGGTTTCTCTATATCGTTTGCTGTCGACGTCTCCCCCTTATAATTGGTTTCACCCTCTTGTAATATGTTCTTATTCCGATTTGTTGTATCTCCGGCTTTATGGAGAGATGGTTCTTGAATATCTGATTGCGGGGTTTGTACCGGTTGTGAGGTTTGTACCGGTTGTGCTGGTTTCTCTGTCGGCACTATCGGTTCAATGGCTCTTTTTTTTTCTGTTTTCAGGATGGAACCGGCATCTTGTCCGGTTAACTGGCACAATCGTATCAGCGCCAGTTCTAACAAAAGCCGTTTGTTTTTACTATGGCGATAGTTCAGGTCGCATTCATTCGATATTTCAATAGCCTGGTAAAGAAATTGGCTACTGCATTTTTTAGCCATCGCTATATATCGTTCCCGGATAGAGGCGCCTACCTGGAATAATTGTGCCGTTGCCGCATCCCTGCACACCAACAAATCCCGGAAATGGTTGGAGATACCGCTGATAATATATTGTCCTTCAAATCCTCTGTTGAGGATGTCGTTCAATATCAACAGGCAATCCACCACATTGGCATCGAGGATAGCATCCGATAGTCTGAAATAATATTCATAATCGAGTACATTCAGGTTCTCGATGACAGCCTGATAGGTGATATTTCCTCCGGTATAACTTACCGTCTGGTCGAAGATAGAGAGCGCGTCTCGCATTCCCCCGTCCGCTTTCTGGGCGATGATGTTCAATGCTTCCACTTCACTCTTCACCCCCTCCTTGTCTGCCACGTGTTGCAGGTGAGCGACTGTATCGGCAATAGTGATACGGTTGAAATCATATACCTGGCAACGCGACAGGATAGTGGGGATAATCTTCTGTTTCTCGGTGGTGGCGAGGATGAAGATGGCATGTGCAGGCGGCTCTTCCAGTGTTTTCAGGAAAGAGTTGAAAGCTGCCTGTGAAAGCATGTGTACCTCGTCGATGATGTATACCTTGTATCTTCCTATTTGCGGTGGGACACGCACCTGGTCGATCAGGTTACGGATATCATCCACACCGTTGTTGGAGGCGGCATCCAGTTCGTGGATATTATATGAACGTTGTTCGTTGAACGCCACACACGACTCACATTGGTTGCATGCCTCATGGTCGCCGGCAGGGTTGAGGCAATTGATTGTCTTGGCGAAAATACGGGCACAGGTAGTCTTTCCCACACCCCGTGGTCCGCTGAAAAGATAGGCGTGCGCCAGTTTATTACCGGCAATCGCATTCTTCAGCGTAGTGGTAAGGGCTTCCTGTCCCACTACCGACTTGAATGTAGAGGGTCTGTATTTTCGTGCGGAAACAACAAATGTATCCATAATAGCTTATGAGCAATAATTAGATGCAAAAATAGTGAAAGCCGAATGGTGAGTCAAACTTGTTTAAACTTACCTGAGGCGCATTTTGTATGATGCAAATATAGCTAAAATATTCTGAACTCATCTGCAGGTTATTTTTTTCTAATGAACAAAATAAACTTTGTTCAACAATGATTGGCTAAAATCGTTTAGTAGAGGTTATCTTTGTGAAATGTAGGGATACGGTTCAACAATTTTTTGTGTGCAAGCACCCACAATTGTTTCTACCTTTCACTATCTTTCTTCGATTTTTCCGGTAATATATTGGGTGAGATACTATTTTTCTCGATATTTTCGATTTTAAGAAGAAAATCATATAATTTTGAGGTGACAATTGAAAGTATAGAAATGAGACATATTTTTTTAATCATAGCTTTGATCGGATCGATGTTAATAACCGGTTTCTCCTGCTTGTCGAGTAAAAAAGCGCAGATGGATCCTCTCGAGGAAGAGGCTACCTCCAGGGGAGTTATCGTGCCGGATACGTTTGCCTTGCCTCACATTCCTGAAATCATAAAAGATCCTGAAGAGAGGGCTAAATATTTAGTGATGCACTATTGGGACAGGTTCGATTTCTCTGACCGGAACCTTATCCGGCGACCGGAAATCACAGAGCAGGCATTTGTAGATTATATCAATATCCTTAGTTATGTGGCGGATGAAGAAGTAAGTGCGTCACTTATATATACGTTACGTAAGGCAGAGGTCGACACAATAATGTATGTGCATTTCACGGAGTTGTTCGAGAAATACCTCTATGAGCCCAATTCCCCTTTTCGAAACGAGGAATTTTATTTACCCGTATTGCAGGAGGTGGTAAACTCACCGCTATTGAAGGAGGAGATGCGCTCACGATATGGATTTCAGCAGGAAATGGCCAAAAAAAACCGTATAGGGAATAGTGCCAATGATTTTACTTATACGGTCTCATCGGGACAATCTTTTCGCCTGTATGACCTGAAAAGTGATTATATACTCTTGATGTTCACTAATCCCGGGTGTTCCACATGTGCGTCAGTGACAGACCACCTCAACCAATCCAAGGGGTTGAACGACGCATTGGCTTTGAATAGTCCCACACGTACCATGTTGACTATCCTTGCCCTTTCTCCCGATAGTGACCTGCAGGAGTGGAATGCTCATCTCCCCGAGATGCCCCGTCATTGGGTATACGCATATGATAAAAGCGGAGAAATTGAAGCAAAGAAATTGTACGATATTAAAGCTTTTCCCACCCTGTATCTATTGGATAAGGATAAGAAAGTAGTCTTGAAAGATACTTCCATAGAAATGATTGAGTCATTTTTTTCAGTTCACTAAAATAATATGCATTATGCATTATACATTATATAAACCTGATTGATAATAACTCGTTTATATCCATCGGTTTATGATTTTATAAAATTAAAAATTAACATCTAAAAGTATTTTTTTTAGTGAAATAGTTTTCTGGTAAGAAAAAGTGACGTACTTTTGCCGTCCTAAAAATGAGACTTTTAGCGAAAAGTCGGTAAAGTTAATGGATTTAGTCTGCCGTGTGAAGCAGTGGCTTTATCCTAGTAGAAACCAAACTAAATTTTTATGAAGTACTTGAGCTTTTGCCTTATATCGGTGATCTCATTCGTGTTATCATCCGGTTCGGTAAAGAGAGAGTTGCCTTCCTCAGGTTATCATCCCGGAGAGACAATCCCCAATATTGTTTTAACGGATTCGGAAGGTACTTGGCATAATTTACACGATTATAAAGGCAAAAAAGTGGTGGTCAATTTTTGGGCCACTTATCATGCCCAGTCCAGGGCTAACAATGTTCAACTCTATAATTATCTGCAACAAAGTAATAGCGATGTTGAATTTGTGTCGGTCGCTTTCGATGAAAACAAAAATGTGGTAGAAAGGACACTGATGTTAGACAGGCTGGAGAGCATATCTCAATTCTATGAGATAAGTGGAACCGGTTCGAAGATCTATAAAGATTTTAAATTGAACGAAAGGTTCCCTAATTACTTAATAGATGAGAACGGAGTAATCATCGCGATGAATATCACTCCCGAAGATTTGAAAACAATCCTTTAAGTTAATAGTGAATTAAAAACGGGCATCGAATATAATTCGGCACCCGTTTTTTTAATGTTTCACAGTTAATCTTTTGTCCGGAGCCTTCTTCCTCTCCGGTTTGTTTCGGTGCAACTTTCCCAGTTTGTCCTGTCTGATTATTTCGCTTTTCCTTGATTGGCCACGGCGTCCATCAGTTTTTTGATCTCTTCCGGATCACCCAGGAAATAATCCTTTTGCAGGTTCATCTCATCGTCGAATTCGAAAACATAGGGAACAGCAGTGGGTAAATTTAAGCTTACAATATCTTCATCGGAGATATTTTTCAAATGCTTGATAATACCGCGGAGGCTGTTACCATGAGCAGCTACGATCACCTGATCGAGTTCTTTCATTTCCGGTACGATGGTGTTGTTCCAGTAAGGAAGGATACGATCTACGGTGTCTTTCAACGCTTCAGTGAGTGGGAGCTCCTTTTCGTCCACACCTTTATAACGGATATCCTGGAATGGTGAGCGTTCGTCTTCCTTCTCAAGGGGGGTGGGAGGTACATCGTAACTACGGCGCCAGATAAGTACCTGGTCGTCGCCATACTTTTCTGCCGTTTCCGCCTTGTTTAACCCTTGCAGCATACCGTAATGCTTTTCGTTTAATCGCCAGCTCTTTTCTACCGGAATCCAGTCCAGATCCATCTCGTCGAGTACCACATTGAGTGTCTTTACTGCTCTTTTCAGATAGGAAGTATAGGCTTTTTCGAAACAAAAACCCTCTTCTTTCAGCAGTTTGCCAGCTTTATGTGCTTCTGCTACCCCTTTTTCGGAAAGATCTACATCGGTCCATCCTGTAAAACGGTTTTCTTTATTCCATACGCTTTCGCCGTGGCGAATTAAGACTACTTTTTTCATATTTTTTTATTGTTAAATCGTTGAGTTGTTAAATCGTTGAGCTGTTGATTAAGTGGCTGAGTGATCTTTACTCTTTACTCTTTATTCTTATTTGCAAAACTACATAAAATTAGCCTAATAGCAGCTCCCCGGGATCTAAATTTTATCAAAAAGGGTGTTCCTGTAATCTCAGTTTATCTTCCTCCTCCATTCTGTTCAACAGCCTGAGCTGGATAATCAGCAGGTAGATCGATAGGATGGAGGCCAATGTGTCGGCGACGGGCATGGCGATCCAGATACCGTCCAATCCCCATAAGCGGGGGAAGATGATGATGAAAGGAACCAGGAATATCAGCTGACGACTCAGACTTTGTATGATAGATTTAGCGGCATAGCCCAGGCTTTGAAAGAAACTGGAGGCCACTATCTGTATGCCCACAAGTGGGAAGGCGGCGACGGTGATTCGGATTCCTTTTTCGGTGATGGAGAGCAGTTCCGGATCGGAAGTAAAGGCTGAAGCAAACAGGCGCGGGAAGAACTGACCGATAATAAACGTCAAGGAGGTGATAATGGTAGCTACTTTCATCGAATAAAAGAGTGTTTCCTTTACCCTGACAAAATTACGGGCACCATAGTTATATCCGATAATGGGTTGTGTGCCTTGGTTCAGTCCCATGATAATCATGATAAAAATCATGATGACAGTGTTGATGATGCCGTATGCTCCCACAGCCATATCACCCCCGTGACGCAGGAGTGAAGTATTCAACAGCACAGCCACCCCTGAAGCTGCTACCTGCATGCTGAATGGTGAAATTCCTATCGAGAGAATCGAGGTGACGATTTTCTTGTCGAGTCTTATATTTCTCCACCGGAGACGGATCAGGTTGCTCCCCCTGGTAAAATGATCCATGACGAACAGCATACCGATAAACATGGAGACCACTGTAGCCCAGGCTACCCCTTTTATGCCCAGATTAAATCCATAAAGGAAGAGAGGAGTCAAGACAATATTAAGTATAGCACCGATCAGCATGGTGATCATCGCCTTTTGAGGATATCCGGAAGAACGCATCATCGCGTTGAAGTTGTAGCAGAGGCTTACAAACAGATTTCCCAGCAGGACTATCTGCAGATAATCACGCGCATAGGGGATAGTGAGGTCGCTGGCGCCAAATGCTCTCAGGATAGGATCGAGGTAGATCATAATGAGAGTGATGAAGACGGCATTAAGTAAAATTGTGATCAGTAATGAATTGCCGAGTATCTTCTCCGCGGTTAGCCTGTCTTGTTTTCCCAGGCTGATGGAAATGCGTGCTGCTCCTCCTGCCCCGACGAGCATTCCAAGGGAAGCGGTGAGATTCATCACCGGAAATGTGATGGCAAGGCCGGAGATAGCCAGCGCACCTACTCCCTGTCCGATAAAGATACGCCCTATCACGTTGTACATTGCCGTGACCATTGTCCCCACAATACCCGGGAGGGCGTAATCCCATACTAATTTGTTGATTTTCTTAGTCTGAAAATCTTCTTCTCTTTGTGATTGCAAAATCTATTTTTAAATAACCCGGACGATCCATTGCTTCGTCCTACCTCTTTGTCGGTTGATAACATAACAAAGCATGAGGAATAAGTAATATGGAGCAAAATTAATCAAAATTCCTGATCTTTTAAAGTGGGAAGGGAGGAATGATGTGAATGATTTATATTTTAATTGACATATTGACAAATTTACATATTAAATTAGTTTTGGATCTTAAATCTGAAAATGAACGGGATTAAATTTGTGTCTTTATATAATTGGTTGTAACTTTGGATTTTAAACCTGACTACTATGCCTTATAAAGAAGAACTGTTGCATTATATATGGAAGTTCAGGCTTTATCCTTTCGATTCGCTTGAGACGACGGATGGACAGAGGATAGAGGTGATCGATCCGGGAATGCATAATCTGCATGCCGGTCCCGATTTCTTCAATGCCAAGGTGCGGATCGACGACAAGATATGGGCCGGAGATGTGGAGATTCACCGCTCTTCGGATGAATGGGAGCGGCATGGCCATCATACCGACAAGGCTTACAACTCGGTGATCCTGCATCTGTCGGAGCGAGTGGACAGGATCATAAAAAATGAGAGAGGACAACAGATACCACAGTGCAAGTTGTCGGTTCCCGACGAGGTACGTAAAAACTCGGACTATCTGATTCATAGCCATAGCGCTGTTCCCTGCAAGGATTATCTTTCTTCCCTGCCGGAGACGTTTATTCGCTCATTCCTCAGCCGGTTAGCCATCGAACGGCTGGAGAGAAAAACCAATGATATCTATACTTATCTCGACCGTTTTCACCAGTCGTGGGATGAGGCGTTCTATGTATTACTTACGCGTAACTTTGGTTTTGGACTGAATAGCGACCTGCTTGAGCGGCTTGCTCTTTCATTGCCATTTAAATATATTCGGCGGCATGGAGAGAGCCTGTTTCAGGTAGAGGCACTTCTTTTTGGACAGGCAGGTTTGTTGGAAGAGACCGGAGGTCGGGAGGATAATTACTTTCTACAGTTACAGGATGAATACCGTTTCCTGAGGAATAAATATTCACTGGTTCCCCTGGAAGGTCACCTGTTCAAACGAATGAGAGTTCGCCCACGTTCATTCCCTGAAATGCGTATTGCACAACTGGCAGCATTACTGCAATCGTCGGGAAGACTCTTTTCTTTGGTGCTTGAACAAAAGAAAGTTGATGACTGGATGTCACTATTCCGGATATCTCCTTCCCAATATTGGCATACGCATTACTCTTTCGGAAAACAATCCCCCAAGTCAGATGGGCAATTGGGCAGCATGTCGCGGCAGATATTGCTGATCAACACAGTGACTCCTATATTATTCGCTTACGGTAAAAAAATTGCTTCCGAGAGTTATTGTGACAGGGCTATCCATCTTTTGGAGTCATTAAAACCGGAGAGAAATGTAATCGTTTCCGAATTTTGTGAGGCAGGAGTAATCCCTCGGAATGCATTTGATGCACAGGCGATTATTCAATTGAGAAGAGCCTATTGCGATCCACGGAAGTGCCTCTTCTGCAGAATTGGACATCATTTGCTTTCCAGAAGTGGTAAAAAATGAAAAAATAGCATGAGACTGCATAAAACATTGTACATTTGTGTCGAAAATAGCGTTTTACACAAATGTTGCATAGATTTTTCACTTTCCTTTCCTGGCTTTTTCTTGTGACGTTAGTTGCGGTCCTCTCCCATTCTTGTGCCAATATGGCTGCACCTGCCGGAGGGGCGTATGACGTGGATCCTCCGGTAGTAAAAAAGGCCAATCCCGGCTTTAATTCATTGAATGCTACTCCAACACGAATATCAATTGAGTTTGATGAGAATATTAAAATCGAGAAACCCACAGAAAAAGTAATTATCACGCCTCCACAGAAAAATATGCCGGTAATCCGTGCGGCAGGAAAAAATGCTATTGTGGAGCTCAAAGACACACTGTTGGCCAATACCACCTATACCATCGATTTTACCGATGCAATTGTGGATAATAACGAAGGCAATCCGCTGGAAAATTTTGTCTATTCTTTTTCTACCGGCGACTGGCTCGATACATTGTCTATTTCGGGTAAAGTGCTGACTGCTCAGAATCTGGAACCTGTTACCGGTATCTATGTGGGAATCCATTCCAATCACCATGATACTGTGTTTACCCATATTCCGTTTGAGCGGATATCCAGGACTGATTCACGGGGAAATTTCACTGTGAGAGGGATGGCCCCGGGAAAATACAGGGTGTTTGCACTGAATGACCTGAACAGGGATTATAAGTACGATAATCCACAGGAAGATATAGCTTTCCTTGATTCTCTTGTCATACCCTCCACCATGCCGGCAATACGGCAAGATACTGTTTTTCAAGATAGTCTTACCATAGATACGATACGTACCGTACATTATACCCGTTTCCTGCCGGATGACCTGCTGTTGCGCTCTTTCCTATCCGATTTCCAGCGACAATTCCTGCAGAAGTATGAACGCCCCGAAACACATAAGATCAACCTATTTTTCGCTGCACCAACCGACATGCCGTCTTTCTTCTTGCTGAATCCGGAAGTAAGGGATAATAATTGGTACATAACCGAACGGAGTGCTAAAAATGACACTCTTATGCTTTGGATTACAGACTCATTGATTTATCAACAGGACTCATTGAGCATGCAAATCAATTATATGCGTACAGATTCGCTTAACAATAATTATATTGCTACAGACACACTCAATCTCAATATGAGGTACACAGGGCGCGACCGGGCCAATACGGAGAAACGGGCCAATGCGGAGAAAAAGGAAGAAGAGGAAGAAGAGCAGATCAAGTTTTTGGATATTAAAGCGAATATTCAATCTTTATTTGAGTTATACAATCCTATCCGGATAGAATTTGAACAACCTGTTATAGCTTTCGACTCCACTTATGTGCAATTATTGATCGAGGTGGACTCCCTGTTCGAGGCAGTACCTTTCCATCTGGAATCCGACTCGCTGAATCCGCGCAAGTTTACCCTGCGTCCTCGTTGGAAGCCCGGTGAGAAATACAAGATGACGATCGACTCGGCGGCAATCACCAGCCATTATGGGCTCTGGAATAATAAGTATGAACAATCTTTCACCATAAAGCCGCTGGATCAGTATGGGAACTTGGAAATATCCATTACCGGACTACCTGAAGGGAAACCAGCCTTTGTAGAGCTGCTCGATAAGTCGGATAAACCTTTTCGGAAAAGTTGGGTCAAAGCGAACAGGGTAAGATTTCAGGATTTGCCTCCCGGTGAGGTCTATGCTCGCGCTGTGATAGATGAAAATGAGGATGGTGTATGGACTACCGGAAATTATGAAGAGGGGCGACAACCGGAAGAGGTGTTCTATTATCCCGGTAAATTTGTGATAAGGGCTTTTTCAGATCATTCGGAAGATTGGAATGTGAGAGAGAGGGCGGTGTTTAATCAGAAACCGCTGGAAATCACAATAAATAAACCGGAAGAGAAAAAGAGACGCAATCCTAATCTGGAGAGAGAGCAGCAACAGCGGCAAAACCAACAGAGCTCCCCCTTCTCCGGAGGAGGTAGAGCTGCGGGAGCCTCTTCCAATATGAGACAGTAACCGGGAGTTATGCGTTAGTATACATCCCGTAAAATTAAAAATATGACCAATCGGAAAGCTATCACTATCTTTATTTCATTATTTTTACTTTTTAATATAACAGGGGTAAATGCACAATGTAAACTGACCAATACCGCTTTTACAAGTGGTGAGGAGATAAAGTATGATCTTTATTTGAATTTGGGTTTTTTCAATGCGCGCGCCGGGAGAGGATCACTTTCGGTGACCGAGGCCAATTATCGTGGCGAAAACGCTTATAAGATGGTGATGTTGTTCAATACCTCCGGATTGGCAGGTAATATATATACTGTAAACGACACGCTCACCTCTTTTATAGATAAGGATCTTCGTCCTTTGTTGTTCACCAAGGAGGCGTTTGAGGGAAAAGACTATTCCGTGGAGAGACAGTCCTACACCTATGACGGAGATAAGATAAAGATACGCGCATTCCGTATCATGAATGGAAAAGAGCAATTCGATGAGGTGGTCACTACCGATCATTGTACTTATGATTATCTCTCCATATTGTCTTATATCCGGAATCTCAATTATGAAGGCATGAATCCCGGCGATAGGCATCATATCCGCTTTATTGCCGGAAGAAAACCAGTGAATATGTATGTGAATTACCAGGGTATTTCTTCGGTAAAAGTGAATAATGGAAAAAGTTATGAAGTGATTAATCTCACAATGACGATTCTTGATGATGCCTTCTCCAATCAAAAAGATGCCTTGAAAGCTTCTCTCACCAATGATAAAAACCGTATTCCGGTGATTATTGATACTACACTGAAATTTGGCTCTATAAAGGCGGTATTGAAAGATCTATCGGGAATCAGGTATCCGTGATGTTCAATAGTTGTTATTTGGCAGCAATTAAATAAAAATTTCAGTAAAAGAAGTTATCTTTGTAAATTACTAATGATTACTTACAAAAAATATGTCAGATCTGGTATATTCCACAAAAATACCCGAACCGGCGCTCAGAAGGCTGCCTTGGTACTTGTCGTATGTGAAACTGCTTAAAAGCCAGGGAGAGACTATCGTCTCCTCTACACGGATTGCGAAAAAGATAGATGTCTCCGCTTCACAGATAGCCAAGGATCTTTCCTATGTTGATATAAGCGGTAAGACGAGGGTAGGTTATGATATAGACGATTTGATTAATGTGCTGGAGTCGTTTCTTGGATTCACAAAGACTCACAGGGCAGTGGTATTCGGGGTGGGAAGCCTGGGTGCCGCTTTGTTGTCTGACTCCGGTCTGGAACAATTTGGATTGAAGATTATTGCTGGTTTTGACCTGAATCCGGCTATTGTTAATGATACAATACATGATATTCCAGTGTTTCATTCCAATGAATTTATAGAACGGAACAGAGAGATGAAGGCAGAGATAGGGGTTCTCACCGTACCACCCGGAGCTGCCCAGGAGGTGTCGGATTATATGATCCGGGGTGGGGTGAAAGCTGTCTGGAACTTTACACCTTTCCGGATACGTGTGCCGGAGGGGATTGTCTTGCAAAACACCTCATTGTATGCCCACCTTGCGGTGATGTTTAACCGGTTGAACGGATAATTTTTCAGTGAATGAAGATCTTTGCTATCGGATTGAACTACGCGTCTCACAATAAAGAGATGGAACGTACGTTTCAGAGTAAGGAGCCGGTCATCTTCATGAAACCGGATACTGCTTTGCTGAAAGATGACAAGCCCTTCTTCTATCCCGATTTCTCGGATGAAATCCATTACGAAACGGAGCTGGTGATAAAGATAAACCGTCTGGGGAAAAATATAGCCGAACGCTTCGCCTATCGCTATTGGGATGAAGTTACAGTGGGTATCGATTTTACCGCACGCGATTTGCAGAGGAAGCAGAAAGAGCTTGGCTTGCCATGGGAGATAGCCAAAGGGTTTGATAATTCTGCGGCTATCGGAAAGTTTATTTCTAAAAGTGAATTGTCAGACATCCGGCAAATGGATTTCTGGCTCGATATAAATAACAAAAGGATCCAACAGGGCAATACGAAGGATATGATCTATCCTGTGGATAAAATAATTGCCTATATCAGTCGATTCTTTACGCTGAAGATGGGTGATCTTATTTTTACCGGTACGCCGGCAGGTATTGGTCCGGTGGCGATCGACGATCATCTCCAGGGTTACCTCGAAGGTCGGAAGCTGTTGGATTTCAAAATCAAATAATATTTACTCAACCGCCATATCAATACAACATGAACAGAGTAACTCTTGCTATATTGTGCTGTGTCTCCTGTGCGACGATCAATTTTTCTGCCACGGGCCAGGAGTATAACCCGATTCCGGTCGCTTTGCCTTCCTTGCAGATCGCACCCGACGCCAGAGGTGGAGGAATGGGAGATATAGGGGCGGCCAGCATGCCCGATCTCTATTCTCAATACTGGAATGCAGCCAAGTATCCGTTTATTTCGAGTGAAGCAGGTATCGCTTTTTCCTATACGCCATGGCTCAGCAAGCTGGTGGGTGGCATTCACCTACTCTATACCTCGGGTTACTGGAAGTTCGGCAACGACAACCTGAATGCTATCAGCGCTTCGTTACGTTATTTTTCGTTGGGGGATATAGAGGTGGGTAGTCTCAGTGATGAGTTCTGGCAGACTGTGGCACCTTATGAGTTCACATTTGATGTGGGTTATTCGAGAAAGCTTACTGAAACGTTCTCCGGAGCGGTCACCCTCCGCTATATCCATGCCGATTATTCCATTGGTGACGATGAAACGACACCCGGAGATGCATTCTCCGCGGATATCTCCGGTTATAACGAATCCTATTTCTATTTGGGGCGTTCAGAAGCACTTCTCGGATTAGGATTTAATATCTCCAATATAGGAACAAAAATCTCTTATGACGGGGGAAACAGCTCCATGTTCCTTCCCGCGAATTTACGGGTGGGCGCTTCATTGGGATATCCATTGGATCCGAAGAATACGCTTTCCCTCAGTTTTGATGTCAACAAGTTGCTGGTACCTACTCCGCAGTTGGCATTGGAGAACGAATCCGAGATAGAAGCACAGCAACGGATCGACAAATATCAGCAGATATCTGCTATCGGAGGTATCTTCAAATCATTTGGTGATGCTCCCGGCGGATTCAAGGAGGAGATGCAGGAGGTGATGTGGTCGTTGGGTGCAGAATATCGTTATGACAATCGATTCTCTGTCAGGACCGGTTATTACCACGAGAGCGAGTATAAGGGTAATCGGCGCTATTTTACTTTTGGCGCCGGTTTCAGGAGCGATATTTTTCAGATAGATGCTGCTTATTTAGTGTCGACCGCCCAATCGAATCCGTTGGATCAGACGTTGCGTATTTCTTTGGGCTTCGATATGGAGGGGATCAGGAATTTAATGCGATAGGGGCTATGCAGATACGGGTGGGTTTTGGTTATGATATGCACCGTCTTCAGGCAGGGAGAGAGCTTTGGATTGGAGGAGTGAAGCTTGACTATGAAAAAGGTTTACAAGGACACTCCGATGCCGATGTGCTGATCCATGCCATTTGCGACGCACTCCTGGGCGCAGCTAACCTGCGTGATATCGGATATCATTTTCCTGACAGCTCCCCGGAATATCACAATGTGGACAGTAAACTGCTCCTGAAGGATACGATGAGTTTATTGGAAGAGAAAGGGTATACCCTTGGGAATATCGATGCCACCGTCTGTGCCGAGCAGCCTAAGCTCAATCCCCATATCCCTGCCATGCAGCGGAAACTGGCGGAAGTGGCGGGAGTGAGTGAGGAGCTTATCTCTATCAAGGCAACCACCTCCGAGAGAATGGGATTTGTGGGCCGTGAAGAGGGGATTACTGCCTATGCGGTAGTGCTGGTGCAAAAATCGTAACGATGGGATTATGCCGGGCTTTGATGGGCTTGCAAGATTTGTGAGTTTTTGTGAGAAGAAGTTTTATGACCGTTTCCGGTGGCTCCTACGCAAAAAACAAGCCAAAGGCTATGGTGTACATTCCCCTTTTGCTTTTGACCTGATCACCAATGCCATTCACTCACCTTATAGTTTTTACGCTTTTTTCGATATTCCTGAGATCCTGTTTCAAAACGGACTTGATCCCTGTTTAATTGGCGGGTTCAACCATCTCTCCTTTCGCCTGGTACACTATCTTCATCCCAAAAAAATATTGGAAATCAACTCGGGAACCGGAATAAACAGTCTGTTCCTTATGGCACCTTCTTCCTATATCCGTTGTAGATGTGTGGAGCATGATGAAGAGAAAGT
>Ga0172382_10001621_pt1 | contig 39847 bp, 26 predicted proteins | sample Leawel138RmetaG_FD_122245 | JGI IMG/M metagenome (GOLD analysis project Ga0172382, IMG submission 122245) | Leachate microbial communities from a municipal landfill in Southern Ontario, Canada - Leachate well 138R metaG | ecosystem: Engineered > Solid waste > Landfill > Unclassified | place... | reverse complement strand
TGTAGAAAACAAAACGCCAACCCGTCAAAGGTTGGCGTTTGTTGGATTATTCTGGTGCCGGCAAGAGGAGTCGAACCCCCGACCTTCTCATTACGAATGAGCTGCTCTACCAACTGAGCTATGCCGGCGTGGACTTGCTTTGAGCAAATCACCCAAGCCCGCTATTCTAGCAAGCTTTAAAGAAATTTGCATCAACTTTTCTGGTCAGCGGTTTGCTCGACTTTTTTCAAGCCCTTGGGCAGCGGAAACGCCACGTTTTCCTGGACGCCGTCCAGCGTGCGGACCGACACCGCGCCCAATTCCTTCAAGCGGGCAATGACCTCGCGCACCAGCACATCCGGGGCGGACGCGCCGGCGGTCACGCCAACCCGGCGGCGGCCTGCCATCCATTCCGGGCGAATGTCCTGCGCGCCGTCAATCAGATAGGCCTCCACACCCTTGCGCTCCGCCACCTCGCGCAAGCGGTTGGAGTTTGAACTGTTGACGCTGCCGACCACCAGCACCAGATCGCATTCCGGCGCCATGATCTTGACCGCGTCCTGCCGGTTTTGCGTGGCGTAGCAGATGTCGCTTTTCTTGGGCTCGACAATGGTCGGGAAACGGCTGCGCAACGCGGCGGCCACTTCCGCGGCGTCATCCACCGACAAGGTGGTTTGCGTCACGAAGGCGAGCTTTTCCGGATCCTCCACCTGCAAGGCCTGGACATCCGCAACGGTTTCAACCAGATGCATGCCCGATTCCGCCTGGCCCAGCGTGCCCTCCACTTCCGGGTGGCCTTTATGGCCGATCATGATGATCTCCATGCCCGCCGCCCGCATTTTGGACACTTCAACGTGAACCTTGGTCACCAAGGGACAGGTGGCATCGAACACCTGCAACTGGCGGGCCTCCGCCTGCCTGCGCACGATGCGCGGCACGCCATGGGCTGAAAAGACCACGGTCGCGCCCGCGGGCGCTTCGTCAAGTTCCTTGATGAAAACCGCGCCTTTGGCCCGCAGCGAATCGACAACGTACTTGTTGTGCACGATTTCATGGCGCACGTAGATCGGCGCGCCGAACTGCTCCAGCGCGCGCTCGACGATTTCGATCGCCCGATCCACCCCCGCGCAAAAGCCACGGGGCTGAGCCAAGAGGACTTCGGTTTCCTGCATCAAAGGACTCCAATCAGCGAGACATCCACCCGCACCGCCTTGCCGGCCAGCGGATGGTTGAAATCAAACAGGACCTTGTCTTCCTGCATTTCCTTGCACACGCCCCAAAACGCTTCTTTTCCGGGCGGCTCGAAGCGGACGACGTCGCCGGGTTCAAAGGTTTCATCACCGGCATGCTCACGCAGCATGGTCCGGCTGACCCATTGCACCAGTTCCGGGTTACGGCTCAGGTAGGCCTGGTCTTCTCCCAGCGTGAAAGAGAAGCTGTCGCCTTCCTGGCGATCGATCAAGGCGGCCTCCATGGGCGGCGACCAGGTTCCGCCACCAAGCTGCAGCGTGGCGGGACGGCTGTCAAAGGTGTCAATGAGCACCTGACCGGCCGCGTCACCGGACTCAATGGTGACTCGATAATGCAGGGTTAAGTAGGAATCCGGACGGACAAGCGGCGCGGAAGAAGAATGATCAGCAGTCAAGATATGTCACCGTAAGGTTGCGGGCGGCAAAACCCGATTTTAGCCGCTTTCCACCCACTTCACCGAGCAGGCCCCATGACTTCCGCTTTACCCGCCCCGAATCATCGTTCCGACAATTGGAAACTACCGCCCGAGCAGCGTCCGCGTGAACGGCTGCAACGGCATGGGCCCGGCGCATTGAGCGATGCCGAACTGCTTGCCATTGTGCTGCGCACCGGCACGCGCCAGTTGAGCGCACTGGCCTTGGGCCAGGGCCTGCTGAACGAATTCGGCGGCCTGGGCGGACTGTTCTCCTGCACCTTGGAGCAGTTGCTGACGCAGCCGGGCCTGGGCCCGGCCAAGGCGGGACAGCTACTGGCCGTGCTGGAACTGGCCAAGCGCGAACTGAGTTTTTCCCTGACCCGGCTTGACATCCTGTCCCACCCGAAGCTCGTCAAGCGCTATTGTTCCGTCGCGCTGGCCCATGAGCGGGTGGAGTGTTGCCTGGCGCTGTATTTAAATAAGCAGCATCAGCTGATCAAGGCGGACCTGATCTCGCGGGGCACACTGTCTGAAACCATTATTTACCCCCGGGAGCTGGTCAAGGCCGCGCTGAAACACCATGCCTCGTCCGTAATCCTGGCGCACAACCATCCTTCCGGCAATCCCGAGCCCAGCGCGGCGGACCGGCACTTGACCCGCCACGTCAAGCAGGCGCTGGCGCTGGTCGATGTACAATTGCTGGACCATATCATCGTGGCGCACAACCGCACGGTCTCGTTTGCCGAACAGGGGCTGCTCTGAGCGCGTGGCGTCACGTGGCCTGAGATGTACAAAAGCAGTGCTGGCGCTTGCCTGAGGCATTTTTTCCATGTTAGGATAACGAGCTTTACGGCGTATAGGAAGGGAAGAAGGGCAACTAGCTGTACCGCTCTTGTAAGTAGGGCTGGTCGCTTTGGTGGCGCTCTTTGTTCCTCCTTTGGCTGGAGCCCTTTTCAGAAAGGCTCCAAGCAAAGGAACTTCCAAGTAAAGGGACTTACAGGCCAAGGGGGACTTACAGGCCAAGGGACCTAAAAACATAGGGACCTACAAGCAAAGGGACTTCCCGGCATTAAGGTTTCCCCGGGCTTGGCACTTCAAATACGGCCGTATCACGAATCCACGGAATCACACGAAATCGAAGAGGTGTCGCCATGGCACGAGTATGTCAAGTATCTGGTAAAGGCCCGGTCACGGGTAACAACGTTTCGCACGCCAACAACAAAACCAAGCGCCGCTTTTTGCCCAACCTGCAATCGCGCCGTTTCTGGGTCGAAAGCGAAAACCGCTGGGTTCGCCTGCGCGTCAGCGCCCACGCCCTGCGCACCATTGACAAGAACGGCATCGAGTCCGTCTTGGCCGATCTGCGCGCTCGCGGCGAAGCCGTTTAATCACGTAGCGATCACAGGAGCACACCATGGCTAAAGGTATTCGCGAAAAAATCAAGCTTGAGTCCACCGCAGGCACCGGACACTTCTACACCACGACGAAGAACAAGCGCAACACGCCGGAAAAAATGCTGATCAAAAAGTTTGATCCGGTCGTCCGCAAGCACGTCGATTACAAAGAAACCAAGCTGAAGTAATCAGCCAGCGCCCCCAAGGCGCACGGTTTCAATCAAAAAAACCCTGTCAGTTTTGCGCTGACAGGGTTTTTTGTCGTCGGGCCGTTCCCAAGACAAAAAGTGCCCCATCACTTCACATAGACCTTGCCCAAATCCGAAAAGCCTTTGACTTCAATCGGATTGCCGCTCGGATCACGGAAGAACATGGTGGCCTGCTCTCCAGGCTCGCCTTCAAATCGAATACTGGGTGGGATCACGAAGTCAACGCGCTGCTGAGTCAGACGCTGCGCCAAGGCTTTCCAGTCCCGCATGGCCATCACCAGGCCAAAATGCGGCATTGGCACCACGTGCTCCCCGACCAAACCGGTATTCGTGACCGGAAACGGCGCCCCCAGATGCAGTGAAATCTGGTGACCGAAGAAATCGAAATCCACCCAGCTCTCCGTACTACGGCCTTCCCGGCAACCCAGCACCGTGCCATAGAAGGCGCGGGCTTCGTCCAGATCATGGACGTGATAGGCAAAATGGAAACAGGTGTTCATGGCGACCTTCATTCATGGCTTAATCAGGCCAGCCACCGGCTGGCACCCCACCCGCACTCAAGCGGGGTCGGCCTCCAGTGCAAACGTCAGCTCGGCTTCCATGGCCACGGAATCGGCGTTGCCCGCCCAGACCTGCGCCTGCCCGTTGCCGCTGACTGAGCCCGCCACCGTGAACGGCTCGGGCGCAAACAGCGGACGCGCCGCGCGGTAGCACATGGTCTGCACCGTGGCCGACGGATGCTGCGCCTGGAACTCGCCCAACATGAAGGTGGCGATCAGTGGACCATGCACGACCAGGGCCGGATAGCCTTCTTCCTGCCGGGCATAATCCTGATCATAGTGAATGCGGTGGCCGTTGAAGGTCACCGCCGAGTAGCGAAACAGCAAGGTAGTGGTGGGCAGGATCTCACGCCGCCATTGCGCAGCGGGCAAGCCCTGCGCCTTCGGGCCGGGCGAGGCTTTGCCCTGCTCCCGGTAGACAATGTCGTGTTCTTCGCGCAGGGCCAGACGGCCGCGCTGCGTGTACTCATGTTCAACCGTCACGAACAGCAGCTGTCCCGAGCGGCCCTCTTTTTCTTCCACAGAAAGAATCGTTGACGTGCGGAACGCGTCTTCTCCCACGATCAAAGGGTGGAAAAAGGCCAAGCGGCCGCCCGCCCACATCCGGTTGCGCTTGTCCGCGGGCGGCAAAAAGCCGCCGCGCGCCGGATGGCCGTCGCTACCCAGGCCCGCGGCTTCAAACGGCTCCTGGAAAAACGCCCAATGCCACAGGTCCGGCAAGGCCTCGCCGGGTTTCGGCGCTTTTTGCCCAAGCGTGGCGGCAATGCGTTTGACGAGGTTGTAGCTCACTTGGTCGTAAGCCATTTCTGTCCGGCCGACCCACTCAATGGGGCGAGCGCGGCGATCCGCTTCATTCATAGCCATTCAAGCCTTTATACCAAGGTACGGCAGAGAGTAGGGGCGAGCGCTGCTCCTACAAAAGAACCTCGACCCGATCCGGGACACCGCAGATCTGGCTCCGCCAGTCTGCCGGTGTCGCCCCTTGAGGGGCGCGCGAAGCGCGTAGGGGTGGGCCCTCTTCAAGCCGCGTAGCGGCGCAAGCGCAGCGAGAACTCTTCCAGGCGCGCAATCCCGCTTTGCTGAGCGCGGTTGCACCAGTCCTGCAAGTCTCTCAACAGCTGTTCGCTGCTGGCGTGCGAACGTTCCCAGATCTGCACCAGCTCTTTGCGCATTTCAACCAGCAAGGCCAGCGAACCGTTGGAAGCCAACACGTCTTTGACCACTTCACGCTGGTCAGCGGGCAGGCTTTCATCATCCACCCGGTGCAGCCAGCGGTGAATATTGCTCAAGGTCTGCGAGGCGCTCGCGCTCACCTTCAGGCGATGCAACTCCTCCTGGCACGTTTTCTTCATGACTTCCGCATAGCGCGCCATCACTTCATAGCGATGGGTCATGACGGCCTGCAAGGTGTCCAGATCCACCACGGGCTTGCTGTCATTGAGCTTGATCGGCGGCGCCACCCGGCGGACTTTTGCCAGACGGCACCAGGACAAGAGCTTGATCCAGGCCCAGCCGATGTCCAGCTCATACCATTTGCTTGAAAAGCGGGCCGACGAGGCATAGGCATGGTGGTTGTTGTGCAGCTCTTCCCCGCCGATGATCAGGCCGATGGGAAATACGTTGCGGCTGGCATCGGGACTGTCGAAATTCCGATAGCCCCAGTAATGGCCGACGCCGTTGACCACGCCCGCCGCCCAGAAGGGGATCCAGACCATCTGGATGGCCCACACCGTCAGGCCCAGCGCGCCGAACAGCGCAATGTCAATCAGCATCATCAGGCTGACGCCAATAATGGAGTGCCGCGCATAGAGCTTGCGCTCAAGCCAGTCATCCGGCGTCCCGTGGCCGAACTTGGCCATGGTTTCCAGGTTCAGCGCTTCCTGCCGATACAATTCCGCGCCTTCAAAAAACACCTTGTTGATGCCGAACACCATCGGGGAATGCGGGTCACCGTCACGCTCGCAACGCGCATGGTGCTTGCGGTGAATGGCCACCCATTCCTTGGTGACCATGCCGGTGGTCAGCCACAGCCACAGCCGGAAAAAGTGGGACACGGCCGGGTGCAGATCCAGGCCGCGGTGCGTTTGGCAACGATGCAAATACAGCGTCACGCTCAAGATGGTGACGTGGGTCACCAGCAAGGTGAAGATGACGATCTGCCACCAGCTTGCCTGCGTCAATCCGCCAGCAAGGAAATTGAGGAACCAATCCATAAAACCTCTCGTCCACGCCTCAGCGCGGGTGCAGGGGCATCCCCTGATGATTCAAATCCAGGAAGCCGTGGGCTTCCGTCTCCGTCCATGCCTGGCGCCGCGGTTTCTGTAACGCGGCCGCCAGCACAGGGTAGGCACTTTTAATTATGAAGAATTATTGTGGCACACCGGGTTACCGTCTGGAAAATCTTGTCCCGATGTCTCACTTCAATCGGTTTCAGCGAGAACAGGCGCTTCCGCCGACGGCACCTTGCGTTGCAGCACCGCCGCAAAGAAACCATCCGTCTGGTGCATGTCCGGCCGCAAGCGCAGATAAGGCGTTGACAAGCCCAGGTCCGGCACCCGGTCTCCCAGCACGCTTTGTGCCTCAAGCAGCTCAAAGTCGGGATGAGCGGCTAGAAAGGCCTCCACCTGCCCCTCGTTCTCCACCCGCAACAGGCTGCAGGTGGCATACACCAGGCGTCCGCCCGGCGACACGCAACGCGCGGCCGAGGCGAGGATGCGCGCCTGAAGCTGCACCAGCTCTTCGACGCTTTGCGGCGATTGCCGCCATTTGAGATCCGGATTCCGGCGCAAGGTGCCCATGCCGCTGCACGGCGCATCCACCAATACCCGATGTGCTTTGCGCGCCAAGCGCTTCACGCGGGGGTCGTTCTCGGACGCAATGACTTGCGGCATGACGTTCGACAGGCCGCTGCGCGCCAAGCGGGGCTTGAGCCGCGCCAGCCGCTTTTGCGAGACGTCGAAGGCATACAGACGCCCGGTGGATCGCATCAGCGCACCAAGCAGCAAGGTCTTGCCGCCCGCTCCCGCGCAGAAGTCAATGATCATCTCCCCGCGCTTCGGGCCCAGCAGCAAGGCAAGCAACTGGCTCCCCTCGTCCTGCACCTCAATCGAGCCATCCTGAAAGCGCGACCATTGCCCCAACGGCGGACGCCCTTGCAGACGCACGCCAAACGGCGAATACGGCGTGGCCTGAATACGCGAGTCCTGGCCCGCCTGCTGAAGCTCGGCAAGCAGTGTCTCACGGTCCACTTTGAGCGGGTTGACACGAATATCCAGTGCCGCCGACTGGTTCAAGGCCTCAAGCAAAGCATCCAGCGCCGGTTCATCCGCCAGCGCTTCCAGCAGCCAATCCGGCACGCTGTGGCGGACGGCGGGGCTCAAGCTGAGCGGATCAATCGTTTGCAGGTGCGCCAGCCAGGCCGCTTCCTCAGCGTCCAGCACCGCCCCCACCGCCTCATGGCCCAGCACCGCGCCGAGACCGAGGATGGCCAGGCGCCGGGTGGCGTTACCGCGGCCGGTTTCCGCCAATTGCCGGTAACGCCGCAGATGGCGCAGCACGTCATAGACGGCTTCCGCCACTTCATGGCGGTCCCTTCCGCCCAAGCGCGGGTTGGCACGCAACCAGGATGACAGCGCCACGTCCGCGGGTCCGGACCATTGAAGAATCTCTCCAAGCGCGCTGCGCACTTGTTCAATGCGGGTCAGAATGGGATGAGTCCGCGCCTTGCCCGCCACCGGGCGCGCAGCGTCCTCGCGCTTGCGGGCGGGCGCGTTCGCGGACCGCTGGGGACGGGTGTTTGAACGTGGACGCGGGGTACTCATGCTTGCCTCCGAAGCGGAACATCGGCTTCCGAAGCCGCGGAAAAATCAACGTACAGGCGTGAAGCCGGACCGGACACGCTGACGCGCCCCGCTTCCAGCTGGACACGCCCGTCAATCAGCCAGTTCACCACTTGCGGGTAGACCTCGTGCTCGACCGCCAGCACGCGTTGGCCAAGCGACTCGGCATCGTCATCCGCCAGGACCGGCACCAGCCCCTGGGCAATGATCGGCCCATGATCCAGCGTTGGCGTCACGAAATGGATGGTGCAGCCATGCTGCTGCACCCCGGCATCCAAGGCCTGCTGGTGCGTATTCAGGCCGGGGAAGGCAGGCAGCAGCGAAGGATGGATATTGATCAGGCGCCCGGCAAAGTGCTGGACAAAACCCTCCGTCAGGATGCGCATGAAACCGGCCAGCAGCACGTAATCAGGACGGTGGGCGTCAATGCGCGCTTGCAAGGCCTGATCGAAGGCGATCCGGTTCGGGAACGTGCGGTGAGACAGCGTTTCAACGGCCAGCCCTTGGGCCTGGGCCCAGGCCAGCCCTTCGGCGTCAGGATTGTTGGACAGCACCGCCACGATCTCGGCGCGTTGGGCGGCCGCCGCCACGCTCTTGAAAATGGACTGCATATTACTGCCGCGGCCTGAAATCAGGATCACCAGGCGGCAGGGACGGTCTAGGGAAAAGGCTTTAGATTGCATCGAAAGATTGTAGCATCGAGCAGTGGCTCTCCCCGCTCGAAAACGCCTATAATTCAAGGTCCTAGCGCTTGCTTTTTCCAACTGGGCAACAACGCGGCAACAGCGAACCTGGCAACCGCGGCGGATACTTTGCCGTGACGCCCATGCAGGAAGCTTGCCCCCCAGGCCAACCATAATCATTGTTTTGAACCCTTCCGTCCCCAAGTCCTCCGCCCAGCCGCCCTCGCTACAACTCTTCCGAGGCCCCCTCCCCGTCACGGCACGACAGCCCTGTGCGCTCGCCATCGGCAACTTCGACGGCGTCCACCTCGGGCACCAGACCATCCTGCGCCACCTCTGCCAGGAAGCCGCGGCGCGCGGGCTGGTCCCCACGGTCATGACCTTCGAGCCGCATCCGCGCGCTTTTTTCGCCAGAAAGCACCGCCGCCCCGAGCTGAGCCCGACGCGGCTGACCGGCCTGCGTGACCAGGTTGACGCCTTTGCGCAAACCGGCATTGAGCGCCTCGTCATCGAACGTTTCAATGAAAAACTGGCTGAGCTGCCGGCGGAAACCTTCATCCGGAAACTGCTGATTGAACAAATGCAAGTCAAATGGCTGCTGGTGGGAGACGACTTCCGCTTCGGCGCGCATCGCGGCGGCGACATCACGCTGCTGCGCAGGATGGCGCCGGAACTGGGCTATGAGGTCCAGGCCATGAGTTCGATCACTGATCCGCACGGCCAGCGCATTTCCAGCTCGGCCATTCGCCACGCCCTGGCCAGCGGCCAACTGGCCCTGGCCACCCAGTTGCTGGGGCGCCCCTATTCCATCAGCGGCCATGTGGCCCACGGCAGGAAACTGGGCCGCTCATTGGGTTTTCCCACACTGAACCTGCGCGTGCCGCACCAGCGCCCCGCCTTGTCCGGGATTTTCACCGTCTGGGTCCATGGCCTGGCCGAGCACCCGCTGCCGGGCGTGGCCAGCCTGGGCGTGCGCCCAACCATCGAAGCCAATGGCCGGGCCATCCTCGAAGTCCACGTGCTGGATTACCACGGCGACGCTTACGGTAAACTCGTCCGCGTGGAGTTTCTGGAAAAAAGCCGGGACGAATTGAAATTCACGGATCTGGATAGCTTGCAGCGCGCCATTGCCAATGACATTGTGCTTGCGCGCCGCTTTTTTGCATCGCTGCCGCCAGGCGCCCGTCCGCCCGCCATTTCGGCAACCGATCGAATTTGAATCGGCGCCGCTTCGTTGCGGCGCCACCCCGCCATTCGCCTGCTTCCCCGCTGACGGGGCCGACGTGCACACTCATTGCCTACACTCATGGACTACAAAAACAGTTTGAATCTTCCCGATACGCCCTTCCCAATGCGCGGCAATCTGCCCAAGCGCGAACCCGGTTGGGTCCAGCAATGGGAAGAAAAGAAGATTTACCAGGCCATTCGCGAAGCCTCGGCCGGGCGTCCCCGCTTCGTCCTGCATGACGGCCCACCGTACGCAAACGGTTCCATCCACATCGGCCACGCGATCAACAAGGTCTTGAAGGACATCATCGTCAAGAGCCGCACACTGGCAGGCTTTGACGCCCCCTACGTGCCGGGCTGGGACTGCCACGGCATGCCGATCGAAATCCAGATCGAGAAGCAATACGGCAAAGGCCTGCCGGTGGCGGAAGTCCAGGCCAAGGCGCGCGCCTACGCCAAAGAACAGATTGCCAACCAAATGGCGGACTTCAAGCGGCTGGGCGTCTTGGGCGACTGGGACAATCCGTACCTGACCATGAACTTCGGGAACGAAGCGGATGAGCTGCGCGCGCTCGGCAAAATCCTGGAGAAAGGCTTTGTGTTCCGTGGCCTGAAGCCGGTGAACTGGTGCTTTGACTGCGGCTCGGCGCTGGCCGAGGCCGAGGTGGAATACCAGGATCGGACGGACTTCGCCATCGACGTCGCCTTCCGCTTTGCCGATCCCGCCGCCGTGGGCCAGGCCTTCGGCCTGGACAATTTCACGCAGACCGGCGCCATCGTCATCTGGACCACCACGCCGTGGACCATCCCGTCCAACCAGGCCTTGAACGCCCATCCGGAAGTGGAATACAGCCTGGTCAAGCTGACCACGCCCGCCCCCGCCGGCGAGATGCTGATCCTGGCCAGCGAACGGGTGGAGGACTGCCTGCAAGCCTGGGATCTGGAAGGCGAAGTCGTGGCCACCACGGCGGGCGCCGCGCTGGAAGGCCTGCGCTTCCATCACCCGCTGGCCCAGATTGACCCCGGCTATGACCGGCTGTCCCCCATTTACCTGGCGGACTACGTGACCACCGATACGGGAACCGGCATCGTGCACTCGGCCCCCGCCTATGGGGTGGAGGATTTCCAGTCCTGCAAAGCGCACGGCCTGTCTGACCAGGACATCCTGAACCCGGTCATGGGCGACGGCCATTACGCCAGCACGCTGCCGTGCTTCGGCGGCCTGAAAATCTGGGACGCCAATCCGAAAATCGTCGAAGCGCTGGAAGCCGCCGGTTCGCTGCTGAAAGCCGCCAAGCACCGCCACAGCTATATGCACTGCTGGCGTCACAAGACGCCGGTCATCTACCGCGCCACCAGCCAATGGTTCGCCGGCATGGACGTCACCCCGGCTGATGGCGGCCCGACCCTGCGCAGCAGCGCGCTGGACGGCGTGGAGGCCACCCGCTTCTACCCGGCCTGGGGCAAGGCTCGCCTGCACGCCATGATTGCGAACCGGCCGGACTGGACCTTGTCGCGCCAGCGCCAGTGGGGCGTGCCGATGGCCTTCTTCGTCCACAAGGAAACGGGCGAACTGCATCCGCGCACGCCCGAACTGATTGAACAAGTCGCGCAGCGAATCGAGCAGCAGGGCCTGGAGGCCTGGCAATCGCTGGATCCGCGCGACCTGCTGGGCAGCGATGCCGAGCACTATGAAAAGAACCGCGACACGCTGGACGTGTGGTTTGATTCCGGCACCACGCATGAAACCGTGCTGCGCGGCTCGCATGCGGAACAGACACAATGGCCCGCTGACCTGTACCTGGAAGGTTCGGACCAGCACCGCGGCTGGTTCCATTCGTCCTTGCTGACCAGTTGCATGCTCAACGGCACGCCGCCGTACAAGGCGCTGCTGACCCACGGCTTCGTCGTGGACGGCCAGGGCCGCAAGATGAGCAAGTCCATGGGCAACACCGTGGCGCCGCAGGAAGTCTCGGAAAAGCTCGGCGCTGAAATCCTGCGCCTGTGGGTGGCCAACACGGACTATTCCGGTGAGCTGTCCATCTCCGATGAAATCCTGAAGCGCGTGGTGGAAGGCTACCGGCGCATCCGCAATACCTTGCGTTTCCTGCTGGCCAATATCAGCGATTTCACTATCCAGACCCAGGGCGTGCCGCTTGAAGCGCTGTTCGAGATCGACCGCTATGCGCTGGCGCAGGCAGCCGCCATGCAGCAAGAAGTGCAAGGCCACTACGAACGCTACGAGTTCCACCCGGCCTCGTCCCGCCTGCAAACCTACTGCTCCGAAGACCTGGGTGCGTTCTATCTGGACATTCTGAAAGACCGCCTCTACACCACGGCACCGGACAGCCCGGCCCGCCGTTCGGCGCAAACCGCGCTGTGGCACATCACGCAGACGCTGCTGCGCCTGATGGCGCCGATCCTGTCGTTCACGTCGGAAGAAGCCTGGACGCTGCTGAAACCGGACGCGCTGACCATCTTCACCGAGCGCTTCCACGCCTTGCCCGAGCAGGCCGACAGCGCCGCGCTGCTGAACAAATGGGAGCGGGTACGGGCGTTGCGCGCGGACGTCACGAAAAAGCTGGAAGAAGTCCGCAGCCAGGGCGCGATCGGTTCGTCGCTGCAAGCCGAAGTCGAGATCCAGGCGCCCGCCGCGGATTACGCGTTGCTGGCCACGCTCGGTGACGACCTGCGGTTCGTGCTGATCGTGTCGCAGGCCCGGCTCTCGCCGTCCGCCACCAACGAACTGGTGGTGCAGGTCACGCCGTCCGCACACCAAAAATGCGAGCGCTGCTGGCACTGGCGTGACGACGTCGGCGCGGATCCCGCGCACAAACTGATCTGCGCCCGCTGCGTCTCCAACTTGTTCGGCGCGGGCGAAACGCGTTCGGTGGCCTGACATGACGGCCCACCCTCGCGGCTGGTGGTCCTGGCTGCTCATTTCCGTGCTGGTCATCGTGTTGGACCAGTTGACCAAGCTGGGTGCGGACAGCCAGTTCATCTATGGGCAGCGGCTGACCGTGCTGCCCTTCTTTGACCTGACCCTGCTCTACAACCGGGGCGCCGCCTTCAGTTTCCTGGCTCAGGAGGCGGGCTGGCAGCGCTGGTTCTTCACGGTGCTGGGTGTGGGCGCCTCGTTGGCGATGGCCTGGATGATCCGCCGCAACCCCGGCGAACGGCGCGCCTGCCTGGCACTGGCGCTGATCATTGGCGGCGCCCTGGGCAATGTGATTGACCGCCTGGCCCATGGCCATGTGATTGATTTCCTGCTGTTCCACTGGCAGGAGCGCTTCTTCCCCGCCTTCAATATTGCCGACAGTGCGATCACCGTCGGTGCAGTATTATTGATTCTCGACGAACTGCTGCGGAGCCGTCGGCAATCCTCAGCTCAATAACGGTGTTCAAGATGCAAGACTTGGCTGGCAAGCGGATCGTGGTCGGAATGACAGGCGGCATCGCCTGCTACAAGATTGCCGAGCTGGTTCGCCGGATGCAGGATCACGGCGCCACGGTGGACGTCGTCATGACCGAAGCCGCCACCCATTTCATGCCCGCCGTGACCATGCAGGCGCTGTCCGGGCGTCCGGTCTTCGTCAGCCAATGGGATGACCGCATCCCGAACAATATGGCGCACATCACGCTGAGCCGCGGCGCGGATGCCATCCTGATCGCGCCCGCCAGCACGGATTTCCTCGCCAAGCTGGCGCACGGCATGGCCGATGACCTGCTCTCCACGCTGTGCATCGCGCGCAGTTGCCCGTTGGCGGTCGTGCCTGCCATGAACCGCGAAATGTGGGCCAACCCCGCCACGCAGCGCAATGCGCGGCAACTGGCGCAAGACGGCATCACCTTGTTCGGCCCCGATGAAGGCAGCCAGGCCTGCGGCGAAACCGGCTCGGGCCGGATGCTGGAGCCCGACGCCATCCTGGCGGACCTGATCGCGTTCTTCCAGCCGAAGGTCCTGGCGGGCAAGCACCTGGTCATCACCGCCGGCCCCACGCAGGAACCCATTGATCCGGTCCGCGTACTCAGTAACCTCTCTTCCGGCAAAACCGGCTACGCGCTGGCGCAAGCCGCCCGGGAAGCGGGCGCGCGCGTCACGCTGGTGTCCGGCCCGACGGCGCTGCCCGCGCCGCGCGGCGTGGAACGCGTTGATGTCCTGACCGCCCGGCAGATGCTGGACGCCGTCAATGCCCACTTGTCCGGTTCAGACGTGTTCATTGCCGTGGCCGCCGTGGCGGACTGGCGGGTGGCGGACCCCTCCACCCAGAAACTGAAGAAAAGCACGCACGGCCTGGCCGATCTGAGCTTTGTTGAAAACCCGGACATCCTGGCCACCGTGGCCGCCCGTCCAGACGCGCCCTATTGCGTCGGCTTCGCGGCGGAAACGGAAAACCTAGAAACTTACGCCGAGAAAAAACGGCGCCGCAAAGGCATTCCCTTACTGATTGGCAACCTTGCGCAACAGGCTTTGGGCGCAAACAGTAGTACCCTGGTCCTGTTCGACGAACACGGCATTCATCCTTTGCCCACCTTGCCCAAGCTGGCTTCCGCCCGCCATCTGGTTGGAGAGATCGCGAAGCGCTTGGCAGCCCATCCAAGGAGCAGCCATGAGACTTGATAGCGAACCCAAGAATGGCGACTACGTTTCCTACGTTGAAGCGCTGATGAGGCAATACGCGCTTGAAGACGCGGCCAAAGACCATTCCCGGCCCGGCTTCCCGAGCGCGCCCGCGCCCGCCAGCTCGCGCAGCGCCACCAACCTGATCAGCACGGAAACCGAGGCCGCCGCCCCCACCTTGACCAGACTGCCCGGGGCCGCCCAAAAACTGATCGGCAATGCGCTGCTACTCATCGCCGCGCTGCTGCTGGTGGCTACCGTGCTGACGAGCGCCGCGCTGCCGCTACTGCCCTTCCTGGTCTTTGCCTTTTTCGTTGGCGGCCAGATCCTTCGCTCCAACGCCAAGGATGCGCGCGCCGTCATTCCCACCCCTGATTGATCAACCCTGGATGTCTCATGTTGCGCCGAATTGAAGCCCGTATCGTCAATCCTTTGCTGGGCACGGATCTGCCCGTGCCCGCTTACGCCACCGACGGCTCCGCCGCGATGGACTTGCGCGCCTGCCTGGAGCAGGCCGTTGTGCTGGAGCCCGGTCAGCGCCTGCTGGTCAAGACCGGCCTAGCCATCAACATGATGGACCCGACCCTGGTGGCCATTGTCGCATCGCGCTCCGGCCTGTCCTTGAAGCACGGCATCCGGGTCGCGCAGGGCATCGGCGTCATTGATGCCGACTATCACGGTGAAATCGGCGTCATCCTGGCCAATGACAGCCAGCAGCCCTACACCATTGAACCCGGCGAACGGATCGCGCAACTGATGTTCCAGCCGGTGATCCGGCTGGACCTGAACGTTGTGGAGGCATTTTCCACTGAAACTGAACGCGGCGCGGGCGGCTTCGGCAGCACCGGCAAGCACTGAGCAGTTCACCCGTTCATAAAAAATGCCCAGTCTGACTGGGCATTTTTATTGACCACACAAACCTCAAGTTCAGTTGCCGTCGCCCTCATAAGAGAAGCGGCCGTCGCGGATCACGCCCATCACGCGTGAGCGTTCATCAAAGCCTTGATGGTCCTGCGCCGAAATATTCAGCACGCCATTCGGCACGGTCAGGTCGCGCGTGGATTCCAGCGCATCGCGCAGGGCGCTTCGGAACGCTTCGGTTCCCGGCTTGGCGCCGGTTTGAAGCGCGCGTTTGCTGGCGTCATCCAGCAGCAGCCAGGCGCCCCAGGCGTCACCGGCAAACTGCGTGACCGAGCCTTTGCCGAACTGGGCTTCATAGCGGTCCACAAACTCCACCGCCACTTTCTTGACCGGATGGCTGTCCGGCAACTCATGCGCAACCACGCCCGGTCCGGTCGGGAACAGCGTGCCTTCCACCGTCTTGCCGCCCAAACGCAGGAACTCCGGCGAGGCAATACCATGCGTCTGGTAGAGCTTGCCTTTGTAGCCGCGCTCAAGCAGGGTTTTCTGCGGCAGCAGCGCCGGGGTGGCCGCGCCCGCCACCAGCACCGCGTCCGGCTTGGCGCGCATCAGTTTCAAAGCCTGACCAGTGACGGACGTATCCGTGCGGTTGTAGCGCTCATTGGCCACCACCTGGATGCCCGCTTGCTTGGCCAGCGGCTCAAACTCGGCCCACCAGCTTTCACCATAGGAATCATTGAAACCGATGAAGCCAACGGTTTTGACGCCGCCCTGCTTCATATGATTGATCAAGGCGCTGGCCATCAAGGAATCGTTTTGCGGCATCTTGAAGACCCACTTCTTGCGCAGATCTGAATGCGGCTCGATGATGGAGGCGTTGGCGGCCAGCGTCACCAGCGGCGTCTTGCCTTCGGCCACCACGCTGATGATGGCCAGCGCCGCAGGCGTCGTGTTCGGGCCGACAATCACGTCAACCTTCTGTTCAGAGATCAGCTTGCGCACATTGGTGACGGTATTGGTCGGGTCCGAGGCGTCATCAAGAATGATATAGCGCGCCTTTTGTCCACCCAGCGTCTCGGGCCACATCTGCACTACATGCTTGGAAGGAATGCCAATGGCGGCGGCCGGGCCGGTGGTGGCCAGATCAATGCCAACCGTGATTTCAGCATGGGCCAGCGTGGCCGCACACAACAAGCCGAGCAAGCCGATGCGCCCGAACAAGCGTTTTTTCATCTTGGAGATCCCATCAGAATGCGGAACAGGCCGCTGGCCAGTCTGGACGCCGGGCTTGTTCCGTTTTGATTACACATCCGCCAAGTGTAAAGCCTGCGGGCACGAAGCCCTAGCACTTGTTACTCGCCGGGACTCAGGGCGCGAAAGCGATCAGGCTGTAGCGGACTTCAATGGCCGAGGACCAGGCTTTTTCCAGCAGGTCCAGGTAATGCTGGCGAATATCCAGCACCTGTTGATGGGCTTCGATCAAATCCATGACCGAACTCTGCCCCAGCAGATACGAATCCGTGGCCATCCGCTGCATGGCCACCAAGTCTTCATCCGGCTTGGACTCCAACTGCTGGATCAGGTCCAGATGTTGGCGGGCGGCGTCAATCTTGCGCTCCCAATGCAGCTGCGACATCTGGCGTAGGGCATCATAGCGGCTGCGCGCCAGCATGGCTTCCGCCTTGGCTTGATCGATTCTGGCGGCATTGCGGTCAAACAGCGGCACATTGACTTCCACCCCCACGATGTAACCGGAGCCGCCCATCCGTTTATGCTGCTGCCCCACGCTGACCACCGGCACCACCTTGGTTTCCGCTTCGGCCAGCTTGACCCGCGCCTCGGCGGTTTGCCATTCCTGCTGCGCCAGCGCCACCTCCGGCAACACACCCAGCCGCTCCAGCCATTGCTGCACTTCTTCCGCGCTCAAGCGGGGCCGCTGCAATTGGAAACGCACGCCCGAATCCAGCGGCTTGCCCAACAGCGCCGCCAGTTGCCCTTCCGCATGCTGCGCCTCGGTTTTCAGCTGGGCGATTTCGCTCTTCAAGGCCCGGTCCGCCATATCCACCCGCGCACCGTCATACTTGCTGCGCGCGCCCGCCCGCACCTGACCGTGGACGATGCCGCGCACCTTGCCCAAGGCCTGGTCGGCGTCATCCATCATGCGGTAGCGCGCCTGCGCAATCATGGCTTCCACGTACTGATGCGCCGCGGCGCGCAGCCACTCCAGTTCGCGCGCGCGCTGGCTCGCCATGCTACTGCGCAACGCGGCTTCCGCAACGGCAACGCGCGCCTTCGACTGGCCGAACACCCAGAGAGGCTGGCTCACCGAGAATTCCCGCTGCCGGTCCTCCCGCTCGAACCCGACACTGACGGACGGGCTGGGCAAAGCGCGGGACACTTCCAGCTCGGCTTCCGCCACCCGCTGTTCAAGGCGCAGCGTTTGCAATTGCGGCGACACCGCGCGCAACTCGTCAATAAAGGACTCCAGGGTCAGCGCGGCCTGCGCAACGCCGAGCCACGCGGTCAGCGCCAACGCGCATCCCCACTGGAGCCGCCGCATCGATGTCCGATTACGACGCATGACTCACTCCTTCTTCAGACTGATCGTCTTCAACCAGACGGCGCAGCAGCTTTTTATTCGACAGACCGCGATAGATCAATGGCAGAACGACCAGCGACACCAGCGGCAGCAAGGCCATGCCACCCACCACGACCGAGGCGAACGGCCGCTGCGTCTCACTACCCACCGCCGTTGACAGCACCATCGGCAACAGGCCCAACATGCCGAGCACCGCTACCATCAGCACCGCCCGCATCCGTTGCTTGCAACCCTGGATGATGGCTTCGTCAAAGTTCATGCCCGATAGGCGGTACTGTTCAATGGCGCTGACCACCAGCAGGCCCGCCAACGCCACCTGGCCCAACAGCGCAATAAAGCCGATGGCCGCGCTGATCGACAAGGGAATGGAGACGATGTGCAGCGCAATCACCCCGCCCGCCATGACGAAGGGCGCGCTCAGCAAGATGATGAAGGCGCTGCGCGCACTGCCCAAGGCCATGAACAGCAGGCCGAACACCACCAGCAAGGACAAGGGCACCACCATTTCCAGACGCTCCGCCGCCCGCTGCTGGTTTTCCCACTGGCCGCCCCATTCGGCGTAATAGCCATCCGGCAAGTGGCCAAGCGAATTGAAGTGCTGCTGCGCTTCCCGGACCACCGAACCAATGTCACGCTCTTCCACGTTGAACTTCAAGGCCAGGAAGCGCACGTTGCCTTCCCGGAAAATCGAGGCGTTGCCCACTTCGAAATGAATATCGGCAATGGCGTGCAGCGGAACGAACGTACCGTCCGGCGCCGCCACCACGATATTCTTGATGCGGGACTCGTCCATCCGTTCCTGGAACGGCAGCCGCACCCGCACCGGCACGCTGCGCTCACCCTCCCAGGCCGTGGTCACGACCTGACCCGCCAAGGCGGTTTCCACCGTCGTGTCCGCCACCTGCATGGAGATGCCGTAGCGGGACAGCGCTTCGCGGTCAAAACGGATCATCAGTTGCGGACTGGGCGAATCCCGATAGAGATCCAGATCTACCACGCCTTCCATGCCATCAAACAGGGCCTTGGCCTGCAACAGGCGTTCCCGGCTGAAGTTCAGGTCTTCGCCAAACAACTTCAGCACCACGTGGCCGCGCGCGCCTGATGTGGACTCCTCAACGCTATCGCGGATGGGCTGGGCGAAGTTGAACTGCACGCCGGGGATGTCCGACAGGGTCTCCCGCATTTCGGCAACCAGTTCCGTCTTGCTCTTGCCGCTGGCCCATTGATCGCGCGGATGCAGGCGGGCAAGGACTTTTGCCACGTTCACGGTTTCGTTGTCCGTGCCATCTTCCGGCCTGCCCTGCTCACTGGTGACATCAATCACTTCCGGGAAGCGTTTCAGGCGCAAGCGCATTTCCCTCAGCAGATCCTGTCCCGCTTCCAGCGAAATGGCCGCGGGCATCTGCACCAGCACGTAAGCATCGCCCTCATCAAGCTCAGGCAGAAACTCCGTGCCCAGGCGCATGCCCGAGACCAGAACCAGCGCGGTTGCCAGGCAGGCACCGCTCAAGGTCAGCCAGCGCCTGCGCTTCAAACCCATGATGGCCGTGATCATGCCGGTGTAGCGCTCATGCAGCCACAGCAGGAAGCGCGGCTCTTCGCCCTGCACATCTTTGGGCCGCAGGAACATCGCGCACAAGGCGGGCACCAGCACCATGGCCAGCACCAGCGCGCCAAGCAGCGCGAAGGTGTAGGTCAGGGCCAGCGGACGGAAGATCCGCCCTTCAATGCTCTCCAGCGAAAACACCGGAATCAGCGCCGCGATCACGATGGCCATCGCAAACAGCGTGGGCTTGGCCACGCTGCCCGCCGATTCGATGATGATCTTGATCATCTGCTTCCGGGAAGTGGGCTGCGCCACCCTGGCCCGGTGGATGATGGCCTCGGTCAGCACCACCGCGCCATCCACAATGATGCCGAAATCGATCGCCCCCATTGAGATCAGATTGGCGGGCATGCCCAGCAAATAGAGGCCGATGAAGGCCACCAGCAAGGACAGCGGAATGATGATGGCCACGATCAGCGAGGCGCGCAAACTGCGCATGCTCAGCCACAATACGCTGATGATCAGCACCGCGCCGAACAGCAGGTTGTGGTGCACGGTGTTGATCGTGTGTTCGATCAGATGCGAACGGTCATAGCCGGTCACGATCTCCATGCCTTCCGGCAGGATGCTCTGGTTCAGCTCCTGGATTTTTCCATGCACCTGCTCCAGGACCTTGCTCGGGTTCTCGCCCCGCATCAGCAACACAATGCCCTGGACGATGTCGTTCTCGTCGTTCATCCCGACGCTGCCCTGCCGCGGCGTATACGACTGCACCACGCGGGCCACGTCCTTGATGCGCACCGGCGTCCCTTCATGCGAAACCAGCACGATGGTTTCAATGTCGCGCGTCGTGCGCAGCAGGCCGATGCCGCGGATGATGAAGGATTGCTCGCCGCGCCGCAGCATGCCGCCGCCAACGTTCTGGTTGGAGGCCGCCACCGCCTCCACCACTTGATCCAGCGTCAGGTTGTGCGCAAACAAGCGCTCCAGGTCCGCTTCAATGTGGTATTCCTTGACGAAGCCGCCCATGCTGACGACGTCCGCCACACCCTCGACCTGCTTCAATACCCGCGCCACCGTCCAGTCCTGTTCGGAGCGCAGCTCGGCCAGGGTGTGCCGATCACTGGCCAGCCGGAAATACAGCACTTTGCCCAGCGGCGTGTTGTCGGGCGACATGGTCGGCGTAATGCCATCCGGCAGCTCGGCCGACTGAATCCGCTCATTGACCCGGACCCGGGCGTCAAAGCTGTTCGCGTGGTCGTTGAAAACCAGCGTCACCATGGACAGGCCGAAGTAGCTCTCCGAACGCAGCGCCTGCATGCCGGGGGTGCCGTTCAGCACTTTCTCAAGCGGCAGCGTGACCTGGCGCTCCACCTCTTCAGGCGCCATGCCCGGCGCCAGCGTAATCACGCCCACCTGGACGTTGGTCACGTCGGGATAGGCTTCAATCGCAGTATTCTGGTAGGCATACCAGCCATAGCCCGCAATCATCAAGGCGAGGCAAACCACCAGCAGGCGGCGTTTCACCACCCAGGTCAAAAACGCGTTCATGGTGTCTCCTACATCAGCTGGTTGGCAGTGCCATCCAGCAGCAGGCCACCCTTGACGACGACCTTGTCTCCCTCTTTCAGGCCTTCCAGGACCGGAATGAAGCCGAAGGAGGGCTGGCCCAGCGTCACGTCGCGCGCTTCAAACAGCGTGTCCTCATCGGTTTGCACGAAGACGACGGAACGGCCGCCTTCCTTGACCAGCACCGCATTGCTCGGCACCGACAGGCCCGCCGGACGCTTGGTGTGCACGCCGACCCGGGCCAGCATGCCCGCGCGCAGGCCGGACACTTGTTGATCGATTTCCGCGAAGACGGTGCCGCGCCGGGTCGTGGTATTGACGGTGGACGAGACCCGCTTGACCTCGCCCTTGAGCTGGATGTCCAGCGCCGGGATTTCAATGTCCGAGCTTGCGTTGACCAACACGCTGGCAAGATCGCTCTCAAACACCTCCGCCGCAACCCACAAGGCGCTGGGATCGCCGATTTTCAGCAGACTGCCGCCGTCACGATCGATGAACGTTCCCTGCGACACATCATTCTGAAGCACCACGCCGTCACGCGGCGCGCGCAGCACCACGACCTCGCCGTGGCCCGGCCCAAGCTGGTCCACTTCTTTTTTCAGCGCTTCCAGCCTCAACTGCGCTTCCTGATGCTGCGCCCGCGCCAGGTCCAGGTCCACCTGCACCCCCACGCCTTTGCGCACCATCTCGGTTTGACGTCTCAGATTCTGCTGCGCCAGAGTCACCGTGCCCTGCGCCTGCGCCAATTCGCTGCGGATACGGGCGGCATCCGAAGACACCAGGATGACGAGCGGATCATTAGCCCGGACCTGATCCCCCACCAGCACATGCAGCTGGCTGACCCGGCCCGGTACCGGACTCACCACATGCGTGGTGAAATACTCTTTCAGCACCAGGCTGCCCGGCACCCACACCACGTGTGCGTCGCCGGTGGTTTCCACCACTTTGGTTTCAATGAAAGGCAGCGACGCCGCCTTCACCCGCACCTGATTCGGCGCAAGGCGCTGCACTTCCGGCGCAGGCGCAGGCGCGGGCGCTTTGTTTTCCGCGCAGCCCGCCAGCCAGGCTGTCATCCCGACCATCATCAATCCGAGGACTTTTCCCGTCCACTCTTGCCTTCTCATTCCGCCACCTATGCCAGCCCGGTCCGCCAGGACCGGATATCGAAGCAAATCCTGAAGAGAAGGATGATAGCGAGGCGGACGGGTTTGATCCTTGCCGCAGCATTACCGTTTGGTTAGGTTGCCGGGAAAACCGAGGCGAACGCGCAAGCCCGGTTCGGCGTGTTCGAACGCCAACGATGCGCCCAGCAGGCGCATGATGGCCTTGACACTGGCCAGGCCCAGGCCGTGGCCGGGTATCTGAGTGTCGCCGCGCTGGAACAACAAGCCCATTTTTTCAAGTTGCGCGGCGGAGACACCCGGCCCATTGTCCTCGATCTCCACCCAGACGTTCTCCATGTCTTCCCAGGCGCGGAGTTGGACCACCGCCGACGGTCCCGCATATTTCAGCGCGTTGTCCAGCAGGTTCGCCAGCGCGCTGCCCAGCAGATCGCGGTCCGCCGTGACATGAAGATGGGGGTTGATGGCGGCCTGAATCGTAATGCCCTGCTCCTCAGCCAGCGGTTCATACAGATCAATGACGTCGAGCAAAATATCGGAAATACTGATGCGCGACATGGCCACGGTACGCATACCGGTTTCCGCCTCCGCAATCTGCAGTAGCTTTTCAAACAGGCTGGACAGGCCCTCCACCTGCCTCAGGGCGTATACCATGGCTTCCTGTTTGGCTTTTTCCGGCTGGCCTGGTGTCAAGGCCTGATCCAGCGTTGCGCGGATCCGGCTCAACGGGGTGCGCAAATTGTGAGCGATCGTGTTTGACACATGGCGCACGCCCTGCATCAGCACTTCGATCCTATCCAGCATGCCATTGATGTCATGGCTCAGGCGGGAAAACTCGTCATCGTCCGAGAACACGTCGATGCGCTGGCTCAGGTCGCCTTCCTGCACCTGCTGCGTGACGCGGCGAATGACGGCCACTTCACGCTCCAGATGGCGTTGCAGCAGCACCGCCCCCAAACCAGCCAGCAGCAAGGCGACCAGCGCCGCCGCGAGCATGGCCTGGCGCATCATCAGGTCCAGGCTGTCGAGCTCTTGCAAATCCCGCGCCACCGTCAGCACCAGCCCCTCAGAGAGATAGGTGGTGCGCAAGCGGCTGACCGACGGGCGGCCATCGCGCAAGACCCGGTACGCCCGGGCATTACCGTAATCCGCCTGATGTAAGGGCGGCGGCTCCATATTCCCCGCCAGCTTCCTGCCGTAGCGCTCCATCAACAGATAGCCTTCGCTGTCCGTGTGCACGCCGTCTTCGAGCGAGGCCTGAATATCGGCAATGACCCGCTGCAGGCCATTCTCCTGGTAAGTGTTCTGCAACCGCTTCAGCGTGGACTGGAGCTGATCGTCCATCCGGCTATGCATTTCGCCAATCGTGCGGACATACAGGACGGAGAGCACGACGATCATGCACAGAAAAACGGCGCCGCCAAATCCCACCGCCATCCGGAAAGCCATCGAGTGAAACAGATCGCGCCAGTTCCGCTTCATGCGCGCGCTTCCTATTCTTCCTTCACGGCCGCGCCAAGCACGGACAGCATATAGCCCTTGCCGCGCACGGTATGGATCAGCGCGGGTTCGAAGTCCTGGTCAATTTTGTTGCGCAAGCGGCTGATCTGCACATCGATGACGTTGGTTTGCGGGTCGAAGTGGTAATCCCAGACCGATTCGAGCAGCATGGTGCGCGTCACCACGGTGCCTTGGTTCAGGACCAGATAGACGAGCAGGCGGAACTCACGGGGCTGTAGATTGATCACCTTTCCCGCCCGCTCCACACGGCGCCGCGCCAAGTCTATGGAAAGATCCGCCACGTTCAGTTGCTGAACCGGCTCGGGCTCGACGTTCCGCCGCTCCAGCGCTTCAAGGCGGGCCAGCAGTTCGGAAAAGGCAAAGGGCTTGATCAGGTAATCGTCTCCCCCCTCTTTCAGGCCCTTGACCCGCTCATCGAGCGAACCCAGGGCGCTGAGGATCAGGACCGGCGTTTTTTTCCCGAGTCCGCGCAAGGTGGCCACGATGGACAGCCCGTCAACGTCATTGGGCAACATCCGGTCAAGCACGATCACGCTCCAGACCTCCGACATGGCCAACTGCAACCCTTCGGCGCCGTCATGCGTCACCCGCACCTCATGGCCGGCCTGCCTCAGACCGTTGGCAATGTATTTTGAGGTATCGATGTCATCTTCAATCACCAGGCATCGCATAGATATTCCTTATTACAGCGATGACTTAGTCTACCGGACAACGGTGAGGTGGGCTCGTTTCGCCGCCGGACCGGGCGAAGCTCGGAAACCAGGGCGCTGGCCCTGGGGTCGCAAGCGGGGGTCGGTCCTACAAAGTCATGGCACGGCGTTGACTAGATCCAGACATTGACGGCGGCGCCAGGCGGCGGTTTTGACGTGTTCGCCTTCAAGCACTACGGTATATTGGCAGACTAGGTAATTCTGCGAGTGGGGAAGCTGGAAGGTGAAGTTGTAATGCCAAGCATCCGCCTTGGAGTCCGCTTCCAGCGGCTGGCCGATCAGGCGAACCACTTCCTGGGCCGGCAGGCCCGCCACGATTTGTTGAAAGCGCTGCGTCTGGGTCATGACGCCAGGACGCTGGAAGGGTTCGTCATAGTCCGGCAGTTCCATCTCGACGTCGGGATAATTGAGCCGTTCCGGGTTGCTGACGCGGTCTATCGGGTTGGCGGCTTGCGCCGCGCCTGTCATCCACAACGCAGCGGTGGCGAGAAGCGCCACGACGATGCCGCGCGGGCCGATCGAACGAAGATTGAAATTCCCTGCTTGCATAATGCGTCCTCTTGGTTCTGAAACAGTCTGCCTTAGCGCTCGCGCAGCGCTTCGCTTGCTTTGTTGAAGGGTTTCGTCAAGTAACTCCACACCGTTTTGCGGCCCGTCCGGATGTCGGCCGTGGCCACCATGCCCGGCACGATGGCAAAACGGGTACCGGCTTTGTTGACCACTGCGTCGGATTCGGTGCGGATATAAACCGGGTAATAAACGATTTCAGGCTTGACGTCATCCCGCACGGTGTCGGGTGCAATCGAGACGACCTTGCCCTTCAGCCCCCCATAAATGGCGTAATCGTAAGCCGTGACTTTGACCAGGGCGTCCTGCCCAGGGTGGATGAAGGCGATGTCGCGCGGCGAGACGCGCGCTTCAACCAACAGTTGATCATCCAGCGGCACCAAGGTCATCACCGAGCCGTTGGGCGGCACCACGCCACCAATGGTGGTGACTTCGATCCGCTTGACAATGCCGCGCACCGGCGACGCCAAGGTGGTGCGCTCCAGGGTGTCCTCGCGCCCTCGGATCACCGACGACAGCGACTCGACCTCGGCATTGGCGCGGGCCAACTCTTCGCGGCTGCGCACCATATAGCCCGAGCGCGCTTCCGCAATTTTAAGATCCAGCTCGGTACGCTGGCGTTCGAGCCGAATCAGTTCCACATTGCTGGCCGCCCCCTTTTTGACCAACTTGCGGGTAATGTCCAACTCGCGCTGTACCAGTGTCAACGTCTGGCGCAAACCGTCCACCGTTTCGCGCAAGCTGTCGCGGCGCGACTGAAACAGCGCCAGCTCCGCTTTACGCAGCGCCGGATAGTCTTTCAGCTCACTGGGAAAGACCGGCGCTTTCAGACTCTCGACTTCCGCCCGCAGCCGGAAACTGGCCGCCAGCGCGGCACGATAGCGGGCCGCCGATTCTTCCACGCTGGATTCCCCCCGGGTGGGGTCCAGGCGGGCCAGGACCTGACCTTTCTCGACGATTTCGCTTTCCTGCACAGTCAGCTCGGCCAGAATGCCTCCCTCAAGCGACTGAATTCGCTGCTCACGCGAGGTCGGAATCACCTTGCCTGCCCCCGTTGATACTTCGTCGATCTCAAAATACCAGGCCCAAGCAAAGAACAGCGCCAAGAACAGGGTCAACAGCCAGACGACCCGCCCCGCACCGCTGTGGCGCACTTCATCCAGCTCGTCCAGATTGGCCAAGGTCGACCCACTCATGATGTCACTTCCTCAGACGTTTCCGCCTCCTGCCCCAGGGCCGCCTGCCCCCCTTTCCGTGGCTGACGCAAGGCGCTCAACACCTCGTCGCGCGGGCCATCCATCACAATCGCCCCCGCTTCCAGCACCAGCACCCGGTCCACCGCCTCCAACAGCGCCGGTCGATGGGTCGCCACCACCAAGGTGCGTCCCGGAGCCAGTTCACGCAGTTGGCGAATCACTGTCCGTTCGGCCGCCTCATCGAGCATCGCCGTGGGTTCATCCAGCAACAAAACCGTTGGATGGCGCAACAGCACCCGAGCCAATAACAGGCTCTGACGCTGCCCGCCCGACAGGCCCACTCCCCCTTCGGTGACCGGGTAGTCCAAGCCCATCGGCAAACGCTGAACAAAGCGCCACGCTCCCGCCGCCTGCAAGGCCGCCACGATGTCCGCATCGCTTGCATGGCGTGCTCCCAAGCGCAGGTTTTCACGCAGGGTGCCATGAAACAAGCGCGCCTGCTGGGTCAAGAGCGAGACATCCCGGCGCACATCCGCCGGATCGATATGCCCCAGCGCCACACCGTCCAGCGTGACCGTGCCCAACTGCGCTTCCAGCAAACCTGACAAGGCTTGCAGCAAGGTCGATTTGCCCGACCCGTTGCGGCCCAGCACGCCAATCCGCTCACCCGCTTGAAGGGTCAATTGCTTAATGCGCAAGGCGGGCGTCTGGCCGTCGTAGGTATAGAGCGCCTGACGCAGTTCGTAGTCGCCTTGAATCACCGGCCGATGCACCCGCGTACCATCCGGGGCATGATCGACCGGCAACTGCATCAACTGATCCAGGCCTTCGGCCGCAATACGTGCTTGCTGCCATCGGTTCAATACCTGCGTCACCCCCGCCAACGGGGCCAGCATCCGTGTTGACAGAATCGAAGCCGCCACCAGCACCCCGGTACTCATGTCGCCCCGCATCACCATCGGCGCACCGAAGAACACCACCACCGCAAACGCGGCGCCCTGCACCGTTTGGGACCAGTTGTTCAAGTGGTGCACCAAACGGCGCAGCCGCAAGCCCGACTCGGCCTCGACCGCGTTGTAACGGTTCCAACGGTTCTGAAAACTGGACTCGGCTTGCAACAGCTTGATGTCTTCAATGCCCTGTACCGCCTCGACCAGCATGGCGCTGCGCAGCGACGATTCGCGCATACTTTCTTGCGCCAGCGCCCGCAGGCGTTTTTGCACCAACAGACTGGGCAGCACCAGCAGCGCAAACGCGGCCAGCGGCACCCACACCAAGCTGCCGGCAATAAACCAGAAAATCACGCAAAACAGCAGGAAGAAGGGCAAATCGGCAATGGCCGCCACCGTGGTGGAGGTCAACATATCGCGCACCGGCTCGACCTCGCGCACTTGCGAGACAAACGTCCCCGTCGACTTGGGTCGCACCGTATTGCGCAAGCGCAGCGCATGCCCGAACACCCGGTCGGCAATACGCAAATCGGCCCGCTTGCCCAGCACGTCCATAATGTAAACGCGGGCATTGCGCATCACCCAAGCCAGCACCATCGCCAGCATCACCCCTGCAAACAGCACATAGAGGGTAGACTCGGATTGCGCGGGAACCACGCGGTCATAGACCTGCATGGAAAAGATAATGCTGGCCAGTGCCATTAAATTGGACACCAGCGAGGCCACCAGAATATGGGCGTAGGGTCGCAAGTCCGCAAAGACAATGCGGCGCAGCCAATGACGTTCCACCGGCTTGATGTAATGATCCACTCGCGAATCGGCTGCGGTATGAATGGGCCGCAGCACCGCCATCGCCGTGACCGACGCCTGGAGCGCGTCGGTCGGCAAGAGGCTTTCCAAGCCCTGATCGCCACTTAAAGTCAGGCGCAACCCCGCGTCCGTGATGCCGGTGATGACGCCCACTTGACCGTCGTCCAGTTGCACCACCACGGGCAGACGCCAGCGGGTCAAGCCCTTGAAGCGAGGACGCACCCACTGAAGATGCAAACCCGCCTGACGCGCCAGCTCACGCGCCTTGGCCTGCCAATCGCCGCTCGCCCAGCTGATGTCAACCTGCAGGCGTTCGCGTGACACGTCAAGATGATAGTGGCTGGCGACGCTCAAGATGGCGTCCAGCCATCCTTGCTGCGACGGCGGCAGCCGGTCGCCCACGTCCGGCGTCTGGGGAGCGGCCCTCATGGTCTTGCCTCTGCCAGACCAAAAGCCTGACTCAGGCGACCGGTGTAGTACAGACACTGCAAGCCCAAGCGCTGCATCTCGTGCAGGTTGTCGATCTGGTCGCTGCGCGCCCCGTAATACTCCTGTTCCGCATTGAGCAGCTCAAGCAGTGAGCGCGTGCCCAATTGCAAATACTGATCCCGATACAAAGAACGGGTCAAACGCATGCTTTCTTCGCGTCCCGCCTGTACGCTTAAACGGCTGGCGTACTTACGCCACTCCAGCACCGCGTCCTGTCCCCCTTGGTCAACGCTCAAGTAGGCTTGATCCAGCGCTGACCGAGCCGCCGCCACGGCGTACTCGGCCGCCCGGCTGTCGGCCTGCAAGCGGCCCCCTTCGTACAACGGCACGGAAAAATTCAACATCACCGTGGCTTCGTTGGCACGCTCACTCAGGCCGCGCGACCGGGTATTCAAGCCGCGGCCGGCGCTGCCCTCGACCGACAGGGTCGGCAACAACTGTTTGCGGGCGAGCTCGGCACCGGCGCGCGCCACCTCAAGCTGCGCCTCGGCAAGCTGAATCGACGAAGCCTGGCGGGTCGTTGCCAGCGCGCGCGGGGCGTCGAGCCGCTCGGCGGCTTCCAGGCAGGCTTGATCCAGGTTCTCCAGCGCCGCTCCCCCCACCTCGGGCAGCGTGGCAGCCCCCACCCAGTGCATCAGATTGTTGCGCCAGCGCCGTAACTGCGACTGCGCCGTGAGCAACTCGACTTGCGCGGCATCAACCCGCACCCGGGCCTGCACGGTATCCGAATACGTGCCCGCCCCCTGCGTTTCCCGCTCGTCAGCCAAACGGGCCAACTCGTCAACCGCCGCCAGCAAGTCCTGCGCCACCGTCAGCATGGCTTGCTGGCGACGCACCTCGACCCACGCCTCGGCGGTATTACGCACCACCTCGTCCACCGACAAGGTCGCGCGCGCTTGTGCCACGTCCTGCACGCCCTGCGCCTGATCCACCTGGCTATCGACTTTGCCGAAGTCGTACACCGTCTGGGACACGGTCAGTTCAGCGCGATGCACATGGCGGCTGTCATACCCCGACAGCGTGGTATTGCCTACCCGGGAATTGACGCCGCCGCGCAGGCGCGGCAAATACCCCGAACGCGCGGCCTCGACCCCTTCGCCGGCTTGCAGAACCTGGCTGCGCGCGCTGTGCACCAGGGGGTGCCAGTGCACCGCCCGTTCCACCGCTGCGCGCATGTCCAACGCCTCCGTCACCGGCCTTGTCGTACTGCTTTGCCCCCAGGTCGGCCCACTTCCCGCAGCCAGCCCCAGTACCAGCAGGCACGCCTGCCCCCCTAAGCGAACGCGCCCCCGGCGCGTCGCCGTCTTACCCAACAAGGTTGCCATGCAAGGACTGCTCCAACTCGTCGTTGTCCAGTGGATTCGGCACATAGGCGTAGCTGTCAACCTCACCGCCAACGCCACCAGACAGGTCTGCCAACATGCCCTGGTCAGCGCTCGTCCCGCCAGGCAGCCAATCGCTCAGACTGTCGCCGGTCGAATCGGGCGAGTCGGCCGGATCGCCCAGCACCCCGCTCCATGCGGGCAGCTCGCCGTCGTCGTCGAACAGGAAGTCACTGTCGTCGTCGCTGCCTTCCATGCCGTCAAAGCCCGCCAGGAAGGGCGAGAAGCCGAAAGACGAGAAAGGCATACCGCCAAAACCACCCAGACCGGACGGCATCGTGACGTCGACGCCGCCGGAGACCGTCAACGTCACGTCAACCGGCGTACCGTTGTCATCGAAGGTCCCGGTGTAGGTGCCGTCATTGTTGTCAACCCAGTTGCCGTCCAGCGTCAAGCCGTCAGCGGCCGCTCCCTTTATCTCCAGCTCACTACCCGAACCCGCGATCGCCTTGAGTTGTTCCGGCGTCAGATCCGTGATCTGATTGGCACCGCCCACGCTCAGGTCGATGACCTCGATATTCGTCAGCCTCAACGCCAACTCCGCCCCGCTCAAGTCTTCACCCGAACGCAACTGCACCGTATCGGTACCGGAACGCCCGTTGATGGCGTTGCCCGTCCAGATCAGGGTGTCGTCGCCCGACGTGGCAAGCTGGCTCGACACGCTGAGCGTGATGGTGCTGCTCTCAGGAGCAGACGGATTGCCCGGCGCCCCGCTTTCAACCGTCCAAGCGTCAACGCTGATCTGCACGCCACCGGTATCGCCGTCCTGATCAACCAAGGCCGACCGGGCCTGTTTGAAGCCCAGTTGATCCAGCTCGGCCTGGCTCAGGCCCGTGATCGTGTAGGCCGTGCTGGCACCCGATCCGCTTATGGTGACGCGGCTGGCGTCAATCTCGGCATTGCCCAGATAGAAGGAGGCATGCTCGCCCAGACCGGTGATCTGGATCGTGACGGTTTCCCGGCTGCTGTCCGGCGCCAAGACGGTGCCGGCATCCGCCGTATCCCGCATGGCCGAGTTCAGGTTCAGCGGCACAATGCCGTTTTCGCTGCCGAAGGTGGCGGTCGGGGTGATGACGATGCCGTCGGCCACCGGCGTGATGGTGACCGGTTCCAGCGTCGCCGTATCAACACGTTTTTCGTTTAACGCCGTTTCGCCCGACTCCACGATCAACGTCAGGCCGTTCAAGGTGCCGCTCCAGTATTGCGGCGGCAGAATAGCAACATACGGCGGCAACACGCCATTGTCGGACAGCACCCAGGTGTTCATGCCACCGGGGCCTTCGCTACCGGCGTTGCTGGCCAGTTCCGCCGACGCCGCATCGTTGCCGACGAACACCAGGAAGCCATCAGGCAGGTTCCCCAGCAGAATCGACTCGATCTTCTCGGACGTGTCGTTATCGTTCAGCGTGACGCTCAAGCCCTGCAACTGCGCCAGGCCCGAGGCCTCAACCACAGCGGTTTCGCTACCGGTCGTGGCGGCACTGCCGATCGTCACGCCATCATTGCTGATGAGTACCTCAATCGTGGCGGAACCCGCGGACGTGAGCACGCCATCCTGGTTAGCGCCATTGCTGGCATCGGTTTCCTGGTTGAGCACCCAGGCGTTGACCGTGACGTTGCCGGCGGCCATGGCTCCCGACGGGGTGTAGACCAGGGGCACCGTATTGCCCATCGTCACGCCCGTCACCACGTAGTAATCGCCCGCCGGCAGGCCGGGCACTGCACCGGCACCGATGGTTTGCAGCGTATACGTCGTGCCGTCCACCTCCAACGTACCGTCTTGCAGCGCAGTCTGGTCAGCCGATATTTGCAGGTAAAGCGTTCCATCGACGATGCTTCCCGCCGTCCCGTCGGCGGCATTGCTGACCGTCAGGTTCAGCGGAATCTCGCTGTCGGACTCGTTCAGTTCGCCAGCGATCGGGTCAACGGTGATCGAGAACACCGCCTCATCCGTCACCGGCTTGATCGGTACGTCTGCGCTGGCATTCTCCGTATCGTTGCTCCGACCGCCTACCACCGCCGTCGTCAGCGTCGCATCGAGGGAGAAACTGCCTTGGTTATCGTTCCAATCCGCTGGCGGCGTAATCGTGATGCTGTCCATCAAGGTGCCCAGCAACGCTTCAATATCTTCGGCGTTCATGCCCTGCGTGCTAACGGTTGAGGCCGTCCAGACGGATTGACCGCCTATCGTGGTCTCTACCATGCCGCTCACCAGGCTACCCGGCGGCAGATCCTTGATCGTGATCGTGAACATATTGAGGCTGAGGCTCTGTACGTCCACCGCTCCAATCATCACCTCGGACAGGGTGAATGCTGCGTCCTCCGTTCCCTGAGCGTTGTCAAAGCGCCAAGCAGTGATCTCCGCAGGCAACACAGGCGTGTCGCCCGCCCCAATGTCCGCCTCCAGATACCAAGTCACCGAATCGCTTTCGATCTCCGTGCCGCCCCCCGTACCACGGTCTTGCACCTGCACCGTCATGGTGATGGCCGCATCCCATTGACCCGGCAAGTCGCTGAGTTCGAACTCAACCGGCAGATCAATGCCGCCCACGCTGTTGATGGACTTGGCATCGGCCCCATCGTAGACCAGCAACCACGTATCGCCGCCGACACCGCTCGCAATAAGTTCGGCGCCCTTGACCACCACATTGGGCGGCACGCCTTCTATCAGCACGCGCACCAACTGCTCGCTGCCATCCGAATCGGGCGACTGGACGTTCAGGTTCACCGTCACGGTGCCCGGCGCGTCCAAGGCGGCCGTGTCGGGGATGGCCTTGTCATCGGCATCACCAACGTCATGCTCGTTCGTGACCACCCCGCCAACAATACCCGTGATGGAAGCCTTCGGCTGATCGGTGACCGGCGTTGCGGTAATCGTGAAGCGATCATCCTGCCAATCGCTGGTCACTGACGTACCTGCTGAAATGCTGCCGTAGTTGCCGTCGATGACTTGATACTGGAAGTCGAAGCCGCCCAGACCATCGTCCAGATGCGCGGCGCCCAAGACCCACAGATCCTCCACCTGTGCGGCGGAAATGAGGTAGTAGTCCTCACCACTCACGTTTTCTGTGCTGATGTCGCCGTCGGTCAAGGCCTGCGCCAAGGTCTTGGCGCTAGCCTGGCTGCTACCCAAATACAGCGTAAAGTCCGCCCCAGTCACGTCCGCCACCTTGATGCGCACGTTGCCCAGGGTTTCGTCGGTATCGCCGTTCTGGTGCGCGATTTCCAGATTCAAACCTGTCAGCACATCCTCGTCCACCGTCACGGTGGTCGAGGTCTCGGCCTCCGGCGACGGCGTCACCGTGAAGCCGACGCCATGCCAAACACCAGTCAACGAACTGCCGTCGTTCTCCGTCGTCACTGCCGCTACCTGGAAGGTGACCGTGCCGCTGTAGTTCTGCGGCACACGGATGGTCACCGACTCGTATTGCGCCTCGGTCAGTACCCAGACGCGATCCGCACCGGTGATGTCCGGCGACGTCAGCAAGGTACCCGCGCTGGGCGAGAAGCCGTCCGCCAGACCAGTGACGCGCACCGTCAGGGTTTCCGAACCATCAGTGTCCTGGGGGTCCTGCGTCACAATGCTTACCAGATCACTCAGCTTGACTGTGTCCGTACCCGCGTCCAGTTCGTTTTCAATATAGGCGGGAGGACTCAGCGCCACCACATCGGCGGGGTCGGCCACGCCTTTGACGGTCACCGCGATATCCAGGGCCGGACCGCTCCAAGTACTGGTTTCGGTTTCCGTGATGAAGCTACCCGGGTTGTCCGGATCTTCATAAGTCAAGGTATCCACCGATACCGCCGAGACCTTCAAGGTAAAGTCCACGTTGCTGTGCGGCGGCGGCTGGACCGTCATCGGCAGCGCACTGTTGAAGTTCTCGATCGTCAAACTGGTACTGCCTGCCGTGGCGGTAAAGACTATCTGCCCAGCACCGCTACCGTAGGTAATCGTCGCCCCGACCGGAATATCGGCAATCGTCACATTGAACGTTTCCGACTTATCGGTGCTGCTCGGACGGATGCTCAAGGAAATCGGGGTGTCCTCAAGGCCGTCGGCACGGCCATTCAGCGCCATCATGACTTCATCAGCCACCGGCATGATGAGGATATTGGTCAGCGTCGCCTCGCCCGACACGGCTTCCGAGGTCGTACCGCCATCCTCGTCCACGTCCACGGTATAGGCTTGAACCTTGATCTCGAACATCCCCGAGAAGTCGGGCGGCGCCATGAGCTGGAGCGTGTCCAGATAGTCCACCGGCACGTCTATGGGGGTGCCGGTGTAGGTTTCCTCTACCCAGACTGTGCCGTTAAACCATTGGAATTTCGAGCCGTTGGCATTGGTTTGCGCGCCATCGCCACCGATCAGATTCGGCGTCAGGCGAGCATAGGTTTGTTCGGAGCCGTCCTGGTTGCCCCAAGGCGTCTTCATGTCGAAGCCGTCGGTACTCAAAGCGAACCACTGGTCCTCCCTGCCCGGCGTTGTGTAATCGTGATCACCGTTCATGGCGAGGTCGTCGCCCGGCGAGGCAGTCTCCTTGCCGATTTCCTCGGCAACCGGTGTCACCGTGACCTTGAGGCTGTGCTCCCACTCGCGGCTTTCGGGAAGACCCGACTGCGTGTTGCTGCCAGCTTCAGTCGTGGTGACGTAGACCTTCAGGTTGCCGTCCAAAGAGCTGTGCGGCGGCGGCAACAGCGTGAACTGCTGAATCTGCGCCAGCGTGTAGCTGCCCATCAGCTCAAGGCCGCCGTCGGTAGCGTCGCCGCCCGGCGGAATCGTCAGTTCAGTGCCTACGTGATCGAATAGCTTCCATATACCACCCTCGTCGGGCAGTCCCGTGAGACGCACCTCGGTAATGAACTCGCCGCTGTCGAGCAAGCTGCTGGTGGTGAGATTGGCCAGGAAGGCGACCGCGGTGTCCTCGGGCGATGCAGCCGGGTTCTCCAGTTCGACGTCATCCGGCAGCGCAAACACGCGCAGCGACAGGTCAACCGTTACCGACTCAACGGCAGGCTGCGCACCGACCGAGTCGGGCGGCGAATGGGGCGAGTCAGCGTCGCTATCCTGCACGTTCAGCGTGATCTGCACATTGATCGGTGCATTGTTCGAATAGTTTTCGGGCGGCTTGATGCTTACTACCGGGTTTTCGCCCGCTTCATCGATCGTGATCTTGTTCAGGATCGAGCTGACCGGCCCGCCATCGGAGGTGTAGGTCGTGCCGCCTATCGTCACCTCCGTGCCCGCAGGCAGGCCGGTGATGACGTACCACAACTGTTCAGTGCCATCGGTATCGACAAAGGCTTCCTGAAGCACCGACTGCAACTGCAGCGTACTGTCTTCGTTGATGGCGGCGGTGATCTGCGCTGGCGTTCCGCCCGCCGCTGCCGTTGTGCTCAGCGTGACGGCGCCCACGGCCTCTGGGTCGGCAGGGTCAACGAGCACCAGCGCCGGGGCATCGGTCACCGCATGAACGTCAACGCTGACGGTTGCGGTGGATTCCGCACCCGGCACCGGATCGCCGTCCACGACGGCGATGTCACCGCTCGCATCCACCTCGTAGCTCGTCGCTTTGACGGTCACCACGAAGTTCTCGTGCGCATGTTCGGGCGGCCGCACTTGCAGCGCTTCGAACTGCGCTGTGGTCATGGTGAGAGTGCCAGTCGTGCCGGTTACCGTGGGTACATCGCTCAGCACAATCGTGATCGGGCCACCCGTCGACGTCAGCCAAGGCGTTGTACCGTCACCCTGCAGCAGTACTGCATCCGCAGGAATGCCTTCCAGCGTCACCACGCCTATCCGCTCGCCCTCCGCATTGTTGCCCGTCCCACTAGCGTTATCGGTATCGATAATGACAGGCGCTTTCAGGCCCAACCCGATGGGGGTGTCTTCGAACGTTGTTATCGAAGCGTCCTCTACCGTCAGCGTCGGCGCATCCGAGACCGGGTTGACGGTCATGGTGACTTCCGTTTCCTCGATAGTGCCGCCATCGTTCGTCTGGTAGGTGAAGACTTCCGTACCACTGAAGTGCTCATCGGGTTCGTAGGTGATCGTGCCGTCGGCATTCACCGTGACCGTGCCGTTGTTGGTCTTGTAGTCCTTGCTACCGTCCGGGTGGGTCGTGTCAGGAACCAACTCGTTACCACCGTGGAAAATCTTGGTGTTGTCCGGGTTGGCATCTGCCGAGGTGTTGAACGTCGTATCGCCATCTTCGTTCACGGTATAGGCGACCGTATCCGAGGATTTGTCATCCAGCACGGTGACGGTGAACTGAGCCGTAGCGGTATCGCCGTCGCTGTCGGTCATGACAACGCCGAAGTTCAGATCAAGCTCCTCCGCCCCACCGTGATCCAGCACGCCATCCAAGGTGAACTGATAGCCTGCGTTGCTGGCCGTCGGGTTGGTGATCACCACCGTGAAGACGGCGTCGCCAGCCGCATCGGTTTTATGCGCCGTCAGGGTCCGACCGCTATCGGTAAGCACATAAAACAAGGTTTCGCCGCCGGATTCCAGGCCAAGCTGCGCACCCGCCAAGCTGGGATCGAAGGCCACGCCGAAGCTGTCCTCGCCCGGCTGGACATTCAGGGTGCCGCTTGCTTGCAGCGGCGAAGACGCTCCACCCTGATCGCTGCCCAGCGGCAGGCCCGCCTCGCTTACCTCACCGTTCACAGGCGTGCCAATGTTGGGCACCGTGTCGGTCACCGTAATGGCTTGCGTTGCAGCATTGCTGATGTCGCCGTCATTGTCGATCACACGGTAGGTGAAGTCATCCGTCACCTGCGTATCGTGAGTCGCCTTCACGTGGTCGGCCGACGGAAGTGGCTCGTAGCTCCACGTGCCATTGCTGTGAACCGTCAGGCTGCCGTACTGCGTTTCCACTGTCGTGCTGCCGCCATTGGGCACTGCGTGATTCGTGACGGGGTCACCGTCACGATCAAGGTAGCTGATGTCATGGACCCGGCCGCCATCGGCGCCCAAGGTGTCGTTGTCAAGCAGGTTGTCGCCATCATTGGCCGAGCCAACCGCTAAGCCGCCTTCGGCAACCGAAACCGGCGTATCGTCGTCCGCTTCCGGTACGTCATCAACCACGCCCGCCCGCAGCTTACCGACACGGGTATCGTCGTCGCTATCGACCACGGCGATCTGGATGTCTTCGTACACCGTATTGTTGCCATTGGCATTGGGGTGTGCGGTTTTGTCCGACAAGGTATAGGTGTATTCCACCACGCCCGTGGTTTCGTTGTAGCTGGTAAGGGTCAGCGTGCCGTATGTCGTGGTGATTGCGGGAATGGGCGCACCCGAATCCGCCAAGGCTTCCAGTTGATGCACGCTTACGGTCGTGCCGCCAGCCAGCGCGCGGTCAGTCACCGTGCCACCGATGACCAGCTCCTTGATGCCGTCAGTCAAACCCAGGGTGAAGGTGGATTGCGCCTGTTCGGAATTGGCGGCTGCGTTGGAGCCGCCGGTCAACCCGGCTTCGTACACCAGAATGTCGGCCAGCACATCCGCGACTTTGTCTTCAACATTCAGACCTGCAACCGTGCGGGAATCATTGTCGGTGTTGCCGTAAGGGTCTTCCGCAACCGCTGCTATCGTGGCTTCGTCCGAGTCCAGAGGCGCAGACGGCGTATAGCTCCACGTGCCGTCGGGTTGCACCATCACCGGATCCGGATCCTCTACCCCATCAATGGTCAGGGTGATGGTCGAACCCGGTTCGCCCGTGCCGGTGATGGTCGGCACTTGGCCATCAACCACCAACAGCGGGTCGATCGTGACCACGGTTTCCGTGTCTTTCAAGATGGTGTCGGTGATCGAGCCGGTATGGCCGCCGCCGTCCGTCACGGTCAGGGTAACGATCAGATCGCCGTCCTCCAGCCCGCTCAAGTTGGCGGTGGTGCTGAAGCTGCCATCCGGGTTCACGGTGATGTTCCCCGCGGGAACGGTGACAATGTTGCCACTTTCGTCCTCAACCGTCAGGCCGGTGATGCTGCCGCCTACCGGCGACTGGCCGGTAATCCGAACGTTGTTCAGGTTGTCGATGCTCGCCAGCACGTTGTCGCCGGTGCCGGGCGTGCCCGGGCTGGTGTTGTCGACGATGTCCACGCCAATCACGTTGATCAGCCAATTGGCGGTGGCGGTCGCGTTGGACGCACCACTGCCGTCATCAACCGTATAGGGCAGGTTGATGGAACCGGTGAAGGCCGGGCCGGGTACGAAGGTGAGTTCGCCATCGCCATTCAGGGTGACGGTGCCTATCGTGTTGCCGCCACCATCCAGCAGCGTCAGGGGCGTGCCTTCGATAATGGGCTGGCCATCAACATGCGTTACCTTCAAGTCCGCTTTTTCGCCATCGTCAATGTCGTTGTCATTGTCCAGTACGTCCATGACGATGGGGTCACCAGGCTGCGCCAAAGTGAGGTCGTCTTTCACCAGAGGCTGGTCGTTCGTGCCGACGATCGTCACGGTCACGGTTTCGGTGGTCGTGCCGCCCTTGCCGTCGCTGATAGTGATCTCGTATTCCTGCACGATGGTTTCATCCTGCGGCAGCGTATCGAGCACGCTGTCGGGCACCTTGAACTGCCACTGCACGCGGTCGTTCACGTTGTCCACCGGGGTGATGGTGAAGTCGCCCAGGTAACCGGCGGGCGGGGGCGCGACCGTCGCGGTGTGTATCACGTCGGTCGTATCGGCGTCCGAGAAATACACATAGCCCTGGTGGCCATGCACGTGCGTGTTTTCGCCCGCCGCGCCGTCAGTGATTTCGGTGACGGTTACGCTCAGCTCGGATGCCGCCGTATCAATGACCGGCGCGTTATTGACGCCGGTAATCGTGACGGTAACCGTGGTCACGGCGGTACCGCCTTGACCGTCGCTGATGAGCACGTCGTAGCGCTGCGTCAGCACCTCGCCATCGGCCAGGTGGTCAATGGCGCTGTCGTCAACCTGGAAAGTCCAGCCGACGGTGTCATTATCATTATCTACCGCTCCCAAGCTCAGGGTGCCCAGATAGCCCGCGCCTTGCGGCGTCACGCTTTGCACCGTGTGGGTATCGGCCAGAATCAGCGAATCAATGTCGCTGAAGTCGATCCTGCCGGTGGCCTCGCGCGTGACGGTGTTTTCGCCAACGGCGCCATCGCCCAACTCGGTCACCGCGCCGCTAAGCGTGGACGAACCCAGAATCACCGGGGCGTCGTTCTCACCGGTGATGTTGATGGTGACGAGCTGCTCACTATAAGCGCCAGCCGCATCAGTGACGCGCACCGTGATCGTGTCCTGAACGGTCTGCCCTTTGGGGATGGCCTGGGCCGCCGTGTTGTCCAGCGCATACGTCCACTTGCCGGTCTGATCAACAGCCAGTGTGCCGTAAGTGCCAGTGGCGCCCTCAATGCTCCACGTATGCGTGTCGCCCACGTCCACATCGGCCTTGTCCAACTGCCCGGTGGCGGTTTGTACGCCGTCCTCAGCCACGTTGCCGGTGGCCGCGCCGCTGATGACGGGCGCGTCGTTCGAGCCGGTGATGGTGATGGTGATCACCTGCTGGGTGCTCGCACCTTGTGCATCGGTAACGACTGCCGTGAAGGTTTCGCTGCGCGTTTCGCCCGCTTTCAAGCCATCAGCCTGGGTGTTGTTGAGCGAGTACGCCCACTCACCCGCTGCGTTCAGCGTCAGCGAGCCATAGATGCCGGTGGCGCTGTTGCCGCCATTGCTCAGGCTCCAGTTCAGCGATGCGGCGTCATCCTCGGCGTCCGCATCGTCTGCGGTCAGGGTGCCGGTGGCCGTGGGGTTGCCGATGGGATTGCCGCTAGCGTCAATGCCCGCCTCAACCACACTGCCTTGTGCGGCAGCCGCATTAGAGGTCACGTAAGGCGCATCGTTGGCGCCGGTAATCGTGACCGTGATGGTTTCAGTGGCTGTGCCATCCTGGCTGGTCACCGTCAGGGTGTCCGTGTCCGTCTCACCGGCATTCAGCGCTTGCGTGGCTGAAAGGCTGTTATCAAGCTGGTAGCTCCACACACCCGTCAGCGGGTCGAACACGAAGTTGCCGTAAGTGCCTTTCAGATCAGCCGCATCCGGGGTTTGGAAGCGATTCTCGCCCGCGTCTACATCCCCAACAATAAGCTGGCCGCCCGTGCTCGGGCTGCCGACTGCGGCATTGGCCACACCACCCGCCTCCGTCACCGCGCCAACGGCATCGCCGCTGATGGTCGCATCATCATTGACCGCCGTGACAGTGATTTGCAGCACCGCCGTGTCCGCTCCACCGTTGCCATCGCTGATCGTGTAGGTCACCGCAGGAACAGTGCCGTTCCAGTCTGACGTCGGCGTGAAAGTGTAGCTGCCGTCACTGTT
>Ga0172382_10001620_pt1 | contig 39849 bp, 36 predicted proteins | sample Leawel138RmetaG_FD_122245 | JGI IMG/M metagenome (GOLD analysis project Ga0172382, IMG submission 122245) | Leachate microbial communities from a municipal landfill in Southern Ontario, Canada - Leachate well 138R metaG | ecosystem: Engineered > Solid waste > Landfill > Unclassified | place... | reverse complement strand
CAGTGATGATAATTTTGATGCATCTTACCGCCGTTTCAAGAAGCAGACTGACCGTAACTTAATCGTTACAGAAGCTCGTGCTCGCCGTTTCCATGAGACGGAAACTGAAAAACGTAAGAAATTCTTAATTGCATCTCGTAAGAAAATGCTTAAGCGTCTTTATATGATGAGACGCTACGAATCACGCCTCTAATATAAGCCTTCGGGCTTATATCTTAATCTACAACTCAGTTACAGTTTCCCATACATCTCATTATAAAACGATAGCGCATGTCTATCACTCATAGAAGCTATATAATCAGCAATAACCCTATGTTTATTTCTGCCGAGCAACTGCTCACGATAAAATTTCGGAAGCATCTTTGGCTCCTCATTTAAACCGCTGTAGAGACCTTTTATAGCCTGCTTGCCTGCAAACATCTTTATCATAATATCTTTATGTTGATAGAGTTTTGAAAAAAGTAGTTTTTTAAGTTTTTTTATCTCTAATTCAAGTTTTGGCTCAAATCCAATAGGTAGCTCAGTTTTGCTGTCAAGCGTTGCACAGAGTATTTCAGAGTTGTCAACTTTGTCTTTTGAGAACTCTATAAGCGAATAAACCAAACGGTTGATAAGATGTGAAACAAATCGATAGCGAAACATCTCATCCTCCTGCTCGCTGACTCCCTCTTTTTTTACCTTCTCTAAAATCTCTTTTATCAGCTTGCTCTCTTTCAAATCATCAAAACTAATCAGCCCTGAATTCACACCATCATCTATATCATGGGTTATATAAGCAATCTCATCGGCGCGGTCAACTATCATCGCCTCAATGCTTGGATGTGTCTGAAGATGAAACTGCTCATCTATAATAGGGGGCAAAAAACTTTTTTTGTATGGGTATGAGTGTTTAAGTATTCCCTCTAGCGTTGCAAATGTAAGATTTAACCCACTAAAATCGTTATATCTCTTCTCTAGTGAGGAAACAACTCTAAAGCTTTGAAAGTTATGATCAAAACCATTTTTAAATCCATCATCTTTTAAGCACTCATCAAGCGTATCGCCGCCAATATGCCCAAAAGGGGTATGTCCTAAATCATGTGAGAGCGCGATTGCTTCAGCTAGTGATTCATTTAAGCCTAGATGAGATGTAATCGAGCGAGCAATCTGAGAAACCTCTATAGAGTGTGTCAGACGTGTACGAAAAAAATCTCCCTCCTGATTTAAAAAAACTTGCGTCTTATACTCAAGCTTTCTAAAGCTTCCGGAGTGAATAACCCTGTCTCTGTCCCTTGCATAGGGATTTCTAAAATCTTTATCTATTTTATAAAATCTATAATTTGCCTGCATGTATACCTTTTTCTATGCTTTTATTACCTGGTTTCTTCCCGCTTTTTTTGCTTTATAAAGAGCATTGTCTGCTCTTTTCATGACCGCAAACGAATCTTTGTCTTTGGAGCTTTTTTGTACAACTCCGGCTGAAATATTTATATATATTGTTTTAGAACTATTCTTATTCCTAACAATAAAGGGACTTTTTGCAATGGTATCTCTTAGTGTATCCGTTTGCATGAAAGACTCATCCACATCTTTTGATGGAAAAAGAAGCACAAACTCTTCTCCCCCGTATCTATAAGCCTTTCCGCCGCCTCCAACATTTGCAAGCTTTGAAGCAACCATCTTTAAAACCTCATCGCCCGTGTCATGTCCGTATGTGTCATTAAACTTCTTAAAATGATCAATATCTATCATGGAAAGAGAGTACCTGATGCCAAGCTTTGCCATATCCTCCACCAGCGCTCTTCTTCCTGGAAGTGATGTCAACTCATCATAAAAAGCTAGACGATAGGACTCCCTTATAAGTAAAATAAAGATAATTATGCCAATTGCAAGCATTGAAAGCTCATTTGCATGGGGCATTTTTATAAAATAAAAACCTGCATAAAAAGTTATAACAATTACCAAAAAGGAGCCATTGTAGAGCAGATATCTGCTAAACATTAGAAGTATGCCCATTATAAAGAGCACAAAAATAGCAACTCCAACAGATAAATCCTGCAATGGGTAAAAAGAGATGGCAAAGAGTTTAATCTTTAGCAGAGCTATCAACTCACTATTTGGATAAGCGATGAAGTATGAAACGACTCCTATCTCCAATAAAAAAAACAGGATTTTTAAAATACCCCAGATTGAGAAAAGTCCCCTCTCTCTTAGAGATAAAAAAAGAAGCAGATGCAGCGGATAAAGTACAGAGGCGTAAAAAAACAGATCTGTTTTTTTACTAGCACTAAGATACTCAAATCCCAAGCTTATAAGCAGTAGCGGTATAATTATAAATATAAATCTATTGCGGTTAAAGTGCCAAGAAACCCATACGATAAGTGCACTTATCGCATAAAAGAGGTATGGTACAAGGCTAAATATAATCTTAGGGATTTTAGCCTCATAAAATGTTATAAGCGTAAATACCGAAAATATAAAAAACGGTATTGATATATTTATGGCTACTGATTTTAGAGAATTCATATATACCTTTTATATCAAACTTGCAAAAGCAAAAAAAATTTACGCTTTTTTCAAAAACTCTGTTTTTAGATAAATTTTAGTTCCGTTTACTCGTCCCTCTACATGGTCTGGCACATCTTGAGGAATCGTAATATTTTTAACCATAGTGCCTCTTTTTGCGGTAAAGCCTGCGCCCTTGACCTCTAAATCTTTAATGATTACAACACTATCTCCTGCACTCAAAACGACACCGTTAGAGTCCTTTAGGAGTGCATTTTTTGACTCGCTTTTCAAGCCGGCATCAGCCCAAGCTTTTATATCATCTTCCATGTATATCATATCAACCAAATCTTCTCTACCAAGACTCTTTAATAGTCTATATGACATAACCGCAACAGCAGGAACAGCACTCCACATGCTATCATTGAGGCAGTTAAAGTGCGTCTCATCCATTTTGTCTGGATTTTCTATCTGCTCTTTACATGTTGAACATACATATATTGACTGCTGTGCACTTGCATCTGAGGGAGAAACTTCTAAAACACTCAATCCTTCGCTACTTCCACAAAGTTCACAAACACCCCCGCTTCTGACTTCCAACTCTTTTTCTACGCTCATTTTTTCTCCTTGATTATTTTTTAAACTCTAGTAAATCTTCATTGCTTAAAGGTTTTGTTTTTGTGTTATCAAAAGCTTTTTGCGCCTCTTCTTCATTGTAGTTTCTGCACTTTTCTATCATTTGGGGATCAGAGTTTGGTCCTATATTTTCGCACATTGCAAAATTAAACTCAAAATATGAGCACCCGCTAAATAAAAAACTGCCTATTAAAATATACTTCCACATTTACTCAACCTTTTTTAATTATCAAATCTAAATATTTTGAGGGTGTCTTTCTCATCATCTCTTGCGCAAGCCATCTTATCTGAAAATAAGCAGCACCGCTGTTTCTTAGCGTTAAGTAGTTTTTCAGACTTCTAAGATTAAATGTTACAACCATGTCAACTTTTACATTATCTGTTATTATATGCTTAAAAGCATCTCCGACATTTCTTTTCTTTTTTCCACCCTCAAGCGCATTAAAAAGCGCTTCAGGATTACCGCTAAACTCTTCTAGAGAATTTAATGAGCTTTTTGCCACGGCAATTTCATTAAAATTTTTTACTATTTTTTCTTGATATTTTAGTTTGTCATACATTGCACCGATTTCAATTTTGTTATACTCTTTATCAGAAGTTACAAACATATCAAAACTAAGAATTTTGTCTATAAAAAAATCTTTATCGCTATTTGTCTGTGAAGCTACAAAAGCATTTATAACTGAACTCATCGTATAGCGTGTACTTCTTACGCTTATGGCCTGCATACGATGACGGGCGTGCTCTTGAAGAACGCCTCTGCTTGTTCCTCTTATCAAAAAACTTAAATTTACATGTTCCAAAATAGAGTGATGAAAGTGTGTCCAAGCCAAGTCATGAAGCAGATTTGACTCTTGTATTGAGTTTATCTCTTTACATGTAGAATCATCTGGTATATGATTTTCAATATACTTTATAGCTTCGTTTTCACTGTTTTGAAATGAGTCATAACATGTTCTTGCCGCGGCTTCAGCTACGCCTATACCAGTCTCTTGCATCAAAATTACTTCAGGTTTTGAGTAATTTATGCCATACATCTCTTCCATAATTTGTCCTAGTTTAGATTGGTGTATTTTACAATAAAAAACTTATTTAAGCCACTACATAAAGATACTAACACCTGTAGCAAAAATTTTCAAAGGGATAAAATTCGCTGTTTAAAAATCATCTACTTTCTAGCATAAGAGTAAAAAAGTAATCTTCTCTACTATTTTTGTATTCCATTTAATACAGGAACAAAATCACACTCTTCTAACTCCTCTTTTTGCAAGGAGGTGCCTCTTTTTTTAAAACGCACAATAATCTGTTTAGCTCCGACTTGCATGGGAGCTAGTAAAACCCCTCCCTCGCAAAGTTGTTCAAAGAGTTTTGCAGGTATCTCCTTTGCCGTTGCCGAAAAAAGGATTCTGTCATATGGAGCATACTGCGCCCAGCCGTTTTGCCCATCATCATGTCTTGTGTGAATATTGCTGATGCTAAGCTTTCTAAAACGCGCCTTTGCTTCTAAGATAAGCGGCTCTATCCTCTCTATAGTAAAAACTCCGCGAAATAGATGTGATAAGACGGCAGCTTGATAACCGCTTCCACAACCTATCTCTAAGACCCTGTCAGCACCTTTTGGCTCAAGATACTCTGTCATTTTTGCAACCGTTAACGGCGAGCTTATCCACTGAGCCGAACCCATAGGCAGAGCGTCTAGTTTATAGGCATTATGCCTAAAACCTGCCGGAACAAACTCTTCCCTATTGGTTTTTGCTATTGCATCCTTGACGCTTTGACTCAAAGAGAATTTTTTATGGCACTCCTCGGCTAGTTTTGCTGTTTTTGTTGCGGTTATTCTATCCAATGCCCACATCCATATATCTTCTCATTTTAACTATCTCTTTTTCATTATATTTAAGCTCCAAGCAAGCCTTATTTTCATTTCTCACATCTTTACCATGTGGAGTTATAATCCCGCTCATTTTTGTACACTCTTCGTTTTGTGAGTCACTTGCAATAACATAACACTGATTAATAATAGCAAGCGCTCTTGTCATGACCATAAAATGCTCTACCCTTAGAACTCCCCACCATGAAGGCACGGCGATAACATCACACCCCTCAAGCTTTTGCCAAAACTCTTTAAAACGAAGCTCAAAACAGATTAAAATGCCTATTTTAATGCCATCAACTTCAACAATCTTAATATCTTCTCCGTCCCCTTCTGACATATATTTATGCTCCTCGCCAAAACGAAAAAGTTTTGCCTTTGCTCTCTCATAAACAACCTCTCCATTAAAAAAAATCTTAGCAAAATTAAAAACATTACCTTCTCTTTTTTCAAGCATAGTTAATATGATTATTTTTTTGTAAGAGGCTTTTTTTAACTCCTCTTCGGCTACCTTAAAAAACTCTACGGCTTTATCTAAGTTTTCATAATCAAAACCAGTTATAGCAACTTCAGGAGCAACGATTAGTGATTTTTCTGGAGCTTTTTCTACTAACGCTAAAAGAGTTTGTAAGTTAGTGTTATAGTTTTTTGTCGTTTCAAAAAGAAGCGAGCAGAGTTTATACCCGCTCCCTTTAGAAGTCGTCATCAAAGCTTAAGCTTCCTTTTGAGTAGTTTGCAACCGTTCCTTCAAAAAAGTTTGTTTTTTGGTCATTAAATTTTGAGAAATCATCGACCCATTTTATAGGATTTGCTACATTGTAGAGTTTATCAAAGCCCACACTATATAATCTGTCATCCGCAAGATATTGAATATACTGCTCTATAATTGCGTCCGTAAGTCCTAAAACTTGCCCGCCTGTGATATATTTTCCCCAGTTTGACTCAAGCCTGACCGCCTCCTTGAACATCTCTACAACTTCATTTCTAAGCTGCTGTGTAAAGAGATCGGGTCTCTCTTTTCTAAGCGAATTGATAAGATTTTGGAAAAGTACCAAATGCGTCACTTCATCTCTTTGGATGAAGCGTATCATCTGAGCAGATCCTAGCATCTTGCCGCTTCTTGCAAGTGTATAAATATACGCAAACCCACTGTAAAAGTAGATACCCTCAAGTATCTGATTTGCAAAACATGCTTTTACGAAGTTATGCTCGGTCGGATTTTTAGAAAGTTCCTCATAAACAGCTGCTATCGCATCATTTTTACTTTTAAGCATCATGTCGCGTCGCCAGAGGTCATAAATCTCTTTGGAGTTTGCAGAGATGCTATCAACCATAACTGCATAACTTTGTGAATGAAGTGCCTCTTCATAAGCTTGACGAACCAAAATAAGATTAATTTCTGGAGATGTTACATAGGGGTTTATATTGTCCATAATATTGTTTGTTTGTAGGGAATCCATGAAAATAAGCTGCGCAAGTGCTTTATCATAAGCTGCTTTTTCAACATCGGTAATCTGTTTATAGTCGCTTACATCACGCGTCATGTCAACTTCTTTTGGAAACCATGTATTATTTAGCATCATCTCCCAAAGATTATATGCCCATTGATATTTTATATCGTTAAGCTCAAATATTCCAGTCGGGTTACCACCAAATATTCTTCTTTCGTTGATGCTTTCGTTTGATTCAGGATTATATATCTTTTTTCTATTCATCTCTTCTCCTAAAAATTCAGTATAGGATTATATCTATATGAAGGTTTTTTTTTGATAAAAGCAATATTATAAATTTTACTCAAATAAAATATCTCTATCTTACATAAAATTTTAAAGCGTATAATAGAACAAATTCAAAAAGGAGTAATGTGTGAAAAATTTTATAATTTTCATACTCATAATAATTACTATGAATGCATCTGATTTAAAACCATGGGGTTCAAAAATAGAAAAACTTAGCCAAGAGGAAAAAAATATAGTTATCAACAAAGGTACTGAGCGGCCTTTTTCAGGTAAATATACAAATGAGAAATCAAGAGGGATTTACACATGCAAGATTTGTGATGCTCCGCTTTATGACTCTAGTGATAAGTTTGATTCTGGCTCAGGCTGGCCAAGCTTTGATGATGCGATAGAGGGTGCCATTAAGAGAGTTCCCGATAGTGACGGCAGACGTGTAGAGATAGTCTGCGCCAACTGCGGTGCACATTTGGGTCATGTTTTTGAGGGCGAGGGTTTTACTTCCAAAAACACAAGACACTGTGTTAACTCATTATCGCTAAATCTTAAAAAAAAGCCTGATATTAAAGATGAAAATCTCTCCTATGCTTACTTTGCAGGCGGCTGTTTTTGGGGTGTAGAGTATTATCTGGAAAAATTAAACGGTGTAAGGGAGGTAATCTCAGGTTTTATGGGTGGACATGTAAAAAATCCTAGCTACTATGATGTTGTCCGCTCAAATACTGGGCATCTTGAAGCCGTTGAAGTTATTTATGACAAAAATAAAATATCTTACGAAGAGATAGCTAAGACTTTTTTTGAGATTCACGATCCCACTCAAACTAATGGACAAGGTCCTGATATAGGAGAACAGTATCTCTCCGCAGTTTTTGTAAATAACCAACAAGAGAGAGAAATAGCATCTAAGCTGATAGCAAAACTTGAAGCCAACGGCTATAAAGTTGCCACTAAGATAGTTGAAAAATCGGAATTTTATCCGGCAGATGAGAGTCATCAAAACTATTATGGGAAAAAGGGAAGTACACCCTACTGTCATGGATATATAAAGAGATTTTAACTGATATAATTCATCCATTTTTTTAAAAAACTTCGTTTTGTGGCAGGGACAAATGTCCTAAAAACCGCCATTTTACACCAGATTAGTTACTAACTTCTTGCAGTTTGCAAGAAGTTAGTTATAGAAGATTATTTGCGAGAGTATCTTTTTCTTTCGTTTTCAGTTAGAAATTTTTTACGAATACGAATACTCTTAGGTGTTACCTCAAGTAGTTCATCGTCCTCTATCCACTCTAGTGCACGCTCTAGTGACATATCACGAGGAGGAATAAGTTTAATAGCTTCATCTGCACCGCTTGAGCGAACGTTTGATTGTGCTTTTCCTTTGATAGGATTTACCACTAAATCGTTTGAACGTGAGTGCTCACCGATAATCATACCTTCATATACTTTTGTTTGAGGTCCTATAAAAAGAACTCCGCGGTCTTGAATATTAAAGAGTGAGTACGCTAAAGTTTCACCGTTTTCCATACTTACAAGCGCACCGTAACTTCTTGATTCAACGGCTCCGCTGTATGGACGAAAATCTAAGAATGAGTGGTTCATAATACCCTCACCTTTAGTATCTGTCAAAAATTGACCACGAAATCCAATTAATGCACGAGCAGGAATTTCAAACTCAATTCTTTGAAAACCTTGTCCCATTGGAACCATAGATTTCATTTCTGCTTTTCTTTTTCCAAGACGCTCAATTACGGTACCGCTTAACTCTTCAGGAATATCAATAACTAGATGTTCAAACGGCTCACATTTAACACCCTCAATCTCTTTTACGATAACTTCTGGGCGACCTACGCCAAATTCAAAGTTTTCACGTCTCATATTTTCGGCTAAAATTGTAATCTGTAACTCGCCGCGTCCTGAAACTTTAAATTTACCCTCGCCTACAAGTTCAAGTCTCATAGCAACGTTTGTTGTCATCTCAGCTTCGAGTCTATCTTTGAGTTTGTTAGAAGTTACGTGTTTTCCTTCTTGTCCTGCAAGAGGAGAGTCATTTACGGAAAAAATAACTGTTAATGTCGGCTCTTCGATATGCATCGGATCAAGCGGCATTGGGTTAGCAGGGTCGCAGATAGTATCTCCTACATCTACAGTTTCTAAACCTGCAAATGCAACGATATCTCCAGCTTCAGCTTCTTGAATCTCCATACGGTTAAGTCCGTGAAAACCAATAAGCTTAGAAATACGCCCTTTTACAAGTTCGCCGTCAGCTTTTGCAAGCATAACGTTGTCACCTTTTCTAATTACCCCGTTAAAGATACGAGAAATTCCTATCTTACCAACATAGTTATCATAGTCAAGCGTAAATACCTGTGCCTGTGTATGATTTTCTCTATCCCCCTCAGGCTCCGGTATATGCTTTAAAATAGTTTCAAAGATACACTCAAAGTTTCCATCCGGGTCTGCCATGTCAAGCTTTGCAATACCATCGCGCGCAGCAGCATAAATGATAGGAAAATCAAGTTGATCTTCTGTTGCATCCATAGCAGCAAAAAGGTCAAACATCTCATCTACAACTCTCTCTGGATCTGCTGAGGGCTTATCAATCTTATTGATAACAACAATCGGTTTTTTACCGAGTGCAAGCATCTTCTTAACAACGAACTTAGTTTGAGGCATAACACCCTCATAGGCATCAACAAGTACCAAAACACCATCTACCATCTTTAAAACACGCTCAACTTCACCACCAAAATCGGCGTGACCCGGAGTATCTATAATATTAATTTTATAATCTTTATAGCGAATTGCGGTGTTTTTTGAGAGAATCGTAATACCACGTTCTTTTTCTAAAGCATTACTATCCATTGCTCTTTCATCATGTTGCTCATGAGTTCCGTATGTTCCCGACTGCTCTAGTAGTCCATCAACCATGGTTGTTTTACCATGGTCAACATGGGCAATTACTGCAATATTTCTAATCTTTTGCACAAGGCTTCCTTCTTTGGCTTATTAAATATAAAACCAAGATAAAAATTTTTGCGATTATACCTAAAATAGTGTTATAATATATTTAAAATAAAAAGAGATACTCAATATTTATGATTATGATGATTAATTACCCAGATAAATTAAATATTATATTTGACAAATTATATAATTTGGGTATTAAACCTATAATTGTAGGAGGCTTTATTAGGGATTCTCTTGTTAGAATTGATTCTAAAGATATAGATATAGAAGTTTATGGAATCTCCTCTTTTTTAGAGTTGCAAAATATATTAAAAGAGTTCGGCTCTGTTAATGTCGTGGGAAAAAGTTTTGGAGTTTGCAAACTATACTTTGAAGATTATGATTTAGACTTCTCGTTTCCAAGGATTGATAATAAAGTTCAACCTGGACATAAAGGATTTGAGATAGCCATAGATACAACACTTGATTTTAAAACTGCAACATCAAGAAGAGATTTTACGATAAACTCTATAGGTTATGATGTCTTAAAAAAAGAAATACTAGACCCATTTGGTGGAATTGATGACTTTAAAAACAAGATACTTAGAGCTGTAAATTTAGAGAGTTTTAGCCAAGACCCTCTTAGAGTTTTAAGAGCTATTCAATTTGCTGCAAGATTTAATCTCAAAATTGAAGATAATCTTTTTTCTACATGTAAAGATATGGTTTTAAAAGGGATGTTAGAAGAACTTCCTAAAGAGAGAATATTTGAGGAGGTAAAAAAACTTCTTCTTTATGCAAAAAAACCTTCACATGGATTTGAACTTTTAAAAGAGTTTGGTAGCAACATATATACTCAAAATCTATCCGTTATAGATGCTATAGCAAAACAAAAAACAACTAACAATCAAACAAATCTTGTTTTAATGTTAGCGGGTCTTTGTTATAACCTTTCTCAAAAAGAGGCTCAAAATTTTATACAAAAATTAACAGATGAGAAAGAACTTTTACAAAGGTCTCTTCTGCTTGTTAAAAAACATAATGATACAAATACTCTATATAAAAATTCTCTAAGTGACTATTACCTATATAAACTCGCTGCTGAAGTAAATATAGATGAGCTTCTTATTTTAAAAAGTGCAATTTATCTTACAAACGATAACACAAAAGCTTTTAAAACTGTTCAAGAGATAAAAAAAAGAGCAAAAGAACTAAATATATTAGACAAAAAACTCCCGGCTATTTTAATGGGAAGAGATATTTTAAAGTTTGCTCTTAAGCCCTCGCCTCTATTTTCAAAAATCATCTCTGATGCTTATGATGCTCAAATGCATGGCAAATTTTCTAACCATGACAGCGCACTTCTTTGGTTAAAAAATTATTTAAAGTCTTGAGCTATCAATCTCTATAACAGTGTGAACATTTCCTCTTGGATTATAATTGGCTACTACTTTCATATATTTTGGTTTTAGTTTTTTCTCTAAAACTTCATATATCTCATTTGCACTGTTTTCATGAGAGATGTGTCTATCTCTAAATGAATTTATATAAAGTTTTATAGCTTTTAATTCAACTACCCATGCATCAGGCGTATATTCTAAATATATAGTTGCATAATCAGGATATCCGCTTCTTGGACATAGACATGAAAACTCCGGAAGTGTCATCTTTATAAGATAATTTCTTTTATGCTCATTTGGCCAAATCTCCAAATCTTTTTCTACATCAAACTCATTAATAATTTTTTCACCATACTTCATACTAACTCCTCTTTTTTTCAATTTTTTCTAAAGGTGCCAAATACCTGCCCTGCATGTAATCTACTCCTAGCTCCTTTGCTAAAGTGTAACAATTTTGATTTTCAATCATCTTAATCCATGTTTTAAGACCCTTTTCATGTGCCATAACATTAAAACCACTTATAATATTTTTATATACTCCCTCATCGCTATTTTTAGTATAGTACGAGTCAAATCTAACTATATCAATATCTAAATCCCGTAAATATAAAAAACTCGTATGTAACGAAGCTAATCTATCTACAGCTATAAGAACTCCCAAACTTCTTAACTGCTGCAGAGTTGCATTAAATTTATCTACTCTCGGATAATATTCACTTTCTTGAAAAAGCAGTATAATTCTATTTTTTGCACACTCATTTTTTGTAAAAATTTCTTTAATTTTTGTTAAAACAGTGGAATTTCTCAAAGAAGTAGGTGATATTTGAATTGCAAATTTATTACCGTCGGATTGAGTACACATATTTATTACTTTTTCTAAAACTATAAGATCATAATTACCCATCAATCTTAATTTATCTAAAATTTTCATATAATTCTTTTGATGAAGCAATTTTTCATCTTCCGTTTCTAATTTTACAAAACACTCTTTAAAAACTTCTACTTCTTTTTCAAAAACAGTTTGTGTATAAATTACTAAATCTTTTCTTTTAATAGCATTTATAACGCTATATTCAAGTTCATTTGGATTTATATCTTCATCTATATATTTTGCCGTTAATTTAGAACTTTTATTTTTATCTTGCAATTCAAAAAGATTTTCGATTAAATAATCAATATCTTTTGAAAAAGTTATATCATTTAAAACACCTGATATCTGAATCTCTATATCATCAATCTTAAACTCTTCACTCTTAAGACACATTAACTCTATAATTGTTTTATATCTATTTTTATCTCCATGCACTCCAATTATAAAATCACCGCCTTTTATGCGCCCTACCGAAATATTGTATATATCTTTTGATTTTAAATATTCAACTATCCAATTAAGAGTTTCAAAAAGTACTTTATCACCGATTTTAATGCCATAGCGACTATTTATTTCATAAAGATTATCAACACTTAAAAGTATAAGTGTGTACTCTTTAGATGTTTTTATCTTCTTTTTTAAATACTCATATATATACTCTCTTGTAAAAGCTTTTGATACACTATCAATTATTTTAGTATCAAAACCTTTATATATAAGATAAAAAATAAAATAGATGCTAAATACTAAAATTAGAATTGATTCAATGTAAAATGAGGTATTTAAAGTTTCTTGACTTGTACTAAATGTATGAAAAACTAAAGCAATAACAAGAGCAAAAATAGGAAGCACCATCCTAAGTGCTAACTTAAAACGGTACTCTCTCTCTTTAATTTCTGGAAGTAACATATATTACTGAGATGTTAAACATCTAAATGTTTAACATCTTTTGCATGTGTTTGAATATAGTTACGACGAGGTTCAACTTCATCGCCCATAAAAAGAGTAAAAGTATCACTTGCTAACTCTGCATCTTCTATTGTAACTTGTAATAATATTCTATTTTCAGGGGTCATTGTAGTCTCCCAAAGCTGATCTGGATTCATCTCTCCAAGACCCTTATAACGTTGAATGTATGCACCTTTTTTAGCATACTCTATAATATTATTCAGCACTTTTAAAATATCTTCTTTAAAGTCTAAATTCCACTCTTTTATTTTTCCATATATGTAACTTGCTTCACAAAAATGTGGAGCAGCAAAAAGATCATCATTTATAAGTAACTCCTCCATTCCACCTTTTGTCTGCACAAAAATATGAATTGAATCCTGAGTAACTGTTTTAGTAAGAATATTATTTCCACTTTCAACTAAAAATTCTTCAACTTTTTTATACATACTTGTTATGTCAAGACCTATTAAATCAGGATTTTCTATAAAATGGCGTATTAAATCTACTAAAGCGTATCTTCTTTTTAGAGCCTCAAGAGAACCCCTGTAGTGATCAACCATTCTGAAGTATGATATTAAATCGTTATGTCCTACAGTTTGCATATCTAAAGACTCTATCCCATTATCAATCAAAAAGTCATTCATTTGGCGGTCATCTTTAAAATAGATCTCTTTTTTTCCTTTTTTATAACGAAAAAGCGGTGGTTGTGCCAAATAGAGATATCCATTTTCAATTACACTTCTAAAATGACGGAAGAAAAATGTCAGAAGCAGAGTCTGAATATGTGAACCATCAACGTCAGCATCGGTCATAATGATGATTTTATGATAACGAAGTTTTTCCTCATTATACTCATCACCAATCCCACAACCCATCGCCGTAATCATATTAGTAATCTCTTCAGATTTTAATATTTTATCAAGTCTTGCTTTTTCAACATTTAAAATCTTACCTTTAAGTGGTAAAATAGCTTGAAATACTCTATCTCTGCCCATTTTTGCAGAACCGCCTGCAGAGTCACCTTCCACCAGATAAAGTTCACAGATGGAAGCATCTTTACTTTGGCAATCTGCAAGTTTTCCAGGAAGCGTTCCAACACTCATGGAGTCTTTTCTGCGTGTCAATTCTCTTGCTTTTTTAGCAGCTTCACGACCTCTTGCTGCCATAAGAGATTTTGCAACAATTGCTTTTGCTTCAATTGGATTTTCTTCAAAATATTTACTCAGTAACTCATAAGTAGCTTTTTGGATTAACGGTCTTACATAAGTATTTCCAAGTTTACCTTTAGTCTGTCCCTCAAATTGAGGCTCAGGAACACGAGCTGAAACAATAGCGATAAGACCTTCACTAGTATCTTCCCCGCTTATTTTAACATCTTTCTCTTTTGCTGCACCGTTTTGAGAGTTATAATTTGATATAGCTCTAGTTAGTGCAGCACGAAAACCCGCTTCATGTGTTCCGCCGTTTGGAGTTCGTATGTTATTTACAAAAGAGTAAACTTTTTCATCATAAGTATCATTATACATAAGTGCTATATCAAATTCTATATCTTCAATTTTTGAACTAAATTCAAAAACTTTAGCAACTTCTTGTTTTTTATTTAAATCTGTAACATATTGAGCTATACCACCCTCAAAATGGTATGTTTGTGAAACATTAGTTCTCTCATCAATAAAATTAATAGTTATAAATGGATTAAGGTATGCAAGTTCTTTAAATCTTCTAGCTAAATATTCATATTCAAAAATCACAATTTCCGTAAATATACTAGGATCTGGTGCAAATTCTATCGTAGTACCTGTTTTACGAGTTTTCCCTATAACAGAAAGTATCTCTTGAGGTATACCTTTTTTAAAATCTTGTTCAAAAATTTCTCCATCTCTGTTAATAGTCATTTTTAACTCTGAAGATAGAGCATTTACGACAGATACACCAACACCATGAAGACCACCAGAGACTTTATAAGTATCTTTATCAAATTTACCGCCGGCATGAAGAACTGTTAAAACAACAGTAGCAGCACTTATTCCTTCAGTTGGATGTATATCAGTAGGAATACCACGCCCATTATCAGATACTCTACATGTGCCATTTTTTGTAAGAATTATATTAATAGTATCACAGTGACCTGCCATTGCCTCATCAATTGAGTTATCAATAACCTCATAAACCAAATGATGTAAACCTCTATGTCCGGTATCACCAATGTACATACCAGGTCGTTTACGAACTGCTTCTAATCCTTTAAGGACTTTAATATTAATAGCGCCGTAATTTTCCATTTAATACTCCATTATAACTTTGTTACATAATTGGGGTTATTTTATCTAATTTATTCTAAAAATAAGTTTTATATGCTTATAAGCGGGTATTTTGATAGGTTTTAATAATAAGACTTCTTATAAAATAGAAGAAGTCTGCTAAAAGAGGTTTAAAATAAAAATTAAGTGTAAGGTTTATATAACTATAGGCATAACAACAGTTTTAAAATTAGCTTCACTTAGAACAAAAGGCAGATTGCTTTCATTGAGACCGATAGTAAATTCAGAACTGTTTATGGTATTTAAAAAATCTAAAAGATATCTGCTGTTAATTGCAATAACAAAAGGTGAAGAAAAGCCTGTTTCATAATTTATCTCTGTTTTAGCTTCTATATTGTCATCACTTAGTGATTCAAACGTAATTGTGTTATTAAAAAAAGTTATTTTTACATCTGTTGAGATTGTAGTAATTTGTTTAATTGATTCTATCATCACAGCTTTTGGAAGAGTAAGTGTTTTTGAGATCTCTTTTGGAATAATCCTTGAATATTCAGGAAATTTTCCATTTATAAGTTTTGTAAAAAAAGTATAATTTTTTGAGTTTATAATAAGATTTGTCTCATCATAATAAAGTTCTATGTCATCAAAAAATAGTTTTTGAATCTCTATTATTGCTTTTTTTGGGATGATTATAGATAGTTGACTGCTGTTTTCATTTTTTATATTAACTACTGCTAATCTTCTGGTATCTGTGGAGGCAAAATTAATACTATCTTCTCTGATATCAATGAGTGCACCATTTAATTCAAATTTTGGGTTGTTTGTATCAATTGATGGAGTTATTTTTTTAAGAGAGTCTATAAGAGAGTGTGAATTTATCGTTATACGAGGTTTTCCTTCATATATTGGAAATGTTGGAAATTCACTATAAGAAAATGTTGGTAATTTAAAATTTGAGTGTGATTGGGAGATATATAAAATATCATTTTTAACTTCTAAGCTAATTTCTCCATCTTTTAAAATTCTTACAATATCTAAAAATTTTTTACCATTAGCCGTAACAGTGCCATTGCCAATTATATTTACTTTATCAGTTGATACAATAAGACCTATTTCATAGTCTGTAGCTTTGATGCAGAGTTTAGAATTTGAAACATCTATTAATACATGAGATGTAATTTGTGAGGTATCTTTTTTTTCTAAAAATGGTTGTGTATGAATTAAAATATTTTCAATGATAGATTTTTGTACTGTTATCTTCATCTAAATTCCTATTTATTATATAAAATTATAGTAGTAGTAGTAGGTGGGAGTGAAAATGTGAATATCACTCTGTAGCTACTACTCTAAGGGTTTTTTAGATGTGATGAACCTTTTGAGCTTTTTTCACATCTGTTCACTTAAGTAATTATATCTTTTTTTCATCTTTTTAAGAAGAGGATGTTATTTTGTTTGTTAACTCTTCTATTTTAACTTTAAAATCTTCATCATTTTGGATTAATTCGTTTATTTTTTTTAGTGTATGACTTATAGCGGTATGGTCTTTCATTCCAAAGTATTGTGCAAGTTGTGGCATTGTATTTTGGGTTAAATCACGGCAGAGATAGATAGCAATTCTTCTTGCATAAACCAGATTTTTGCTTCTTCCTTTTGAGCGAATTTCACTCGGTTTTATATTTAAATCTTTTGCAACACTTTGCGTGATAATATCTAGGGTAAGATTTGCACGATTTTCTTGAAGTTGATCTTTTAAAACACTTTTTGTAAATTGCAAATCTATATCTACATGCATAAGTTGTGAATAAGCATGTAGTTTAGATAAAATCCCCTCAATTTCACGAACGTTACTCTCAATTACTGTTGCTATATAACTTATGATGTCTTTTGTAAGAGTAACTTTATTGATTTTACATTTATTTTCTATAATGGCTATTTTAGTCTCAAGTTCTGGAGGCTGAATATCTGCAACAAGTCCATGCTCAAAGCGACTTTGAAGTCTTTTTTCAAGTCCCGCTATCTTTTTTGGATGTTTATCGGCTGTTAATATAATCTGCTTGCCAACACCTTTAAGTGCTTCAAAAGTATGAAAAAATTCCTCTTGAATACCCTCTTTATTACTTAAAAACTGGATATCGTCTATAAGAAGAACATCACATTTACGATATTTTTCTTGAAACCTTTCCATGGTTTTATTTCTAACATGACGTATAAAGTCATTTAAAAACTGCTCAACAGTAGTGTAGATAACAATTTTCCCCTGATTTTGAAAAACATTTCCTGCTGCTTGCATCAGGTGAGTTTTGCCTAAACCGACTCCCCCGTGAATAAAAAGAGGATTATAAAGAACACCTGCTTTTTCACTTACGCTCTTTACTGCAGCATAAGCAAATTGGTTAGAACCTCCAACCATAAAATTTTCAAAAGTGTGTGATGGATTTAGTAATGAATGTAGCTGTTTTTGCTCTTTTTTTTGTTCTGCTTTTTTAGATTCAATCTGATTTTTAAGTAAAATTTTAACAGTTACATTAGATGCATCATGTACTTCAAAAAGATGTTTGATTTTTGCGCTGTATCTATTTTTTATCCAGTTTAAAACTAGAGAGTTTGGGGCATAAAAAAGCGCTGTGTCACTTGTGGATTTTTTTGTGTCATAAACGAGATGTTTTATATATCTGTTATATTCAATCTCGGGTATCTCCTCTTTTAGTAAAAGCAAATTTTTTTGACCTATATTCACAACTCTTCCTCTATCTTTATTATATTTGTGAATAATAGCGCTTATTGCCATAAATAGAGTTAAAATTATGTGAATAACAAATTTGTGAATATGTGAATAGGTTAAAATTGTTGCACTATAATACGAAAATATCATGCCATGAGGATTGAGATGACAATTTTAGGAATAGATCCGGGAACAAGAAAAATGGGCTATGCTCTTATTTCTTTAGAAAAAGGTAAAATTTTATTAATTGAGGCTGGACTTATAAAAATAAAAGCCGAAGAGTTACAGTTTCAGATTCCGCAGATGGTTGAAGCTTTTGAAGGTATATTTAAAAATCATAAAATAGATGAAGTAGCAATTGAAGATATTTTTTATGCACATAATCCAAAAACAACAATTAAACTTGCCCAATTTCGCGGAGCAATTATACTTATGCTTCTTCAGCAGTTTGGGCAGTTCAATGAATATACGGCGCTTCAAGTTAAAAAAGCACTTACAGGAAATGGTAAAGCCACAAAAGAGCAAGTCGCTTTTATGGTAAAGAGACTTTTAAACATAAAAAAAGAGATAAAACCGCTTGATATAACTGATGCTATTGCCGTTGCAATAACGCATTCTCAAAGAGTAAAATTAAAACAACAGTAATTTTTCATCTTGTTATAAATCAAAGAGTAAATTTTTAAAAACAGTATAATCTTGTTATAAAATTGTTAAGGAAAAATTATGAATCCATTTACAAATCTGCCTGAAGGGCACCCTGCTAAAGTCTATATAGAAGAAAATATGTTGATAAGAGGTTTGATTGCAAGTATAAGCACTATTGATATAATAAAGAATTTTGAAGAGTTTGAAGATAAGTTTAAAAAACTTTGTTTAGTTGAGAAACATTTTGCCAGAAAAGAGAATCAGCTTTTTTCATACTTGGAAAAATATGGCTGGACAAGCCCATCACAAGGCATGTGGGCGTTTCATGATGACATAAGAGCGGAGATAAAAATTGCAAGAACTTTAGTGCAAGAGAAAAATATGGCTGCACTAATGCAGCAGTTGCAAGTAGTCTTTAGAAATTTAGAACATATCATGCAAGTTGAAGAGGGAAGACTTCTGCCAAATGCTTTAAATATGCTTGATGAAGATGATTGGAAAGAGATGAGAGCAGGAGATGAGGAGATAGGTTGGATGTTTGATGAAGCACCAACAGCATATCCTCCGCATGTAGAAGGCGAATATATCCACCCATCGCAAGATAAACAAAAAAGAAAACTCCCTTTTTCACTTGAAAATAGAATCAAGCTTGATGAGGGTTACATGCTGCCTGAGCAGATTAACTGGCTTTTGAAGTTTATGCCGGTTGATATCACTTATGTAGATGAAAATGATGTTGTAATATTTTATAATCGCGGAGATGATAGAGTCTTCCCAAGAAGTGCAGGCATTATCGGTCGTGAGGTAAAATTTTGTCATCCTCCAAAGAGTGTTGAACAAGTTTTGATGATTTTACGAGAGTTTAAAGCTGGTCGAAGAGATGAAGCTGAGTTTTGGATAACATTTAAAGGCAAATTTGTTCACATTCGTTATTTTGCTATTAGAGATGATGAGGGTAATTACAAAGGTGTTATCGAGGTTTCCCAGGATGTTACCCACATCAGAGGATTAGAAGGTCAACAAAGATTGCTAGATTGGGAATAGGGTATAATTTTTAAAAAAGGAAAATTAATATGTCAAAATTTGAAAATGTTACAGTTGTAAAAAAAGCAAATATTTATAATAATGGAAAAGTTACAAGCAGAACGGTTGAGTTTGCAGACGGTACGAGAAAGACTCTTGGAATCATGATGCCGGGTAAATATACTTTTAACACCGCAGAGGCTGAAATCATGGAGATGATGGTTGGGGAGCTAGATATTAGACTTCCGGGTGAAGATTGGAAAACCTTAAGCACACCAGAGACTTTTAACGTTCCTGCAAACTCATCATTTAATCTTAAAATCAAAACTGTTACAGATTACTGTTGCTCATATATTAAGTAGTTTTAACTCCAGATTAATACTCTGGAGTTCTCTCTTTTGGACCTCTGTATAGTTGTCTAGGTCTGGCTATTTTGACGGTTTCTTGTTGATTTAATTCGCTCCATTGTGCAATCCATCCTGGTGTTCTTCCTATAACAAAAATAACTGCAAACATCTCTTTTGGAATTTTGAGTGCTTGAAGAATTAAGCCTGAATAAAAGTCTATATTTGGATAGAGGTTGCGGCTTATAAAATAGTCGTCATTTAGTGCAATTTGCTCTATCTTGTTTGCCACCTCGACAAGTTCGCTGCTTATGCCGAGTTCACTCATAAGCTCATTACGGATATTTTTTAAAATCGTAGCACGCGGATCAAAATTTTTATATACACGGTGCCCAAATCCCATTAGTCTAAACGGGTCATTTTTATCTTTTGCACGTGCTATAAACTCATCCACTCTATCTACACTTGCAATCATCTCTAGTTGGCGAATAACACTCTCATTTGCTCCGCCATGGCTTCTTCCCCATAGAGCGCCTATGCCGGCACTTATAGCTGCATATGGGTGTGCATTTGTAGATGCAAGGTTTCTAACAGCAGTGGTTGAGGCATTTTGTTCGTGGTCGGCATGGAGAGTAAAAATAGTGTCGAGTGCTTTTATTTCAATGAGCTTTAACTCTATATAGTCATGCGGATAAGATCTTAACATGTAGAGAAAATTTTCAGTAAATCCTCTGTTTATATCGGGATATATAATAGGCAACCCGTTTGAGTATCTGTATGAAAAAGCTGCTAAAGTAGGAATCTTTGCAACTATTCTATTTGCCATTTCGCTGTACTCTTGCTCATCTTTTATATTGAGGTGGTCAGAATAAAATGTAGAAAGAGCAGAAACTCCTGCCGAGAGGATTGCCATAGGGTGTGCAGAGTCTGGAAAGGAGTCAAAGAGCTTCTTTACTCCCTCATGTACAAATGAACGTTTTTTCATCTCCAGCGCAAAATTTTCCAACTCAAGTTTGCTAGGAAGTTCGCTGTTTATAAGAAGATAGGCTGTGTCTAAAAAGCTTTTTTCTTTTGCAAGATATGCTATGTCATAGCCTCTGTACATAAGTTTTCCATTCTCGCCGTCTATATATGTTATATCGGACTTGCATGATGCCGTAGAAGTGTATCCCTCATCATAAGTAAACATATTAGTCTCTTTGTACAGAGTCGAAATGTCAATTACAGACGGACCGACAGTCGCATCTAGTATAGGAAATTCATAACTTTTACCGTTGCGATTGTTTATTAGTGTTACCGTATCTTTACTCATAATATTCCCCTTTTTTTTGTCTTTGTCAATTATACTATATAAATTGTGCAACCATTTTATTTAAAGCTGCCTCATCCAAAGCGCCAGAAACCCTGTGAATTTCTTTCGCATCTTTAAACACTATTATAGTGGGAATGCTTCTTATTCCAAACCTAGCACCTAGGTTTTGTTCATTCTCAGTATTTACTTTTGCATAAAGGGCTTTAAGCGCGAAATTGGTTGCACTCTTTTGAAAATTTGGAGCCATCATTTTGCATGGGCCGCACCAAGGCGCCCAAAAATCGATAATTACGGGCATATCGCTATTGACTACTACCTCGTCAAAGTCAGCATTTGTCAGCTCAATAGGTTTTGTATCTAGAAGTGAACCTTTGCACTTTCCACAATTTGCTTTCTTATATGACTCTTTTTGTGGTACATTGTTTACACTTTTGCAATGCGGACAGACGACTCTCATAATGACTCCTTTTGTTATAAAACAATGGCAAAAATGCCACCTTTTCTGTAGATAAAAAATCTTTTTTTACTATCTGTTGCAGTTGCTCTTTTAAAATCATCTAGAGTAGATATTTCACTGTTTTCTACCTGAAGGATAATATCATTTTTTCTAACTCCCGAACCAAATGCTTCACTTTTTTGATCTACTTCCTTAACTATTACACCCTCAAGCGTAAGATTGAGCTGCTGTTTGTCTATAGAAGTTATCTCGGCAAGTTTCATGCCTTTGTACTCAAACTCACCCATTGCTGTTTTACTATCTAGTGTAGTTAGAGTTACATTTACAACATCTATCTTTTTCTCTCTTAAAAACTTTATATTTACAACTCTCTTTGGAGCGTAAGAGCCTATCGTATTTTTGAGTTCACTAGCACTTTCAATCTTTTTGCCGTTGACAGAGATGATTAAATCGCCTCTTTTTAGTCCCGCTTTTGCGGCAGGTGAATTCTCTTCTACGCCTGTAATGAGTGCGCCGTAATTTTCATTATAAAAACTGCTCATATCTTCACTAACATCAGAGATAGTAACTCCTAAATACGCACGTGTATATTTACCGCTCTCTATCAAACTTGTAGCTATCGAGGTTACCATGTTTGATGGAATTGCAAAACCGATACCGACATTTCCGCCAGATTTTGAGATGATAGCCGAGTTTATTCCGATGAGATGTCCCGCAGAGTTTATAAGTGCGCCGCCTGAATTTCCGGGGTTTATAGAAGCATCAGTTTGGATAAAATCCTCATACTCTACGATTCCCACACCGCTTCTACCAGTTGCAGAGACTATTCCCTGCGTGATTGTCTCGCCTACTCCAAACGGATTTCCGAGTGCAAAAACAATATCCCCGACTTTAACTTTGTCCGAGTCATAAAATGTTACTGCATTTAAGTTTTTAGCCTCAATTTTTATAATTGCTAAATCCCCTTTTTCATCTTTTCCGATTAGCTTGGCTTCATACTCTTTTTTGTCACCCGCTAAGTTAACGATAATCTCATCGGCACCATCTATAACATGGTTGTTAGTAACTATATAACCATCTTTTGAGACAATTACTCCTGAGCCTAGTGATTTTTGAATTCTATCTTGAGGAATATCCCCATATCCTTTAAAAAACTCTCTAAAAAATGGGTCGTTAAAGAAAGGGTTTGCGCTGTAAAGATTCCCTTTTATCTCTTTTTTTATAGAGATATTTACGATACTAGTTCTTACGTTTTCTAAGATATTACTATAAGAGAGTATCTGGTTTTGTTCGCTAGGGAAGCTTCTTTGGAGGTCTTTAGGTGCATATTTAAACTCTACACTATCTTTTGCGTAAACAAGTGAAAGCGTTAGAGTAAGCAGTATAAGTAGTCTTTTCATTTTCATTCCTTTTAAGTTTTTTTGCATAACTAACAAATTTTATACTTAAATGGTTTACAAACTGCTAACGACTTAAAATGCTCCCTCTAAATATTTAAGTGAATCGGCTTTTATATAACAGATAGAGTCTGTTATATTGTCAAGGTTGCTATAACTGCTGATGCCAAAAGCAAATTGATTATTTTCATAAAGCAGTGTTATACCCTCGCTCATATCTACATGCGAAAGTTTTGAGTTCTCAAGCAGCAATGCATCAGTAACGTCGTTAAACTCTAAAGTAATAGTTATCCAGTTAAATCCTCTAGCTCTGTCTTGTGTTGCTAAAGTAATTTTAAGGGTAGTAGCACAGAGAATTTCTATAGATCTGAACTCTGCATCAACAAAGTTGTCAAACCGCTTTAAAAAGCTCTCTATATCTTTTTTAAGCAGGGGTTTCATTTTATTGACAACCTACACACTCCAAACTTCTGTCTTCAACATCGCTTGCCATCTCGGGAGATTGTGAACGAAGGTAGTAAGTGGATTTAAGACCTAGTTTCCAAGCTAGCATATAGATTTCGTTTAGATACTTTCCACTAGCTTTGTCAAGTGTTATAAAGATGTTTAGACTCTGACCTTGATCCAGCCATTTTTGACGGATTGCCGCTGCTCTGATTAGAACTGTCTGGTTTAAATCATACGCTGGAGTGTAGTATGCCCAAGTATCCGGTGAGAGTTCTGGAACAACAACCGGAATGAGTCCTGAGAGATTCTCTTCATACCACTTGCGCTTAAATACCGGTTCTATCGCTTGTGTTGTTCCTGTTAGTATAGAGATGGAACTCGTCGGTGCAATGGCCATAAGGTAACCGTTTCTCATCCCCTGTTTTTTCACTTTAACGCGGAGCTCTTTCCATCCATAAGCTGAGGCAAAAAGTCCACCACGGTCAACTAATTTTTTAACCTCCGCATTTGCATGGTCCATAGGCATTATACCTCTACTCCATTTTGAGCCTTCATATTCGGGGTATGAGCCTTTTTCAAGAGCGATATCGCTAGAGGTAGAGATAGCGTTAAAACTAACAGCTTCCATAATCTCATCTATCTTGTCAAAGTGCTCTTGACTTCCCCATGTTATAGATTTTTGCGCTAGCATCTGCGCTTCGCCCATAACACCAAGACCGATTGCGCGAGTTTTCATGTTAGTACGTTTTACTTTCTCTAGCGGATAGAAGTTAAGGTCTATAACATTGTCAAGTGCGCGAATTGCAACGGGGACGATTCTGTCAATATCCTCTTTTGTATTTACGCGGGAGAGGTTTACAGAGGCTAGATTACAAACTGCCGTGTCGCCGTCTATCTTCTCTTTTTCAACCATGTAGATTTCACGTCCGTTGATTGAATCAAGAGCGGTAACCTTTTTAGCAGGTTTTGTTAGTCCGCTATCAACCTTGATAATCTCTTCCTCTTCATAGCTGATGCTCTCGCCATTTTCAAAAATGAATTTTATCTTGTAGTGGTTAGGGTTTGTGTTTTGAAAAATCTCCGTACAGAGGTTAGAACTTCTGATGATTCCAGTATGGCTGTTAGGGTTTGCACGGTTTGCGTTATCTTTAAAACATAAGAACGGACTACCGCTTTCAAAATATGATGTTAATATTTTTTTCCAAAGATTTTTTGCTTTTACTTTCTCTTTTACAATACTTTCATCTTTTTCAAACTCTTCATATTTTTTACTAAATTCTTCCCCGTGAAGTAGAGTAAGTTCCTTGCAGTCGTACGGATCAAAAAGTGTCCAGATACCGTCTTCTTGAACTCTTTGCATAAAGAGGTCATTTATCCAAAGCGCAGGAAAAAGGTCATGCGCACGGCGACGCTCTTCGCCGGAGTTTTTCTTCAAATCTAAAAAGTCGTTAATATCAATATGCCAAGGTTCCATATAAACGGCAATCGCACCTTTTCTAGTTCCTAGTTGGTCAACGGCAACCGCTATATCGTTTGTGATTTTTAAAAACGGTATTGTTCCGCCTGCCGCATTTTTATGTCCGTCAATATATGAGCCCATTGAACGTACATTTGTCCAGTCCCAACCGATTCCTCCGCCAAATTTTGAAAGGAGCGCCATCTCTTTATATGAGTCAAAAATTCCTTCGATATTATCAGGAGTCGAGCCGATATAACATGAACTAAGTTGATGCCTAGGTGTTCTTGCATTGCTTAGAGTTGGTGTCGCAAGCATAACTTCAAATTTTGAAATCATGTCATAAAACTTTATAGCCCACTCCTCTTTGTTATCTTCTCTTTGCGCCAGAAACATAGCTATTGCCATAAACATATGCTGCGGCAACTCTATAGGGTCTGAATTTTTATCTTTGATGAGATATCTGTCATAGAGTGTTTTGACACCCAGATAGTTAAACTGCATATCACGCTCAGGCATTATATGTTTTTCAAGTCTCTCAAGGTCATACATCTCTTTTAAACCAAGTAGTATTTTGCCCTCTTTTTCACCTCTCTCAAAATACTCTTTTAGAGATGAGTAGCCAGTAAATCCGTTTACTTGATGGTATAGGTTAAATAAAAACAGCCTTGAAGCGACAAATGTCCAGTTTGGAGCATCTATATCTATCTTGTCAACCGCTGTTTTGATAAGTGTCTGTTGTATCTCTTTTGATGTTATGCCATCACGAAATTGAATCTGTGCATCAACTTCAAGTTCGCTTTGAGAAACATTATCCAAATCTTTTACGGCTGCTGAAGTGTACTTTTGTATCTTAGTTATGTCAAGTGCTTCAGTTCTGCCGTTTCTTTTTATAATTGTTATCATTTAGTTTCCTAGGTTATACAGAAGCGTGAGTATAAGTAAAATACCCTGTGCCGGTTGTAATTTTGATATTTGTATTGAATAGATTGTCTCTTATATTCATTTTAACTTTTGGTTTGTGTTAAAAAGATATTAGCGCAATTATGTCATTTATTTTCTGAAAACTCTATCAAAAATTCTATCTACATTTTTTGTATAGTAGTCATAATTGAAACATTCACGGATTGCTTCTTCGCTTAGTGAACTTCTCAACTCCTCGTCTGCTAAGAGATGATTTAGATAAAGTGATTCGCCATTTTCATTTGTAGTTGGTTTGCCTTGTTGAATCTCTTCCCAGACTTTCATTGCATTTCTTTGAACAATTCTATAAGCATCTTCACGGCTTACACCTTTAAGCGGAAGTTCTAAAAGCACTCTTTGGGAAAAGACAAGTCCGCCTGTAAGATTTAAATTTTTCATCATATTCTGGGGATAAACAGTTAGGTTTGCTATAACGTTGTTCATGCGGTGAAGCATAAAGTCACTCGTAATAAAACTATCAGGAAGCCAGAATCTCTCAGTTGAAGAGTGACTGATATCTCTCTCATGCCAAAGAGCAACATTCTCCATCGCAGGGATAGCATATGCTCTAACCATTCTAGCTAAACCTGTTATATTTTCTGTTAGTATAGGATTTCGTTTATGAGGCATTGCGGATGAACCTTTTTGACCTTTTGCAAAATACTCTTCACACTCATATACTTCTGTTCTTTGCCAGTGGCGAACTTGAATGGCAAACTTCTCAATAGAGCTTGCCATAAGAGCTAATGCAGTAGCAAGTCTTGCATAACGGTCGCGCTGAATTACTTGATTTGAAGCAGGTGCAGGTTTGAGTCCTAGCTCTTCACATGTATACTCTTCAAGCTCAAGAGGTGCATGAGCAAAGTTGCCCATCGCTCCGCTAACTTGTCCCACACTTATAACATCAAGTGTTTGTTCCAAATTTTCCAGATGCCTTGCCATCTCATCATACCAAACAGCTAACACAAGACCAAATGTTATAGGTTCCCCATGTATGCCATGGCTTCGTCCTACCATAAGAGTCATCTTATGTTCCATTGCTCTTTTTTTGATAGACTCCATTAGCATCTTAACGTCTTTGATGATTAACTCCAAAGAGCTTTTCATCTGAAGTGCTACTGCTGTATCAACCGTATCGGAGCTTGTCATACCGTAGTGAAACCATCTGCTCTCTTCGCCGAGTGTTTCAGATACGCTTGTAGTAAAAGCAATAAGGTCATGGCGAGTTACAGCTTCAATCTCATCTATTCTCTGAATGTCAAAGCCTGCGTTTTTAACAATCTTTTGTGCATCTTCATCAGGAATAAGTCCCAATCTGTTCCATGCTTTAACAACAGCTTTTTCAACATCAAGCCAAGCTTGATATTTTGCCTGCATCGTCCATTTAGAACTCATCTCTTCTCTTGCGTATCTCTCGATCATATATGCTACCTTCTGATTATTATCTTATATTTTTGTGTTAAAATTCGCACAATTAAAAGTAATTCATTTTACAAAATTTAGACTTATAAAGGATTAAAATTTGCCGTTTGTTTTAAAAAAAATATTTGTAGAGGAAAAGCAGAGAGCCTTTGTTTTTCTTGTAAGAGAACTTGGTTATACGCAAAAAGAGGCGCAACGGTTTATAGCCAAAGGCCGACTGCTTATAAATGGCGAAGTTATGGATGTCTCCTCAAAAGAGATAGAGGGTGAAATAGAGTTCATAAGTTTTGAGCCGATTACAAAAGGTTTAAAAGCTTTTGTAGAGTATGAGAGCTTTGTAGTCTTTGATAAGCCAAGCGGGATGCTTATCCATCCTCAAAATAGATACACTCCCTACTCTCTTATCGATGAGCTAAAGGCACAATACGGAATAGATGCAAACATTGCCCATAGAATAGATCAAGAGACAAGCGGGCTAGTTCTTTGCGGTAGAGATAAAAAGAGTGAAATTGATTTGAAGATGATGTTTCAAGAAAGAGAGATGAAAAAGAAGTATCTTGCAATGGTTCACGGGGAGTTAAAAGACATGTTAGAGATTGACGCTCCTCTACTAAGATATGATGATGAAAAGAGCGCGCTTATAAGAATGGTGGTAAAAGTTGATAAGAATGGAAAGAAATCATTGACACATGTAAAGCCTTTGAAATACTTTCCTGATTCAAATACTACTTTGGTAGAGTGCTCTCCACATACTGGAAGACAGCATCAGATAAGAGTACATATGTTTCATGTGAAACATCCTATAGTTGGTGATCCAGTTTATGGACAGAGCGAAGCAAATATAGTAAAGTATCTTGATAGAGAATTAGATCGTGAGACAAGAGTAGGCATAAGTGGTGCAAGAAGATTGCTTTTACATGCGAGTGAATTAAAATTTGAGTTATATGGAAAAGAGTATCAGATAAAAAGCAATGTAGATTTTGAAAAAGTTTGTTTTGAGAACATGCAGATTGATAAAAAATAGATAGATATGCGATAGCGTAAGTTTATAGTTATAGGATTAGATTTCAAATAATTAAAAATAGTGTAGAATTTTTTTTGAACAAAGAAGAGCTTTCTATTCTTCATATACAAGCCAAACAGAGAATCTATGTGAATAACTTTATAGAGCTTTCGGAGACATTTCTTTTTTTTATATAGCAATCACGGCTAAAATTGCCATAACCCCCTAAAACATGGGTTTCGAGCAGACTTAATTATTTTAGATTAAGCAAATATTTATATAAAATTATTCTTAAGTCAGATGGAAATTTTCAAATTCTTTAAAATTATTCTCTATTCTATTCACACATTACAACAATGTGTGAATAGTGCACATTTAGAAGAAAGTAAGAGTATTTTTTTATAATAAATTTTTTTTTAAGAGTAAAATTGAGATTTTTAGGAGCTATTTATTTATGTAGGGTATCATTATACTTATAAACGACCTCCCTGGTGTGTTGGTCGTTTTGTTGTAGAGTAAAAAGTAGTCTATACTAAACTGCATTGTATCTTTTGATGATTTTTTTAACACGATTTTTTAGATTACGAATAGCTTCAGTGCTTGTTTCACCATCAGCGGTAAGACTTTCAAAACCATCATCAAATTGTACCTTTGCAAGCCATCCCACTTTTTTATGGTATTTCACTCCCACAAAACGAACGCCTCCAAAGTGATCCTCACAAAGTTGGTAAATCCTTTTTATTCTGTCTGAGTTTGTTTTTTTGTAAGCCATTGTTGTCTCCTTAAATAGATTATAATTGTTATGATAACATTTTAGTCATCTTTTGTTGCAGCTTTTATGAAGCCTATCACGCCTATTGTAAAAACAGCTACTAAAAAGATGATTTGAAATATCTCTATATAGCTCATGATAGGTCACCTTGTGTTTTCTCTTTTAATTGTCCACATGCAGCACTTATGTCTATTCCTTTAGAATCACGAATAGTACACAAAAGACCATGATTTACCAGATACTCCTGAAAAGTTATCATATCGCTTTTTGTAGGTCTCTCATACTCCGTTCCTGGGTAAGGATTAAAGTAGATAAGGTTTACCTTTGCTTTTATGCCTGAGAGTAGTTTTACAAGCTTTTTAGCAGAGGCTATATCATCGTTTTTATCTTTTATGACCAAATATTCAAACATAACTCTTTTTCTAGTATCTATAGGAAAGCGCTTAACCGCTTCTATAATGGAAGATATATTATGAGCCTTATTCATAGGGATAAGCTCTGTTCTAAGTTTATCATCAACCGCGTGAAGAGAGATGGCAATATGTACGCCTAAATCCATCTCCCCTAGCCTATCTATCTTGTTGCTAAGACCGCTTGTAGATACGGTTTGGCGTTTACCTGATATACAAAGTCCGTCGTCTTCTTTAAATATCTCTATGGCTTTTGCTAAATTTTCAAGGTTATCCAGAGGCTCACCCATTCCCATATAGACTATATTTATCATTCTGTTGTGTTTATGCTCATTATCCCGCTTTAGAGCCACAACCTGTCCTACAATCTCTCCGGCAGTGAGATCTCTTGTAAAACCACCTTTTGCCGTTAAGCAAAAAGCACAACCGACTTTACAGCCTACCTGCGTGGATACGCAGATGGTATATTTTGCCTCTTGAGTAAGATTCCCACTCTCATCCCTAATCTCCTCTTTCATCTTCAGCCATACTGTTTCTATAGTTTTGCCGTCTTGAAGTTCAAAGAGGTACTTGATTGTGCCGTCGATAGAGGACTCTTTTTTTACTATTTTTAGAGGATTTACAACAAATTTTTCTGCTAACTCATCCTTGAGTGCTTTTGGTATGTTTTTCATCTCCTCAAAGTTTTGTGCGTAGTTATGATAGAGCCAGCTGTAAATCTGCTTAGATCTAAATGAGGGTTTTACAATCGCTTGAAGCCCTGTGAGCTTAAAATCAAGAAGTGAGGGTTTCATTTTTTAGTAAGCTCCATAACTCTTTTTTTTACATGCGTCCCTAGAATTTTTTTTGCTTCTTCATGATTCTTTAAAAAATCTTCATGCGCATTTTTGTTAGTGTAGTTTGTTATACAAAAGAGTCCGCCGGCTGGAATATTAAACTCTTGAGCTACCTTTAAAACAGCGAAAAACTCCATATTTTCTATATATACACCGAGTTTTAAAAACCTTTTTGTTAGCTCTTCATTTGTGGAGATATAGTTTGATGAGTTAACTATAACATCCCTTTTTGTTTTATCTGTGTTAGTTGATATTACATTATCAAGGGGGGTGTATGCGTCATTGTTTAAAAATCCAAGTTCAATATTTGAAGCTGTTTTGGACTCAATAATATCAAATATCTGATGCTCCCCATAACTTCCCGCACTTCCGACAAAGAGTAAAAATTCAGGTTTGTCAAATAGGCAAAGTCTTGTTAGATTTATAGCAATCTCAATTAGCCCTACTCCCATAGGAGTAGCAAAATTAAAGGTTTCGCTGTTTCCTGCACAAATTATCATAAGCGCATCTTTACAATCTTACCGGTATGTTATTATCATGAAGATAGCGTTTTAAATCCATAATATCTATCTCTTTATAGTGAAAAATACTTGCCGCAAGTGCTGCATCCGCACCATGTAAAAACGCCTCTTTTATATGTTGCATAGTTCCCGCTCCGCCACTTGCGATAACTGGAATATTGACAGCTCGACTTATCTGCTGAGTTATGTTAAGTTCAAATCCCGCCTTTGTGCCGTCTGCATCCATCGAGGTCAGAAGTATTTCCCCGCATCCGCGATCAGCTACCTCTTTTGCCCACTCTAGTGCATCTATACCTGTATCAACACGACCGCCGTTAAGATAGACGTTATATTTCTCGCCTGTTTTTTTAACATCTATTGCCGTAACTATACACTGTGAGCCAAATCTTTTTGCACCTTCATTTATAAGCTGGGGTCTTTTAATTGCTGCAGAGTTTATGCTTACTTTGTCGCATCCGACATTTAAAAGCTTGTATATATCATCAAGTTTTCTAATTCCTCCCCCGACCGTTAAGGGGATAAAGATTTCACGTGCAACTTGGGCTACTATATCTACGATAGTATCGCGGTTGTCGCTTGAAGCAGTAATATCCAAAAATGTAATTTCGTCAGCACCCTCTTCATTATATCTTTTTGCGACTTCTACGGGATCACCCGCATCTTTGAGTCCAACAAAGTTGACACCTTTGACAACGCGTCCATCTTTAACATCAAGACATGGAATAATTCTTTTTGCAAAATAGTTCAAAACTCTACCTTTTGTTATATAGTGAAATTATACACATAATGGCTTATAGTTAGTTTTGATATTTTTTTATGTTTCACATGAAACATAAAATTTATGGAGAGTTTTTGGTACTTTTAATAAAATATTGTAGTAAATATCCACATTTAGAGTATAAAGATTGTTTTTTATATTGATATTAATCAATTATAAGTAAAATTACTATATCATGTCGGTTGATGAAAAAAATTATAGCTAAAAAGAAATTTGGACAAAATTTTTTAAAAGACGAGACTGTTTTACAAAAAATCGTCGAAGCGATGCCCAACAACGACAATAAAATCGTAGAGATTGGACCTGGCTTAGGTGATTTAACTAAATTTTTAGTAGATGTCAAAAGTGTAGATGCTTTTGAGGTCGATACCGATTTGTGTAGACTGTTACAAAAAAAGTTTGAAAAAGAGATCGCAACCAAGCAGCTTCACATTCATTGTGGAGACGTATTGACTGCTTGGAAGAGTGAGCTTATAGATGAGTCGTATGATTTGGTGGCGAATTTGCCATACTATATAGCGACTAACATAATTCTAAAAGCACTCGCAGATCCAAAATGCAAAAATATACTTGTAATGGTACAGCTTGAAGTGGCAGAAAAATTTTGTGCGCATGAAGGCGATAAGGTATTTGGTGCTTTGAGTGTTATAACTCAAAGCGCAGGGGAAGCACGATTAATTGTGAAAGTCCCGCCAACTGCATTTGAACCGCAACCAAAAATAGACTCCGCAGTTTTTTTGATACAAAAACATAGTGACAGATTTGATAAAGATTTTGAGGGAATGCTTAGAGTTGCATTTACGCAACCTCGCAAAACTCTTATGAAAAATCTCTCCACTGTTTACGAAAAAACTATGCTCCACGAAGCTTTTCTTAAGCTTAGCCTTACACAAACGGTTCGTCCTCATCAAGTTTGCACTCTAGACTATCACCAACTCTATAAACTAACAAGGAGTTTGGATGGAACAAGAGAATCAGGAAAGCGTTAAAAGCATTTCTCAAGAAAATCGTAAACAATATAACAGCAATAAAAAACACACTAATAGTAGCAGGCCAAATAACCAAAGCAGCAATAAAGAGGTCGGCAGTAACCCAACTACCAGTAATAAAAACAAGAGTGCATCAAGAAATCGCCGTCGCCAAAGCACGCCGATAAATGAGAGCTTAAAGGCATTTGTAGAGATAAATCAAGAGGCGCATAAGCAAAGACTTAACCCTCACTACAAACTAGACTTAAACTCAAAAGAGAAAGTTCGCATAACTCCACTCGGAGGTCTAGGTGAAATCGGTGGAAACATTACCGTATTTGAGACAGAAAATGAAGCTATTCTGATAGATGTCGGGATGAGTTTTCCAGATGAAGATATGCATGGTGTTGATATTTTGGTGCCAGATTTTTCATATATTCGTGAAATAAGAAACAAAATTAAAGCCGTAATCATTACACACGCGCATGAGGACCATATCGGGGCGATGCCGTACCTATACAAAGAGATGCAGTTTCCTATATATGGATCACCGCTTCCGCTGGCTATGATAGGCAGTAAATTTGATGAACATCATATAAAAGATTTTAAACAGTATTTTAACCCTATAGAAAAAAGAAAATTGTATAAAATCGGCGAGGATTTCGAGGTGGAGTGGATGCACATGACACACTCTATTATAGATTCGTCATCATTGGCTATTACAACAAGCGCAGGGACGATTATTCACACAGGTGACTTTAAAATTGACCACACTCCAGTAGATGGCTATACGGCAGATTTACATAGACTTGCTCATTATGGGGACAAAGGTGTATTGTGTCTTCTTAGCGACTCTACTAACTCATACAATACACAGCCGACACCCTCAGAGCTTAATGTAGCGCCTGCGCTTGATAGAGTGTTTGCAAAGGCTGAGGGACGAGTGATTTTATCTACCTTTAGTTCAAATATTCATCGAGTTTATCAGGCTATTCAGTATGGTGTAAAGTATGGACGTAAAGTTTGTGTCATTGGTCGTTCAATGGAGAGAAATATTGAAGTGGCGATGCAGTACGACTACATAAAACTGCCAAAAAATATCTTTGTAGAACCGGAGCAGATAGCACATCTAAACGACAAAGATGTTCTTATCATCACGACAGGCTCACAAGGTGAGCCAAGTTCTGCACTTTTTAGAATGTCAATCGGCGAACATAGACATGTAAAGATTAAGCCAACCGATTTAATCGTTCTCTCTTCTCGCCCTATTCCCGGAAATGAAGGCTCAATCTCAGGAATGTTGAACCACCTTCAGCGCGCTGGGGCAAAAATAGCTCAAGATAGAGAACTGCATGTATCAGGTCACGCTTCTATCGAAGAGCAAAAGCTGATGCTTCGCCTTGTAAATCCTAAGTTTTTTCTGCCTATTCATGGGGAGTATAACCATGTTATGAAACATAAGGAGACCGCTGTCATGTGTGGTGTACCTGAGCGTAACATCTACATTATGAATGATGGCGATACAATTGAGATAGCTCCTAAGTATATGAGAAAAGTAAAAACAGTAAGAACCGGTAAAACATATATTGATAACCAAAACAACCATAAGATTGAAGATGACATCGTAATCGACCGCCAAAAACTCGCTTCAGATGGTATCGTTATGATTATCGCTCAGATTGATGGACAACACTCAACAATGCTTTCTAAGCCGGTTGTAACTTCATTTGGAATTGTTGCAGATAAGCAGGATAAGTTTTTTGCTAAAGAGATAGAGGATATTTTAGAGCATTTTCTTGCAAATATCAAAGAGGGTCTTCTTGAAAATCCAAGAGCACTAGAAAACGATCTTCGCCAAGTTGTTAGAAAACATATCTATAGAAAGATGAAAAAATATCCGTTTATTGTTCCACATATTTTTATAATGTAACAAAAAAACTTTTGGCATGTGAAAAAATATTTTGCATGCCATTAAACCTTTTTTACGCAAGTATTATATATAGTAATTTCCAACACCATTGTAGTAAGTTACTAGACACTTTTTTGATATTATTACCCAGATTTAACAAAATGATTTAATTTCTTTGAAATTTTTAAGATAATGGGGTAGTTTTGAATATAAATAATGTTTTTGCAGAAATTGTAAATCTACACCCTTCAAGAATAGCCGTTTATGATAAAAATGGGAATTTTTTATATGCAAATACAAGCTACATAGAAACTTACGGTATTGATATATCAGAGAAAGAAAATTTAAATTTTGACAAGATTAAAGCGTACGAGATAACGTTTGAGTATGTAAAAACTCAACTATCTATATCAGAGAGTTTCAGTATTCAAAAACTTGAAGATTCTGCTTGGTTTGAATCTCTGTTCTTTTATACGACTTCAAAAGATGTTATCCATATCTGCTCAAATATTACAACATTAAAAGAGGCAGACAAAAAAATTTACTATCATGCAAATTATGATTCTCTTACTGCACTCCCAAACAGATCTTATTTTAAAAAACAACTCAAAGGCATACTTCAAAAATCTTCACAAAACGGCTCCAAAATAGCTCTGCTTTTCATAGATTTAGACAAGTTTAAAGAGGTAAATGATACATACGGCCATGATATAGGCGATAAAATGCTCGTTACCATAGCGAAAAGACTTTTAAACAGTGTTAGAAAAGATGATATAGTTGCTAGAATTGGCGGCGATGAGTTTGTTTTAATAGCCAAAGATATAAAAAATATAGAGATTGTAGAGCAGTTGGCACTTAAGCTGCAGAAGAAAATTAGGCAGCCTCTTGAGATTGATGCACATATTTTCAACGTCACGCTCTCTATCGGTATATCGATATACCCGCAACATGGAACAACAAGCCAAGAACTTTTGAAAAATGCCGATGTTGCTATGTATGAGGTCAAAAAAACTAAAAGAGATGATTTTAGAATTTACAACAAGTCGATGTCAAGCGAGGCGGCTACAAAGTTATCGATGAAAGCCGACATAATAAGGGCATTGGAACAAAACGAATTTGTCATGCATTATCAACCTGTTGTGGACTTTCGCACAAACTCTGTCATCGGTGCCGAGGCACTTGTGAGATGGTACCATAGCAAAAGGGGCATACTAGAGCCAAATGACTTTTTGGAACTTATTTTATCGGGAGATTTGGATAGAGAGTTCAACTGCATGGTTGTTTCAAAAGTTTTAAAAGATTTAGTAATAATGAATAAAGCTTTTTTAAATAAAAAACTAATCATATCTATCAATATATCAAAGAGTCAGTTTTTTAGTCCAACATTTTCTTCAAATGTATCAGATGCATCGAAAAATTACGGGATAGACAAATCGCAAATAGAACTCAAAATTGTAGAAAATCAGATAATGAAAAATGCTTCTATAGCAAAAGATAACATAGAGGTCCTCCATTTGATGGGATTTAAAATAGCCTTGGATGATTTTGGAGTTGAGCACTCAAGTCTGAATCATCTAAAAAATTTTAAAGTAGATAAGCTAAAAATAGACAGGTTGTTTATAAAAAATATAGCTCAAGACAAAAATGATTTAAATATTGTAAAATCTATAGTAAATACGGCAAAACTTTTTAATCTAAAAGTACAAGCAGAAGGAATAGAGACTAAAGAGCAGTATCTGAAGTTAAAAAAAATCGGATGCGACTTTTCACAAGGTTTTTATCACTCAAGCGCCTTACCTATGGATGATTTTATACGCTATTATAATAAAACTTGATAGTATAAGAAGAAATAAAAAATTTAAATAAGATTGAAAAATGAAGAATAATAAGTTAATACGATTAACAAACAGCTGTTCCTGGAGCATGGAGACAGAGTCTCTCTCAGTAGACGGAGTGGATGTTAAGTTGTCCATTTCTCAGAAAAAGTTGTTTAAATTTTTAGTTAAGCATATAAATAAACCTGTTCTAAATTTGGATATATTTTATGAGCTGCATGATTCTTTAGATAAAGAATTCAATGAAAAAAGTGTACGTAATTTTATAACAGGGCTTAGAAAATTAGCTCCATGTCTAAATCTTTTAAATATATACGGCGGGTATTATATGCTCAAAAGCGAGCAAATTAGTAAATATTTAAGGCTTAAAGAGCAGTTTTTTGAGATAATAGAACAATCAAAAAATCCTATAGTAGTTACTAGCCCAAATGAATATGACAATCCCATAATTTATGTAAACGATGCATTTTGTGAGTTGTTTGGATATGAGTATGAAGAAGTAGTTGGTAAAAATTGCCGATTTTTACATGCTAATGATATAAAACAAGAGGCTCTTGAAGAAATAAGAGAAGCCATAAATGCACAAAAATCGGTAGAGGCAAATATCAGAAACTATACCAAAGACGGAGATATGGTTTATGAAGATATTACAATTAGCCCGATTTTTGATAAACAAAAAAAGAAAATCAGCTATTTTTTAGGCATTTACAAAGATATTACATCAATACCGCTGTTTTTAGAAAAAGTTCAAGAAGCTCTTTAGAAGAATTTTTATTCTACTAAAAAATTTGCCATCATGGAGTGATCCTCATGCTCTAAAATATGGCAGTGATGAACAAACAGCCCGGGTATTGTAAATTTTACTATAATGCGCACACTCTCTAAGGGCATAACTAGTACGGTATCTTTGTACCCTTTGTCTGTGGGAAAATCTATGCTACTTGTTCTCTCAAGCACTTGAAAATGTACCCCATGCATATGAAAAGGGTGTGCCATATGAGCACTGTTTTTAATCTCCCAAATCTCCGTAGAGCCTAGTTTTACTCTCTCATCTACTCTATGCATGTCGTAGGGCTTTTTGTTTAAAGTCCAGATACCTCCCTCTATGATTTCCATAGTTATAACTCTGTTTTTTGAGGCATCAGAAGCTTTCATCTTTGTAATAGTTGAGAGTTTTTTCGGAATTTGTAATGAATTTTCAGTCGAAAGCTCCGTAATTTTAAATCTCATGATATCCATTTTAGCGCCAAAGTTGGGATAGGCGGGATTTGTTATAAAGTTGCTAGCTTCTTTAAATCCCAGAGTTTTTAGTGTTACGCTCTCACCTACTTTTTTATCTTTAAAATCTACGATGATATCTATACGTTCTGCAACTGCAATCAACAAATCTTTTACGATGATAGGCTCTTCAAGAAGCCCGCCATCAGTTCCAATCAACATGAAATCCTCGATACCCTCAAATGCAAGCTTGTAAGTTCTTGCACTAGAGCCGTTTAGTATTCTAAGGCGATATTTTGTGTTTTTAACATTTGTATAAGGGTACGGAGTCGAGTTTACTATGATAACATCACCTAAAACCCCGTTGTTATCTTGCGGAGTCTCCTTGTAGATAAGATTTTTCTCTTTGTCAAATCTTCTGTCTTGTATAATTAGCGGCAGTTCAAACTCGCCCGATGGAAGATTTAATGCTTTTTCATCATCATCTTCTATAATATAAAGACCTGATAATCCATAATATATCTCTTCTCCTGTTCTGCCGTGCGGATGGGTATGATACCAAAATGTCCCTGCTCTTTGATTGATTTTATATCGGTACTCTTTTGTCATCTGCGTGGCAATAGCGTCCTTTGGATGCCCGTCCATCTCCTGCGGTACCAGTAAACCGTGCCAATGGATTATAGTTGGTTTTTCAAGAGAGTTGATAAAATCGAGCTCAAAATCATCATCTTTTTTTATGCGAATAGTAGGATTTGGCAACTCATCTTGAAATGTCAAAACATCCGTTTTTTTGCCATCGTAGATAGGGAACAAACTTTTTTGTGCATTAAACTTTGCTTTTGCAATATGTTCAAAATCAATAACTTTTGGGATTTTAAGCTTCTGCGTAAAAGGTTCGAAGTTATCAATAGCTATATTTTTTGTATTCTCAATCACGCTGGTTGCTTTGTCACTCTTTTTTGAAGTTTTGTCACAACCTGTAAAAACAACCGCCGCCGCTGAAAAAGAGCAAGAGTAAAAAAAAGTTCTTCTATTCATAACCAACCCCTTATTTTTAATTAAAATCTTGATTTTAATAGCTACTTTAATTAAGTATGACGACAAAAAGATGAAAAAACGCTTAAGTACAGAGGTTAATAAAATTAGAAGCTTCGGTTTTAAAAGCCTCTACAAACCCCTTTGCGTTTTACCCTTTGCAAACGAGGTTTTAACCTCGTCTAAATTATAGCCCCCTTTCTCACTCGGATGTGCTATACTTAGTAAATCACACAATATGACAAATAGACTGTTATAGCCCCCTTTCTCACTCGGATGTGCTATACTTAGAACATTTAAAATGTATGAGCTTAATGAGTTATAGCCCCCTTTCTCACTCGGATGTGCTATACTTATCGCTCAATTACAAGAGTGCGGGTTAGCGGTTATAGCCCCCTTTCTCACTCGGATGTGCTATACTAAGGTGCAACATATACAGACGAGGGTCAAGGTTATAGCCCCCTTTCTCACTCGGATGTGCTATACTTTCAAAAATCGCATCCGCAGTAAGCGCGGGGTTATAGCCCCCTTTCTCACTCGGATGTGCTATACTTTCCTTTCATAGTATTGCAAACCGTATTCGGTTATAGCCCCCTTTCTCACTCGGATGTGCTATACTAAATTTTTATTAGGGAGTTGAGTTGTGCCCGTTATAGCCCCCTTTCTCACTCGGATGTGCTATACTTGAATTTACTTGCTATTGTAGCTTTTGTTGGTTATAGCCCCCTTTCTCACTCGGATGTGCTATACTACTATCTGATTTGTTATCACTTCATAATGTGTTATAGCCCCCTTTCTCACTCGGATGTGCTATACTATTTTTCATGCTGCTAACATGAAGCTTTGTGTTATAGCCCCCTTTCTCACTCGGATGTGCTATACTAACATATTGAAGTGCATGGCCATTATTTGCGTTATAGCCCCCTTTCTCACTCGGATGTGCTATACTCTAAGCGGTCAAGAGGGCGTTACTACAGTTGTTATAGCCCCCTTTCTCACTCGGATGTGCTATACTCAAGATGTAGAGGTAATAGAGAGATGAAAGGTTATAGCCCCCTTTCTCACTCGGATGTGCTATACTACTTACTTATTAAGTCATCAGTTGATTTTAGTTATAGCCCCCTTTCTCACTCGGATGTGCTATACTCTACTTGCATACGCACTATTTCCTAAATTGGTTATAGCCCCCTTTCTCACTCGGATGTGCTATACTAT
>Ga0172382_10001619_pt1 | contig 39857 bp, 38 predicted proteins | sample Leawel138RmetaG_FD_122245 | JGI IMG/M metagenome (GOLD analysis project Ga0172382, IMG submission 122245) | Leachate microbial communities from a municipal landfill in Southern Ontario, Canada - Leachate well 138R metaG | ecosystem: Engineered > Solid waste > Landfill > Unclassified | place... | reverse complement strand
TGAAATCTATAGATTTTTAATGAACAGAAGGCAGTAATTCTGATTAATTACATTAGTAAAAACAGTTAAAATAGACGGCAACAATTAAAATATGCAAAACTAAGAAAGTTTTGCACATACCTCATTCTATATTAAATAAAAAAAAATGAAGGTAAAAGATATATCCAAAATTAAATTTTAATCAGGTATAATATGTGCAGAAGTTGCTTTAAAAATGGCATAAACCTGATTTCCCACATTAAGTTTTAGATTCTCTTTTGATTTCTTTGTCACCATTGAAACAAGATCATTATCTAATCTTATGCGTGTTAAAGCTCCCAAGTCTTGCATCTCGACTATGCTTCCTGATATAATATTTCTAGCACTGCTATCAGGATTTGTTTTTGAGATAATTATATCTTCAGGCCTAATACATACCTTTACATTTCCATTACCAAAATCTGAAAAAGCAAATATTTTACCATATGGCTCTACGTCTATTTCTGCTAGCCCCTCCTCGTTTTTGCATATTTTCCCATTGATTATATTTTCAATTCCAACAAATTCTGCTATTTTATCATTCAATGGTTTATTAAAAATTTCAGCTGGAGTTCCTATCTGGGCAATTGTTCCATTCATTATTATGCCTATCCTATCTGCAAGAGCCATTGCTTCGGTCTGATCGTGGGTAACGTGAATCACTGTAATGTCAAACTTTTTTTTCACACGTTTTAGTTCTTCACGTAAATAATATTTGGTCCTTACATCAAGTGCCGATAATGGTTCATCTAGAAGTAATATGTCGGGCTCTGTAGCTATTGCACGTGCAATAGCTACCTTTTGCTGTTCGCCACCACTCAAGGTAGAAGAATATCTGTGAGCGAGGTGCTTAATCCCCAATAAATCTTCAAGCCCTTCTACTTTTCTCTTTATTTCTTTTTTATCAACTTTTTTAGTTTTTAAACCAAATCCAATGTTTTCTTCGACTGTTAAAAATGGGAAGAGCATATAATCTTGATATACCATGCCAATATTTCTTTCTCTAGGGGGTATGTTGGTAATATCTCGATTATTTGAAAAGATTCTCCCTTTATCAGGTAAAAAAATACCAGCTATAGTCTCTAGCAGAATAGATTTACCTGCGCCAGTAGGCCCTAATATAACAAAATATTCTTTATCATATATGTCTAAAGAAACGTTACTTAAAAAAAATTCACCTAAGTCTTTTGAAATATTTTCTATTCGTATAATAGTATCACCTTCTCATCAAAAAACATGAGTAAATCCCCCATATTTTTCAAATATAAACAGAGAAACAAGTGAGATAATAATGAGTATTGTAGCTGAAGCAATGGCCAAATTAAGTTCTCCGCATGACATGTTTAGATACAACGAGATGGGCAGTGTTTCTGTTTTCATACGGGTAGCTCCTGCAATCATTAAAGCTGCTCCAAATTCGCCTATCCCTTTTGACCATGTTATAACGGAGCCTGCCAAGATGCCATTTTTTGCCATAGGTAGTGTGACTTTCCAAAAAGTTTGTCCGTCTGTACAACCAAGTGTCTTTGAAACATGTTCATATCTAGGATTTATACCCTCAAAAGTACCACGAACTATTCTAAACATGTAAGGGACATTAACGAAAAATTGTGCAACAATAATTCCCAACGGAGTGAATACCAAAGCAAGCCCTTGTTCTGAAAGAGTTTTCCCAAAAGACGTTGTGCCAAAAAAGATCAATAATCCCACTCCTGCTACTAATGGGGGTAGCGCTAAAGGCACATCAAGAATTGTATTAACTATAATTTTTCCTGGAAATTTGTAACGGGCAATATAATAAGCGACAGGTATTGATACAACAATACAAAGTAAAGTGGATACTACAGATGTTGTTAGACTTAACTTAATAGCAAACTGTATTTCCTCATCAAACAAACTTGATAATAAAGCATTCCATGTAGTGTGGGTAATTATACTAAAAATCTGTGCTAGTATAAAGACAGTAAGTAATATAGTTACAAATATTAATGAAATTTGCATTTTTGATTCCTTAATTTTCTTTAACATAATCTCTCCTTCTTTAATGAAACTCAATATCTTAAATTTGTTAATTTTTCATTTGTCAAAGAACCTTCAAATTTTTATTTAACAATGAATAAAGAAAAATATAGGATAAAAAAATATCTTCATCCTGCTATAGATACTCCTCTTAATTCATTTTCCATATCCTTTCAATTATCATAAGCAGGGTTTGGGTAGGCAATGAATCCATGTTTTTCAAATATTTCTTTCCCTTCTTCAGATGTAACATAATCTACAAATTGTTTTGCAGTTTTTGGACTCTTAGAAAATGTAGTGACTCCGATAGGAACAACTTCGATAATATTTTGTTTTGGAGGAATTTCGATTATATCTATTTCTTCAACGAATTTAACAGTATCCCACCAATTTAAAGAGGCATCTGCTTGACCCATAGCAATCTGTACCATTACTTCATTCATTGTTGGTAAAGTAGCAATTACGTTTGGCCACACCTCTTCGTAAATTCCATTTTTCTCTAATATTTCTACGCCCAATCGACCAATTGCAGCCGATTTAGGATCGCCCCAAACTAGTTTTACACCCGGTTTGGCAAAATCCTCAAGGGAGTAAATTTTAGCAGGATTACCTTTAGGAACTGTGATTATAGGTATATGGTAACATATATCTTGTTTGTAACCTATTAATCCCTTGTCAATAGCTACTTCAATATACATTCTTTCACCTGGCATATAACAGTCACCTTCTTTTGTTAGTTCCATCTGGCTAAGAAGGGCGTTAGAGCCTGCATAATTATATTGTACACTTACTCCGTACTTTTCTTCAAATTTTGTCCCAACTTCATCCATAGGCTTTCTCATCCCTGCACCACAATAAACCATAATAGCCTTAACTTGTTCTATATCATTGGCTGGTATTTGAGTAGTACACCCAGAAAAAATCATGGTAAAAGTTAAGGCCAATATGAAGAATATTCCAATTCTTTTTATGTTCTTTTCCATCTAAATCACCTCAGGAATTGTGAATAATTATTCAATATAAAACTTTCGGTTATGTTATTAAAAACATAACGTAAATAAAAAAAGTATATCTCCAAGTTACAATGTTTAACAAATAATGCAACAAAACCCCAAAAATTCATAAAGCCGTTGGGGGGATTCGAACCCCCGTCGAACTAGATTACGAGTCTAGCGCATGACCGAGCTTTGCTACAACGGCATGATTAATTGTATAAAATTAGGTCGTTTTAAAACATTTTCTCTAATAATTTATATTAAAGACGGGTAGAGGTACTTTTTATTCTTTTTTTCTTTAATCTTATCCCAATCAGAAAGAATCTTTATAGATTCAAGCGTTGCTTTTGCAGCGTCTTCTTCCCCTTTAACTTCAAACTCTTGAGTCTTGCGATTCCCAAATACGGCTAGTATCGCCCCTGCTCTAAGTCCAAAAAGACTTGAGAGTGTAAAGACAGTAGATGCCTCCATCTCCAAATTTAGCACTTTGGCTTTTTCTAGATCATCTATTAGGTTATCCATAAATGATTGGTGGTAATCCCCAAAAGAAGATCTCTCCTGCCCACCATAAAATGTATCTCTGCTGGCACCGATACCGACATGATATTTATATTGTAATTTTTCACAAGCCTCTATTAAAGCAAGGGTTACTTCATAGGATGCAACTGCCGGGTAAAATGGATTGACATAGTCTTTTGTTGCGCCATCATATCTGACAGAGGCCGTATTTATTATTAGATCTCCACATCTAATGTTTTCGTCGAGTGCCCCTGTGCTCCCAACTCTAATCAAAGTCTTGGCACCAATCCGCCCTAACTCTTCTATTGCAATCGAAGTAGAAGGCGCCCCAATTCCAGTTGAGGTGACACTAACCCCCACACCCTTGTAATATCCCGAAATAGTAGTATACTCCCTGTTAGATGAGATTTTCCTGACGTCGTCCATGAAGCTACTTATCAGGTGAACCCTATTTGGATCACCCGGCATTATAACATAAGGAAATATATCTCCATCTTTGCATTTTATGTGATACTGGGGTTCCATATCCCCTATTTTTTGGCAAAACTTTTAAAGGTTGTTACTTTTGAGCGCTTATGAAAATTAGATGGTTAGGTGCTGCTGGCGAGGTCGGAAGATCTTGTGTTGAAGTTAATATCGATGGGCGATTATTCATTATAGATTGCGGGGTAAAACTATCAGGTGAAGGAACTTACCCAAATTTTTCTGATATTAATATATCTGCAATTGAAGCTGTTATTATATCCCATGCACATCTTGACCACTGTGGGTATGCCCCTTACCTTTATTCTGTGGGCTACAATGGTCCCATTTATTTTACTAGACCCTCTTTGGATCTAGCTTTACTGATTCAGAAAGACTTTATCAAAGTCCAGGAAATTCAGGGACAAAACCCCCCTTACCACCAAGAAGATATAAGAAAAGAAATTAATCATGCAGTAACTCTTAACTATGAAGAAAAAGTTTACATAAACGATGACATATCCCTTACTTTTTATGACGCAGGACATATCTTGGGTGCAGCTCAAGTTTGCCTTGATACCCCCCATGGAAGGCTCCTATATACAGGAGATATAGGATCTGATGTTAAAACATTGAATCCTGTTAAAAAGGGAATACCTGGAGTGGACTACCTGATACTAGAGTCAACATATGGTATGAAAAGCGATGTACATTCACCTATTGTAGAAAGAGAAAAAGAGCTAATCCAAATAATTAAGGAGACGAAGAAGAATAAGGGAAATGTCCTTATACCTGTTTTTGCATTAGGTCGGGGACAGGATATAATGATGATTCTAAAAGAGGCGAAGGACAAAGGACTTTTGCCTCAACCTATATATGTTGAGGGTATGCTTCTCAAAGCGAATGACATCTACGACAACTATCCTGATTGGATGAATAAAAAGATGTTTAATCTCTTTAAAAAAGAAAGTCCTTTCAACAGCAATATGTTTAGAGAGGTCTGGAACAGGAAAAAAATAATTCAGTCAAACGAACCTATAATAGTTGTTACTACTGCAGGAATGATGTCTGGAGGGCCAGTTATTGATTATTTCAAATCTTGGGCACTAAATGAAAAGAATACACTTATTTTAGTGGGATACCAGGTTGAAGATACTTTTGGCAGGCAAATTTTAGATGGATTGAGGGAATTCAAAGATGAAGATGGAAATATGAAGAGGATAAATTGCAGGGTAGAGTGGATTGAATTCTCTGCTCATGTTGACCATCCAGCGCTTGTCGATTATGTTTCATCTTTTAAAGTGCCACCAAAAAAAGTATTTTTAAATCATGGCGATCCTAAAAAACTAGAAGAGTTGTGGGTAGAAATCGATAAAATTACGGAATGTATAGTTGCAGACCCACTAGTATACTACACCTTAGATGGTGAGGCCTTACAGGAAGAAATATCTTCTCAAAAGATAATTTACGAAAAATTACCACCTTTAGAGTCTGCATTTCAGATAATCTTTACAACGCCTCAAGATAAGATAATTAAAGATAGGTCAATAAATCTCATTGAAAAAACTCAAAATGAACTTCTTATTGCAGGTTATCTCGATGACTCTATTGTCTCTTTTATAATAGATGTAGTTAAAAGAGGGGCAAAGGTAAAGGCAATATTCAGACATATTACAAGACCTGGAAATAAAAAAGCATTCAAAATTTTAAAGAACAATGGTGCAGAGGTGAGGGTGAACAGGGAAAGCCATGCGAGGTTTATGGCATCTGACGATAGAGAAGCTATGATTTCCTCAGCAGACCTTACAAGAGACAGTTTCTATGACCATTTTGAAGCTGGAATATTAACTAATGATAAGGAAACAATAAAGAAACTAAGAGAGTTCTTTTACAAGATGTGGGATCAGAGTACCGAAGGTTACATAAGAGATTGATTTTGAGAGAATATTTTATTTCTAATTTTAAATTTATAAAAAAAGTAATAATAGATAAATATAATTTTTCTTTGCAAGTCCAAAGAATTTCATGAACTTGTCCATCAGGAGCGTTCTTGATTTTATTGTGGCTTCACCAACTTTTCCGCCACAATGAGAGGTATTCGGAACACTGAAATTACTTTACCGGGGTAAATTGCTCTGTATACCACTTCAAAATAAGAATTTTCTCCAACAGCATTAGGTTCTTCTCCTTTTTCCACGTCGTAGCTTTTATATAACTCCCATCTATATATTCATTCACAAATATTTTTTTTCAACAAGGTCCTTTCTCTCGGTGATAGTTGGTGTACACCTACCGCACCAAATGATTATAATAGTAGAAAGCGAATGTTTCTCCGGCTTTTACTGACATTTTGTCGATATCAAAATAAGCGGGATCATAACAATCATGCCCCCCATTTGCAGAGGCAAAACTCAAAGTGATTACAACAAACTAAAATGAAACTAATAAATCTATATCTTTTTCATAATTAATCACCGTTATAGATAACTAAAATAAATAATCAAACATTTAAATTTATGCTTAAAGCCAAAATATAGCTTGTCTATCCCTTTGCAACGCCTATGGGCTTTAATTTTGCGACTTTCTTTGCAAGCCCTGCCATATCACATACATCAACTACGTTATGGATGTCTTTGTATACATCAGGCGCCTCCTCGGCAACGACCTTTGGGGATGCAGCTTTGACATATATATTTTGTTTTTCAAGCATTTTGATTATGTCTTCGCCCCTAAATTTCCTTATGGCAGCGCTCCTTGAAAGGACTCTCCCAGCGCCATGGCACGTTGAGCCAAATGTTTGGCTTGATGATTTAATTCCAACCATTATATAAGATGCTGTCCCCATGTCACCTGGTATTATGACAGGCTGTCCGATGGCCCCATACTCCTTAGAGAGCTCCTCCCTACCTTTCCAGAAAGCCCTTGTCGCGCCCTTCCTGTGGACGCAATATTTTTTCCCGTTATGCTTCTCGATCTTGGCTATATTGTGAGCGACGTCATATAATATTTCCAATCCTAAATCTTCTGGATCCTCATCCATCACTTTCGAAATGGATTCTCTTGCCCAGTGCGTTATCATCTGCCTGTTAGCCCAAGCAAAGTTTGCACCTGAGCTCATCGCCTTATAGTAGTCCTCTCCTTCCTTCGAGTGGATGGGCGTACACACTAGCTCCCTGTCCGGGATCTTGATGTTGTACTTCTTATATGCCCCGTCCATCGTCTGTATGTAGTCTGAGCATATCTGGTGGCCGCAACCGCGGGATCCAGTGTGCATCATAAAGCATATCTGTCCCTCCTTTAACCCAAACGCCAGTGCCGTCTTCTCGTCATATATTTCATCGATGACCTGCATTTCAAGAAAGTGATTACCGCTTCCAAGGCTCCCTAGCTGTGGCATCCCTCTCTTCTTTGCATTGCTGCTGACTTTATTTGGATCTCCATCCATGCTTCCTTCGCTTTCAATGCATTTTAGGTCTTTTTTCCAGCCGTAGCCCTCATCAATCGCCCATTTTGCACCAACCATCAGCACTTCATCAAGATCTTTAGAGGATAATTTTACCTTGCCCTGTGATCCAAGACCTGATGGGACATTTTTAAATATTGAATCAATTATATCTTTTCTTTTTTCAAAAACATCGTCATGTGTTAAGTCAGATTTTAGAAGCCTTACCCCGCAGTTTATATCGTACCCGACTCCCCCTGGAGATATAATTCCATTTTCATAATCCATTGCGGCTACCCCGCCTATGGGAAATCCATAACCCTGGTGGCCATCGGGCATGACGAAAGAATAACCTTCAATCCCATTAAGACAAGATACATTCTCCGCCTGTTTTAATGTCAGATCTTCCTTCATTTTAACTATAAGTTTATCATCGGCGTAAATTCTAGCTGGTACTTTCATCTCACCCTTTTTCTCAATCTCATACACAAATTCAGATACTTTTTTTAGCTCGCCCATTCTCTCACCTTAATTCATTAAGATTCAATCTATATAAACATTTTCAAATGAGGCGCCGGAAACGGATAGGCATTGCTCCTCCCATTTGAACTCTAAATCAAAAAACATTTCAAGAATAGAGATGTTCGTTTCAAGGTGCGATGTATTTCTTGTGAGTATCCTAGATTCACCTTCGGCTAGCGCCATGTACGGAACGATCTGGTCAGAGAGGTGATGATCAAATCCGGCCCTATATTTTTCTAGAAATGTTTGTGCTGCCTCTTCGCCCACCTCTTCAGCACGCTTCCCCCTTGCACCAAGAGCACCATCCCCAATGATTGAGCGTTTATCTTTAGAGAAAAGAAATATGCCGGAGCCAATTCTCTGGCTTGAATCCTTTTCAACTTGAAGTTTGATATTAGGGGTGATGCCTTCTCTAGAGATTATCCCTCTTGCAGACTTTTTCTGCCTTTCAACCACATTATCAGGGAGGTTTGTGGAGAAAGAAATACCTTCAATTTTTGAAAGTTTTTCAGATTTATCTATTTGGATTGATTTTAGTTTTTTAACAGGTTTTACCTCTATCTCGACGTATCCCCCGCCCTCGGGGTAGTAACCTCTCGTTATTTTGTTAATTCTAACGCTATATCCCATCTTCTCTAGAGTTGGCACAGTTATTTCTCTAAGATAATCTATCTGTGGGCTCCATGGGACGTCTGTTCCTCCATAGACGCCGACAGTTGTTTTATTTTCCAAAAAGGGTAAAAGCACCATGAGGGACTGCAATAGCAGAGTAACGCTTCCCGCAGTTCCAATATTAATTGTGATCTTTCTTTTGAACTCATTTTTTGGCATAAACTTAATTTCAGTTGAACTTATAGATTTGCCTTCGGCTATCGAGCCAGTAAGCTCTTCAATTGCAGATACCGTTTTCAAGTGTTGTGGGGCTAATCCTTCTCTTGGTCTGTTTCTCCTAATATTATAGACGTGGACAGGAGTTTCTGTCAAAACAGATAGAGCTAGCGAAGTTCTGAGTATTTGACCCCCGCCTTCTCCAAAACTACCATCTATTTCAAGCATATAATACCATTATCTCTCCTAATATAAAAATATTAGACATAGTGAATAAAGTAAGGGAGTGAATCGTAGAGGAAATACGCTCCAATGGAAAGAAGGAATAATCCACAGGCAAAAAGAATTATCTCATATGTCCTAGCGCTTATGAACTTCTTACCTTTAGAAACTGAAAATGAAAGAAACGAATACCATGAAACGTCTGCAAACCAGTGACCCACAAACAAGAAGAAGACCCCCATAAATCCAATTGCAAGTCCCCGCATAACAAGGCCGTTTCCAACTGTAAACCACCAGATAAACATTGCCGGATTTAAAATTGTGAATACGAATCCTGTTTTCATCGGGAGCAAATACTCCTTTTTAATTCTGACATGCTCCTTATCAACGCTTTTCATGCCCTCTCCAGAAATCTTTTCAAATTTTTTCCTATCTTTTATAATCTGAATCCCTAAGTAAAAAAGGCTTAATCCTCCGATTAGCCCTATCATGGCCCTCACAATCGGTATATCGATAACATAAGATATCCCAAGGGCTAGCCCTATTATTATTGGGATCTCCACAAATAGGTGCCCGATGCATATCATTGGACCGGATAACGGACCATACTTCAAAGCGTCCTTTATTGTAGCCATAAATAGCGGTCCAGGAGCAATCGCCCCTGACAATCCCACCCCAAAACCGATAGAAAGAAGTAACAGCTCCTCCATTACTGCCAAGATAGGAAAAATCCATTAAATAGCTTTTGATTAATCACAGCTTGAAAATACTTATGTTTATAAAGATTAAAACAAATTAATACTTGGGATAAAATGAAGTACGATGTATTTTACGGAAAGGGCATGGGTAAGGTAAAAAAAGAATACCCTGAGGTATATGAAGTTATAAAAAATCTTAACGAAGTAGTCTACACAGGCAAAGTCCTTGACTACAAAACACAGAAGCTTATTGCAATTGGAATTACCGCCGGCCAATGTGATGAAACTGCCACAGAAAAGCAGATGCGCTCATCTATGGAGGAGCTTAAAGTTACTCCCGAAGAGATAGCTGATGTTTTGAGAGTCGTGCTATTATTATCGGGGCAACCAGCCTTCACAAAAGGCATGAGAATTCTTGATGAACTGACAAAAAAATAGGCATACATGCAATCTAAGATCTAAATTAAAAGAATTACTAGGTTTAATGATAGATATATCTATATTTTATAGAATTTATTAGATTTTAATTTGTTTTATTGATTTCATCACCAATAAAACTCAAGAATTCAACTAAAGCAACTTTAACGTTTTGGTACTGGCATCAGACTGAAAATATGAGCAAACTCTAAGACCAGAGATATTTACAGGTAAGGGAATTGGAAATAGGGATTGATTGATCTAGAGCAGTTGCTTCAGAAAACTTACGACCTCTCAAACTATAACGGAAAAGTTATTGAGGTAAGCTTTTATTTTGACATGAGCGATGAATTAGCAAATGATTACTACCGCTGGTGCAATGATGCCGAAATTCAAATAGAGAATAACTAGTTTTTGTAAACTATTCTTAATTTAACTTCTTATTTATTGTTTAAATCCCTTAAATTTAAATAGATTCTTTTCTTAATTAATAAGGTGATTAGATGGATTTTGTAAAAATTGGAGAGGATATCGACAAAGACAATTATTTGATTGCAGATTTTTATATTGAAACAGAAGATATCCTAAAAAATGCGGGGGAGCTTGCAAAGGAATCTTCCAATGGCACTTGGACTCTGCTAAAAACAGCTAAAGGATATACCTCTAGCCTATCGGCTTTTGTCTTTTATGCTAAAGAGCTATACGAGATTGAAGGAAACAAAGCTGCTCATATAAAAGTTGCCTACCCATTAGAGCTGTTTGAAGATAATTCAGTCCCACAAATTCTCTCCGATATTTCAGGGAACATCCTCGGCATGAAGATAATACCCAAGGTGAGGCTTTTTGACATCGAGATACCATATAGATACATCAAAACTTTCAAAGGTCCCGAATTTGGAATTGAAGGTGTAAGGAAATACATGAAGACCTATACGACGGGGAGACCTCATATCGGCACCATTGTTAAGCCAAAAGTTGGATTAAATCCAGAGGATACTGCAACTGTCTCATACGAATCGTGGTATGGGGGGTGTGATTTTGTAAAGGACGATGAGAATCTCACAAATCAGAGATTCTGCCCTTTTGAGGATAGAGTTATAAAAGTCCTTGATGCGCTTGACAGGGCAGAAAGTGAGACTGGGGAGAAGAAGCTCTATGCTCCAAATATAACTGGAGTAAATATGACAGAGAGGGCGCAGTTTGTAAAAGACCATGGCGGGGCTTGCATAATGGTTGACATCTTAGTTGCCGGATTTTCAAAAGTCCAGGAAATAAGAAATCAAGGATTTAAGATGATAATACATGGGCACAGGGCTATGCATGCTGCCATGACAAGGTACGAGCGACATGGCATTTCTATGCCGGTGCTGTCACTCCTCTCAAGGCTTTCTGGAATTGACCAGCTGCATGTTGGGAGTGTAGTCGGAAAAATGGAAGGGGAGCTTGCTGAAGTACTAAAAAATAAGGAGAAGGTTGTATCTGACCTTTTTGGCATGAAACCATGTTTTCCCACAAACTCTGGAGGACTTCATCCAGGCCTTATACCCGAGATAGTTCAATTTATGGGTAATGACACAATAATACAAGCCGGCGGCGGGATCCACGGCCACCCCGATGGAACCGTAAAAGGTGCAACTGCTATGAGACAGTCAGTCGATGCTGTTATGGAAGGGGTATCGCTTCAAGAATATTCAAAGACCCATGAGGAGCTTAGAAAAGCCTTAGAAAAATGGTAATGAACTATTTTATTTCTATTTTATAATGTTTTACTTTTTTGGGTATTTCAATAACTAAGATCCCTTTCTTAAAAGTGGCCAAGACTTTTTCAGGATCGGTAGAGAATGGGAGGTTGATATCTTTTTTAAAACAGAATCCCTTCCTTGTAGGTGCAGAAATCCTTACACAGTTTTCTTCTGATGTTACCTCAATTTTTTCTTTCTCCACGCAAGGCATATCCAGAGTTACAATTAAGGCTTCTTTTGATTCATTGAATTCAGTTAAAGGCTCAATATTATTACATTCGCAATAGTTAATATGCCAGTAAGTCTGTCTAAATGAATTGTTTGCGTTTCCCTTAAGTATATAGTACCTTCTTATCATGGTATCTACCTATACATAGTCGGTACATCAACTTTGTTTTCCCTCTGGATAGATGCATTTGTCTGCTCCATAAGCGCCCTGTAATTGACCTTGAGGTCTTCTGCCTGTTCAGTCAACTGTTTAACATCCACATCCAATCCTGTCATTTTATTAAGAATTTTAAGAATCGAAGCAGCAGCCCCGGGGTCGGGGTAGCTTGGATAGCACTGCGCAAGTAAAACGGATGAATTTAAATTTAGTTCAATAGAGTTCTTAAGTATCAATGCATAAAATCCAGATACAAATCCTTCTTCTAGAATATTGACTCCTGAACCCTCCATTTTTTTCAATATCTCTTCGTTATTTGATGTCCCAAAAACTTCCGGGTCATCGATATCGATTCGTTCTTGGAGAGACATTCCGCTTATAGAGATAATAAGTTCTGCACCTTTTTCTTTATACCATTGTGTGAGCTTTTTTGAGAGCATATACCCAGGTCTTGGATCAATCGGGATTTCAGACAAAATGGCTATGAGCTTCCCTTTTTGGAATATCCTTACGGGATTTAGCACTTTCCTGCCATGGACTACCATGACAGGCGGGAAAAGGTCTGATTTAATATAGCCGACTTCTTCAAAATTCTGCTCGGCTACCATGTGGCTTACAGCAATTGAACCGACAAGCCCTATATCTGGAACACCCTCAATAATAATCGGATTATCCATATCAATTTTCTTGGTCTCAATAATAGCTATCTCATCAAAATTATCCATCTTCCTCACCTATTCTTTTGAGGGTTAAGTGATTTATATAATTTATTCTAATAAAAAGTTTAATTTGGTTTCTCTACAATTATCTTGCACTTTACAACTAGCACTGCAATGGCCCCAAGTGCTGCAAGCCACGGTGCAATCAATGCACCCACGACACCTGCTGCAAGAGGGATATCCAGAAGTGTTTTATCGCTCTCATCCTTTATTATAATTCTTGTTGCAATCCCTTCGTCAATTATTTTCTTTATCTCCTCCACCAAGTGATCGGAATCAACGTAAAATTCCTCCCTCTGTGCAGTTGAAGAGCCGCATTCCGGGCAGAATTTCGCAGTGTCAGGTATTTCTTTACTACAATTTTTACAGATCATTTTATCGCCAGTTAGTTATAAATATAAGAAATATAAAATCTTTACTATTTTGGTTCAATAAAAAATTTAAAGTAATTTCGATTATATCCATCATGGAAGTAAGTATCTCAAATATTCTTATAGATTATTTTCCTGATCTAAAAATTGCAACAATGGAAGCCAGAAATCTAGAAAATAAGAAGCTTGATGAGGAGCTTGAAAAAGAAAAGAGAAGTATTGAAGCATACATTCGAAATAATGCTAGAGACTACCTAGAATCTGAGACTATTAAGAAATACAATCAATTTTTCAAGAAGTTTGGGAAGAAGTACCCGATTGAATACCAGATCAAATCGATATCTAGTGGTAAAAGCTTCCCTTCGCAGTACACTGTTGTTGAGGCGATGTTTATGGCTGAGCTAAAGACTATGTACCTGACAGCTGGCCACAACCTTGATCTAATCAAGGGTGGCTTGAATACAAAGATAACTAATGGAAGCGAAAATTATGAGAATATCAGCGGAAAGGAGATGAAGCTAAAGCCAGGAGATATTGTAACAGAGGACGAATATGGCATAATATCTAGCGTATTATACGGCCCAGATAGAAGGACAATGATCACAGAGAAGACTAGAAACTACCTTTTCTTTGCTTACTTCCCATATGGCGAAGAGGATAGAAAAATTAAAAATCACTTTGAATGTATTTTAAACTATGTCAGGATATTTGATAACAACTTTGAAAGGCCTGATATCAAAATATACAGCTTAAAAGATTAGAGATATCTTACCTTACTTGATTTATTATTTTGTTTGCCAAGTTGATTGTCTATTGTAGCTATCTCTTCTTGGAGATCCTTTGCCTTTTGCATAAGAATTGTCCTTTCCTTCTGAATACGATACATATCCTCAGGTTTCACGTTCCTCTTAACGACTCTGGTAAAATCAGCCTGGTTTCTTTCAAGCTTTGACATCAACTCGGCTAGCTGCTCCTTCTTTATGGTAAGCTCATTTTCTAATTCTTTGGTGGCCGAAACTTCTTCAGGTGACCCTAGTGAGGAGGACATTCCAAGTTTCTTTTCTTCTGCGTTATCTTGTTGGTATTTTTCTATAATTTTTACTAGAAGGCTCGAAGGTATTATAATCTTCTCGTCGCAATGAGGGCACTTTATTTCAACATCTTTCATCTAAACACTCTCTTATCTCTATGTCATAGATTGAGTTTGCCATATATAAGAATTAAGATTAATAAAAAGAAAGATAGAGAATTATTGTTTTTCTATCTCATCTAAGATTTTCATCCCTTTATTAAATGCTGGCATGCCTGAAGTTAAGAGAACTACTCTTAGGACATCAACTATCTCATCTTTTGTTATATCAAATTCGTTCATACCCGATATCATCTGTCTTTTTGTTGCACTTTCATCTGCCCTAGCTGCTGTTATTCCAAGTGCAACTAATTTCTGGGTTCTATAGTCTAAGACCCTTCCTGTAAAAACTGCTTCATCGAGCTTTACTATAGCTTCATATATCTCTGGATATTCTTTTTTTATCTTATTTACACCTTTTCCATAAAATACGCCATCTTTCATTATAACACCGATAGGATCAAGAAGAAGGAGGGATATAAAATGAACGATTAGAGGAAGAGAAATTCAAATTATCTCCAGTATTTCAATCCTATAATAGTCTTATTCTAACATTTTTTGCTTCGTCTTCATGTTCGACAACTACAATATTTCAATCCTATAATAGTCTTATTCTAACTATATTCCTGTTCAAAGTGTTCTTGAACTCAGATGATTTCAATCCTATAATAGTCTTATTCTAACTTTACGGCTTTAAACATCCCGAGTGTTAATCTTGTATTTCAATCCTATAATAGTCTTATTCTAACTTTTTCTGCATTTTCTATTATTTTTTTGGATCTGTAATTTCAATCCTATAATAGTCTTATTCTAACGAAGACTGTCCTCTTGCAACATTGCCAAAATATATATTTCAATCCTATAATAGTCTTATTCTAACACAGAGCAATGCACTGAGATCAAGATCACCCTCTCCAATTTCAATCCTATAATAGTCTTATTCTAACAATTTCTGAGGCACATAGTCCATATGTTTTGATATCATTTCAATCCTATAATAGTCTTATTCTAACGTTTTTGTATTATTAAAAGTTATTGTTGGTGTAATTATTTCAATCCTATAATAGTCTTATTCTAACTTTGGAACTCTTTCTTGTGCTCTATTTTTTGTTTCATATTTCAATCCTATAATAGTCTTATTCTAACATTACGAGTCAAACGCAGATAGAAGCATGATGTTCAATTTCAATCCTATAATAGTCTTATTCTAACACCTCTTTTAAAAATATTAAAAAACCATTGAATCATATTTCAATCCTATAATAGTCTTATTCTAACCCGTCGTCTTTGACATGGACATGCAACACAATGCAAATTTCAATCCTATAATAGTCTTATTCTAACGATCCTGAGCCAATCGCATTCATCAAGTTCTAAAGATATTTCAATCCTATAATAGTCTTATTCTAACTTTGGCCCAAACTTTAGCTAACGGAAAAGGAGTCACAATTTCAATCCTATAATAGTCTTATTCTAACCATGTGCCTTTGATAAGAAAAACGAGGAGATATGAATTTCAATCCTATAATAGTCTTATTCTAACTTTCACTAACATAGCAAATAAAACAGTAACTGCCGAATTTCAATCCTATAATAGTCTTATTCTAACTAAGTACAGAGCAATATAATGACGGTGCTGGAAGATATTTCAATCCTATAATAGTCTTATTCTAACATATTATATCTATCTAACGGTGTTCTATTAGTTCCAGATTTCAATCCTATAATAGTCTTATTCTAACGAGAAGTGGTTGTAAATGAGCAGTAAAGAAATTTTATTTCAATCCTATAATAGTCTTATTCTAACTTTAAAAGTTATGAAGCAATGCTTGAATATTACTATATTTCAATCCTATAATAGTCTTATTCTAACGAAGAAATCGATTTGAATCCTACTAGCGACAATATAATTTCAATCCTATAATAGTCTTATTCTAACTATAGGCAAACATTGGTTTAACTTCCCAGTATTCTTATTTCAATCCTATAATAGTCTTATTCTAACGAGCGGGAGGGGTATAGGGGGAGAGAGGGTGTTAGAAATTTCAATCCTATAATAGTCTTATTCTAACAACAAATTTGCGTTCATAAAATATTTCTTCCACGAATTTCAATCCTATAATAGTCTTATTCTAACGGGATGAGCAACAGGTCCTTGATCTGATTTTATCCTATTTCAATCCTATAATAGTCTTATTCTAACCAACACCAATGCTTTTTCCAACAATATCCATCCCGCATTTCAATCCTATAATAGTCTTATTCTAACTGGGATGGCGAGGGGGGATTGCTTGAACTCAAAGACATTTCAATCCTATAATAGTCTTATTCTAACTCAAGCGGATTGGTTTGCACGAATTGTCAGGTCCGCATTTCAATCCTATAATAGTCTTATTCTAACGATCTAATTGTGTGTCAAGGTAGTCAGATTTCACCCATTTCAATCCTATAATAGTCTTATTCTAACTTAGTCCCTCCTTACCCAAAAAGCTGCCCAATCCTATTTCAATCCTATAATAGTCTTATTCTAACGCGCCATCTGCATCTTTGGTCATCGCATATTCCTGCTATTTCAATCCTATAATAGTCTTATTCTAACATGGCAACGGTTGCGAGTCATGCGCCGATGCCGCAAATTTCAATCCTATAATAGTCTTATTCTAACCCGTTTGACCATGAAGACCCATCAGTAGAATACTTGATTTCAATCCTATAATAGTCTTATTCTAACAACTGCAGTCAAAAGTTTCCCGATTGTATTGTATTTATTTCAATCCTATAATAGTCTTATTCTAACACTGCCCTAAAGACCTGGACAGATACCGTTACTTTATTTCAATCCTATAATAGTCTTATTCTAACTTGAAGACGTACGCCATTGTCTATCTACGTCACCAACATTTCAATCCTATAATAGTCTTATTCTAACGTAGCTATAGGTGATGTAGCATATAACAAACAAAAATTTCAATCCTATAATAGTCTTATTCTAACCGTTCGCTCAAACACCCCGCTATGATTAGAAAATAATTTCAATCCTATAATAGTCTTATTCTAACAGAGGATATACACGAACAGGATATCAAGCATCATGGATTTCAATCCTATAATAGTCTTATTCTAACGATTGTGCAGGTCTACGATGCGCACAAGCCAAAATAATTTCAATCCTATAATAGTCTTATTCTAACAAACTATGCAGGTGAAAAAGTTTTTGAACTTGAAGAATTTCAATCCTATAATAGTCTTATTCTAACCACTTGTGTCGGATTTCTCCGTGCAAATGATGACATATTTCAATCCTATAATAGTCTTATTCTAACTTTGTCATTCGGCAGCAACGACAGGGAAGTTTGTGTTATTTCAATCCTATAATAGTCTTATTCTAACTATTGTGTATTTCAGGATATACTATCGCGGAAAATAAATTTCAATCCTATAATAGTCTTATTCTAACAAAATTGAAAATAACGGATATATAGTAAATCCTGAAATTTCAATCCTATAATAGTCTTATTCTAACTGCCCTGAATTTAGATTTTATTGCATTTCGAGAATTATTTCAATCCTATAATAGTCTTATTCTAACAATGGAAGTTCAAGAAGAAAATAACACGCAAAAAGAGATTTCAATCCTATAATAGTCTTATTCTAACTTTTATCATCTCTTTTGATAATATCAAATTCTGCAGCATTTCAATCCTATAATAGTCTTATTCTAACTTTCTCAATGTGTCTGCAAATGATATTCAAAGCACGATTTCAATCCTATAATAGTCTTATTCTAACGAAAAACTGTCTTCTTTTTCTTCGAGATTACAAATATTTCAATCCTATAATAGTCTTATTCTAACCCCAATTTACATTTGTACAGGGAAAATACAGAAAACATTTCAATCCTATAATAGTCTTATTCTAACATTAACATATTATGTTGCTATCGGTTAGGATTCGTGAATTTCAATCCTATAATAGTCTTATTCTAACGGCGTTGACTGGCAGTTCAAGAGGCCGAAACAACACATTTCAATCCTATAATAGTCTTATTCTAACAGTTCCCACTGCTAATTTTGCCATTGTAAGTTTAGTATTTCAATCCTATAATAGTCTTATTCTAACTAATTCCCCTACTAGAATATTTATTGTCACAATCCTATTTCAATCCTATAATAGTCTTATTCTAACCAAACACGTTGAAATATTTAAATTGTTTTCAACACAATTTCAATCCTATAATAGTCTTATTCTAACAATATTATCTGAAATAAAATAATTTTGATTATTGAAATTTCAATCCTATAATAGTCTTATTCTAACTACCAAAAAATGTCCCCTCTTTTAATTAATTCGACAATTTCAATCCTATAATAGTCTTATTCTAACATCATCAGTCATTTTTTCATATTTTAAAAGTTCATCATTTCAATCCTATAATAGTCTTATTCTAACCCACCACGTACACGATGAGAGAATTCTAAAAGAATATTTCAATCCTATAATAGTCTTATTCTAACCAAAACTGCAGAGAATAGATCACACATTGATAAACAATTTCAATCCTATAATAGTCTTATTCTAACATACAAAACCCCTTTCATGCGCACATGGACTGAAAATTTCAATCCTATAATAGTCTTATTCTAACTTTAAAAGTTATGAAGCAATGCTTGAATATTACTATATTTCAATCCTATAATAGTCTTATTCTAACATTTTAATAAAATAAAGTGATAATCATGTTTACATTATTTCAATCCTATAATAGTCTTATTCTAACTGAAGACGCACGCCATGCTCTGCTTACGTCACCAGCATTTCAATCCTATAATAGTCTTATTCTAACACTAATGAAATAATTAATTTAGAAGGTGATAATAAATTTCAATCCTATAATAGTCTTATTCTAACCTAAAGTATCATTAAGTTTGTTCCCGTTGTAATCCAATTTCAATCCTATAATAGTCTTATTCTAACAATTTAAAGCCTTTAAATAACTCGAATTTGAGGAATTTCAATCCTATAATAGTCTTATTCTAACCCTGAAATGCCAATATGTTGTCATTCTCGTTGAACATTTCAATCCTATAATAGTCTTATTCTAACGAGGACTACGAAGACACTTTTGACAGGATCTTTGTTTATTTCAATCCTATAATAGTCTTATTCTAACGTTCATCTTTGTCCGCTCATCATCTTTGAGCGAATCATTTCAATCCTATAATAGTCTTATTCTAACCATGATATCAACCTACCGCTTTTTCTATCCAGTGAAGATTTCAATCCTATAATAGTCTTATTCTAACAACTTATGCAAAAGGTGGAACTGCACAGGGTAACTCATTTCAATCCTATAATAGTCTTATTCTAACATCCTTAATCGTAATACATCCAGAGCAAAGAGGAAAATTTCAATCCTATAATAGTCTTATTCTAACTTTGAGATGGGCAAAGACGGAGATATCACTTTCAAAATTTCAATCCTATAATAGTCTTATTCTAACACTGCAGCGAAGATCTCAGGTGAAGTTGGAAAATAATTTCAATCCTATAATAGTCTTATTCTAACTCAACAAACGGCATAAGACCCGCAATTATCGACCAAATTTCAATCCTATAATAGTCTTATTCTAACAATGTATAGTATCAAAATCTCCTTCAAATTCATAATGATTTCAATCCTATAATAGTCTTATTCTAACAATCTCCTTTTTCGTATAAACTTTGAGTAGTTTTATAATTTCAATCCTATAATAGTCTTATTCTAACAATTTTTTAGTCAGGCTTATGCTAGTTGCACCTCTAATTTCAATCCTATAATAGTCTTATTCTAACTTTTGGTGAAAAAGCCCTAGCTGGCGTAATTGGTAAATTTCAATCCTATAATAGTCTTATTCTAACCCTTATACTAATTCTATGCCTAATGCTAATATAACGCATTTCAATCCTATAATAGTCTTATTCTAACCATGTGAGCGATGTTGAACATAAGCTGATGATAGAAAATTTCAATCCTATAATAGTCTTATTCTAACTTGAAAGACTATTTTCTGATTCGTGATGCATATTATATTTCAATCCTATAATAGTCTTATTCTAACGATACCTTCAACAGTGAATTCAACATATGCGTCAGTATTTCAATCCTATAATAGTCTTATTCTAACTGTGACTTTATGTCAAAAAACTCCTCTTCATTCTTATTTCAATCCTATAATAGTCTTATTCTAACAATTGTCCCAACGTCATAACCTTCATGTGTTGATTCATTTCAATCCTATAATAGTCTTATTCTAACGGGCCAGTAGCTACACATGCGCCTTCTGCAAGAATAATTTCAATCCTATAATAGTCTTATTCTAACCAAATTCTGCAGCCGGATTTGCGCCTGCATTGCAAAATTTCAATCCTATAATAGTCTTATTCTAACTTTGCCATTGTCAAGATTTTTGAACTTTGCAATTTCTTATTTCAATCCTATAATAGTCTTATTCTAACTTTGATAAATCATGTTTCCTCAAAATTTGCAAACCTATTTCAATCCTATAATAGTCTTATTCTAACTATATTCAGGTGACAGGTGACGACTACGGTTCAATAATTTCAATCCTATAATAGTCTTATTCTAACAGGATCGTATGCTTTACCGTGATGTCATCGACTACATTTCAATCCTATAATAGTCTTATTCTAACCTATCCTCTCGACAAATACTTTGTCACCGCATCAGCATTTCAATCCTATAATAGTCTTATTCTAACCTCTTCTCGATTATTGAATGCTTTATATCGAAGCGATTTCAATCCTATAATAGTCTTATTCTAACTGAAGAGGGGAGGCCTTCGCACTTGACAGAATAGATATTTCAATCCTATAATAGTCTTATTCTAACCAGACACATTGAGAAAGTCAGTTATTTTTTTTGGACATTTCAATCCTATAATAGTCTTATTCTAACGAGTTTTTCAATTCTTGAATATCTTCAATTATCCCAATTTCAATCCTATAATAGTCTTATTCTAACAGTGGGTGTTCAACAGATACAATGCTGTCAATGCACTATTTCAATCCTATAATAGTCTTATTCTAACGTTTTCTGCAAAACATAGTGCCAAGGTATCTCCGTCATTTCAATCCTATAATAGTCTTATTCTAACGGGCCTTATGCTCTTATCAACCAGTATTATTACGATATTTCAATCCTATAATAGTCTTATTCTAACAATATTTGAAAGGTCTGGGATATAGAGTTGATGCTGGATTTCAATCCTATAATAGTCTTATTCTAACTATAGATCTTCCAGATAAGCAAAAATCCGCTTTAGTAATTTCAATCCTATAATAGTCTTATTCTAACATTTATCAGATATCAATATAGATACTGATTTAGACAATTTCAATCCTATAATAGTCTTATTCTAACCCCTTTTTTAAGTAGAAAGTTTATAGCTATGATAATATTTCAATCCTATAATAGTCTTATTCTAACGCGTCAAACGCTAACGATACTCTTGATAGCGAGTTAATTTCAATCCTATAATAGTCTTATTCTAACATAGAATAGCCGAATTGGCGGGGGCAATATATTATGATTTCAATCCTATAATAGTCTTATTCTAACCATGATTCCTGAAAAAGCCAGAGTTCCATTAGTGGTATTTCAATCCTATAATAGTCTTATTCTAACCATGTGAGTTACCGCTCTTGAACTGTCTATTATTATATTTCAATCCTATAATAGTCTTATTCTAACATTCATCAAAACCTAAAGTTGCGGATTGAATCGTATCATTTCAATCCTATAATAGTCTTATTCTAACCTTTACGCTCTTCTAAATTTAATTTTTTAGTCTTAATTTCAATCCTATAATAGTCTTATTCTAACTATTGCAAAAATTATATATAGATTTGCAATCCATAAATTTCAATCCTATAATAGTCTTATTCTAACAATATTTGAAATTGCAATGCCGTATAAAACTTCGCTATTTCAATCCTATAATAGTCTTATTCTAACATGCACGCCCTGCGTCTTTAACTCCTTACCATTGCTATTTCAATCCTATAATAGTCTTATTCTAACACAAAGGAAAAACTTATGATTATCATGTTATTAATATTTCAATCCTATAATAGTCTTATTCTAACTCTGTGTATATATCGACGACGCCGTCGATTATGCTTATTTCAATCCTATAATAGTCTTATTCTAACCGTCTTCCATCAAAAATAGTTTTAAATAATAAGGAAATTTCAATCCTATAATAGTCTTATTCTAACAATTAAAATTCCTTTTTCTATTTTTTCAAAACTTGTATTTCAATCCTATAATAGTCTTATTCTAACCTGTTAACGAGGTGGGTATATTTGATGCCGATGAGAAATTTCAATCCTATAATAGTCTTATTCTAACTTGAAGACGTATTCCAATATTTGTTTGCGCTACCAGATTTCAATCCTATAATAGTCTTATTCTAACAATTTACTGGTAGAAAATTTGCGGATAACTATCCGTATTTCAATCCTATAATAGTCTTATTCTAACAATCTCCTCTTTCATAAAGACTTTGAGTTGTTTTATATTTCAATCCTATAATAGTCTTATTCTAACAAGGCGACAATAAAAAATAAAGTTCATCCTCACAAATATTTCAATCCTATAATAGTCTTATTCTAACCACTAAACGTGTACCCGGTACTTCGTACCAATCGTGATTTCAATCCTATAATAGTCTTATTCTAACAGGCCGGAAAAACGGCCATTTTGTCAATATAAGTCCAATAAATCTTCTATTTTATAAAGCTTATCTTGGATGTCAGATCATGCATTGCATATATAAAGATCCACGACTAGAGAACATTTGATAAGTCAGATTTAGGAGATCCAATCATTTCTCTTACTAAAAATTTATCACTTTTAGATATGTAGATTATAACATTATCTTTGTCTTTCTTTATAATTTCATTTAGCCCATTTTTTAGTTCTCGAAGTTTTGAATCTGTAATCTCCCCTTCAAATACCGAATTTTGAACCCAGTTTAGATGTTGTCTTAGGTAGCTTTTTACTTTATTTACTCTTTTAACAGATACATCGTATACAATTATAATGTACACTACCACCAGATCCTAAACGCTTCATAATCTTTTAATCCACTAACATGTTTTATCAGTTTATAGCATTCTAATCTTATTATATGTTTGTATGAAACATTTCTGTCCAGAGCGCGATGTTTGATTGTTTTATCAAGACGTTCATTATAATGTTGCAAAAATAATCTTCTTCCAGCATCTTTGAGAAGACAATAGTTTAAATCTTTATCAAAATCATCTTCAGAAATTATTCTTTTGTTTAAAAGCTTGAAGACTACCCTATCCCCAATAAATGGTTTGAAAATTTCACTTAAATCTAAACTCAAAGAAAATCTTCTCTTAAAAGGCTCATGAAGGTAAGATATGGTTGGATTTAATTGAGTATTGTATATTTCTGATAATACTGTCGTGTACATCAGTGAATTTGAAAAAGATATTAGCGCGTTTATCATATTTTTAGGTGGTCTTCTAGTTCTTTTATCAAAATTAAATTCTTCAGGAAGTATTTTGTTAAAAGTTTGGTAATAAATATTTCTTATGTTACCTTCTACACACATTAATTCACTTATTGTATCTGTACCTTGAATTTTCTCTTCCCATCCTTTTATAGATTCTAATTCTTCATCAATTTTATAATAAGATAGATTTTTCTTTATGTTGGATATTCCCCCTCTTAGTATCTCCTTGGCAAGAAACATTCTCTTTTCTTTATCTAAGTAGTGTTCTGCCTGCCTTACTATTGTTTCTCCAGATAACAGGGATTCCCGAGGATAGTAAGTACCTTCATAATAACCATAATAATTGAAAAAATGGATTGGAACACCTTTCTTTGATAAATAAGAAACAACTCCCGATGTGAAGGTAACTCTGCCATAACAATAAATTGATGAAATTGTCTCGATTGGTAAGATATGTCTTTCCTTTTCAGAATAGAAATATACCGTATTCTCTTTTCTACTTAGAACTCCATTTTTCAATAAATAAAAATCCTGTTTCATGTTTACACCCAACAAAAATCATAATAACTACATTTTTTGCAATATGATCTCTTCTCTGGTTGCGGCATAGAACCCCCAGTAATTAGAATTATTTCATTTGATATTTCCTCTAACTCCTCCTCTTTTTCTTCAGTTAGAGTTATCTCCTCAGTTTTTCTGATAAGAGGATAATCTAAAATCCCTTTTGCAATAATTTCCATTTCTTTTAGTTTACAAAGATAGAATAGTAATTGATAAATTGAAGCTTTTTCCATTTTCTTTGATTTCTTAACTTCATATATTACTAACTCACCTTTCTTTTGGATTAAATCTATTTTCATTCCGGGTAAATTTACTTCTTTAATCATTCTTTTATGAACTGATTCATGGATAATTTTACCTTCTTTTACAACATCGGATGAATGTTCCATTGTTTGAAATTTTGAGAAAAGCCAGAGTTTGGTTTTACAAATAAAGAAATAGTTTATTTCTGTACCAGTAATGTTACTATCTATCATAGTTAATTAATCTAGTGGATTACAGATTATATCATTCTTATAGTATAAACACAAATTTCAGATTTAAGCTTGTTTGTATCAATACCGTCTTCGAAAGAATAATATTTCAAAAATTTATCAGTAGATATAATAGTATTATACTTTTCATCGTATTTTGCAAGTTCGTTAGATATCATATGATCAAATAAACATGTGTTATTTTCATAGATTTTTATGTTATTTATCGTCACAATAAATTGATTAAATAAACTAGTTATTCTTTTTCTAATGTATTTGTCTTCAAATTTATCCGTTGAACTGAGAATAGTTCGCCATACCTCAAAAACATTTTTAGTTATTAATTGATTATCTTTAATTATATTATTTATTCCCTCAAATCTCTTAATATCCGGATCTTCTGTAAATGCTAGGAGATATTCTCTGTCTTCTGTTGATAGATCGTCCAAGGAGATTATTTCATTGATGAATATATCAATCTGTTCTATTTCTTGTTCTATGACATCAATCATATCATTTACTGTTTTATAGTGGAGTTGATTTATTTCAGTTATAACAGAATTGAAAGAATCTCCTCCTATCCCTTTTACTTCTTTAGCCAGTATTTTGTAATAGTAATCAAACTTTTTATACTTTAGAATCTCATTTAATTGGGAAGGGGTAAAATTTTTTAAAACATTATATCTGGAGCTTTTTGTCGGGGAGTATATTTTTTGAACATCATATTTTTCTCCATCTTTATATTTTATTATATATAATTTTGAGATTTTGGATTTTTTCCCATCACATTCCCTGTTAATTCTTCCAGAAATTTGTTCAAGGCTTTCCAGTATAGAGTAGTCTCTCACTCCAAAATCACAATCTATGTCCATGCCTGCCTCTACAGATTGTGTGGAAACTAAGATGGTATTTTTAGTATTAGTTTTGATTTTAAATTCTTGAATTATTTTTTTTCTTCTATAAGTATGAATAGTTCCGTTTAAAAGATATATCTTAAAATTATTAAAATAACTATCCTCTTTTAGGCAATCGTATACTTTTCGTGAAGTGCTAATTACATTAAAAGTCAATAATATTTTGACTTTTTTGTTTGAATAATTCTCATTAATTTCTTTGATAACTAATTTTTTTATTTCTTCAATATCATGTATGTCATATCTAAATTCTACAGAGTTCCTTTCAAGAAGGGGGTGATTAAAGTATTTAGTTGAGTCTTCAAGAATTTGTGGGATTTTGACATTATCTAAAAAATAATTTAAATTTGGAAGCGTGGCACTCATAATTATGTAATAGATATTCAAATTTTTACTAGTTTCATTTATGAAATCATAGAATATTCTCAAATTTTTATCACTCAAACTTTGTATTTCATCTATTATGACAATGCTGTTACATAGATTTGCTATTTTATACCTATTATCTCTATTATTCTTAATAAAAGCATTGAAAAAATTAACATTTGTAATTATATTAACGCAGTTATTTAAGAAATTATCATTTTTAATAATAATTAAGTGTTGAAGATCCGAAGTTGAATCATTATCTGTTTTTAATTTGTCAATATATGCGCTTGAGTAAATATCTGAGATTTTTCCAACTTTATTTGGAAACAATAAAGAATTAAATAAGGCTCTATCAATTACTTTACTGTTCTGTTCTATTATATTAATAAAAGGAAACACATAAAATATTCTTTTTACACGATTATCATATTCTAAAATATTAAGCGCAAGTTTCATGGATATGTTTGTTTTACCTCCTCCTGTAGGAACAGACAACATAAATATCCTATTATTCTCTTCCAATAACTTTTTTATTTGAGTATTACATTCTATTAATATTTCACGGCGTAACTCGTTGATGTTTGTTATGCCAGAAATAGTCTTTAATTGAACATTATCTATATTTTTATTATAATCAACTTTTAAAAAAGACTCTTTCATACTCTCTTTAGTTTTCTCATCCAATATATTCAATTTGTAGAATTCATCTAGACTACTTGTATAGTGAAACGTAGAATATGAATCACTCATTACGAGCAATGAATAAATTAACTTTACAAGTAGGAATAATCTTTTCCACTCAAAATTAGGATTATCCCAAAATTCGACTATAGTATCTTGTTTAATTTCTATCTTTTCGATCTTAATAATATTAAATATTAATTCAGTTATCTCTTTTTCTATTTTATTTTCTTCTTTAATTTTTCCTGTAAAATTTCCAATAGGGCTATGGTGAAATTCAATTATGTAGGAAAACAAATAAATTGTATCTTCAAATCCGGGGAATTTTTTAATCAAAAATGAAGAAATGGATTTTGAAGAATAGAAACTGTGTCTTTTATCTCCAGATATATTCTGATCTTCAACGTTAATTTTTTGAAAGTACGGATTTATTTTTCCTATATCGTGATAGTAAATAAAATATGCAATTATTTCTTTTACAGTATCGATATTTTCCTCTGTAAAAATTTTTGATATCATATCATCAATTAAAAATTCTAATTGCATTTTGTCGACCAAGTATACAAAATACTTAGAACATAAATCCGAATGATCTTCCAATGACTCCAATAAAACTTCTGAGTTAATCTTTTTTCTATGAGCTGAACTATAAATATGTGGAGGGATCAATGAAGTATCAAGAGAATTAATTATTTGTTGAAATGTCTTAAAAAACATAATAAGCTCGATCTCCCGAAACAATAAAATCATTAGGATTAGTAACACAGATTTTTGCTATAGTTTCGGGTGCGGCCATTAGGCAATAAATATATTTGAAGTTTTCATCAAAACCAGAAGGAATCATCTCTAGTTTAAAGTTAGTTTTATTTATTCCATTAGATAGTAACTCAAAGGGAAATATACTTTGACAATTAACTGAAGTTTGTGAATTATTTGTTAAGTTTTCTAAAGAAATATATTCAATACTTGCAGGAAATTCATTTTTTCCAAAATAGACACTAAATACAGATTTATTACTTTTTATATTTTCTATTATTTTGTTATGTAGTTCATTTTCTTCATTTAAAACTAATCCAATTTCATAATCTGGATCCATCAATATTTGTTCTTTTATAATCACATTTGGAGATGATACATCTTTTCTATTATTTAGAAAACTATTTAGGCTATTATATGTAACGACAAATTTACGATCTCTTTTATTCTTGGGGCATATATAAATCTGGATGTCACTTAATCTTTCATAATATTCTGGAATCGTATCTTTGTTTATATATCCCCTAAGTCCAACTATGGCCCCAAGAATTCCCAATAGATGAGGTTTAGGAATTATGGAATAAGTATTTTTAAATAGATTACTTGCTGGCTGATTGAAGTGTGCAAAACTACCATATAATCTAAACTTTAACAATTTCATATGGCTCTTCCTCTTAGTTTTTTATCTACAGACTAAACGTATTAAAGATAATCTATTATTCTAAACCTTTATTTTGTACTTTAGAGCTATAATTTTCTCTAACTTGCGCTTCACCTTTAACGTGCTCCATTACTTTTTTATAATCAATAAATACTTCGTTATTTTCTTCAAAAATATTTACTAAAGAATTTAAATTATTGAATATTTTATCGTCTTTGTTTTCAAACCAAATGAAACTTACAGTTTCAACACCAAACATGGTCGTAGATACTACTTCTCCAACAGCATATTTCATCGCTTCTTTTAGTTTTGTAATGTCAGAATCAGTTATTTTTATCCCTTGTTTTTCTGCAGAGTTCATATTCAAACAAATGTCATAAACATAGTATACATCGTCCCCTTTTGATTCTTCGCCTATAGTTGTTTGTTGGGCTTCTCGACTTTTTTCATTTGGATTCCGGTAGGGGGACAGTATACTTGAAACGTAAATATTAGAGTTTTCGTATCTATTTATCCCATAGCCTATTTGGCACGGGCCTGTTATAGATATGTTGCTGTCGACTGCAAAAACAACCCCAAAAAGACGAACATCTATAAAGGCTAAAAGATTATCAATTATTTCTTTCTCGTCTTTTGGTAATTCTTCTACTTTACACTTTTTCAAGTAGTTCTCTTTTAAAGTTAGATACCTTTGTTTTAAGTTTCCTTCTTTTCCGTGAAATTCTTTTTCTCTTTGCACAAATACAGGGTCTGTTTTTGAGAAATATTCCCTAAGACAATATTTAAGGGCTTTATCTGTAGCATATATTCTACCATCGGGCAATCTTCTGGGCATTCCGTCGAAACTAGCATTGAAGTTTGCATTTTTTGCATTTATTACAACAATACCATTATAGTTCATTCACTTCACTTCCTCTTATTCTTCTATTGTTTCTTTTTCTTTTTTAGATCCATATAAGTAGCTATTATCAAAATAGCCAGTATATATTGGAATCTTGTTATTTTCATAAGAATCATGAAACTCGTGGGCCAATACATTTTTCAAACTCATTTGGAATCTTACATTGCTATCTATATATTCATTGTGTGAATATTTTTCAAGAACCTCCAATAATCTCTTTTTTAAATATTCCATATTGTGTACATTCAATGTATATTTTGTAAAAAGGTCAAGTTTATTTTTTGTTTTACTGTGATTCAATAAATACCGAAATAGCTGCCCCATTAGATAACTAGCCTCAAAATCATTTTCTATTTCAATATTCTCTATATCATTCAATTTTTCTTCTAATACTTTATATTTTTCCAAATATAGGCCTCCATTCGATTCGTTATTTAGATATTTATAATAAATTATTAAAAACAGCCTAATTTTATTATTGCTAATTTTCATTGTATCTCTTAAATTAATATTTCTAATAATTTCAGATAAAAATTCTTTAAATAATTTTGAATAGTTTTTATCTGTAAAGAAAGAACTATCTTGATAAAAAATATAATCTCGTATCATGAGATTATATTCAAGAATTTTTTGTTGCAGGAACGGATGTAAATTCATTAAATTTTTTGGATTAGTTTCAAATAAAGAGGGGACAAGTGTGTTATTAAATAGTAAATTTATATCACTAAGAAAGATAGATTTGTTTTGTTCGTTAGATATTGAGTAGCCTTCATTGTTATTCAAGTTATTACTAGAAGAATATAATGAAGTATCTTTTATATTAAATGCACCATATTGGCTAATCATTTGATAATTAAAATTAGAAATGTATCTAAATTCTATGTTGTCCAACGTAGGATCTGTTAATATCATTACATAGTCAAATTCTCTAAAATTATTCTTTTCATACAATATTTTTAATATTTTCAAAATCCCGGGAGGATTTTTTGCATAATTTTTATAGTCATTTTGATTAAATAAATCTGTTTGGGTAGGAAAAACATAACGGTAAAATTTATATAATTTCAAATATTCAAAGAAATAATATACTAACATAGTACATGTTTTACATAGATTATAATTTTCAGAGCTATTGGATTTTAAATTTGATTTATATCTTGTTGGATTTCTCAACAAATATTTTCTTTCCCGCCCAAGATCAAATGTATTTCCTTGAGTTAGAGTATACAATTGGCCATTTTTTTTACATGCACTACATTCCCCTGCATAAGAACTATATTTTAGTATTTTTTCATTTACATACTTCTCAAAAATTCTTACATATTCACTAATATCCGTTTCATCCACTAAGAATACAATATAATCATTTTTACTTAGATTGTATTCTTTATTAGAAAAGTTTTCAAAGAAAGTCATAACTTGTTCAATAAGTTTAGGAAATTTAGAATAATACTCGGTCTTTTCAATTCCTTTTTTGAACTCTTCAATTTTTTTAGTAGAGAATTCTAGCACAGTTTCTTCTTGACTAGTCTCGCTTATATCGTTCTTATCGTTATTTTTGATAAAAGAATCTGTAATCCTAAAATGAGTAGGGCTATGACTTAGTAATGCATTGCTGCCCCCAATATTATTTGAATTATTATGGGTGGGATTTATGAATTTCTCTGGATTTAAGAATTCTTTTAATTCTTCTCTTTTTGGGTAATTACATAAAAAAGAAACTTCATCTATAATTTCTGATATGTCTTTATAATTTACACAAATAGATTCATACTTCTTTTGATTTATTTCATTATACGTAGGAGATACTATCAAGATTTTGTTGTTTCGATATTTTGAATCTTGTGGATTTTTTAATAATTCCTGATAATCTTCTTCCGAAAATAAGTTCACAATAAAATTATACATCTAATCCTCCCAGTAGTTACAATGCGATCCCAATCAAATTCAAATTTCAAAGTTTACCCCCGTATCGATAACCTCAACCATTCCAAATCCCATAGAATTTTTTTCTCCGAATCCCGACTCATACCCTAGTTTAATTAGATCGGGAGTTCCATATGCCTTAAATTCAATATAATGTGCAGTGTGATAAGTATTTTTTATTTTTCTTTTTGTACTTCTCAATATGCTTGATATCTCAAAGTTTACTTTGGAGTTGTCACTTTCCTCCCCATAATAAATAGAGTATTTTCTTTTTAGATTTCTTTCAAGATTTTTATAGAACTTTATATCGTTTGGAGAAAGATCCCAAATCTTGAGCTTATTGTCCATGTTTATTTTTGTAGTTATACATATTGGAGATATAGTTTTGAATTTTATTGCGTCATGAATATCAATATCTTTGACAACTTCAACGGATTCCAGGTTAAGTGGAACACCTGCAATATGAAAAGAAGTATTTTTAAATAAACCTTCAACAAAAGGAACTGAGATATCTTTTCTTGGTGATGAAAAATAAAAGTAACACATATCTCTAATGAGAAGTCCTTTTTCACCCATCGGGGTAACTCCTTTCAAATCAGAAAATGTAAACAATTTAATATCCTTTGAGTAATGTAAGTCTTCAGAAATTTTATTATCTGCTCTTTCAATGGAAGAATAGATAAATGAACCCATATAGTAATTGTAATTATAAGGTATGATCCCGTTCTTTGCCGAAAATGTTAACTTGAATCTCAATTTTATCACAGTAGATTATATTCATTAAATTAATGTTTTTTGGATTTATAAAGATATTGATGATCTAGGCTGTGTGTTATCTGCCAAATATTTCGCAAGCTTTAAATTCATCTTTTGCCTTAAATGGCATGAAGCTTAAGGATAGAGATCTTGAGACAATTGTACTTAGGGTAACAAAGTACAAACTTCCCACAAGAATCGTTGCCTCGCAGTTTAAAATCTCTCAAAGACGTGTTCAGCAAATAGTCAGTCTTTCAAGGACAACTGGGAATTTTCCAAAGCATAAGAGGCCAGGGCGTAGGCCTTATGCAGTCTACCCTGTGGACTTCAAGGCAGAAATTATCCGGTCTAAAGTTACTCTTGTTCTTTCCGCATCGGGCATAGCTAAGCATCTGAGGAAAAAGCGTTACTCTTTGCTTCAATGTAAGTTTATGGGGTGAACCTCTATGTTTAGCTGTTTTTATGCATTTTGTTGCTTCATCTATCAGGGGTTCTATCTCTCTGAATGCTGCACGAATACTCTCGGATAGCTTCTTTTCATATTCTGGCCAGTTTCTTCCAGCTGATGATTTGAACTTGTGTTCGGAGAATAGGCCAGCTTTTACATCTTTGACACGCTTTCTAATAGCTTCTGTCGTTAGCATGAGGCACTAGTAACCCTAATCTTTATAAGGCTATCCATAGATAGACTAACATGCCGAGAAAAGTTGAAGCTATAATGAACGGCCCGCTAAATCTAAGCGAGGAAGTTGTTCAGATTTATGAGCGAAAAGTCACTGCTTACGGCAATAGCGCAAAGGTAGATGCTCAGAAAAAATACATAGGTTATCGAGCCTATGTGATTATTGTAAAAGACTAGTGTTTGGCCGAATTATGTCCCACAGCCGAAAAAAATAGGGAAAATTTTATTTCTTAATAAGATGAATTATTTTTATATCTTTAATATTATTTTTTATATAGTCTAGTACCAGCCTTCTATGGCATTTATCAGGTTTATTTTCGGAGCACAACAGGCATGTAACATAATTGTCTTCCAGTATCTTCTCAAACGATTGTTTTAAGCTCGGGTCCCTTAACATTTTATTGTATTCTTTCTCATAGTATTTCCAGTCGTGGTCTTTCATATATTTATTGAGTAAGGATTCTGGTGTTGCTAGCGAGAGCATGTGCTCATATCCAGCATCGCATATCACCTTTAAGAAATACTTTAGATCATCCCTTTTAGAGAATCCAGCGAGCTGGGATGTATTATGCCTTCTAATATCTATTATCTTAGTTATATTTGATTCTTTTATTAGATTAAAAAATTCCTCTGCACTCTTCTTTGAAGACCCGATTGAATAGATCGTTTTCATTCAATAACCTCCCTATTAAATTAGTTAAAGAATTTCTCAATTTTGACGTCTTGGCCGATATTATGGATTATCATAGTTCGCCCTATTAGCCAATCTATATAATTATGGGCGAGTTTCTTTATTAATTTATCTAAGCAAATAGAAGAAAATCAAGTGCCACTTGCTTTTGTGACTAAGATAAATTATACCTTATGAAACCTCTATGTAATAAATATTATACCTAAAGATATTAGCAATCATATTATTAATAAATAGTTCTTTTTCGCACGGTGCTAAATAGTAATATTTATAAATCGCCTATTTGCATTCCTGTCATGACGTGCCCACGCAAGATGACAGGAATCCTTGAATATTACTGTCTGCACTCTATCAAAGAAAGTCCAAAATCTGGGTATGATATACTCAAGGAAATAACCTCGAAAAGCAATGGGGCCATAATCATAAGCAAAGGCAGCATATACCCTCTGCTTGATAATTTGGAAAAACAAGATATATTGAAAGTTGAAAAGATAGAGCCTCGTGGCAAAAAAACATTTTCTTTGACTGATAAAGGAATAAAATATCTTAAGGAAATGGATAAAAAAAAGATAGGGATAAGAAACAAAATGAAGTATGTCCCGATTATTTTTACAGATTTCAAAAACGTGCATTCTGACATTGATAATTTGTGGTTCAAGATGTACCCCCATATTGATGAATGCTCAGGAATAAACAACGAAAAAGTTAAGATAATCCTTCAGGATTGCATAAGAAGGCTTCAGGAGATTTGATATGGCAGCAATTGATGTGAAAAATCTAACTAAAAAATTTGATAAGTTTGTCGCTGTTGACAATATTAGTTTTCAAGTAGAAAATGGAAGTATTTTTGCATTTCTAGGGCCAAACGGCGCAGGGAAGTCAACGGTAATCAAGATGATGACAACAATATTATACCCAACAGATGGCTCAATTTTTATCAATAACTATGACATCCATAACGAAAAAAGTGAAGTACGAAAATCAATAGGAGTCATCTTTCAAGACCATACTCTAGATGATGAGCTTACTGCTTACGAAAATTTATACTACCACTCAGCTTTATATAAAATCCCTGAAAATATAAGGCGTGAAAAAATTGATGACATGCTAAGTTATGTGGGGCTTCTTGATAGAAAAAATGACCTTGTAAAAAACTTTTCTGGAGGGATGAAGAGAAGGATTGAAATTGCAAGGGGATTACTACACTCGCCCAAAATATTGTTTCTTGACGAGCCTACATTGGGCCTTGATGTGCAAACAAGAGCATTTCTTTGGGACTATATTAAAAAAATCAACAAAGAGGATAAAATAACAATCTTTTTTACAACGCACAACATGGAGGAAGTTGAAAATATTGCAACAAAGATAGCTATTATAGATAAGGGAAGGATATTGATTCAAGGGAGTTCAAATGAGATTAAGAAGGCTACTAAAACAAAGACCCTTGAAAATGCATTTTTAATCCTCACAGGTTATGGCATAAGAGAGGAGTCTGCAGATAGTGGCCCTATGAAAAGGAGGTTTAGGAGATGAACAGTGCACTTATAGTGATGTGGCATAGGCAAATTAAATCTTATTTTAGAAATAGGCAAAGATTGGCTGTAACATTGGTGCAGCCATTATTGTTTCTAATTGCTTTTAGATTTGGGATAGGAGGGATGTATGAACAGTCTGGGAGGGGTAACTATATCCAATTTCTCATCCCAGGCATTGTTGGCATGACTATCTTAATGAGCTCGACAATGAGTGGTATGGCCCTTATATGGGACAAGCAGTTTGGATTCTTAAAAGAAACACTTGTCGCCCCTGTTTCAAGGACAAGCCTCTTGTTTGGGAGGTGCTTAGGGGGTGCTACAACAAGTTTTATTCAAGGGCTAATCGTCCTTCTATTAGGCTTCTCCATGGGTTTTAGGGTAATTAACTGGGGATTATTCCCTTTAGCCTTTATAGTTATGTTTACTATAGCGCTTTTATTCAATCTTCTTGGAACGAGCATTGCCGCAAAATTTGATGATATGCATTCTTTTCCGACAATTATGAATTTCATGGTGATGCCCATGATATTTATCTCAGGCGCATTATTCCCCACCGACGGATTTCCGGCAGCGATTAAATTCCTTGTGAAAATAAATCCCTTTACATATTGTAATCATTTGCTAAAATATAGTATGGGATCTGCAGCTTCACACAGTATACTTCTGGATATTGTCGTCATTGCCATAATAGTTTCAATATTAGGATCGTTGGGGACATATTTTTTCAATAAAATGGAAACATAGAATTTTTTTAATTCTTTATGCGAATAAGAAATATTGATGCAAAAAGTGCCGCGGGCCGGATTTGAACCAGCGGAATACCAGATCTTCAGTCTGGCGCCCTCCCAGGCTAGGCGACCGCGGCTTACCTAATAAGAAGTGAATGTTTTAGAGAATTTATAAACTTTTCCCCATATCTGTTTTTCTGAATTTTTAGCCTAAATTACAGAAATGTTTATATATATGGATGGCGACACCATCCATATGAGTAACAAGTGTATTATTTGCAAATTTGAATTGGTAAAAGATGTTCACATAGTCTGCAGAGAATGTTATGAAAAATATCTATCCCAAATATCATCAAATACTTTTTACCTCAAAAGAGAGGGCGCCTATGTTGCGGATTGAAATACCAAACAAATATCTGAACGGTGAAAAAGCTAATAAATTAATATCAATCATTTCTGCAATCGCAAATAGCGAGACCCTAGAGGTAGTTATAATTGAAGAATAAAATCACCATAAATTTCCCAAAGGACGTCAGGGAATACTGCCCCAAATGTAAATGTTTTTATTATCCTGTAAAAGATCAGATTTGCTACTTCTGCAAGAGTAAAACTATTCCCCATAAAGAATAAAAATAATTAAGAATTTTTAAAAGAATTCTCTTCAAATTCTTTATGAATTTACTGCATCCATTCAGGTATAGATATTTTGTCCTCAGGATAAAAGTTTCTAACGTATGGCTTGATATCCACTACAGGTCCCCCATCAATTGCGTCCAAACCTTTTACTTCTAGTACATTTCCTCTTATACTACATAAACGGACAACTGTCATAAGTATAGGATTTGGTCTTGCAGAGCTACATGTGGCAAATATCCCTACTTTTGAAAAGTACTCCCTACCTATAGGGGGAACTTTTGTCAAAGATCGACTTTGCTCAAGGACTTTATGGGCTCATATAAAATTACAAGATGAGAATACTCATCGATTCCTTCAATTATATCAAGAGAATTACGATTAACCGCTATTTTTTTCTTATCTTTTTTATTTTATAAATCTTCAGGCGCTTTATCGTGTTTCTTAATTCTTTATACACAAATATGAAGCAAAAAAATCATTTTTATAATCTTTAGATTCAATAGTAAATCCCGCATGTTCAATGATTTTTTCCATTATCCAATTTGTTGTAGAAAACTCTCCATTAATATGATTTACCATGTTCTTTTTCATTCTATCATCATTTGTTTGATTAATCCAAGATTCAACCGCCTTTTCAAAATTAATGATATCAAATGAGAAAACAACGTCGTGAAGGTAAAATTTGCCTTTTTCTTTGAGCATAGAATTAATATTTTTTAGAGCCATTAGCTTCCAGAAATCTGGAAGATGGTGTAAAGCTATGCTTGAAACTACAAAATCTACTGATTTCCCTTCATGTTGGTAGGATAAGAATCCTGCATTGACAAAAGAAATGTTGGCAATTCCCCTATTACTGGCCTTATTTTTTGCATACTCCAGCATATTTTTAGATACGTCTAATGCGATAACATTGTTGCATCTTTTTGCTGCTTCAATAGAGAATTCACCGGTCCCGCATCCAATTTCTATAAGGGTGTCTCCTTTTTTAAGACCAATTGTATTTAATATATCTTCAATTTCTTTTTTGATATTCCTTAATTTCCCCATTCTTTCATCATATATCCTTATTTCTTCGGGATCGTTATAATCTGTTCCAAGAGATTTGAATTCATTATAAAAATAATTAGCATTCTGATTTTTTTTATTTTCCATATTATCCTACCTCTTGCTTTACCATTTATTATCATGAAATACTAATTGATCAAGTAAAACTTATATTGAAAACTAGGATATAAATATTCTTGAAAATCAGATTAATAGTTTAACGAAATGAATATTATTTAAGAAATTATCTATTTTTCTTTTGGAACTTTCTAGTCTCCTCTGTATCTATTCAATCGGTATCAAGCTATTTTATTATGGCCTCTATTCTGTCTACTTGCCACAACAATCTAACTTTTGTTTCTTTATTATCTATTTTTACTTGGATAAAACCACTTAGTATTGCTAGAGGATTTCTAACATGGTCGACTAAATGGGCAAAGTATTCTACATTTTTCTCCATTTATTTTTCTGCCATCATCTTATCAGTAACATCAGTTCTTACTGAAAGAATTCTTTGATTTTCTCATGTTCATCCCTTAGTGGCTTATTTGCCCGGTATGCCCGTATTTTTTCTCCGTTTTTCTTTACATTTTCATTCAAATTGATACTATATTTATCAATGCCCTTTACAATGTCTGTTGCTAGGGTTTCTAGAATTTTACCGGTACTTTCTGCTTTAGGTAATATTGTTTCTGTCCAATTTTTCTATTAATTCTTTTTCAGTTCATCAAGATCATTGATTTCCTTCATTTCATGTATGTGGTTTAGATCAGATTTGATATTATCATACTTAAGCAAGAAATTATCTGGCGAGTATAAAATCAAAAAGCAAAAGGCGCACATGCTTTCACTGAACCACAATTATTCAACCATGCGGTTCTTTAAATTCGTAACACTATAAGTGTTACGTTTATTAATTTAGTGTCTCGAAAAATATATATGGATGGTGAATCCAGCCATATAAGAAGATTGATTAATATGTATGAAATTACTGGCAAATTAATTACTTTGATTATAGCAACCATATTTCTTGCTACAATACATACAGCAGCCCCTGATCACTGGATGCCTTTTGTTGTGATGGGAAAATCAAGGGAGTGGACTTTATTTAAAACGATTCTTATTGCTGGAATTGCTGGGATTGGGCATGTGGGAACTTCTGTTGTTATAACTCTAGTTGGTATTTTTATAGGTGGAGAAATATCTGACAAATTTGGTTTTTGGGCTGAAAATATTACCAGTTATGGGCTTATTTTATTTGGATTGATCTTTACCTTTTATGCCCTGTACAGAATAAAAGTAAAAAAACACCATAGTCATTTTGGTATTCATGTTGAAGAGCATGAACATGGCGGGCATAAGCATGTGCATACAGAGAATATCATTGTTTATACACCTGCCATCTTAATAGGCCTTACCCCTTGCGTTGCTTTACTACCTCTAGCCTTAGCAACTCAACCAATGGGCTTAACTTCTGCTATAATCGTCGTGATTATATTTGCTTTATTTACGATTGGAACGATGATGACTCTTACTATTTTTGCTTATAGAGGATTATCTTATCTTAACTTAAATGTCTTTGAAAAATATGGAGATGTTATTGCCGGCGTCATAATAACTTTAACCGGAGTTCTTGTTAAGAGTATAGGTATTTAGATTATCTTGTAAAGGATAATAAAGATTATTTACGGTAAGGCTAAACAATCAAAATCTGCTTTGTTGCATAATTCCACTCAAAGGACACTTATCCCTTTCCCTCTTTGGCTTTACACTAGTTGTTGCAGCTGGCCATACAGCAGAAATTCATCATCACTTCCTTTTGTGCCATGTCGAATCGTTTGGCCGTAGTTCCTTCGCCAAATGAACGCTTGACTGCAGAAAAAGTATGCTCTATGCACCACCGCTTGTCATATTCGTATTTCTCTTTCCATGAATCCTAGCCAATCTTTTTCACTTCCCGCATTGACTTAGCACGCAGAGGCGAGCCTAAGGGGCGTGTTGAGACATTTTTTCATATCTTTATTATTGGAACTGCATTCTTTTTAGTGGCAAGATCAACCATGTTCCTTGTGTCGTAGGCGCCGTCTGCTATAAGAACTTTGAAAGCTATCCCATCAGCTAAAAAATGCCCATTTCGCTATCGTGGGTATCTCTATCTGTAACAACAATTCCAATTAACTTTCCTGTCTTTGAATCAATGGCGACATGTGCCTTTAGGTAGCTTATCCAGCTGCCCGCATCAGTCATCTTAAAGCCGGTGCTGTCACGTACCGCAGTAAGCTCTGAAACATCTTCTATCGCCTCAAGCTCAACTTTCATCTGAAGTGTTCTCCGTCAGATGGTGGTGTAGTCTGCCGGCTTGATCTTAGGCGAATGCTTGGATATAGCTTGAAGAAAGCCTTCGGTCTACCTGTACCTTAGCCCGTAGGCTGTCCTTACAGTTGTTACAAATCTGATGAAAGATTCCGGGTAGGAGATATGGTCTTCTGACCTTATCATTGCTCATTAGA
>Ga0172382_10001617_pt1 | contig 39907 bp, 28 predicted proteins | sample Leawel138RmetaG_FD_122245 | JGI IMG/M metagenome (GOLD analysis project Ga0172382, IMG submission 122245) | Leachate microbial communities from a municipal landfill in Southern Ontario, Canada - Leachate well 138R metaG | ecosystem: Engineered > Solid waste > Landfill > Unclassified | place... | reverse complement strand
GTATGCCGATGGGTGGCGGGATGCCGATGGGTGGCGGTGGGATGCCCGGCTTCGGTGCACCGATGTCCGCGTTGAGCGGACTGAGCGCCCCCTTCACCCAAGCCAGCCGACTCGCCGGCAGCACCAGCCCCGCCAAGCTCGCCTCGGCGGTGATTCCTGGGCTGGACACCAGCGGGTCGGGGAAGGCCGATGAGCGGGGTCTGCAGAAGTACACCAAGTTGATGAACCGGGCGATCTCGAATGCGTTCCCTGAGATCGAGGAGATCGGCGGGGTCCGCTCCGACAGCCTCAAGTGGCATCCGAACGGGCTGGCCTTGGATGTGATGATCCCGAACTGGGACACCGCCGAGGGGCGTGCCCTCGGTGATCGGGTGGTCAACTTTTTGATCCGCAACCAGAAACCGCTGGGCCTGGACCACATCATCTGGCGGCAGCAGATGATCCAACCGGACGGCAGTTCCTCGAAGATGGATGATCGAGGCAGCGCCACACAGAATCACTTCGACCACGTTCATGTGGCGTCATTGGGCGGGGGGTATTGAGCCGTGCAGGAACCGAAGCACACCCATCGGAGCGAGCGGCGCCGCGGCGGCACCGGATTGACTTACGCCTCACTGGAACAGGTTGCGGCGTGGCGGTTTCTGTGGCACCGCATGGCGGTGGCGGTCGCTCGCCATTCAGTGCGGCTGGTGCATGACCCGTCGAAGAACTACGGCGCGGCGGCCACCGTCGGGGTGGTGATCGCAGCACTGGCACTCGGGGTGTGCTTCGTGTTGTCCTGGCTGCGGCCGGTGGGGCAGATCGGCAACTCCAAGCTGGTGGCCGACCGGGGCAGTGGAGCACTGTTCGTTGACGTCAACGGAACGATGCACCCGGCGTTGAACCTGGCGTCGGCGCGGCTGATCCTCGGCCAGGACGCCTCCCCGACGCTGGTGCCGATGGCCCAGATCGAGGAACGACCGATCGGGCCCACGGTCGGCATCGTCGGGGCGCCCAATGATCTGACGCCACGCACTCCCGCCGACACCGGGTGGGGGTTGTGCGATAAGGCCGGCACTGCGGGCACTTTGGCGACGCCGCGGGTGACCGCACTGACCGGACAGGCCGAGCTGGGGGATTGGGCACACGAGATGGCTTCCCCGGAGGCGGTGCTGATGACCTACGGCGGCAGCGTCTTCCTGGTCACCGACGGGCACCGGTCCCAGCTCGACCTGGCCGACAAGCCAGTGATGCTGGCGCTGGGGCTGCAGGCGGGCAATCTTCGGCCCACTCCGATGTCGCGGGCACTGTATGAGGCGTTGATTCCCACCGCACCGCTGCGGGTGCCCGACGTCCCCGCGCCGGGTGGCCCGGTCGGGTATGCCGCGCCGGGGCTGCCGGTGGTGTCGGGGTCGGTGGTCAAGTCGCGGGGCGCGACCGGGGACGATCAGTTCTTTGTGGCGCTGCCAGCGGGGCTGCAGATGATTCCGGAGACGGTGGCGCTGATGCTGCACAACGCCAATGTGTCCCGGCAGGGGCGGGTGCTCGACGTGGAGGCTCCGATGGTCGCGTCGGCTCCGCAGGCTGTGGGCTTCGATGTGTCGATGTATCCCAACGGGCCGGTGAAGCTGCTGGATAAGGCCGCCGAACCGGTCACCTGCGTGATGTGGCGCAAGGATTCCGGTGCACCGCAGGCCACGGTGACCACCGTGTCGGGTCGGCGCCTGCCGATCGCGCAGGGCGAGGAGTCGCAGGTGATCAAGATGGTGTCGGCGCAGGCGGGCCAGCAGTCCGCCGATGAGGTGTACCTGGGGCCGCAGAGCGCGAACTTCGTTCAGGTGACCGGCGTCGAACCTGATTCCGGGCGCAGTGAGTCGGTGTGGTGGATCGGCCACACCGGTGTGCGTTTCGGCATCGAAACCTCAGACAGGGAACACGATCCGCTGCGGGCATTGGGATTGTCAGGTGTGACGCCGACCCCGGCGCCGTGGGCGGTGGTGCGTTGGCTTCCGGCCGGCCCGGCGTTGTCGCGGCAGTCCGCGATGGTCGAGCACGACACTTTGGGGGCCAACCCGGCGGCCGCGCCGATGAGCGAGAAGGGGACGCGATGACGACGAAGAAGGGTTTCGACAAGGAGAAACCGGCGGCGCCGATCCTGCCGGAACGCACCGCCACGATGCCCGAGATCGGCGAGATCACGCGGCCGCCGCAGCAGCGACCCCCGGTGTGGGTGTGGGTGCTGATCTTCGTCGTCGCCGTGATCGTGCTGCTGGTCATCATGATTCGAACCGGCGCGCGCTCCATCGGCCTGGGCGGCATGTTCATCATGCCGATCATGTTGGTGTCGATGCTGATGATGCTGCGCAATCGGGGCGGCGGCACCAACGAGAAGACGAAACCAGCAGCGCTCAACCAGACCAGGGTGGACTATCTGCGCAGCCTGGATGAACTACGCGACGACGTGACCGAAGGCGCTCAGGAGCAAGCCGCCGAGATCGCCTATCACCATCCCAATCCCTGCAACGGTTCGCTGCTGACCATGGTCGGCACTGGCCGAATGTGGGAGCGCCGACCCACCGACCGCAATTTCGGGCATGTGCGTCTCGGGCTGGGGGTGACCCGGTTGCGCACCATCATCAACCCACCGCAGAAGGTGCCACCCCCGGAGTACCGGGAGACCTCCACAGCCATCGCGGCGCGCGATTTCCTGTTGGCGCAGAACGTGGTTCACGATGTGGCGCGGCCACTGCACCTGTTCGACCAGATGGGCTGGGCGTTCTTCGCCGAGGAGGAGCAGCGCCAGCTGGTGCAGGGAACACTGCGGGCGCTGGTGTGCCAGTTGTGCGTGTTCCATGGTCCCGACGTGGTGCGACTGGCGATCATCAGCGACGATCCCGCGTCGTGGGAGTGGGCCAAGTGGTGGCCCCATGTCGCTGACCCTGAGCTGGTCGACGCCTGTGGGCCGGTGCGGATGGTCTACAGCGATGTGGGGGAGTTTATGGAGCGCTTCGGGGAGCAGTGGCGAAGTCGGCCACCGTGGTCACCGCCGATGGAAGGACAGCCCCGCGCCGAGGACCACTGGGTGATTGTGGTGGACATGCCGGGCGCCAACTGTGCCCCGTTGTTGGGCAGCACCGGGTACGCCGGGGTGGCGGTGTTGGAGGCGACTAACGACTACTACTCGCCGCTGGCGACGTCGGCGACGGCGATGAAGTTCGATGCGGTAGGAAATCTGTTGCGGGCCAGGGAGGTTGTCTAAATGGTTCGGATTTCACCGTTGGCCGAGGAGGGGCTTTCCTTCGCGGCCACACCGGATGTGATGCCGCTGGTGGAGGCCGAGGTGTTGGCCCGCGCGGTGGCGGCATGGGAGCCGCAGGACGCCGCCACCCGGTTTGTGGCAGAGCGGGCTGCCGACGCGCGAGCAGGCCAGGATTTCCTCGACTTGTTCCAGATCGAGGATGCCCGGGTGTGGGATCCGACCACACTGTGGTCGCAACTGACCACGACCACGCGGCTGCGTGCCCCGTTGGGCAAGAATCCGAGCACCGGGAAGACGGTGTGGTTGGACCTCAAGGAGGGCGCCGAGGGCGGCATGGGGCCGCACGGCATGCTGACCGGTCAGATTGGCTCGGGTAAGTCCGAAACCCTGGTGTCGTTCTGTCTGGCTATCGCCATGCTGCACCCGCCGGAAGCGCTGCAGATGATCCTGGGCGACTTCAAGGGCGAGACGGCGATGATGAAGCTGGCCGATATCCCGCACTGCCAGGGTGTCGTGTCGAATCTGGCCGAGTCCGCCGCCCGGCTGGATCGTTTCGAGGACATGATCAACGGCGAGACCGCGCGGCGCGAGGCGATCCTGAAAGCCTCGGGTTACAAAGACGTCCGCGACTACGAGCGGGCCCGGGCCACGACCCGCCCCGATCTGGAACCGCTGGGGACACTGCTGATCGTGCTGGACGAGTTCAGTGAGCTGCTGCGGATTCGGCCTCGGCTGGCCGAGACCTTCGACGTGGTGGCCCGAAAGGGACGCGGTCTGTGGATGCACATTCTCAATGCCTCGCAGCGGGTGGAGACCGGTCGAATGGCGGGCATGATCGCCCAGCAGACCTACTCGATCGGTTTGAAGCTCAAGGACGCCAGCCAATCTCGGGCCGCGATCGGCTCGACACGGGCCTACGAGGACCTCAAGGGCGCCCCGCAGGGCACAGGGTTCCTGGTCTTCGACGACGATCACACCCTATTTCGGTCGTACTACGTCTCCGCACCGTTCATCGCGCCGGTCGCGGGCCGACAGCAGCGGCGCCGCCAGGAGGGCCAGTACATCGATCCACGCCGATTCGGCGCCGCGGTTGAGCCGTTGCCGCTGGACATCGAGGTCGGGGAGGAAGAACCCGACGACGACCTCGCCGACGAGATCTCGATCGAGCAGATGAGCGTGGACGCCGACACCGTGGTGTCGGTGTTGGTGCAGCGGCTGGCGCAGGCAGGCCGCAGCGGCCGTCCCATGCACAAGTTGTACCTGCCTCCGCTGGATGAGACGCCGGTGGTGGCCGTCGATGAAGTGGCACAGGAGTTCTGGGGACGCGACTGGCTTGATGTCACCGCCGACTCCGGTCTGACGATTCCCTATGCCCGTGAAGATGACCCGTTTGACCACAGTCAGAAGCTGCTGAGCGTCGACCTGTCGGGAAGCATGGGCAACGCGGCCATCATCGGCGCCACGCAGAGCGGGAAATCCACTGCGCTGCAGTCGATCATGGCGAATCTCGCGGTTTCCCACAGCCCGCAGCGGGTGCAGTTCTACTGCATCGACCTCGGTGGCGGCAAGCTGCAGAACATGTCTGGGCTGCCGCATGTCAGCGGTGTGGCCGGACAGGGCAACGAGGAGCGGCTCACCCGAATCCTCAGCGAGGTCGAGCGCCTGCTGGCCAGCCGGGTCCGCAACTGGGAGTTGGCCGGGATCGACCTGACGGAGTTCCGGGCCCGCAAGTTCGCCGGCAAGCCCGGTGAGGTGCCCGAGGACGGCTACGGCGATGTGTTTCTGTTCGTGGACAATATGGCGGCGTTGAAGATCAAGGACCAGGAGCTGTACACCCGGATCAGTGAGCTGGGGTCGTCGTCGGCGCTGAACTACGGCATCCACCTTGTGGTCAGCAACGACCAGTGGACGAGCCTGCCGTACAGCCTCACCAGCAAGTTCGGCACCCGCATCGAACTGCGGATGGCCGATTACCGCGAATCGGAGATGGGTGATCGGGAACGCGCCAAAACCGTTCCCGACCAGCCGGGGCGGGGTCTCAAGCGCGGCGGCATGCACTTCCTGATGAGCGCTCCGGTCGCCACGCCGACGCTGACGGGCGCTCACGGCACCGTGACCTATGACCAGTCCTCGGTGGAGGCGACGTGCCGGTTGATTGCGCAGTCCTGGCAGCGGCGGGGCGTTGCCGGGGCGCCCCCGCTGCCCGAACTGCCCATCGAGCTGCACTGGCACGAGCTGGGGCCGGTACCTGCGGGCACCCTCAAGCTCGGTGTCGGGGAGGTCGCTCTTGACACCGTCGGTGTCGACCTGACCGCCGCAACGAACTTCTATGTGGTGGGCAGCAGCGGGTCGGGCCGCACGACGGTGATGCGCACGCTGGTGACCGCGATCCAGGACGCGTTCACCCCGACGCAGGCCCAAATCGTCGCGTTTGATCCCGACCTGAAGCTGGCTGCCTACATCGAACCGCAGTACCTGGCGGTACATATCGACAACCCGTCGGTGGACGTCGGCGCTATCGCGGCTCATCTGGCCAAGAGGTTCACCAGCGAACGTCGGCCGCCGGAGAACGCCACGGCCCATGAGCGGGCGCAGTGGCGCTTCAGCGGTCCTCGGTACTTCATCGTGATCGATGATCTGCACCTGTTCAACGCACCAGGCTCCACGATGGCGTCGCGGTTGATGCCGGCGTTGGAGCCGGTGATCGAACGAGGCCGGCAAATGGGGGTTCACGTCATGGCCAGCCTCAACGGCACCGGATGGGCGGCATCGAGCGCCCACAACAAGGTGGTGACCGCGATGGATCGCGCCGGGGCAGGGGTGCTCATCCTCGATGGCACCCGCGCCGACGGTGTCATTGTCGACGGGGTGCGTGCTGCTCCACGGGCACCTGGGCGAGGCGAACTGGTGTATCGCAAGCTGGGGCGCCAGCTCATGCAGGTGGCGTTGCCGCCGGCCGCGAAATCTCTGCATGAGCAGTCGGCTGATTCGTGGTGAACTGTAGTGACAACGTCAGCACGTCGTGGTGGAGTAGCAGAGCAAATTCATGCCGGTTTGTGCCGGAATGGATTGCCTGTGCATTAAGTGTGTACGAAATGACTAACAATGTGTTAGGTTGCATCTACGGGGAGCAGTAAGGAGCACGATCATGTCGGCACTGTCAGTCTTCATGGAACCCGCCGGGGTCACCGCCGCGTCGGCGGCGACCGCCGCATTGTCGGCCGAGGCCGCGGGTCACACCGCTCAGGCCGCGGCCGCTTCCGCGGTCGTACCGCCTGGGCTCGATGAGATCTCGGCGGCCAATGTCGCCAAGATCGCCTCCATCTCGGCTGATATCGCCGCGATTCTGGCCGCGGCGGCGGGCCAGCAGGCGCTCTATGGTCTGGCCAACGGCACTGCAAGCGTGCTCACCACCGTCGCTGATGAGGCGGCCGGTGCGGTGATCAACGCGGTGATCTAGAGAGCGGCAAAGTCATGCCACCCGGGGCTTACCAGGCCGAACCGCCCGAGGCGACCTCGGCGCAGTTCTGGTTCGGCCCTGGGGCGGGGTCATTCTTCGCCTCGGCGGCCAACCTCAAGGCGTTGGCGGCGGCGATCATTGGCATGCTCGGCGGGCACATGTCGACCGAGGCGGCCATGGCGGCCAGTTGGCCGTCCCTGAGTGGGGAGATCGCCCGCCTGGCCCACACACCCCATCTGGCGTGGCTGGGCACGGCGGGGGCGATGGTCGCGGAGGCGGGGATGGCGATCGACGCCACTGCCGCATCGTTTGAGACATCGAAGTTCGCCACCCCCCACCCCGGCGAAGTGGCGGCAAATCAGTCCGAGCATGTGGCACTGAACAACGCCAACTTCCTGGGGTTCCTGACACCGCTGATCATCGCCAACCGCGTCGACTACGGGCGCATGTGGATGCAGGGCGTGACCAACAAGTACGCCTATGAGGCGGGGTCGGTGCCGCTGCAGACGGTGCCGCCGCTGCCGCCGCCGCCACCGTCGACGACCGGCGGTGCCGGGTCGGGAACACCGGGCCTGGATCAGGCGTCTGGCGAGGCGGGCGCTCCGCTGGACAGCTTCTTCCAGCAGATGACCGGCATGTTGCCCGCCATCGGGCAGATGCCGATGTCGGCAGTCCAGTCGCTGGGCAGCGGTGGCCCGCTCAAGACCCTGACCGAAGTGCCGTCGCAGCTTCTCTCTCAGATGGGGTCGCTGGCCTCGGCGGCGAACCTGAGTCCCGAGGCGGGGCTGGATGGCTTCGCGGCGTCGGACTGGGTGACGTCCACACCGCTGGCCGGCGGTGCGGTGAACGCTTCGTTGGCCGGTGGCGGCGGGGGCGGCGGTCTCGGCGGGGCCGGGACCATTTCGGCAGCCTCGGCGCTGCGCAGTCCCGGCTCCTGGGCGTCGGCGGTGAGCGCGGCGGCCCCAGCGACCGGCGAGAGCACGTCACGGTTCAACGAGGTGCGGGCTCAGTCCAGCACTGTTCCGGCCTCAGCCGGTGGCGGTATGGGCGGGGCGATGGCGCCGTTGGCCCACGGTGCTGCTGCGGGGGCGCAGAACAACAACGACGAGAAGAAGACACAGACGGAACCCGGGCAGGTGCTGGTCTCGGCGGCCGATCTGTTCCGATCATCCGACGCCGTGCCGGTGATCACCGGGGGAGGGGGCCTGACGCGAGCCTCTGCACCTGGAGACAAGGAGGCGCCGGTCTGACAGCTGAGCGGGCAACCGCCAACGCGTAAGGGCAGTAATCCCACACCGGCGATCCGGTTCGGGGGCAAGGCAATTCAGGAAGGAAGTCTCAAATGGATATTTACGGCGATGTCGAGGCCATGCATGGCGACTCTTCGGCGATGTCGGAGAAGGAGGACCGGCTACGGTCGATGGTCCAGCAGCTCGGCTCGATGCTGGAGCACGCCTCGTCAGGCATGCAGGGCAAGGGCCGGGTCGCGCTGCAGCGTGCCGGCGAGGACCTGCAGACCTACGGCACCCAGCAGGCCACCATGCAGGCCGAACACTCCGAGAAGATGAACATCTCCGCGTCGCACCTGACCGAGGGCGACGAGGACGCGGCCGGCTACCTCAGCGCCATCGACACCATGACGGTGTGAGCGGCCGGACCAATTTGAACCGAGTCACCAAGACCAACTGAGAACTGAGAAAGCGAGCAGAAGATGGCGATTCAGTACAACGTGCCGATCCTCGAGGAATGCAAGCAGATGATCGGCGCCTGCGAGGTTCTGACGGCGGAAGTGCACAGCGACGCCATGTCGATGAAGGCCAACACCGAGCACCACTTCAGAGGCGGCGGCGGTGAGGGCTTCCAGGAGGACTACACCCGCGTGCTGACCTACGTCGATGGGCTGCGCGAGAAGCTCAACGCCGCCAAGGTGGCGCTGGGGATGGGCGTGGACGGCGTGATCCAGAAGGACGCAACGATCAAGGCGCAGTACGCCGGCGGTTAAAGCTTGCGTTGGCGCGTGCGCCAGGAAAGCTCCGAGCATGACACGGCCCGGCCCTGCACAACTGGCAGGCCGGGCCGTCGTCGTGACCGAACAGGTGGGGAATTGAACGACAGAGGAGTCCAGCGGTGGCGGTGCGACCGACATTCGTGAATCGGCCGGCGCCGACAACGACCGGACCGCAACCGGCCACCTCCATGGAGGTGACCCGAGAAGCACTATGGCTGCTGCAGGCGCTGTGCGGGGTGGAGCGGATGCCGGCGGTGCTGGTGACTCGACCCTTCACCGACACCGGCGATCCCGCGGAACGTCCGTGGGGGAATCCCGGTGTGGCGGTCCTGCGCGAGAAGGGTCTGGTGTTCGGCGACGAGGTGCACCCGCAGGTGCGGTTGTGGCTGGAGACCCTGGGCGCACCAGATGTGGTGTTGGCAGCCATGATTCGTCGCGGCGGGCATCATCTTCGGGTGGCCATCGCCCGCCGTGGTGAGATCACTGTGTCGGCGATCCAACATGAGGATGACCTGACGGTGGAGTACCTGGGTCATTCGGCGACGGTGTCGAGTCTGGTCGACCGTCTGGTGCCGGTGTGCGGGCCGCAGGTGGAGCCCGCACAGTTCGACGCGGTGTCGGTACCGACTGCCAACCTGCTCGAAGCGCTGGGGCAGGTGGCGCGAGGCGAGCACAGCGCGGCGACGGTGTTCGGCAGCATGGGGATGGACGCCGACCAGTACCGGGTAGTCACCATGGCCGCCGACAACCCGATCATGGAGCTGTCGATGACCGCGATGACCCCCGACGAGGCCGGTCGAATCGAGGTGAGCAGGACCGCGGCCACCGTGACCGACACGGCGCTGGGGCGGGTGCTGACGGGGCCGATCCGCAGTGAGAACGGCTCGTGGTGGACGCTGATCACGCCGGGCACCACGGCGGCGATCAAGTCGTCGGTGTCGGCGGTGCTGGGGATGGTCGGCATCCGCGAGTGGAGCGACCGGACGCCTCATCGCCGATAGGGGACGTCGCGCACCGCCAGTGCCCATCGCAGAGTATGGAAGACCGCCCCATCCACCCAACCACCAAAATCAGACAAAAATTGTGTTCACGCACTGCCTGAATATGTCTGAAGTGTGTAATAATAAGGCAGTGCTAGGAGGCAGGCCCGTGAGGCGCAACAGGATCGAGTCACTGTGAGCGAACAAGACTTCTACAGCCAGTACCTCAAGCCCGAGGAGCCGTTGGAGCCCGCCGCACCGGACACTCCCGCGGCGCCGGCGGAGCCGACCGGCGCGGAGGATCGTCCCCACAACGGTGTTGAACCCAGTGACGCGCACACCGATCCCCGGATGCCGGTGGTCGATCCGCACGCAGTGGCGCCCCCACCCGCAGCGCCAGCGTGGCCGACCGTGGGCTATCCCCCTGCTGCTCCACCGGACCCTGCGGCCGCACCGCCCGGTCGCGGTCGGCACGCGCTCGGCGGTGCACCGGGCGAATCAGGCGTCGTTCCTGCACCGCCTGCAGGTCCGCCTGCCGGGTATCAACATCCTGGTCGACATCAGCCACCGCCCCCAGCGGGCGCACCGCAGCCCCCGCCAGGGTGGGCGCCGCGCCCGCCCGAACCCCCGGCATGGCCTGCCCGCGGTGGGGAGTCGGTGGGACCGATGCAGGCTCAGGTGCGGCAAGCCGACCTGGTGCGGCCGTACAAGCCGACGCCGGAATCAGGTTGGCGCAAGAAGCTGTATAAGACCACGAAGATCAATCTGGGCCCCGGTGCCAGCGAGCGGGAGTGGAATGATCTGCGTCGCCGGCTGAAGGTCAACCTTCGCGGCACCTACGTCATTGCGGTGCTGCAGCAAAAGGGTGGGGTCTCCAAAACCACGGCCGCTCTGGGCATCGGCGCGGCGCTGGCCCATTACCGCAGTGACAAGGTGGTGGCCATCGACGCCAACCCAGCCTCGGGCAACCTGTCCAAGCGGATCAACGAACCGAGCACGGGCACGTGGCGCACGCTGTTGGCTGATCCGAATCTGCACTCCTACAGCGATTTTCGGCACCACCTGGGCATGGATTCCTCGTCGGGTCTGGAGGTGCTCGCCGGTGATCCCGGTGATGCGGTGCTGACCGGGCGTGAGTTGGTGATGGCCTGGCAGCGGCTGGCCCGGGTGTATCCGGTGGCACTGCTGGACTGCGGTAACCAGATGCGCGACGACATCACCGCGGCGGTGCTGTCGATGGCCGATGCGGTGGTGGTGGTCTCGACGACCCGCTACGACGGCGCTGAGGCTGCGCAGCAGACACTGAATTGGCTGATCTCGCATGGCTATCCGGGCCTGGTGCGGGAGGCGGTGATGGTGATCAGCAACGTCAACAAGATCACGCCGACCAAGGCGGTCCGCAATCTGCATGAGGGGTTTGAGCGGGTGGTGCGTGCCGTGCACGACATCCCCTACGACCCGCACCTCAGCGATGCCACCGCCGTCGATTTCAACCGTCTGGCACCAGCGACGCGGCGAGCGTTCATCGAGGCCGCGGCGTCGGTGGCCGACGGGTTCGTCAAGGCCGCTGACAAGGACCCGGGGTATCGGCCGCAGTGGCCCGAGCAAGGCGAGGGGTGGCGATGACAACAGCGACGGAGAGGGGCACGCAGGGTGCGGTCCCGGCGCGTCAGGTCCGTCTGGCCGAGCAGGTCAACGTGGCGGTGCTGTTCGACGGCCGCCAACACGACGTGACGCTTCCAGCCAGCTCCCCGGTGGCGGCGGTGGTCGACGCGCTGGTGCGCCGGTTGCAGACCGACGACGACAGCGGTGAGGAGGGGCTGCGCAGCCCCGACGAAAACGGCATGGTCAGCCCCGGCCTGGTGAACCTGACCCACATCGACGGACGGCCGCTGAACCGGACGCAGACATTGGGCCAGCAGGGGGTGGTCGACGGCGACCTGCTGGTGCTGGAGGTGATCGACGCCGAGGTCGAGTTCACCCCGGTGATCGAGTCCCCGTCGTCGGCGGTGGCGGTGCTGAACAAGGCCCGCACCCCCGTGGTGACTGCTGCCACGGCCCGGCTGGTGGCCGGAATCATCGTGGCGGTGGCGGTGACCGTGACGACCGCGCTGCTGATGCTGGCGTGGTCGCGCAACCGCGGCGCAGGCCAGGACTGGAACCTGATCCCGACCGCCGGCGCGGCGGGGCTGGGACTGCTGCTGATCGTCGGTGGGGCACTGGTGTGGAAACAGCAGCGGGATTCGGTGACCGCCAATGCGTTATGGCTACCTGGGGCGTTGATCGCGTGCCCGGCGGCTGCGCTGATGGCCGCTCCGGGAAGCGTAGGGCCCTGGCACCTCACCTTCGCGGTGATGGTGGCGGTGGTCCTGGCGGCGCTGTTGTGGCGGCTGAGTCCAGCCCCACGTGCACTGATGGCCACCATCGTCATCGTCGGCACCGGCCTGGCGGTCCTGGCCGTCATCCATGCGCTGACCGGAGCGACATTGCAGAACCTGTCGGTGGCGGTGATGGTGCTGGCGCTGTTCGTGTTGACCGGGGCGCCGAAGATCGCTGCCCGCATGGCCGGTATCCCGGTGCCGCCATTCCCCACGGTCACCGGCAAGGACACCTTCGATAACGCCGACGCCATCGCCAAGGAGGCGCTGGTGGCCGCCGAGCATCAGGGCACACCGAGTGTGGAGGACCTGCGCCGCGGGGCAGAGGCGGCCAACGTGTACTTGAGTGCGTTGCTGATCGCGGTGGCGATCTTCTTCGTGGGCGCATCGGTGTTCGTCGTGGAACCGGGGCGGGGCCGCTGGTGGCTGGCTACGGTGTTCATCGGACTGCTGGCGACGGTGCTTGTGTTGCGCGGCAGGGCGTTCGCCGCTCGCGGGCAGGCGATCACCGTGGTGGCCGCTGCCGTGCTGATGGTGATGGTCACGACCGTGAAGTACGCGCTGGCATGGCCGAACCCGGTGGCGGCCTACGCGGCGGCGGCGGTGATCCTGGCGCTGGGCGTCGCGGGAATGGGGGCCGCGGCCGTCGTTCCGGCGAAGGTGTTCTCCCCGGTGTTCCGCAAGGTCGTGGAATGGGTTGAGTATCTGCTGATCGTGGCGGTCCCGCCGATCGCGGTATGGCTGCTGAACCTGCTGGCCCTGGCGAGGAACATGTGATGGCTGGCTCTGTGGGGATCGGCCGTCGTCTGGGGGTCGCGGCAATGGCCGCGATGCTGGCGCTGGTGTGGCCGTCGGGCACCGCCACGGCGATCACACCTCCGGCGATCGATCCGGCCGCTGTACCCGCCGATGGTGTACCCGGCCCTGATGAGCCGATGAAGCAGCGTTACGCATGCCCTGGCAACGCGCTGATGCCGGGCACCGATGTGGCCGTGCCGCCCGCAGCGCAGACGTTCATGAATCTGCCGGAGCTGTGGAAGTCGGCCGGGCGGGGGGCCGGCGTGACGGTCGCGGTAATCGACACGGGTGTGTGGCCCTCTCCGCGTCTGCCGCGCCTGCGCGGCGGCGGCGACTACGTCATGGCCGGTGACGGGCTGTCGGACTGCGACACCCACGGCAGCGTGGTCGCCAGCATCATCGCGGCCAGCCCGGCCGAGGGCGACGGCCTGGTCGGGGTCGCCCCGGAGGCCGAGATCATCTCGATCCGGCAGTCCTCGGGCATGTTCGTGCGCGAACGCGGCGGCAACGAGGATGACGCACGAGCGGGCACGGTGAGCACGTTGGCGCGCGCGATCGTGCACGCCGCCAACCTCGGCGCCCGGGTGATCAACATGTCCATCGTGTCCTGTGTCCCGGTGACCAAACCGGTGGACCAGACCACGCTGGGAGCCGCGGTGCGGTATGCGGCGGTGGAAAAGGATGTCGTCCTGGTGGCCGCGGCCGGCAACGCCAATGCCGCCAGTGCCGGAATGCCGATGGGCACAGGGTGTTCCCAGAACCCCAACATCGACGCCACCAATGTCGATGATCCCCGCAACTGGGGTGGAGTCGTGACGATCAGCACGCCGTCGTGGTTCTCCGACTATGTGCTGTCGGTGAGTGCGACCGATGACCGGGGTCAGCCCGCGCAGACCCAGGAGGGCGCCGACATCAGCCTGGCCGGGCCGTGGGTCGGTGTGGCTGCTCCGGGCCTGTTCGTGGAGGGGGTCAACCCCGCCGGAGGCATCATCAACGCCACCGTCGATCCGCAGACCTCGGAACTGAAGCCGATGAGCGGGACAAGCTTTTCTGCGGCATATGTGTCGGGGCTGGCGGCGCTGATCCGCGCCAAGTACCCCGATCTGCCTGCCGCACAGGTGATCAACCGGATCAAGCAGACCGCCCACTCACCGGCGGCGGTGGTGGACAACAGGGTCGGCCACGGGGTGATCGACCCGCTGGCTGCGCTGAACTTCGATGTACCCGTAATCCCGGCACCCCGGGAGAACCTGACACGACCGCTGGGACCTCCGGCGCCCCCGCCCCCGACCGATCATCGGCCGATGATCCTGGCGGTGGCCGGATCGACCGCACTGCTGCTGGTGCTCGGTGTGGTGCTGCTGGTGACGTCGATGTCGAAATCGCGACGAGGACAGTAGGGGGCGACCGTGACCGTGCTCGATGAGCAAATTCCCGGCCCGCATGCAGGATTCGGTGAGCAGATTCGACGCTGGCGGCTGGATTTGCGGTTGAAGCTGGTGGTGATCGCCGAACTGATCGCCGCGGCGATCCTGGTTGCGACCTCGCCGGTGCCGTGGTGGCTGATTCCACTGGTGCTGATTCTGGTGCTGCTGGTGGTGACTGTCAGCTACAACGGTGCGACGGCGCCCGGCTGGCTGGCCCGATGGATGCGGTTCGTGTACTTCCGGCGCCGCGAGAGTGCCCGGCGGGCCCGCGCCCGTATCCCCGAGCCGTTCACCGTAGACATGCCCGGTGCGGGGCCGGTGGGGATGATCTGGGACGGCCAGTACGCGGTCACCATGATCACCCTGCACGGTCGCCCGTTTTCTCCCACGGTGCTGGTGCCCACGGGAGCAGAGACCATCGACACGATCCCGTTGGAGGCGATTCAATCCCGGTTGCGCCAGTTCGCTGGTCTGGAGCTGCACTCGGTGGACGTGGTGCAGGTGGGCAGCCGGGTGGCCGCCGACGGGAGCTACACCCCGAAGTACGCCGAGATCGTCGGTGACCGCGCCGCTGTCGGCGACCGCCGCTCCTGGCTGGTGTTGCGGCTGTGCCCGCAGGCGTGCCTGGCGGCGATGCTGTATCGCGGCGATGCCGCCGCGGCCGCCGCGGCGGCCACCGAGAGGGTACGGCAGGCGGTGTTGCGGGCGGGCTGCCGGGCGGTGACCTGCACCGCGCCGCAGATGAGCGCAGCGATCACCGCGCTGCTCAACGAAACCGATCTGGATCGCGTGCAGGAGAATTGGTCGAACCTGGACGCCGACGCCGACTACGTGACCACCTATCGCATCTCCGGGCGCGACCTGACGACCAAAATGCTCAACGACCTGTGGACGGTGCGGGCACACCGCACCGTCACCACCGTGAGGGTGTTCGGTGACCGCGCTGGCAGCTCCCGCGTCGCCGGCCTGGTGCGCTTCCACACCGACGCCCCGTTGACCCACCCTCCGCTGCTGGCGCTGCAGCCAGTCTCCGGTCAGGCCTTCGACTCCCTACTGGCGTCGTTGCCGTTGGGGGACAGGGCTTTGCATCTGGAGATGTCGCCACGCCTGCTGGGCGACGGCGCCGACCTGAAGATTCCGGTGGGTCCGTCGGGGCCGATGTTCGGCATGACCGTCACCGGAGTCCCATTCCTGATGCCGCTGACCGATCCGCTGCGGGCGACGCGGGTTTCGATCAACGCCGACCTTTCGGTCGTGATCCCGCTGCTGCTGCGGACCAGCGCCGCCGGGGCGGTGATCCTGATCCACAGTGATCGTCCCGCTGTGTGGCGACCGTTGTGCGACAACGACTATCGGATCAGTTTGGCCGGTGACCGTGACCCAGTGCGGCAGCCGACGGTGATCGTGGCTGACGGCGAGGGGTTGGCGCTGACGGCCGGTGAGCGGGGACACAGTCTGGTGACCGTGGGATCAGTGGACTCCGACGCTGATGTGACGATCGTGCAGGAGTCCCCGGATGAACTGGTGATCGGAACTCCAGCGGTGCGTGGGGTGCGATTGTCGGTGATGCGGCCCCGCAATGAAGCGCAGTTCCTGACCCATCTGCGGACAGGAGCACTGCAGCCGTGATCGATGACCGTTCACTGCAAGCGCTGCGGGCGGCGATGAAGGTGCTGAGCAGTTCTCCGGATCGGGCTGGGCAGGTGTTCGTCCTAGCGACCGGGGACAACCCAGAGCTGGCCGACGCCTGGTTGGGCCGGTATGCGACCGGGGAGCGCTCGATGCAGGTGCTGGAGCGACTGGCTACCCACGCCGACCGGCTCGGCGACGGGCTGGTGCGGATTCAGCATCGGCCCGCCGATCTGCGAGCGCACTTCGACATCGACTATGTGCGGATGCCGATTGTGGACGCGACTACGGCCCGGTTGGCCTACGCCGCGGCACTGATTCGGGAGCAGAACTGGCAAGGCGCCGACGACATGGTGCGCACGCTTCCGGCGACACCGGCGGTGGGCTATGTGCGGTCGGTGCTGGCCACCGCCACCAAGCGCTGGCCTGATGTCCTGGTCGCGGTGAGCAACTGCCGCCAGTGGCATGGCGACCCGCATCTGCGTAGGGCCGCCAGCCTGCAGGAGGCTTGGGCGGCAGCCTCTTTGGGGCTGACCGATCGGGCCTTGGAAGGCGTCGAGCGGGTGATCAATCCGCCCGCCGACGACACGGGGACTGGGTGGAAGCCCAGTGCCCAGCAGGCCAGCGACGACCTGACCAGGGACGCGCTGTTCTGTCGGGCGCTGGTGCTGCGCCATCAGGGCCAGGCCGAGGAAGCGCGCACGGTGCTGACCAACATCCGCGTTCAGTGGCCCGACTTCGAGCGTGCCCAGACCGCGCTGTCGGACCCGACTTTCGGATTGCAGATCACCGACCCGCAGACGATCGAGACACGCACCGATCGCTGGGACCCCTCCACCGAGACCAGCCCCGAAGAGCGGGCGGCTGCGGAGTCGGCCCGCTCGGCGAAGACCCTGCTGGCTGAGGCCGAAGCGGAGCTGGAGGCGATGGTCGGCCTCGATGAGGTCAAGGCGCGGATCGCCGAGCTGCGCCACGACTCCATCGCGCGAGTGCTGCGGCAGCGCAAGGGATTACCGACCTCCCCGGTGTCGCGTCACCTGTTGATGATGGGTCCCCCCGGAGTCGGCAAGACGGTGTCGGCGCGGGTGATTGCCCACATCTTCTGCGGACTGGGGCTGCTGCGCCGTCCCGACGTCTATGAAACCCGCCGTGACAAGCTGATCGGCCGCCACGTCGGCGACACCGAGAACAACACTCTTGAGCAGCTCGAAACGGGTTTAGGCGCCACGGTGTTCATCGACGAGTTCGGTGATCTCATCCACACCGGCTACGGTTCGGGTGACCCGTACGGTCAAGCCATCATCAGCACCCTGGTCCCGTTCATGGAGAACCACCGCGACGACATGGTGGTCATCGCCGCAGGGTATCCGATGGCCAGCCAGCGCGTGTTGGCCGCCAATGATGGTCTGCGGGGCCGTTTCGCCACGCTCATCGAGTACACCTCATACAACCCGGATCAGCTGATTGCGATCATGGAGGGGATCGCGGCCAAGGACGGTGACACCTTCGCACCGGATGCGCTGCTGTCGCTACGGGAGAGTTTCGCGCAGTACTACAACGCCCAGATCACCAGCAGCGAAGGTGATGTCATCCGCGTGATCGACGGCCTGGGTAACGGGCGTTTCGTGCGCACCGTGGTGGAGAAGGCGCAGTTGAACCGCAACAGCCGCATCGTGAGTTCGCTGGGCTTGAGCGGTGCCGACCTGTCCGACCCCGATTTTGGCACCGACCTCGATGCGGACATGCTGACCCTGCTGACCGCTGAGGACGTGCACTATGGGCATCAGCAGGCGCTGCCCCCGGAGATGCGAACCAACGGCGCGCGGGCGTCGGACTGGCTGCGCGAGTCTGAGGAACGGCGCCGGACTCAAACCCAGTAACAACGTTCGGACAATGTTCACGTATTGACTGACGTTGTATCTGTCTGCCAGGATTCGGGCATGCATGCAGCCGATCCGTCCTTTGATGTGAACAGTGCACACGCGGCGATCGCCGCGGCGGAAACGCTGCTCAGGGTGGGCCGGCCCGGCCTGGGCCGTGACCGGCCCGCTGATTACTGGGACGTGCAGGCGGTCCGTCCTCTGGCCGCGCTGCTGTTCGCGGCGTCGCCGCTCGGCAATGGGCAGGGAATTGCATGGGTGCGGGCGGCACTGGATAACGTCGACCCCGAGGACGTACGCAATCCGGGCTGGGCGCAGGCCGCACTGCGGTGTGCGGTGTCAGCACCGGTGCTGGGCCGCTCGGTGGTGCGCGCGCTGACCTTCGACGCCCGGCAGCGGGATTCGGTCGTCGCGGCGATTCGCGCGGCGATCAGCCCCGACGAACTGCAGGGGGAGCAGCGCTGTGGCTAGTCCTGCGGCGACTGAGGCTCCGACGTTCACCCCCACGCCCACCACCTACTGCGGCTTCGACCGCCGGATAGTCGGCAAGCGCCAGCAGTTGTACGTGCCACGCAGTGCCCCAATGGTGTTGGTGTCTGCGCCCTCGGACACCGGTAAGTCGCGGCGCATCCTGGCGCCGGCGGCGGTGCTGTGGGGCGGGCCGGCGGTGGTGGTGTCGTCCAAGGACGATCTGATGCAGAACGTGATGCAGCGGCGGTGGGGTCCGCGGGCACTGCTCGATCTGCGGCCGCTCAGTTCTCCCGTGTATCCCGAGGGCATCGTGGCCAATGTCTATGACCCGACGGTGACCATCGACAGCCCCTACGAGGCGTTGACGGTGGCCGAGACGATCATGCAGATGGCCACCGTTGGCCTGGGGACCGGGGCCGATCAGGTTTCCGACGGTGGGGTGTGGGAGTCCCAGGCGGCCGGTCCGCTGGCGGCGTTCCTGTTCGCGGCCAGCCCGCAGGGCAACAGCAAGGGCATGGACTGGGTTCTGACCGGGGTGGACAACATTGACCCGAAGAACACCAGTGAACCGGGCTGGGCGCAGGCGGCCGCGATCTGCCATCAATACCCCACACTGTCGATGGGCATGATGCGGATCATGGAAATGGATCCCCGGCAACGGGATTCGGTAGCCATCACCATGCGCAAGGCAATCACGCCGTGGCTGCGGACCTCGCTGGTGCAGCGCCCGGGCGCGCAGCCGTTCACCCCCGATTTCCTCGATGATCCCCAGGCGACGCTGTATGTGCTGGCCCCGGCCGACGGCACGGTAGCCGGCTCGGCGGTGACGCTGCTGGATTCGCTGGTGCGGCGGTGGCGGGAGAAGACCTCGGCGCGCGAGCCGATGCACCGGCTGCTGATGATCGTCGACGAGCTGCCCAACACCGCCCCGATTCCTTCGCTGCGCAGGATCGTCGGGGAGGGCCGCGGCCTGGGGATCAACTTCATGGCTGCGGTGCAGGCGTCGTCGTCGCTGGACACCGTGTACGGGCCGACCTATGCCGCCGAGTTGCGCGACATCTTTGGGGCCGCGGTGATCATGTTCGGCGCCCGCGAGGAGGAGTTGTTGACTGCCGCCGAGAACTGGTCGGGTCTGACCAACCGGCGCAGCCAGGGGTTCGGGCAGGCCGATGCCCACAAGAATCTCAGCAGCGACTTGGGGGCGACGCTGCGCTGGCAGGAGTTGCTGCCCCCGGATCGTGAGCATGCCCGCCTGCTGGTGCGCGGTGGCGTGGGAACGTGCGTGGAGATCCCGGATTGGTCGGAGTTTCTGCATCGCTACGACACGGCGATCAGGGAAATCCTGTCGCGCACTGGCAGCCGGGAAAGAGCTGGCGCCAAGCAGTATTCGCGTGCTGCGGGATTGCTTCGCCGGTTGTGGTCGGACACCCGCAACGACGCAGAGCTGTGATCGTCGTTCAGCACCATCAGGGGTCCAACACCGACCGCCCCTGCTCAGCGGGGCGCTTCAGCCGGCGTGGGTGGCGCCGATGGTGCTCGATGGCGTCAGGGATTCCACGACAACGTTTTTCACACCGACACCCACGGCTGCCAGGGTCCAGATGATACCCAGCACATTGACAGCCAGAGCAGCGGTGAGCAGCCGCGAGGATCGCGGCAGTGAACGGACTGATCCGGCGCCGGGCGGAGTGCGGTCGATGGGGTCGGCCACCGGAGCGGTGTCGAACACTGATGGTGCGGTCAGGTCGTCGGGTAGCAGTGTGGCGGGCAGTTCCACCGACGGCGCTGGTGGGGTCAGCGGCCACCACTCGGTGGAGCCGTCGATGGCCAGCCAGCCGTTGAGGATGCCGTAGATAGCCGCGGTCAGGGCGGCGGCTGGAAGCTGCGCCATCAGCCAGGGCGCCAGGATCGCGCTGTTGAGCCCCTGGCCGGGGTCATAAAGCAGAGTTGTCACCGCGCCGAGCACCGCAGCGACGAACAACAGCGCGGGGATGGGGTAGGAGCGCAGCCGGTCGGGGATCAACGTCTCTATGCGCTGGTAGATGACCCGACCAGCAGGCCAGCCCAGTGGCGCCGCGAGCGCGGCCAGGATGACGATGGCCAGCTCAACCTTGGTCTCCACGGTCTTCGCGCCCCGGCTCAGCAACGGGTGGGTGGCGTGGTCGTCGTAGGGGTTGGGACGGGCGCCGGCGATCTCGCGGTGACGCCGACGGATGCGCCGGTTGAGCAGTTCGGCCCGGCGTATCTGCATCGTGAAGATTCCGGCGTGCTCGGCGATCCACTCGCGGCGCAACTCGTCGTATCGGTCCACACTGGGCTTGAACAACATTTGTTTACGTGTTGTCTTTCTATGTCTCGTCTGTCACCATGAAAAGCATGTTGGACAGCGTAGCTCTGGGACTGGCAAATGTCTCCCCCTTGACGGGTGCAGTGCTCGCTGTTGGCGCGTTTCTGTTCCTAAACAGCGCAATTCGCGCCTTGATGGGCAGGATTCGGCGGCGCCACGGCCGCTTGGGCGTCTCGGGCCTGGGCTGCGGGGGTGCCCGCACAAGTCAGTCACTCGTGAACACTTCGACACCGGACGGGTTCACCTCGGTCGGGGGTTCGGCGCTGTGGCCGTCGACGCTGGTGGGGCCGGCGACGGTCCCCGGCGGCACCTCGGTTCGCCCACGGGTCTGGCTGGCGGGTCGCGGGCAGCGCCGCCGGATCAGCTCCCGCGGTGCGGCGACTCTGCATCACCGCGTCAACCCTCACGGAGGCCAGTCATGACGTTGACCAATGAACAGTGGACTGAGCAGTTGCAGGCCTGCGAAGACCCCGCCAGTCTCTACCCGGATGCACCCGTGTTCGACCTGCCCGAGGGCGCTCAGACCGACTACGAGGTCGCCGACGAGGACCAGTACGACGATGAGTACGGCGACGAGGACGACGGTCAGTACGACGAATACGGCGGTGACGGTGAGCCTTTCGATGATTACGCCGATCCCGAGGAGGACGGAGATCATCCGGGTGCACCCCGCGACCTGGTAGAGGTTCCGCTTGACAGCGAGGAACCCGGCGAACCGCAGCGTCCCCGCCGGTTCGACGGCAAGATCGCGATGGGTTTCGCCGCTGCCGGTTTGGTGGCGGTCCTGGTGGCGATTGTCGGCGCGGTGGCCGTCTACAGCTCGGATGAACCGGCCCGGCCCACGGCCGCCTCGGTCACCGAACCGGGTGCGGCGCCGCCGCCGCATACCGCGGCACCGAAGCCGGTGGCCGCGGAGTCGGCTGATCGTCCGCTGCCCTACACCGCCGATGCGGCGGGATCGTGTGCGGCGGGCTCGACGGCGGCGCAGACGATGGCCGGGGCCGATCCGCACAGCGCGTTCGTGTGCGTGCGCGGGGGGGCCGACGGTCAGGTGATTGAGATCGATCTGTCGAAGACCTACATGATCACCGCGATCTCCCTGACCCCCGGCTGGGTCGGTAAAGACGCCAGCGGGGTGTCGCAGTGGGGGCAGTACCGGGTGGTGACCACTGTGCAGTACCTGTTCAACGACACCGACAGGACCCTGGTGACCCAGGAGACCAAGAACGTCCACGGTGAGGCGGTGCAGCCGATCAAGCGGGTGCTGGCCTCCAAGATCACGATTTTGATCCGGCAGACCTCGCGGCCACCGGCCCAGCCCGAGCCCGGTGCGACTCCCACGCCGACGACGGGTGGGTTCAATCTCCCGGCGCCCCCGCTGACGCTGGCGCCGCTTCCGGGTTCCCCGTTGGGCGGTCACCAGGAGTCCGATCCGGTCGATGCCGCTTTCGCGATCAAGAGCTTGAAGATCATCGGCCACGAGCCGCTGTGAATCGAAGGGACGACCCGGAAATGCAGATGAGCAGGACGTGGCAGCGGCGAGTGCAGCGCGGCAAGCGGGCGGCGACTGCTGCGGGCAAGCCGCTGGTGCTGGGCTTGGCGGCGCTGGCGGGCCTGAATCTGGTGTGGCAGTTTCTGTTTGGGTCACCACCGGATCTCGTGACTCCGTCACGGGAAGTGGTGAACAAGTCGGCGGTTGTCAGCGCCTTCGCGCAGGACTACGTGTCGGTGTGGCTGACGGCCAGCCAGTCCGATGTGGCCAGCCTGAACCAGTTCGTCACAGTCGACAACGCCAGCCTGCAGCTTCCCTCCACCCCGGCGGTGGTCATCAACACTCCCACGGTCGTGGCGGTCACCTACGCGGGCCTGGCGGGCAAGGACGCGGACGCCGAGGTGTTCTCCGTGGTCGTCGGCGTCACGCAACGGCCCTACGAGTCGGCCAGCCCGCAGCGGGCGCTGTACCGGGTGCCGGTGCTGTGGTCCCGGTACGGCCCGCGGGCCGCGTCGCTGCCTGCCCGGATCAGCGGGCCCGGCGCCGGCGCGGACCTTCCGCTGAGCTATCCGACCACATTGAGCGAATCCGATCCGGCATACTCGGTGGCCTCGGGGTTCCTCACCGCCTATCTGACCGGCGACGGGCAGGTGGAGCGCTACGTGACCGCTGAGTCGAAGCTCCTCGGCGTTCCAGAGGCCTATCAGAGCATCACGGTGTCGGGGATCACCGCCGTCTCACCGCCTCCCACGACACCGGCCGACGGGCAGACCGTCCGCGTGCTGGCCACCGTGACAGCAATCAACTCTCAGTACGCCCCAACGGAATTGAGCTATCCGCTGACGCTGACCGGGGTGGGTGGCCGCTGGCTGGTGGCGGCGATCGACTTCGCTCCGGCGGTCTCCACCGACGACGCGCTGGTTCCGGCCACGGTGGACACCGACTGGCGCAGCGCCCAGACCCCGAACTGAGACATCCACACAACTGGAAGGAACACATCATGACTGAGACGGCACTGGCAGCAGGTGACCTCATCACCGCCATCCCCTCGCTGTGGCAATCCCTGCAGATTCCGTTGGCGATCATCGCCATCTGTGTCGGGGGCGTGGCGGGAGCGTTCTCCCTGGTCCGTGGATTCGGCGCGGCGGCCGGCAAGGTGCTCGGCGGAATCGCCATCGCGGCCATCATCCTCGGCGGTGTCGGCCTGGCCGTGAGCTTGAAAGGCACCGTCGACAAGCACGGCGGCGGAATCACTTCCGGCCAGTTCGGCTGACGAAAACGCCCTCTGACCGCAGGAAATCCTCGAGGAGTCCCAGGTGTCCGACGACGCAGACCGGCCACGCCGAGCGCGGGTCTATGCCGATGTCCGCGACTTTCCCATCTATCTGTCGCACATCGACGACAACACCCGGCTGTGGTTCGCGCCGTGGCGCATCTGGGATGGGGCGACGTTTCTGCTCGGCGCCGCAGCCACGGTGTGGGCCACCCGCCACTGGCTGGACTCCGGGCACGCGGTCACGATCTTCCTGTTCGGCGCGGCCCTCACCGCCGGGGCCACCTTCCTGGCCCGGCAGATGCCGGTGTCGCGGCCCAGCCCGCTCTACCGCATCCTGTGGATGTTGGAGGGACTGGTGCACACCCGGCGCACCGCTGATGTCGAGGGTCGCCGCGATGCGTGGCTGTCCCCACCGGATGAGGTGATCGACAACCTGATCTTCACCCCCGGTGGCGTGTATGCCGAGTTCCTGGTGGATGGCCAGCCGGGCGGCATGATGTCCTACGACCGCAAGGACGCCGTTGCGCGAGGGCATCGACCCCTGGTGCGGCAACTGCCGTCGGGCATGCTGCTGTGGGGCGCCAATGTGCGCATCAATCCGCGACAATTGTTGCGCCGCATGCTCTCTGGCTACGACAGTCATCGTGCCTGGATTCAGGAAGTCCGCGACTGGGAGCAGTTCGTCCAGATCGAACCGTTCTACGAGCAGGTATTCGGACTGCGTATCCCGGTCGATGCCGGGATGGAGGGCCGCAGCGGGGTCGGTGGTCTGGCCAAGGTGGCGACGGTGGTCGCCGGGCGTGACCCAGACGATCCGCAGTCACTGGCCGGCTACCGAGACATGGTCGACAAGCTGCTGACGAAAATCCCGCGTCAGTTCAACGCCCGACCTGCCACGCCACGCCAGATTCACTGGTGGTATCGACGTCGCTGGTCGTTGGGCGCGGTGTCTGAGCCTTTCCCGCATGAACCGGGCGGTCCGGATCGGTTGACGCGCACGGACTTTGAGAAGTTGATGCCCGCCGAGTTCGACTGCGGCGACCAGCTCGCCCGGCGCCAGCATCGGTCCTGGTGGCGGCGCATCGTGCCGTCACTGGCCGCGGTGGTGGTCATCCGGCGCCAGCAGCAACCCGTGAGCTATCAGAGCATGCTCGCAGTGGCCCAGCTTCCTCGCACGGGCCTGGTGTACCCGCGTGCGGAGTATCTGCTGTCGCTCTACGACGTCGATGTCGACAGCGACGTCGAGGTCGACTGGTTTCAGCACATCACCACCCGCTCGGCTGAACGGGCGCTCAACCGGATCGACCGCGCCCAGCGCAATCTCGATGACCAGGCCTTCCAGCGAGGGTCGGTGCGGGCCAGCAACACCGACCTGGCCGAGCGGTACGCCGCCGGCGAGGAGTACAACGCGAAACTGCGAGCCAGCAAGCTGGAGCGTGAGGTCTGCGCCTCCACGGTCGTCGCCGTGGGCGCCAACAATCGGGCCGCTCTCGATCATGCCGCCCAACAGATGCAGACGCACTTCGCCGAGGAACTCGACACCACCTTGAGCCGCTGGGGCGGCGGTGCCCAGATCGGGCTGTGGCAGACCGGGCTACCCGGCAGTGAGGAACGCAGCCCCCGCAGTCAGTTCGACCAGCCCACCACCACCACGGAGTGGGCGCGGTTCTCTCCGCTGGTGTCCAACGAGTTGGGCAACGAGACCGGAATCCTGTTCGCCCGCAATATGGCCACCCGTCGGCCGAGTCCGGTCCTGCTGGACCCGGAGGGAGCGGCGCAGCGCCGCGGTGCGCCTGGGGTGCTGTTCTTCGGCCCGCCCGGTGGTGGAAAGTCGCAGGGCGCCAAGCGGGTCGTCACCGAGTTGATCGCCCGCAACAGCCAGTGCTCGATCGTTGACCCCGGCACCAATCGGGAGTGGGAGCCCGCTCTGGCGCATCTGGGGGATCGGGTGGTCTACATCAACCCGACCCGCGGTGATGTGTCGATGGACGGTCTGCGAATCTTCCGTCGCGAGATCGCCGTCGAGCGGACGCTGGATCACCTGCTGCCGGTGATGGGTGTTGAACCTGACGCCGAGATCGCCCGCCAGTTCAGGTTTCTGCTGCGCCCCGACCAGCGGGTGGCCGAAAGCATGGGCGCCCTCGTGCGCTACCTCAACAGTCTGCGGGGCGCAGAGGCTCGGGAGTACACCGAGCTCACCGCCAAGCTCGACATGTGGGCCAACATCGACTACCTGCGGGCGATGTTCGATGAGTCCCTTCCCGTGCCGCCGATCGCCGAAAAGGATGCCGTGGTGTGGCTGACCTCCGAGCTGGAGCTGCCGACCACCGCCCAGACCGAGGACCTGCATCAGTACCGGCGCCAAAGTGCGCGTGCCAGAGCTGGTTTCGCGATCTACGGAATGATCGCCGCCATCACCCGAGAGGCCTACACCGGGCCGAACCGGCGCCCGGGAGGGTTCGGCTGGTTCGTTGCCGAGGAGGCCCGCACCTACTTCTCCTCCCCGGTCGGGCAGGAGGACGCGGTGCGGCTGATCACTCAAGGCCGCAAAGAACGCTACGGGCTGATCGCGATTTCACAGCATGTGGAGCACTTCGCTGGCATCCCCACCAAAGACCTGCCGACGCGGATCATCACCCCGTTCAAACCCATCGAACGCGACCAGGCCCGCGCGGAGTTCAAGGCCATCGGCATCGACCCCGAGGAATATCCCGAGGTGCTCGATCTGCGCACGGTCGAGGGCCACGGGTATGCGTACATGATCGATGAGTTCGGCCGGGCCGGGCTGGTGGACATGCTGCCCCCGGTGCAGCAGGAGCGGGTGGCCGCGTTCGACACCAGAGGTCTGTATGCCCCTGCCGGAGACAACCTGCCATGCTGAGCGCGTACTGCGCCTGGCGCTACACCCGTCCCGGTCTGCGCCGGGCGTGGCTGATGGTGCAGATGCTGTGGACCGGGGCGCTGACTGCCCTGGTGACCGCCCCGCAGGCCAGTGCGGCCGGGTTCGCCAACGCCGTGGGATGGACCGGGATCACCGACACCACCGGCCAGCCCATCGGCTCCTACTTCATCGGCACCGTCTCCATGCTCGATGCGGTCAAGGAGCAGGGCAGCGACATGAGCATGCTGGACCCCTCGTCGTGGGTGCCGGGGCTGGCCGACCGTGTGCAGATCGCACTGACCTACAGCCAACTAGCGACGTTGCTCGGTTTGTGCTGCGGCTTTCTGGTCGTGGTGTGTGCACTGGGTATCTGGTTCATCAAGTTCGCGTTGGGGTCGGTGTGGCTGGGTTGGTTGGGGGCACTCGCCGCGCCAATCGCCGCCTCTCTGGCACATTTCGTGCAGACCTACAACATCTTCCCGCTGGCCGTTGTGCTCTGCCTAGCTGTCGGCGGAATCCTTTGCTACTGGAGGGGTTTCGCCACCGGCGCTGCGGTGATGGTCAGCGCCTATCTGGTGCTGCTGTTGATCTGGGTGTTTCTGCGCGACCCGATTGATGAGCTGGTGGGCGAGCACGGCCTGCTGGCAGTCGCACGGTCGTTGGGGTTCCAGATTTCACTCGGTGTCGGCAACAACGGGTCGCTGGGCGGCGGCAACGTTGATTCCCAGACCACGGTGTTGTCGCAGTGGATGGCCACCGTGTTGGTGCGCCATCCCATTCAGATCGCCAACTTCGGTGAGGTCATCGACAACTACAGCGGATGCGCCGAGGCGTGGAACGCGGCACTGAATCGCGGCAGCGGGGTCACTGGGCCGGCGGCGGCGGTTGCAGGATCGGCCAGCGGGCCGGTGCAGGCGATGGAGCAGTGCGGTCGCATGGAGGCTGTGGCGCACGCCCGCCAGCTCAGCGGCGAAACGGTCGGGCTGATGTTCTTCATGAACTGCATCGTGCTGGTGTTGTTGCTGCTGTTGTGCTACATGGGTTGTGAGGTCATCCGCATCGGGTTTTTGACCTTCTGGCACATCTTGGTGCTGATCCCGGCGTCGGCGGTGGCGGTGGCGCCGGGCCCGCAGCGGCAGTACGCCAAACGCACCGCGGTCAAACTACTGGTCCACGGCGTGGAGATGTTGTTCGCCACGGCGGCTTTCGGGGTCGTCCTGGTGGTCATGTCTCATGTCACCGGAAACTCGTTGCCGGGCATGAACATCGAGCATCCGATCATGAAGATGATCGTGATGCTGCTGATCACCGCCGCCGCGGTGTTCGGATTTCGGGCACTGCTGCGGGGATTCGGCGATCAGGGGCTTCCCGGACCGATGACGATCGCCAAACGCACCATGCAGCTCGGGATGGGGCCGGTCGGGCAGGCGGCGGCGATGCGGGCCACTTCCCGTGATCTACGCCGGATGAGCCGCGACGACACTCACTGGCCCAGTTCCCAACAGAGCAGCGATGCGGGAAGCCGCGGACCGCAGGGCGGTCCGGGTCGACGGCCACACCCACCGGCACCGTCGGGTGGTGCGGGATCACGCGGCCCGGCGGCTCGGCCAGGCAGCGGCGCGGGGCGCAGTGCTCCCGCACCGGCATCGACTCCGACCAGCAGTTCCGGCCCGGCGGCCGCGACCAGCACGGCCAGCGGTGCCGGTGCCGCCGGGGCACGGGTGGCGTCCACGGCCCCGGCCGCCAGCGCTGGGGCCGGCGCAGCAGCGGGCGGCGGTGCGGCCACGGCGGCGGGGACAGCCGGGGCTTCGGTCGCGGCGGGGCCGGCCGCCCCGGTCGTCGCTGGGGCTCTCGTGGCCTCCAAAGCGGTGGCCAGTCAACGGAAACGGGACGACAGCGCATCCGGACGCCGGTCAACGCCGCCACCACCGTCCTCATCCTCGGCGTCGGGCGGGGGATCGGGCTCCGGCCCTGCCCCGTCGAGCTCGGGACGGTCGGCCGGCAGCGCGCCCACATCGGGGCGTGACACCTCACGCAATCGAGCCTCGCAGGCTCGGGGCAGCTCGGATGAGCCGCCCCCGTCTGCCGGGCGCCGCGGGAAGCCACCGCAAGGCTAGACAGAGGAGACCAATGTGACGACGCACACCGCGCAACTCATCGGCGGCGACTGCCGCACTGCGCTGCCTCGGACGCGACGCCGCGGTCAGGCCGCAGCCACCGACGACGCCAACCTCCTCGCAGATCGCCTCTACTGGGCAATGTCGCGGCTGGTCAATCACGGATGGGTGGTCGAGCAGTTCGGCCCAGAAGGATGCTCTGTCCGCGACGGCGCGGGCCGGCTCCATTCGGTGCGCGCCGGCACGCACGGCGGCGGGGAACCCCTCCTGCAGGTCCAGGTCGGCCGGCTGCTGGCCGAGCTGGACCACCTGAAGCCCGACGACCGCGCCGCCGTCGTGCGTCGGGTCGGGGCGAGGCTGCGGCTGCACATGTCTGCTGGCAGAGCGCATCCCGACGATGCGCAGCAGCCCTGGCATCTGCCGTCGGTGGTGGGTGAGCAGCCCTGTGCCGAGGTGCGGCGGGCGTACTGGGCGGCGATGACCTTGACCGACGACTACGGCTGGCAGATCACCAACGTCCACGCCGACGGCTTCGAGGCCGTCACGCCGGGCACCACCAGTCCGACGCCGTTTCGCCGACGGCGGCGGGGCACGGGGACTACCGCGGACACACTGGCCCATCTGCTGACCGCGACCAGCGGGCACGTCGCCGAATTGGCTGCTCTGGTCTCGGCGCATCAGGCGACGACGCGCGCGACCCGCCTGCCGATCGGGGGACCGCGATGACGACCCTGGCCCCTCACCGACGGAGCGGCCTCGCTGGGGCCGACACGACCGGGCCGGAAGACCACGCGGCGGCGTTTCGCCAGATCACCCACGCGCTCGACGCTGAGGAGACGTTCGGTGACACGGGGCGTGGCCACCAGCGCACCGAGCGGCAGCGGTGGGCGGCCGCCGTGCACTTCGCGGTGCGTCTGGCCGGTCGCAGCGAGGAATTGCTGACCCTGCGTGATCGCTGCCGCGGTCACGGCCCCGGATGCTCCTGCGGGATACTCGATCCTGGCGGCATCGGCAGTGTGCTCTGCGATTACGCGCAAGCCCCCCAGGACCCGGTGGCTCAGCCGGGTCATGCGATGGGGTTGACGCTGCGGCGGCCGTGGGCGTCGATGCTGATGGTGCCCACCGAGGCCGGCGGCAAGAACGTCGAGAACCGCACCGACACTACGACCTACCGAGGCCCGGTCCTGATCTACGCCGGTGCTCGCCTCGATCGTGCCGGGGTCGAGTTGGGCGGGCGACAGGGCCTGCACTGCATGGACTTCCACACCGCCCAACAGGGCTGGCTGGGTGCCGCAGTGCTCGTTGACGTTCACCGCGCCCGTGGGTGCTGTGCACCGTGGGGCAACACCCGCAAGACCCAGCAGCTATATCACTGGGTGTTCGAATCACCCGTTCGGTTGGCCCGCCGACCGTGGCGCGATGGCGCACGCGGTTTCGTTGGCCTGCAACCGGTTTCCTGGTCAGCACTGATCAATCCGAAGGTGTATCGCGGCGCGCGAGAAGGGCAGGTGTGATGGACGACGACAACGACTATGGCGCCGGCCGCGGCGGCCCGCTGCGCACCGAAGCCGACCGCCTGCTGCAGGCGAAATACCACCAGAAGGAACGCGAGCGACGCAAGCGCAACGCGTTAAGCCAGCTCGTGGACGTACTCGATGACGTTGCCCCGCAACGCCGCCCGCGCCCGCACCACTTGGCCGATGTCGCCAGCTTCTACGGCGTGCACCCGCGCGCCGTGCTGACCGTGCTGCGCCGCCACCGGGAGGAGTTTGAATCCGACGGTTGGCGCGAAAGCGATCCGCACCGCCACGTCGGCGACTACTGGCCTGACCAGGCGGTGGTGCGGGCGGGGCTGCTGCTGGAGCGGTCCGCAGTGGCTGACCAACTGCGTCATCTGCTGGGGGAGGGGACACTGCCGCTGGTGTACTCCCTCAGCGATGCGCGGATCAACGAGTGCCAGCGGTTGTACCGCACAGCCTTGGGGGTTGTGGGCGATGTTCACGATCTGAGCCCCGATGAGCTGTGGCATAGCCTGCAGCAGACCGACCGCTACGAATTAATGGCGCTGGTGGTGGCGCTTGCTGCGCTCATCGACTACGACAAACCTAGCCCGGGCGGGTGGCTTCGGGGGCTCAGCACCCCCACCGGCAAGCGCAAGGACGGCAGCATTCGGCGTGGTCTGGCTCTGCTGATTCCGGTGCGGCAGAACATCGACGAGCGGCGCCAGCCCCGACCCGGGTCCGCACTGAACTGCGCGTCCACCGCCGATAGTGCCGTCGCCCAATGAGAGCAGACACCGCAGTGGTCTCCCCACTGGCCGAGCGGACAGCGGGCGCTCAGGAGGCCGCCGCCCGCATCGCCGCGATGCTGCCCCAGCACACCCACTACGTGCAGTTGCAGTCCGGGGGCTTGGAGGTGCTGCTGCACAAACCGCCCAGCCATGCCGAAACCATCAACGACACCAGCCAGGACGTCGTGACATTTTGGAGGGTGCTGCGCGACCGTCCCCATGAGCTGCACCGTGTGTGCGCGCTGACCCCGCTCAGCCGCATAGAGTTCGACACCGCCCGCGGTAGCGGTTCCCACCTCGGCGCCGATGATCTGGAGGCGGCCCGGCGGGTGTGGGTGGTGCTGACCCAAAGCGCCGACGGGCCTGCACGGATGCGCCCACAATGGCGAGGAACGCGACGTCGCCGGCAGCACACTGAACCAGGCACTGACATCGAGCAGATGGAGTCGCTGGCGCAGCGCCTCAAGGAGATCACGTTGGAATGCCTGCCTGCGGTCAAGGTCGTCGAAGCTCACGGCGGCCATCGCGGCGTGTGTTTCTACGCCGATCTGAGGGCGAACCTGTTGGGAGCCCAAGGTGCCGACCCTGGTGCGGCCTTTCGCCCCGGACCCGACGTACTGCTATCGGCGTTGACCAAAACCAAAGCGGCAGCGGTGGTCCGAGTGGACCACACCGACGTCGAGATGACGGCACCGCCCGGTTGGGCACAGGCCACACTGACTGTGCAGGCCGGTCCTGCGGTGCTGCTGTGGTCGAACCGGCCACTACCGGTGCAACAGCCCCTGTTCGACGTCGATGCCGCCACGGCTGGGGCGCAGACATCGTGACGCGGGCCGAGACCTATCAACTGCGGGCTCAGTTGCTGGAGCTGCTGCGGGAGGCCGACCGGCCGATCAGCAGCGCGACGCTGGCCAGAATGCTGCCGTGGCACACCGAGCGTTTGGACCTCGGCTGCGAGCTGGTCTGTCTGCCCCCACGCCGCACCCGCAATCTGGAAGTGGTGGAGTGCCACGGCAACTGGCACGTCGTGCGCCGCCCACGCTCCTCCCAGGACTCGGGAGCCGGCATCTACCGCCATCTGAGAAGCCTTGCCCGCGAAGGCATGGTGCGGGCCATCAGCTTGGGGCCCCGCCGGGTGGAATGGGAGTACATCCCACCTCGGTAGGTCGGCAGGCGTGATCTGCGCGCCTTTCACCCGAAGACGAACACCGCCGACAGACAGGGTGGGCTCACCGCGAGTTCAAGATTTCGATCACTCGGCGTGGCTGCGGCTGAGGGAACGCTGGGCGTCGCCGCTCATGTTCTGCAGTCGGTCGTGGACACCGTGGGCGCTGCGGTGGTTCTGGAGGAGGCGTTCGTATTCGGCCAGGGCCTCGGTGATTTCGGGGGTGCGCTGCTGGGGGTCGAGGTCGCTGGCTTGGGTGAGTGCGGCCTGCAGGTCGGGGGACTGCGAGGGGGCGCTGTGGTTGCGGATGGTGGAGTCGACGCTGAGGGTGCGCGACCAGGGCAGGTCTTTGTTGAGCAGTCGCAGCAGCGGCGCCGACGGTGCGGTCGTCCACTGGCGGGTGTCGGTGTCGATGAGCACCAGGCGGGCGTCTGTACTCACCGCGCTCTCGGCGAGGTCAGCGATCTGGGCGGGAGTCAACCGCTGGGCGTGATCGACCACGACGGTGGTCCCCGGTGCTGTGGTGGCGGGGTCGAGGCGAAGCGTTGCGGCGTCGACCATCTCGGCGTGCAGTGCTGAAGTGTCGGGGTCGTTGAGGACGTCGGCGGGAGCTGACCAGATGATGCGGCGATCGCTGGCCCGTGCGGCGCTGGCCAACACCGCCATCTGCGGGATGAGTTGGGCGCGGTCGCTGGCGGTTACGGGGGTGATGGCGAAGGGGTTGGCCGCCACGGACGCCAGCGTGGACGCCGGGTTGGGTGACAGCTTGGCCAGCGCCTGGGGGTCGAGGTGCAGCGGAGGCTGGAAGGTGTTGTGGCCGGCGGCGGCGAGCACTCGCAGTTCGGTGGTGATCTGGGGGAGCTGTTCGATGATGTGATCGGCGGTGCGCATCTGGGCCTCGGCGAAGGCGCGTGCCGCGGCCGATTCGGCGGTCAGAAGTTGGTCGAGCAGGCGGCGTAGGTCGGCACGGCGGGCGCTGAGGAGTCTGGTGTCCTCGGTGCGGCATTGGGCCAGCAGCGCGTCCACGTCGGCGTGGGTGACGATGTGCTCTGGGCCACCGGCGGCGGTTTCGCGGCGCTCGGTGGCTTCCCGCAGTGCCGGGTACCAGCGTTGGGCGGGTGTCTGTTTGGGCAGCACCATTTCTTTGAGCCAGTTGAGGTACTGGGCGGCTGAGGCGACATCGAGTGGGTCACTGTCGGCGTCGGCACGTAGCGTGTCGTAGTCCTGTTGGGCGGCTTCGATCAACGCCAGGCTGTTGTTGTAGGTCTCGTCGTCGTCGTGCCAGCGGTCGATGACGGATTCGATCTCGGCCAGGTATGGGCGGTCGGCGTCGGCGCGGGCACGCATCGCGGCGATCCGGGGGCCAGCGGCCTCGACGGCGGGGCCTGCGGTGGTGGACTGCACCTGGGTGGCGAGGGTCTCGTAGTCGGACAGGGCCGCCTCGTACCGCTCCCGCAGGGCACGCACGTCGGCCTGGGCGGCGGCTAGGGCGGCGGCCGGGGCGGGTCGCGTGGTGGACAGGGAATCGAAGTCGATGTTGGCCTCGGCGGCGACGTATTGGTCATCAGGCGGGGCCAGCCACAGGGCCTCGTCGGGGTCGGCGGGCAGATCGTCGTGGAAGCCCAGTGCGGCGGCGAGCACATCGGAGTCGGCCAGCGCGTCGGTGAGAACGAGTGGATCGGGCACTGGATGGGGGCGCTGGGGGTCGGGGTGCAGGTGTTGGAGTTCTTCGTATTCCTCGTCGGTCAGCGGCGGGTGCTCGGGCGTTGGGATGTCGTGGTCGTAAGGGGTGTCGGTGGTGAACAGGTCGATGGAGTAGGTGAGCAGGCGGGCGTACTCGTCGGGGCGAAGGTGGTGTTTGAGTGAGGCGTCAGCGTCGGCCAGGTGCTCGGCGGCGACCTGCAGCAGCTCCAGCGGTTGCCATCGCTGGGGGTCTGCGTTGGCGATGGCAGACACCAGCGCGGGGAATGCCGGGTCGGCGGCGATGGTCTCGGCCAGGGCGCTGCCGAAGACGGTGTGCAGGTCGGTCAGCCAGTCTGGGCGTAGCCCGTTGTGGGCGGTCTCGACGATGGCCGGCGATAGCGTTCCGCACAGTCGCCACCACAGGGCGGCGGCGGGAAGTTCGTCGGGCAGTGGGCGTTCCTCGGCCGCGGTGAGGACGAGCTGTTGGACGTCGACTCCGGTGCGGGATGCCTCGGCGAGGTGGGTGGCCAACTGTGGCCAGAACGGGTCTTTGCGGATGTGCGGGTTGATGGAGTCGACCAGGTTGTTGTAGCGGCGGTGGCCGATCTGGGCGCCGACGATGGCGGCGGCCCGCTTCTCCAGGCGGTGTTGGGCGGCGCGCAGACGGGCGGGGTACTGCTCGGTTCCGGCGATGCGGGTGTCGGCGTCATCGACGTCGGTGGCGGCCCGGTAGACGGCCAAGTCGGCCGCTAGCGTGGCGTCGGAGCCGACGATGGGTCGCGCCCATCGTGGTGCGGTTGCCGTTGTCCATGCCGCGACTTCGGCCCGCACGGCGGTGTCGAGTTCGCGGATCAGGTCGGCGCGGCGGCTCAGATACGGACCCCAGTGCGGGTCCTCACGCAGCCGTGAGGGGATCGCCGGCAGCCACGGCAGCGGGCCGGTGCCGCCGGAATGAGAGCCCGACGGATCGAGTCGCCAGTCGATCACCGCGGCGGGATCGGCGGCGTCTTCGAAGTCCCCTGCTCGCACGACAGCGGTGAGCCGCTTGAGCGGGTTGTAGCCGTTGGCGGCGATCAGCGACAGGTGCTGGCGCAGCACCGGCCACGCGGTCGCCGTGGTCAGGCCGGGCAGAATCTCCTCGGCGCGACGGTCGAGCGCGGCGTGCTCAGCCGGGGTGAGGAGTTGTTCTGCCGCGGCCCCGACGGCGTGGTTGTACATGTGCGCAGCGGCCGACATTCGGCGGCGCGGGTCGGCGGTTTCGCGCTCCAGTGAGGTGGCCGACACTTGGGCGGCGTCGCGGGCCAGGGCTCGCGCCAGCACGTCGACGGCGGTGTCGGGGTGGGTCGCCTTCGGGGTCAGGATGCGGTGCGGGTCGTTTTCCGCAGTGGAAAAGTAGATGTGGTTCTCGCGCACACCGCGGGTCAGTGCGGTGTAGATCTGCTGACGGCTGAGCCGGTCGGAGCCCACGGTGTGGCAGCGGTGGCGGGCGGTGGCGCCTTGGGCGCTGTCGATGGTGGCGGCGTATCCGAGGGTGACGTGGGCTCGCACGTAGTCGCCGGGAAGATGGCGGTGAACCCCCGATTCCAGGTGGGTCACGGTCAGTGATCCGTCGGGTCCGACGGCGGTGACTTCCCACCGATAGCCGTTGCGGACGAAGTCGTTGGGACCGACGGTGAGCATCCGCGCGTTCTTCTTGGTGAACACGATGTCGCCCACGCTGGCGCGTGAGCCACCGGCCAATTCGGCTTCCCGGGTGGGTGCCTGATCGCCCAGTGAGGTCAGCCGGTGCAGCCGGGCACGCTCGTTGAGTTCGGTCACCAGGTCGTGTGTGGGCGCCAACAACAGGGAGTGCTGGCCCTGTTCGTTGTCCTCGCGCCAGGCGTCGAACGCCATGTCGACGGCCATCGCGTCGGTGCCGACATGGACTCGCTGCTGGTCGATGTAGAAGGCGATGCCCGAAGGGTCGCCCTCGCGCAGCGCCAGCCCGGCCTGGGCTTCGGCGGGTGAGGCGAACCGCATCACCTGCGACAAAGTGATGGCTCCGCTGCTGTGGGCGAGGTCGCGCAGCACGCCGCCGGCGCTGATTGACGCCAACTGTTTGTCGTCTCCGATCAGACGCACCGAGGCGCCGCGGGCCAGTGCTGCTGAGATCACCGAGTCGAGCGCGAGGGTGCCGGCCTTGCCCGCTTCGTCGATGATCAGCAGGGTGTTGTGGTCGATGCGGTCGAACCATTGGCGGGCAGGATCGCTCGGATCGGCGTGCGGGTTGTTGTGCAGCCAGTTGAACTTGTCCACGGTGTCGGCGACGTCGATGTCGATTTCGTCGCGCAGGATTTGGGCCGCACTTGCGCTGGGGGACAGCCCGATCACGGTGCCACCGGTGCCCTCCCATGCCCGCGCCAACGCCGACATCGCGGTGGTCTTTCCCGAGCCTGCCGGGGCCAGCGCGAGCATGACTCGCTGACCGCGGCTGGCCATCTGACGCACCAGTTCGGCTTGGCCGGCGTTGAGTTCGCGGCGGTGCGCCGCCTCGGACAGCAGCGCCATCTCGACCTCGATGGGATCGACTCGTCGGCCGTCGGTGAGGGTGGCGGCGGCCAGGATGCGCTTCTCGGCGGCCAGGATTTCGGCGCTGGTGTAGGTCTGGCTGCCCGCCAGTCGGTAGACGCTGGTGCCGTCCTTGCGGCGCAGCAGTGCCGGTTCACCGAGGTCGGTGTCGGGGCTGCTGGCGTGCCGGATACTCAACGGTTCCGACAGTGCGATGTCGGCGATCTGCTCGGCCAATCCGTCGGTGTTGGCGTGCCCGGTGGACCGAGTGACGCGCAGTGCTTCGGCCAGGACGTGGGTGCGTTGCCAGGTCGAACGTGACTGGGAGACGGTGGCGATGACGCGCTGCGCCTGGGTGGTGAGCCACTCGGAGGTGATGGTCGCAGCGCTGCGGGCGCGGCCGCCGAGGCAGCGCCCGAGCATCGCATTCAGTGCCCGCTCGTCACCGAGAAGCCCGATCGCTTGGGCTCGCCATTCCTGTCGCTGTTCGGCCAGGGAACGGGGTTCGTGCTTGGCGGCGCGGGTGGAAAGGTTGGCCTGTTGGAACAGTGCGATCGACTCGGGTGTGGTCGGTTCGCGGCCGTGCTCGGCTTGGAACTTCTTGGCCAACACGGCGTATTCGGCGTCGATGGCGGCCCGCCGGGAGGACCATAGTTCGAGCAGCTCGGGGTTGACGCCGACGACTTCACGGACCTCGCGCTTACCGTCGGGGGTATGTCCACGTGAGGCGAACCGCATCCCCAGCTCGGCGCCGAGGTAGGCCTCAAGGCGGGTGTTGTACAGCTCGGAGGCGGCGACGGTGGAGGCGTAGAGGGGACGACCGTCAAGTGCATACCAGCGCCAGATTCCGTCGGTGCCTTGTGCGCGAACCTTGTTCGACACCGCGACGTGGGTGTGTAGTCCGGGGTCGGAGGCGCGGGTGTCACGGTGCAGGAAGTGGGCGGCGATGAATCCGTCTGTGTCAACCTGGGCGACACCTTGGGCGCCGATGCGGGTGTAGGCCGCGTGGTCCTGCAGGTAGTTCTGGGCGTCCTCGACCGCGCGGGTGTGGCACTTCTCGATGATCTCGGCGATGTGCAGCGGGGCCAGCGCGTAGAGCGCGGAGACGCTTTTCACTGGCGTGTAGGTCATGTCGTAGCCCGCCACTGAGGTGGTGAGCTGGCGGGTGCCGCGGGCGATGTATCCGGTCAGTTCGCGTTCGTCGGCCGGGGGTCGGCCGTGTTCTTCTTCGAACATCTCGCCCGCGATGCGGGTGCGCATCGCGGCCCGCTGTTCCTCATCAATGGGGGCGTTCCAGTGCTTCCCTTGGCTGAGGTTGTGGTCGCGGAACGCAACGGCAAGCCGTTGCTGCAGCGCGGTTTCCCCGGCGTTGACATGAAAGGGACGGCCGAGTTTGACCGCGGCCAGCGCACCGTTGCGGGTCGCGCCTTGGGTCATCAAGTGCCGAGCCAGCGGGGTCGCGTTGGGATGGACTCCGAGACCGAAAAGGTTTTTCATCTGATCCTCGGTGACCTCGGACCCGGCCTCGACGTTCCACAGTTGCGCGCCTTGGTCTGTGTAGGCGCGGTGCTCCATCCCGGCGGCCAATCCGGCAAGGCCGCGTCCTGCCCACCGTCCGGGTGTCTCCCCTTTCGAGGAGTAGTAGTCCCCGAGGGAATCAGGTCCTGTGTGGGTGCGGTCATGGGCGGCGACCTGCCGCACCAGATACAGGTATCCGGTGCCGGCAGTGAGCTTGTGAATGCCCATCACAGCTCGGACGTTAAGCAGCGATGATGACGATCCCAAGCCTCGGACACCCCTGGGCGCTGAGACCTCGTTACCGTTCCGTGACCTGAGTGCAAGAGGTGTGTGGGACAAACGTGGGCTGGCAGATGGAGGTGCTGGTGGGAAGGGGTGTGGGGCGGAAGGTGGGCTGTAGTGAGAGGTGATGGGGTAAGGGGGAGTTGGAGGCGTGATTACGTCAGCAGGGCTGGTTAGAGTCCGCAAACATGGGCAAAGCAACGACGAAATCAGGGAATCTGCAACGGGCTTTGGAGGCGCGGCGTCGCGCGAATGCTGAGAGGGAGGCGCGGGAGCGCGCGATCGTGCAATCGCTCAAGGAGTTCCTCGACGAGCTGGACAAGCTGGAGCACGCCGAGCAGTCCGCAGCTAAAGATGAGGCGGCGGCGCGGGCCAGGGCCGAGGAACAGATCGCCCGGATCGAACGTGAGTTGAACGAACGGCTGGAGCGGATCCGGCAGAGCGCGCAGGAGAAGGCGACGACGATTCGGCGGACGGCCGGCGCGGCAGCACAGGTGATGCGCACCAACGGCGAAACAATCGCCAGCATCGCCGCACAGAGTGGTCAGACGCAGACGCAGGTGCGAGAACTGTTGCGCCTGGCCGACACTGAGCAGCACGACGCCGGCGAGCAGACACCGCAGGACGCGCACGCCGAGAATTCGGCGACGGTCCCCAATGGGGGCGCCGATACCCCGGCGTCGCTCAGCGAAGCGGCGCAGATGAGTGAGGGGGTCGCGGCGGTGGATGATCCGGCGACCGAGGCGCTGAGCGCCTGACGGGCAGTCGCGTGAGTACCCCCAGTCGGCGGCGACAGGGCCGCGACTTGGTGGTCGACCCGGTACGTCATGGCAGTGAGATCGCACGGTTCTTCGCACACGTGGTGCGTGGTCCGGGGCGACAGGACTGCTGGCTATGGACGGGCGCCATCGGATCAGATGGGTACGGGCGCAACTGAGCGGAGTTGCATCCGATGCCGCTTACGGCAGGCTCCTGCTAACCGCTGAATGAGACGCAACCACAGCCGCCTCAACGGATCACGATGCAATCATTTTGGCGCGTCAAAGCCGCCTACGCAGCTGTTGCATTTAACATCATGATGTTGCATCGTATGCAACGTGGCGGAGGAGCTCGATTTAGCGGGTGCGGCGCACCTCGTGATGGCGCCGGGGGTCGCCCATCTTGACCCGGAGACGGCGGTGTTCGAAGCCATGCTGGAGGGGTGGGCGTTGCAGCAGCGGACGCGGTTCTTGAAGCCGGCGACGATTGCGTCGCGGTTGCAGTTAGCGCGTCGTGTCGCGGAGTTTGTCAACGAGTACCCCTGGCAGTGGCAGAGCGCGGACGTCGAGGCGTTCATCGACAGCTGCCGCCACCGGCCCGTGCCGATCGTGGTGTCCACCGCGCGGCTGTACGAGACCACGCTTCGAATGTTCTTGCAGTACCTTACGGATCCCCGTTACGGCTGGCCCGCTGAATGCGTGCAACGCTTCGGGGTCGCGCCCTCGCAGGTGCTGCACGAATGGAACACCATCGTGCACGTCACCGACTATGAGGGGGATCCGCGGCGTCGTCCGTTGACCTATGACGAGATCCAAGCACTCTTCGACGCGGCCGATGGCCGCGTCGAAGAGATCCGGGCGCGGGGCCGCAAGGGAGGGTTGGCGGCCTTGCGAGATGCCGCTCTGCTGAAGATGATCTATGCGTTCGGCTTGCGTCGGCGCGAAGCCTGGGGTTTGGATCTCGCCGACCTGCGACACAACCCGAAGGTGCCCGCGTTCGGCCGCCACGGCGGGGTGTTCGTGCGGTGGGGGAAGTCGTCGCGGGGGAGTGCACCCAAGCGGCGCACCGTGCTGACGGTCCCCGAGATGGACTGGGTCGTCCCGGTCCTGGAGCAGTGGTGCGAGGAGGTTCGGCCCAGCTTTGGGGTCGGCGCGCATCCCGCGCTGTGGGTCACCGAACGCGCCGGTCGCATTTCGTTGCGGCGCATCAACGAGGCGTTCACCACTGCACGCGACGCTGCGGGTTTGGATCCTGCGTTGGATCTACATTGCCTGCGCCATT